>Ga0210246_101046_pt1 | contig 23688 bp, 16 predicted proteins | sample ChrtobMetaP3_8mM_FD_155469 | JGI IMG/M metagenome (GOLD analysis project Ga0210246, IMG submission 155469) | Chrysochromulina tobin associated microbial communities from unialgal haptophyte culture, Seattle, Washington, United States - P3_8mM | ecosystem: Host-associated > Algae > Haptophytes >...
GGCGCGTCGCCTGCCTCAGGCTTCGCGCAAAAGTCACGCGTCTGTGTGAGGTCGCCGCGCAAGGCGGCTCTCCCACTGCGTGTTTGTCGTGCCCCACCCTCCCGGACCCGTACTGTCTAGAATAGGGACTCAGAGCCGGCCCCTGGCCGTCTCTGTGGGGGGCTGCTTATTCATAACCATCCCTAAGTGTGATGCACAGAGAAGACTCGTGAAACGCGCTGAAAGCGTGAAAGGGGTGTTCCGTACTCGTTATAACGAAAGGCCTATACACAGACATATGCGATACGGCCGTGTGACGCCCACGGCTGTGAACTCAACGTGAAGTAGCCAGGATTTTTTATCCTGTCCCGGGCGGCGGTTTTATCCCGACACTGCCAACAGATGCCCAGATCCCCGGTCTCACGCGACCGCCGAGGCGCGTGCGTACAATACGCGCACAGCCGTGGTGCTGCGGCGGGCGGTCTCCTGCCGCGCAGCTGAGTGCACTGCTGTGCGCGTCGCTACCGCTCATTCGAATGCGCGTTGCCGCTCGAGCTCAGCAGCCGACATCCCATGCAGATCTCGGAAGGATCGATGGATATTGGAACCGCCCATGATCGATGGGTCAAGTTCGCAGAGCGCGCTGGTCTTGCGCGTGACGCTGGTGCGCAGACCCTCGAGCTCGGTCTCGATGCGCGCCTGCTCTTCCTCAAGCAACTGCCGCGTCGTCGCGTGAGGTCGCCGAAGAAAGACGTCACCCATGCACATCCAGTGCTTAGTCGGCGCAGGGACGCCGGCGCTCGCAGCAGCGTCGCGGTCCATGCGCCGCAGCGCCGCGAGTGCCTCACGATTCTGGTTGCGTTGCCTGTCGAGCTCCACCATCTGGCGGCGCTCTGCGAGCACCTCCTCACCGAGCCGCTCTGCGCGGGTGAGCCGCTCGATGATTGTGGCTGCGTCTGCTGCCGCTGCGGGCGGCGTTGGCGCTGATGGTGCCACCGGTGCTGCTGTTGGGGGTGCTGGTAGGTCGTCGTCCTCTGAGCTGTCGTCGAAGGCTGCCCACTTGGCGTAGTTTGTCGCCATGTTCTCAGGCTTTTCATTCACAACACACCAACACGCACAGACCAAACTCAAAGCGTGAAGGGCAACACCTCGCACACGTCACAGTCGCTTCATTCTCATGCTCGCGACATGCAGGCTGTTCACAGGTGGGGGGGGAAAGTTGCGAAACGCCGCGGCCGCATCGGCACAATGCACCCACATTGAGCATGTCGCACACATCAGCCGAGCGAGAGGCCGAGGCGACCTTCGCGCTCGCTGTCGAGCGCGGAGACCTTCCTGTGCTCCGACGGCTCGTGGCCGAGAGTCTGTGCGAAGCTGCATCGCAGCCTGATCTTTTGTATGTCGCCTGCGAGCACGGCCACGCCGACGTTGCTCGCTTCCTCCTGCTAGCGGGATGCAGCGCGAATCAGAGCCTCGCGGACGGCACTACGCCATTGTTCGTGGCCATTCAACACGGGCACGAGAATGTCGCCGTGGTGTTGCTCGAGTGGCGCGCGGACGCCTCGGTCGGGCGCACGAACGGGGCCACGCCGTTGTACGAGGCATCGCTGCAGGGCTGCGTGCCGCTCGTGCGGCTGCTGCTCGATGCGTGCGCGCCCGTGGACGCGGTAGCAGTGGTGCGCCCGAAGCAGGGCATCCACGGCAGCATGAGCCCGCTCTACGCGTGCTGCAGCCGCGGCCACGCCGAGGTCGCCCGAATGCTCGTCGCGGCGCACGCTGACCCGAACGTACAGCTGCCACGCGGGCGCTCGCCATTGCACGTGGCGGTGGCGGCGGGGCATTTGGAGACGGTTCGTGTGCTGCTCGAGCACGCGTGGGCGAGCGAAAGTGTGAGCGAGCCCATTCGACTCTCCGCCGCCGCCGCCGGCCACCCCGCTTGCGTGCGGCTTGCGCTGAGCCATGCGCCAATGTGTACTACGGGAACACCACCGTTGATGGCTACCACCGAAGCGCACCCACTGCACCATGCGCCACTGGGACATGCACCACTGGGACATGCGCAATTGCGGCATGCGGCCGCCGCGCCGACCGCCGCGTTAACCGTCGCGGCTTCGGACACTCTTGCCCATGCCCTCGCCCCAACCCTAACCCCGTGGGCTGCGCTGCCGGTGGCGCTCGGGACGGCGCCATCGACGCCGTCGACTCTGGCGTCACCGACGCCGTCCCGGGCACCCGGACTGCCTCCACGGCCGATGACCGCGGCCGGCCATCCCGCATGCTCACGGTTCAGCGATGCAGCCGCCGCGAGCGCCGCCGCCTGTAGCCCCTCAGCGCTGGTTGGGGCCGGCGCGGGCAAGGGAGGCGTTCTGTGCGGCCCCGTGCTTCCAATGCGCGTGCCGACCGACTGCGGCTCCTCTTCCTCCTCCTCCTTCTCGACCACGACGGTGCACTCGCCTGGTGTGCAGCGGCGCCTGCTGGACAGCGTCGCCGCTCTGCAGGCAAGCGAGCGCGCCACCGCTCATCTCGGCGCTCGCGCTTCCGACGAGCCTGCACGCTCGCCCGCGTCCGTCGAGGAGCGCCGTGCTGAGCGCGAGGCCGACGCTCGGCTACGTCAGGCGATGCTCGAAGGCGAGCTGAGCGCGCTGCGGGAGGCACTTGAAGCGGTGGCGCCCTTTGCATCGGCGCCGGTGCTCGCGGAGGCGCGTGCCGTGCGGGATGGGTGGCGCGCCAAGGAACGGCGACTGGCCAAGAAGGCGCTCAAGACGGCGCTCAGTGACAGGAGCTGAGCTCTGCGAGCCGGCCGGACTCGTCGAGATCTTCTGGTTCGGTCGTGTGGTTGCCTTGCTTGTTAGTGTACAATTCTGACGCACCGGCCACACTAAAGGATCGTGATAAGATTTTGCGGAGCGGGGACGAGCCGGTTCAGAACTGTACAACTTCACGGTAAGAGGCTACAGGCTTGAAACACTGCACATTCACACTCGCGAATACCGAATTGCTGTGAGTGAGTGAGTGAGTTATTGAGACACAGACCCACCGTCGAACAATACGGGGCGCGTGTTCACTCTCTCACTCCCCATGACGCACACGCTCACTCCCTACGAGCGTGGGGGGACCGCGAAGAAACTGAACTGAACTGAACTGAGCTCACTCCCTAGATGCTGTGGAACGAAAGTTGGAACGATCGACGCGAGGAGGCGCAGGACTAACACGCGAGCCGTGAGCGGCTGAGCGCGCGCGGCGCAAGTCCCGTTGCCAAGTTGCTGGGAATCATCTGCTGAACGCCATGTCGAACGACGCATCCAAGCAGGCCGATGACTTCCTCGCATCCATGGGCAACCCGCTCTTGACGGCTCCGAGCATGCCGCCTCAAGGCATGCCGGGCATGATGCCACTGCGGCCGCCGCCGCCACCTCCTGGCCAATTCACGTCCAACTTGTTGGCGAGGGCCCAGGCACCTGCGGCCGCCGTCTCAGCAGCGGGCACCGCCTCGCAGCAGCGGCAGAATCCCTATTGTCAGGTGATGGGCGGCGGATGCGGCGGCGGCGGCGGCGGTGGCGGCGGCAGCTTCGCTCCGTCGGGCCCTCCGCCAACGCTGCCCGGCGGCGGTGGCTTCCCCGGCCGGCCGCCGATGCCGCCGATGGTGGGCATGCAAGGCGGTGGCATGGGTATGGGCATGGGCATGCCCCCGCCCAACATGCGATTCGCGCCGCCGGGTATGGCATCCGCTGCCTCGATGCCGCCACCTCCGCCGAACGCCAACCCCTTTGGTGGCATGCCGCCACCGCCGCTCAGTAGCGGGCAGCCGGGCGTGGCGGGGCTCCGCCTGCCGCCGCCGCCGCCCCCGCCCTCGGGCGGCGCCCGTCCGAGCGGCGCTGGGGCGCCGGCGAGCAGTAAGGAGAATCGTGGTGAGAAGCCGTCAGCAGCGGATGAGGAGCGGCGCAGGCACGAGAAGCGCAAGAAGGAGGAGGAGGCGGCGGTGGCGAACAAGGAGCGGCAGCGGATGCTCAACCTCATCCCCGTCTCCTCGGGTGCGCGCTCACGTGCCCTGCCATATTAGGGTCGCCCCTGCCAGGCCATCGCGCCCCACCGGCCCCATCGCCCTGCCCCTGACCCTGCCACCCGAACCCCCCCATCGCCCTGCCCTGCCCCTGCCCCTGCCACCCGAGCCCCCTCTCGCCTCCTCCCACGAGCAGATATGAGCGGGGCGGCCCGGCGCCTCGAGCTCGGCGACTTCGTGTGCCCGTACCATTTCGGGGCTGGGCTGCCGCCGCTGCCCGCCGACCCGAAGCTCCTCGAGATCGACTTCGAGCGTGCCAGCTTCGTACGGTTCCGCTTCGACAGCGCCGTCGAGATGAGTGCAAAGTACGAATTGCTGCCCGAGCCCGACCTGGGCATCACCATCGACCTCGTGGACCCGGAGGCGTTCGCGGCGGCCGCGCCCGGCACCGAGCTCGACGCCGCCGATGAGGAGCTACTCTCGGCGAGCGCGTTTGCCCAGGCGCTCGGCGAACGCAAGGGGATCGCCGCTGTCGCCAAGGAGATGCGTGAGAACGTCACATTCCTGCGCAAGACGCCGATCATGAGTAACAACCTGTACGACTCGGTCAACAAGTTCCAGAAGGTGAACATGGAATCGAAGCCTGTGCTCGAGACCTCCAAGCACCTCGCCATGACCACCAACACGACGCGCACGCTCGCGCAGCAGATCGAGGCGATCGAAAAGTCCTTTGACGATGCTGAGACCATCAACGTGCGCTCGTCGACTTTGGTCCACCCGAGCGACCCGAGCCTCACGCCGGTGAGCTCGGTGCCTGTGCTCCCCGACTACGCTGGCTGGGACAACAGGTACTCCATCATGACCTTCGACATCGACCCGAGTCTCTCCAAGCCTGGCGATCTCGAGGTTGCCTACGCGCGAGAGCGGATCGGGCGCGCGCTGTGCAAGGGCTTCTCGCGCAAAGAGCAGGACAAGAATGAGATGTACCTCGCGTACATGCTGCCGCCCGCGCGCGAGGGGGCGGACGAGGCGCTCGAGGAAGACGTGCCCCTCGAGTGGGTGCGCGAGTACCAATACACGCTCGCAAAGCGTGACACCAGCGCGCAGGACACTTACTACCTGGCCATTGGTGAAACCGTTGCGAGCTATAATCCCATCGAGTCGCGCATCGCCATGGCGCGCAAGAGCTACCGCACCAAGTCCGCACGACCATCGTCGATCACCTTCTCACGCCGTACGGTCAACGAGGACGAGGCCGAAAGCCAGAACCAGCGCCGCTTGCTGCTGCGCGGCCCAGGCGACACGGGCCCGCTGCGCATCACGCACTCCGTCGCGCCTGCCGCGGCCGAGGACGAAGACGAGGCGGCGCCCGCCGCCGACGAGCCCGACGGTTTCGAGATGGACGACGAGGACGCCGCGCAGGCCGACGAGCCGTTGCTGCAGGACGCCTTGCCGGCAGCCGAGGGCGAGGGCGTTCCGGCTGGCACGGATGAGGATGATGAGGAGGAGGGCGACGGCATGATCATCGATGACGACGCGTGAGAACGTTGCGGAGCGGGCTGGGGGACTCACGCGCCCCAAGCATATGTGTCAGTAGATGGTCAATAACGAAGGTGTGTCGGCTGTCGCGCGAGGGCCCTGGGGTGGGCCTGCGCGAGAGCGCCTTTGGTACCTCATCTTTCGGTGCGCGCATGTGCTGCGGTTTGAGCAATCCCCATTTTCCAATTCCGCGCTAACGTTCGGCAAAACATTCGTACCGATTCGCGAGCGCGAGCCCGAGCGGGAGCGCGGGATTCCGGGTTCGGACGTTCGGTTACCGCCGGATCGCTTATGTAGGATGTTGTGATAAATAACAAATAAGTATCCCGCGCACCTCCGACCTCGGTTGCGGATTCGCCCGCAAGCCGCATCGGATTCGCCGTATAACCGTTGCTCGTTGTTCGTATTCTATTTAAACGGATGACGCGCGGGAGTTGCATACGATAACCTGAGCAATAACCTGAGCAATAACCTGAGCACTAACTCAGGTTATTGCTGGGTTACTCGGCACTGTTCTCTACAGCCGCATGGACACAGCCGCCCGCGATCTTGGATCTAAGAACCCGATTGATTGACTGGTGCCGCCGGGGCTTCAGACCGTTCGCGTCGGGCCGGCACCCGCGCTCCGGTCACGTGAGACGTGATCGTGTACGTGTTTTATGGTTTATGGTTCGGAACAACCGAACATGGAAGCCTTCGAGCAACCCGGTGTGCGCGGCAGTCCCCGTAAATATTTGATAATTGCCCTAAGTCGTGATATTGGCTCGCTACTGTACGTGTTATGGGATCGATTGGGGATTCGATTGGCCCATGTGCTGTCGTCATGCCTCAACGGGGGTCGGGGGCAAGTCGCGGCCGCCTCGTCCTCGAGGCGGAGTAGCCCTACCCGCCATGCTCCTCAGCAACTCATCGCACATGAGCTCCTGGGGCGTGGGAGGTGGTGGTGCATGTGCCGAAAGCACATCGAAGAAAGGGGTCGCCATGAGCATATCATACTTGAAACTTCGCCAGTCGCCTGTGCGGCCATCGGCCGCCTCGGCATGCTTGTCATACACTTGGATCGCGTGGCCCACTTGATGGGGCTGTATGCTCCCAGACTGAGGCCCGCTAGGGACCAAGTCGAGACGCCGTGTCGCCTCCATCATCTGGCTGCTCCCATCAAGATTGCGAAACTGTATGAGGAGATAGCCACATCTCTCGAGCTCAGCGACGAGCTTCGTCTCGCTAGGGACCGACGCAGCCTCGCAACGGTGCAGCCAAGCGACGGCAGACGACGTCGAGGTACCCTTTTCATGGATGTACTCAATGCGAGTCCAAACCGCAGCCATACGTTTCACGTAATCCATCGCCTCTGACGCTCGCTTGGTGTGGCCCAAATCATTAGCCTCCTCCGGGTGCATCAGAAATCTCGCGATGTGCATATTGGAGCGCAGCGCCCTCGCGAGCCTGCGACGTACTTCCTCCTCGTCAACCCGACGAAGCTGTCCGACGAGCACATCCGCGTACAAGATGTCGACGTCACCGCAGCCATCACGCAGAAAGTCGGCGACGATCGCTTCCATGGCCTCGATCCATCCGAAGTTGCCTGCAAGCTCCAATGCGAGGATACGGACGCCTTGATGGTCAGTTCTGTTGAGCTTTAGCATGCGCCGGGCAAGAACGTACGCCTCGGCGGTACGCTCGCTTTGTCGCAGGGCGAACAGCTTTTCGTGCAGCAGCCGCATGAATGCTCTATGGCCCATGTGACCCCACTCGACAGGTTTATCTGCTGTCCAATCTGGGTTGAGGCGATGCGCCACTTCGATGCCTTCATCAAGGCACTGCAAAGCGCGTTCAAGTTGCGGAGGCTCCAACTTCGACAATGCAGCTCCTTGTGCGTGGTATGCCTGGAAGCAGACGAGAGGAGCTTTTGCACGCGCTTGCTGCGCAAGGTCCAGAGCTCTGGCCGAATCACCTCTATTGAGGGCAACAAGGCTGGCTTGGGCGAGCTCTTCTGCTTCTCGATCTACACTCCAAGGAGTAGGTTGCCCCCACGTGTTAATGGGCATGGCTCACGCTTGCCTCCCACTGGGCGCCCGGTTTCGTCTGAGCCTCTTGAGCGGTAGGGTGGGTCGACCGCTAAGAGTAGGGCAATATTAAAAGCATGGGCATGGAAGACAGACACGTTCTCGAAGGTCAGCGCGAGATAAGCCCCCCCTCTAACTGGAGATGCGCATGGAATATGTATGCTAACACACTTGGAGGAGACAGGGGATGGTGGTGGGTGCGACGAAAAAGGCCTGGGCAGGCAATGGCCTCGTGAGCGAGGATCACGCGGCCGGTCAGGCAGCTCGCGCGGGCAGAGCTGCGGCGCTGGCGCTGATACCTGGGCAGGCAATGGCCTCGTGAGCGAGGATCACGCGGCACCGCGTAAAACTTTACGCGGTATCGTAATGAAACCAATTCTGGTTAACGCACGCGGCGCGGGGGCCGCAGCGGTTCGCTCACCCCTAAGGCGTTGCGGGCTGCCTACCCCCCTTCTGGGCTCGGAGATATCTGGGGCGCCGTGGCAGACACCAAGGCACTGGCGAAGCCATTGTACAGGAGCCTCCCACTGGGCGCCCGGTTTCGTCTGAGCCTCTTGAGCGGTAGGGTGGGTCGACCGCTAAGAGTAGGGCAATATTAAAAGCATGGGCATGGAAGACAGACACGTTCTCGAAGGTCAGCGCGAGATAAGCCCTGGTCGATGCTTGCGCAGCAAGCGTGTGGCGCCGTAGAGATCCGTAGAGATGTGCTCCCCCTTCGGTGCCTTTTGGGTGGGAGGGCGGGTAATCACAGGGCTGAGTGACCAGCATGGCGCTCACTAGCCGTGGGCGGCCATCTGTATGTCTCAGTGCGAGGGCCAGCGCGGCGCCCACTAGCCGTGGGTGGCCGCCTGTGTCTCGGGGAGGGGCTGAGTGACCAGCATGGCGCTCACTAGCCGTGGGCGACCACCTGTGTGTCTCAGTACGAGGGTCCGCGCGGCAGCTACTAGCCGTGGATGACGCGCGCGCCCTCGGGGAGGAGCGAGTGACCAGCGTGCTGCTCACTAGCCGTGGCAGGCACCTGTGTGCCTCGCGCGAGTGACCAGCGCGGTCGCGCACTAGCCGTGGGCAGCCGCCTGTGTGTCTCGCGAGTGACCAGCGCAGCAGCCACTAGCCGTGGGCGCCGCCTGTGTGCCTCGGGGGGGAAATCAGTCGTCGTCAGCATCGTCCTCGGGCGCGAGCTCTGCGTCGAAGTCTGCGTCTGCGAGCACGCGGGCGGCACCGGTAGCCGCGAAGACATCGTGCCTGCATATGAAGGGGACGGCGTCGGCGAGCGTCGCTGCACGAGCTGCGTCAATGCGGGCTCCGAAGGCTCCGGCGAGTAGGCGCGAGTACTGCTCCGCGCCGAGACAGGCGTAGATGTTTAGGCTCTCGTCCGTCTGCCACCGGCAGAGCGCCTGTATTTGCGCGCGCGAAGCCCCCGAGGCGAGCAGCGCGGTTGCCAGCCAGATGCGGCAGGAGTGCCATGAGTAATTCTTGGCGACGGATTCCGGGAAGTGGCGGAGCAAGAGCCCATGGAGGAGACGGTCGAGAAAATGGCCGGTGAGCGGGGCGCCATGATCGTCAGTGAACATGGCTGTGCGCTCCGGAGCGCCGATGATGGGGTCGTTGAGCTCTATGTCTGCCAAAGAGGTGAAGGCGGACAGAGGGTCGCTGCAGAACGGGAGGAAGATGGGCTTGGACCCCCACACCATGTCGAATGGGTCGGACTTGCTCGGGGGAGGTTGGAGCACGGCGAAGTCGCCGGGCTGAGGAGACGAGAGAAGGTCGGCGGGCGCCGAGCCGGAGGCATATACCTTGCCGCGGAGCAGCCAAGAGAGCCCGGCGCGCGTGAGGCAGTCGCTCAGGGACTGGTCGACCTTGTCGACCGAAACCTCGGCCTTTCGGAAACCGGTGGACGCCAGCGTCTTGGTGAGCGCGCGGAGGGACCGGCCGCTGCGCGAGGCCCAGGCGATCGTGAACCGCCCGACTGCCGTGCCCTCAGGGGCGCCCAAGATCGTGTCCAACAGGATTTCGCGCGTGAAGGGTTCCTTCCTTTTCGGTATTAGGTCCCCGACCCCGTGCCGAGCCTTGTGGTCCATGTAGAGCTTTCGGATCTCGTTCTGAACAAGGCGAGAAGCCACCATGGGGAAGTCGCGATCTTTGTGCATCTTGCGGATGTGACACAGCGTTTTGGCGGCGCTGCTCGGGAGGGCCGCCCTACGACCGCTCCTTGGGTGTGCGGACTGCCTGAGATGCACAAAATGGATGAAGCCCGCCTGAAGGACCCGCTCGACGATGAGGCCCTCGCATGCGGCGGCCTCACCCCGCCGCCCAGCGACTATTGGGGGAGCTCACCTAGGTCGTACGCCGACAGCCGCGAGCAGTGGGAGTCTGACCGAGAGTGGGAGCGCTCGCCCCGGTCTCCCCCTGGGTCTCCCCCTGACGCCTTGGGCGACCTCGAGGATCACGTCACGTCGACGACGCCAGGGACGCATAACCTCTCGATGGACGGGCGCCCGGTCGCCCACCCGTCACTGTTCTTCCCCCCAGGCTACGAGGCGATCGCCGAGGCGCCTCAGTCCCCGCCCGCCGCGCGGGCGCTGTCGACGGCGGTCAGCTTCTCGCTCCCCGTGTTCAGCATCTCCCCGTCGGAGCGTCCTACGCCCTCGCGCAAGCGTGTGGAAGGCTGCGTGCTCTCGTTCCCAGAGGGCTACGGCTTCGAGGCGCCGGCCAAGCGGAGTTGCTCCTTCGTGTGCGACCCTTCGCCCCACGCATCTCACGGCCTCGCGAGCCGCATCTCTCGCATGCTGGAGGAGGACACGTCGCGCCTGGCCCTGCGCCCGACCTCCTTCACCCTCCAGTCCATGTGCGAGCATCTGTATGACCCGCGCGGATGCACAGCGGTGCGAACTTCCAAGGGACAAAGTCGGCGTGGGTTCATTGGGCGGCATGGTGCCGCGTTCACAATACGGACCCATGGCGGCTCGAGCGCTTCTCAACGGAGACGGATCACCATCGAGAGGCCCAGGAGGTAGTCCTCGTAAAGGCGCCACAGCTGATCGCCACACGGCTGCGTGACCGCGGAGGGCGCGTAGTGGGCAAACGGAGACGGGGCCATGTTGGGGTTGCTGACCCCGGGGGCGGTGGAGGCGCGGTGGCGCCGGATGAGGCTGCCCATGAGGCGGCAGACGCCCGGGGGACTGAGCCGCAGCTCGAAGGCCATGCCCATCTGGCGGCAAATCTCCTGCGCCGTCCCCATCTCGCCGCGGGAGAAGGCATCCGCTAAGATGTTCGCATCGCCGGCGCAGTGGGCGACTATCGTCCGATCTCGAATGCGGACGAACTGGGGCAGCTGCTGGAGGGCGAGAAAGACGGTCTGCATGAGGTCGGACTGGGCGGCGTCCTCGGTCAGGCTCTGAGCGGTGGCCAGCGCATCTACCTCGGCCATCACGAGCGCTTCTTCAGGGACCTCGTCTCCGAAGGCCTCGACCTGGCCGTAGAAAGCGACGAACTCGGTGACCGCGATCGGGAGCTCCAGCTCGGCTGCGGACAAGGGCGCGGCGTCCGGGTATCGCCAGCCTTTTCCGCCGAGGCAGCCCCCAAGCCCGGGCATGCGCGCGCCGTCTTTGCTAGCATCGCTGCGGAAGACAAAGACTAGGCGGGCCTCGCGGGGAAGCTGGGCAGGGCCTTCGTCAGAGAAGCGCTCTACGCCAGCCTCGAAGGACGCGCCGGCGCACTCCGCCAGCCGCGCGCGCCACGCAGACAAGCGCTCGCAGATAGTGGGGGAGGGCGAGAGAAGGTGCTCGGGGTGGAGGTCCGCCGCCCCCGCCAGAGGCTCCCAGAGGCCGAAGGTGGCTGAGCGGCGAAGGCCCACCACGAAGATGAGCGACTGGAGGAGACCGAGAAGGGAGTGGTAATCTCGGAGGGAGAGGGTGCCCGCCGAGGCCTCGGAGATGCTAGCAAACGTTCGCCGGAGCTTGTCGTGAGGGACGTAGACAATCCCCAAGCCGGAGTGGAAGCGCAGCCCCTGGTTCGTGACGAACTGGCCGATCATCTGCTTCTGAACGATGGCCATCGTCAGGTTGAGGGAGGATGTGACCTTGAGCCAGCTGCGCAGGCCGAGAACCGCCAGCTCTACCGAGAGGATCTTCTTGTGCGCGTCGTCGGTGTACATGCTCATAGCGAAGAGCTGCGCCTGGCCGAAGCGCACCCTCGCCGTAGGGTCCAGGGGGTCGTCGGGAGGCTCGAGGAGCGTGCGTCTCTTCTCCATCCAATCTATCAGAACTGGGTGTCGCTCGCAGAGGGCGTCGACGACGGGCCCGCAGACCTTGAGCATCTCGACTAGCCAAAGAAAGGTCAGAAGGTACGCGTGCCTCTGCCCGATCTGGGAGGCGAAGAAGAGGCCGTAGCCCAGCACGTACTCGGCGACATTGCAGAAACTGGGCTCGTGCCGGTGCAAGTTGCCGACGGCCCCGAGCAGGAGGTCCAGGTCAAGGGTGACAAGCCCGACGCGAGGCACCTCGCTAGGGTGGAGGCGATGCTGGTTAAAGAAGTCGGACACATCCGTCGCAATCTGGATCACCGGGAGACCGGTGAGGTGGGAGACGTGCATAAGGATCGCCAGATCGCTCATCGCCTCGGGGACGGTGATCTTTAGCTCTCTGGCGAACGGCGGGTCTCCGGACGCGTCCAGGAGGAGGGACGCGAGCTCGACGAGGGACTGGCCGTGGCAGGCCTTGCCGAAGCACCTCGCGCCGCACACGAAGTGGAAGCGACAGGTGCGGCCGTGCAGCTCGAAAAGACTCCCGAGCTCGCGCTCAACCCTCTCGCCGGTGAGGTCCTCGAGGAGCTTGCAGATGGGCAGCCGAGTGGGGAACTTTCCGGCCGGGATCGTCCTCGCCGAGAGCCACGCGCGGTACGTCGCCGTTGCGAGCTCCCTCAAGCGCCCATCGACTCCGGAGCTCCCCATCTTGAACGGATTGGCGAAGTGAGGGGTGGGGCCGCCACGCGTGATGTCGACGTCGACGAGCGTGCCGAGGCGGAGCGCCGGGGCGGCGGGGCGAGAGCTGAGCGTAAGCTGGCCGCGGGTCGGCCCGCTGGGCGCCGAAGGCCCGGCGCGGTCCGCGCCGGGGGCCGCAGCCGCAGGGCCGCCTACTGCCACGTCGACCGCGCGGCAGACGCGCTCGATCATGGCCTGCGGGTACGATGCAGCGAGCCGCGTCCGGGAGTGACCATCTGGCGCTTGCCCGTGCAGCCGCGTCTCGTGCCGGCCGTGGGCGCACACCAGGCCCCGGAAGGCGAGGATGATCGGGCCGGAGCTGGAGCGCAGGGTGGTGACCTTCTGGTAGGCGGCCCCAAGCGCGCAATACGGGAAGGTAACATCCTGGAAGTCGACGGAAGCGAGGCGGCTGTCGGCGTTCAGCGCGTGCCAAAGGGTACCGTAATCGGCATACTCCTCCCAGTAGCCGAGGATGCCCGGTAGGTCGCGCCGAGGAGGATTCTCGACGACCCAAGGGATACGCCGAGTATGGCAAGCGAGGATGATGCGTGCCACGAAACGCCCGATCGCCACCGCGCGCCGGACGTACGCTGTCCAGCGGGGGTCACCTCCGGTGTGGGTCTCCCCTTGAGCCCACCACTTGGACTCCACCGAGAAGAGCTGTGGGCGGTCGACCGCGGCAACCGAGTAAGGGCTGCAAGGGGGGGCTAGCCAGACGAAGTGCGCCTGCTCCGCTGCCTTGGCTATCGTGGCGGCCGGCCCGTCACGCAGGACGTCGTGCTCCGGGCCCCCCACGAGAAGGTCAAAGTCCATGACCGTCCAGCCGAGGCTCCTGAGGAGCTTCGAGAGGCTGACCGGCTGGTCCGGCGCTCCCGAGAAAATGATCACCGCCCTGCGAGCGCTCGGATCCTCATCGTCTCTCTCGATCGGGGACGGGGGGCGAGAGTGAGGGGGGGTGAAGAGTCCCTGGCCTTGGAAGGAAATGAGAGGGTGAAACGGGGGAGGCGAGCCGGCCGTGTCGCGCAAGCGGTCGCTCCACCCGCGGTAGAACACTTCGAGGGTGCCCCGCTGCAAGTCATCCTCGGGCCAGCGGGTAGAGTTGATGGGGATGACGCGCCTGCCGTCTGTGTCCACCTTCCATCGCGAGCCTCCGGGGCGGCGGTAGTAGCCGAAGGGGCTGGGGGCGCGCGACGGCCTGTCTCCGCGCCTGGGGCTGCCGCCGTCGGTGGTGCGCCGGGGGCGGTCGGGTTCCAGCTTTCTGCACACTACCCCATTTGACAGTGTTTGCCAGGGGGCAAACGGTGGATGGTCGAAACATGCGAAGAAGCCCTTGTCACGAAGGCGGCGGAGCTCCTTGTGCACATTCTCGTATCCGAGGGGAAGAGAGGCGAGGTGGGGTTGGAGTATCATCTGGTACTCAGGCTGCGACTTGAAGCGCACGCCGAAGAGCAGGTGGTCGAAGATCTCCTGGTCGGGGTAGGTCGGGTGCGCCCGCAGGGAATCGCGCACGAAATCAAGATTGAAGTGCGTGGAAATAGGCGCCGAGTAGTCGACTGGCCGCGGAGGGGAGCAGCGTAGGTCCCAGACGATGCCTTGGGCACGCGAGTCGAAGCAAGATTTGCCAAGGGCGAGAGGCTCTGGGCGCGCTTGAAGGATGGTTTGCTGGATTTCGTCGTCTGAAGGGCCATTGTAGTTTCGGATGTTGAAGAGCTGCTCCCACGAGCCAACGCTGAGCTCCGGCCACCAGGCGGGCGTGTCGAGCATGTCCGCGACGGCGAGCGGGCGGACTGCAGATTTTGTCCGGGCGGCACTGATGATGAACGCGCGCACGTCGGGCGTGAAGGGGGAGATGCCGCGATCCGGAATGTCGCCGACGATGATGGCGATCATCTCGTCAGCGGCTGTTTCGTCGCCCGCCGCCGCACGGTCGAGGATGGCCGATCGCCGTTTCCGGCTGAGGCTGACGAAGGGCGCCAAGTCGTCAATGAGGAGCAGGTAGTCATACATCTGTTCGTACCATTGGCTTAAGAGCTTGGTCCCCTCCGGCGTCAGCAGGTCTTGTAGGCATTGGGGCTTGAAGTCCGGAGGGGGCGGCGGCTGTGGCGGGACCGGCTGCAGCGGGATTGTCCGCGGGGGTTGAACACGCACCGAGAATGGCATAGAGAAGAGCTCCGGGTTGTCGAAGGTGGGGAGGCCGCCGTCGAGCATGAACGCCGGGGGAATCTCGGAAATGTCCGCCGGCTGGACGCGGTCGGCGAACGCGCGCATAGCTTCCGCAAAGGGGTCGGAGTCGGGGACGGCGAGGAGGGTCCTGCGCAGGTGTTCATCGACCGCCAGAGATTTGGTGATGGCATCCGAGAAGGACGCGGGCATCTGTCCGGGCCTCGATGCCGCGTGTCGCAGGGCGGCGTCGGTCGCGGGTCGCTTGGAGGCAGGGCCGACGGGAGGCGAGAGGGCGCGTTTCGAGCCGAGATCGGGCGACGGAGCGCGCTTGACGGCTCTGGCGGGAGATCCTAGTCGCCTGAGCTCGATCGCCCCCGAGCGAAAGCGGGTGGAGGCGGACATGAGAGCGTCTAGGACAGGGCGCGGTATGGTCGGCCTGTAGGTACGGACGCGGTTGATGGCATGCGCGACGATGGCGTAGATGAGGGGCGAGGCGGCGGCCAGGGTGAGCCACTGGAGCCACCCGCCGTGCGCGTCTGCGAAGGGCGGCGGGGCTTCCGCGAAGAACGGGACGGCGACGATGCGGTCGACCGTCTGGAAGGGGTCGCCCGAGGCCGGCGTGCGCTCGAAGGCGGGGATGAGCAAAGGCGAGGCTTGGAGCGCCGGGACGGGGAGGAGGGAGAGGACGACCCGCGCGGCAGCGAGAGCGGCTTGACGCGCCGCGGGCTCGCTCGACACGTGCCCGAGGAGGCAGTCGGGCTCGAGTGGCGCGAGGAAACGAGCTGGGCCTCCCGCGGAGATGACCGTCACGACGACGAGGGTGCGTATGAGGGCAGCCGACGGCGCGGCCGCGAGGTGAACGACCGGGCGGGTCTGCGCTGCGGCGGCGTGGAGCATCGCCGAAGCCGATCGTACCACCGCGGCGGCGGCCGCCCAGGCGCGGCGGAAAGGTGCTGCTGCCGAGAAGGCGATGCCAGCGCCCAGAACCTTCTTGACGGCGGCGGCTCCGCCGCTTCTTCGAACGGCTGGCCTGATAGGCAGCGCGTCCGGCGGAGGCGGATCGCGGAGGCGCGGCGGGCTGGGTTCGCCGCGGGCCGATGTTGGAGAGTAGCTCCGGGGCGGCGCGGGCGATTTGCCACGGGTCGACTTTTCTGCGAGGCGCTTCTCTGCGAGGCGCGCGCCGCTGGACGGGGAACGCGATGCCCTGTCGCGAGAAGGGGAGCGCGAGCCTCGCTCGCGCTTCGCGGAGGGGGAGGGCGAGCGGGAGCCCTGCTCGCGCTTCACGGGCGGGAATTCGCCGACGTCGATGCCCCTGGCGACGCCGGCCGCCCAAAATGCGAGCGCACCTTTTCGACAAAATCAGCGAAGGGAGCCACGTGGGCCGAGGATGTCGCGTGCTCGTGGCCGGGCTGTCCCTCGAAGTTGCAGAGAGTGGCGCGGGCCTGCGCCGTGTGCTTGTTCGAGAGGATGACCGGGAAATCGAGCTCCTGGTGAGACTTGCCCGATATCCTTTCGAGATCCGCGAAGGCGTACACGGGGGAAGCCTTGTGGTTCGACAGCGGGTCTTGGTACCAGAAACCGGTGCCGTCTGCGGAGTAATGGACGCTGCTTTTGCGAGAGCCGATCGGGCCAGGCGAGCCGGAGCGGTCCACCGGTGAGCGGGAACGCTCGCTGCCGCGGTCTCGCGAGGGGGACTTGTCGCCGCGGGGGTCATCCTTCACGCGGTCCTTGCCTCCCTTGGCCGGCTTCTTCGGGTGGTCAGAGTCCGAACGGCTGGGGGAGGGCGAAGGCGCGCGCCGACTGCCGCTGAGCTGCCGCACGAAAGCCTCGAGGGAGCCGTACCTGGCCACGTCGGCCGCGATCGTGTAGAACGCCTTCTGCTCGACTGCCATTGTCTCCTGCGAGGCCATGGACTTTTGCAGAGTGTTGAGGGTAGCCAGCGCGGCCGAAGGGTTTTCAAACAGCGATCCGGGAAGAGGGCCGGCCGGGTCAGCGAACGAGTAGTATGAGTGAAAGCTGCGAGCGGCCTCGGGGAAGACTTCGCTGGCGAATTTGCCGAGGCTGAGAAGATTCTCGGGCGAAAACGCATTGGGCACGCCTACGATCTCGGCGTGCTGGCGAGAAATCGTCGTCGCAATGATGCTCAAGGTGCCGAAATTGGGCGGAGTAGGCACCGGGATGGTGCCGGGTAGGAACAGGGACGGCAGGCCGAGCAGAGCGGACATCCTCTCGAGGTGGGGGGTGACGAGGGAGACGAAGTGCTGATCGTACCAGGCCTCTGAGTAGGACGCGATGACCTGGTTCGGCTTCTGGACCGCGAGCAGGAGCCGAAGGAAGGCCACCCAGTCAATCTCGTCGAACGCACCTCTGAGAATCTTTGCGGAAAGCTCCTTCGGCATTTTCGTGTGGAAGCCGATCTCCTGGTCGGTCCTGGGCATGAGCGTCGGTGGGGCGCCGGACCGGGACACGCGGTCAGCTACGAAGGCGTCGGCCACGAGCTTATGCCTTGCGGAGCCGTTGTCGAGGATGTCGATCGCCCGCTTTAGCGGTTTTGACGCCTGTAAGAGTATGCGGGCGCCGGGTTGAGAGCCGCGCCCCGTCCTCTTCCTCTGCCGGCTGCTGCGGGTGGCACCGCAGGTGCGGGAACGGCAACTGCGGGCGGCACCGCCGCAGGCCGGGTGGACCGCGGTGGGGCCCGAGCCAGTCCGGCGTTCTCACAGAATCCGTGAAGATCCGCCAGAAAGCGCCGTGTCGGAGTGTCTGGCGCATCGCGGGACGCCACCAGGCAGCGCCCGTACATTGCGAAGGCGAGGGTGCCGTAGTACACGAGGAAATGCCCGTCGCCCTCCAAGTGGATGAAGCACAGGCCGTTGGGTGGCCGGCTGAGGGCGAGCAGCTCCGCTGGCGTCGCGAGCGCCATTGGCTCGTGGTCGTACAAGTCCGCTGGCGTAAGAATGTACGCCGGGTGGAGAGGAAAACCGTCGCGCACTCGCTGCGCGACGCGCGCCACCGCCGCCAGGACGGCGGAGGCAGCGTGCGACAGGCCCTCGTACACCGCCGCCGGGTCGAGGCCGACACCGGCAGGCTCGGCCTCCAATTGAGCGATCGCTGCGTCGAGCTTCTCCGGGAAGACACCGCGAGCGAGGAAGTTGACTTGCTGCATGGCCCGGTCCCCGTTGGTGTTCAACGCCGTGCCCATGATGGACTCGATGATAGAGAGAGGGCAGAGGGAGCCGAATGGGATGAGCGCTCCAGGAGCGATAGAAAGCGGTAAACCCTGGATGCGGCGGCAAAAGTGAGCCGGCGCAGCGGGCACCTCGACGGACGGATCAGCGCCTCGAGCGGCAACAGCCGCGGGTGCGCCAGGCGCCGCGCCCGCCGGAGGTGCGGTATGGAAGTGCAACATCGCCGAGCGAAGGTTGCTTGAAGCGATGAGGTGGAGGCGCAGCTACGAGGCCTCGAAGGCGCGTAGCGCGAAGACTGTATGCCCCCTGCGACGAAAAAGGCCTGGGCAGGCAATGGCCTCGTGAGCGAGGATCACGCGGCCGGTCAGGCAGCTCGCGCGGGCAGAGCTGCGGCGCTGGCGCTGATACCTGGGCAGGCAATGGCCTCGTGAGCGAGGATCACGCGGCACCGCGTAAAACTTTACGCGGTATCGTAATGAAACCAATTCTGGTTAACGCACGCGGCGCGGGGGCCGCAGCGGTTCGCTCACCCCTAAGGCGTTGCGGGCTGCCTACCCCCCTTCTGGGCTCGGAGATATCTGGGGCGCCGTGGCAGACACCAAGGCACTGGCGAAGCCATTGTACAGGAGGACAGGAACTTCTGCAGAAAAGCGGCACCGGGTTATAAACATTGGCTGTGAAACCACCGTGGCGTGCCGCGGGGCGGAGGCGAAGTCAAGTCAAGGCAAGTCAATGATTCAAGTGACTAAGTCAAGCCAAGTGAGTGTCAGTACAGAGGAGTATGATCAGTAGAAGTAGCAAGTACGTGCTCGATTTTGCACACTCAGGGTCCGAGGACCCATTTAAGGCGACCCACTAACCACTTCGACGCACGACGGCGGTAACAATCTGAATAGTCAATAGAATAGTGTAGCAACGGTGTAGCGGGCCGAATTGGCGCGGGGCCGTTAAAGCTTACGTCACGGTGACCGTAGGAGCATACGAGTCGCAGCGCACGAGCCTGTCCCTGTGTCAACCCACATGCCACGAGCGGCCTTAAAGTTGGCAGTGTGGCACTCCTGCGCTTGCTGAACGTACACGAAGCAGTGACACGCAGATCATCTTTGAACTACGACCACTGTCTCTCTCCACAGGGCGGGGCAAAGGCCACGGAGCCACGGAGACGGAAATCCGCGCGGCGGACACCATTGGCACATCGCTCCATAGCTCAATACTCAAACAAGGGGAGCCGCTCGCCGGCAGCCTTGGCGAGCATCTTGCGTAGGTTCTCGACGGACGCCTCGGAGCCCTCGAGCTTGTCAAACTGCTCGACATACGTCGAGCGCAGCGACTCCTTGAAAGCTTGCGAGATGGCGGGAAGCCCAGCCTCCTTGACCCCTGCACCGCGCCCGTTGGGCTCGTAGTACCCAATGTCGACCTGTGGAATGAGCTTGCGCCGCTCGAGCGAGCGCTCAGGCCGACGAATCCCGTCGGGATCCACCCAGCCGCGGATGCCCGCAGGGTTGCACTTGAGCGGATCCGTCGCGAGCGCCGACGGCTGGTACTCTTTATTCCAGTAGCTGTCCTCGCGCGAGGTTGTAGAGGCGGCAGCGGTACGCAGGTCACGCGCCGTCTTGGCACGGCGCGGCTTGCCTCGCCGCTTCGGCGACGGCTGTGGGGCCGCTGACGACGTCTGTGGCGGCGGCATCACTGGAGCAGACGACGACGTTCCCAACGGTGGCTGCGGCGTCTGCGGCTGCTGCTGCTGATGCTGCTGCTGCTGCTGCTGCTGCTGATGCTGCTGATGCTGCTGCCACTGACCATGTCGCTTCGCTTGCTCCTGCCACTCACGCTGCTGCTTCTGCCAGGCGAGCCACTCGGGAGACGGCGCCGGCCGCTCCCACACCGTCTGCTTCGTAACCGCGTGGAAGAAGTAGGCCTTGCCCTCGGCCGACTTCGCCTCAAACCATCCCGTGGGCAGCGGAGGCGTAGGCTCGTCCACAGAGCTAACAAGGGCGCTCACGTCCACGGTTGAGGCACCTTCCGCGGGCTTGAAGCACGCCGCGGAGGACGAGTCGGTGGCTGACGCGTTGCTCGCTGCGGCCTGGACGTCAACCGCCTCCTTCGCACTCGCTGCTGCTTCCTTGGCCTTCCCCTTCTCTTTCCCCTTCTCCTTACCCGACTCGGCCCGGGCCGTCTTTGCCTTCGCTTTGCCATTGTCCTTCGCCTCGGCCTTCGCAGCTACCTTCGCAGCCGCCTTCGCGTCCGTCTTTGCCGCCGCTTTCGCGTCCGCTTTTAATGCCGCCTTCGCCTCCGCTTTGGCCTTCGCATTCGCGTCCGCCTTGGCCGCCGCCACGGCCTCCTTGGCCGCCGCCTTAGTCACCGGTTTGCCCTTGGCGAACGACTTGATCGGCGCCTGCAGCGCGGTTCGCATCTCCTGGTAGTCAAGCGTCCCACGCCCGTCGTCGTCGAGGTAATCGAAGAGCTTATGGATCGTAGACTTTGGAAACTCAAACCCAAGATCTTTGATCGCCTTGGCGAACTCCTTGCGATCGACACATTTGTCCCCATTAGTATCCCACGCCTGGAACAAGTTGAGCACGCGCTGCATATTGCTTGCGATCACCTCCTTCAGCTTCACCAGCGCAACGTGCGCCTCTTCCTCTTCCTCTGTCATCTCGGGCTCCGGCTCCGGCTCCGGCTCCGGCGGCGGGGGCGGCGGCGGCGGCGGCTCGGGCGGTGCGGCTGCCGCGGCAGCCGCGGCAGCCGCGGCAGCAGCTGCCCTGGACGCGGCCGCCGCCGCCTTGGCGGCCGCCGCAACCTCTTCCTTGCTCGGGCCTCGAGATTTGGGAGATTTGCTGCCGTACAGGCGCCCGACCTCCGGCCGCTGGTCGCGCTGCCAGAGACGGTTTTGGATCTCCTTACGCTCGTGTGCAGCCAGCGGCCGCACGGGCATTCGCGCACGCCAATGCATAATCTTGGCACGCGCAACGGCGGCGGCGAGTGTCGCCTTGGCCTCGTCCACCCGCTGCCGGCCCTCTTCATGGTAAAGCCGGGGGTCATTAAGTTCCTGAGGATCGTCCGACTCAATCACCGCCTCGATCAAAGCGGCCGCCTCGTATATCGGAGGCGGCTCTTCAATGAGCGGCTCTTCAATGAGCGGGTCCGCCATCGGGCTCTGTGTGTGTGCATCGGGCTCCGTGGGATGCTCACCACTGCTAGTTGAGCCCGGCGGCGCAGAGTGCCCATCTGGCAACGGTGACCCTAGCGTTTGCGTGAGCAAGGAAGCAAGGCCAAAGAAGCTCGTGGCCATGCTAGCATTAAGGCCTTAACGCGGTTATAAAGTGGGAAGGTGGAAGGCGAGCCCGAAGGCGAGAGGCGCTAACATTGGAACTCGGGGGGCCAAACTCCCCTCGGATGGAGGCTTCGAAAAGTGACGAAACCCCATGGTGGTCATTCCACACGCAAGTCAAAAGACGGTGTCAGGTAGAGGAGAGCAAGCCTGTGCTCTCGAAGTTAGCGGAGGAGCATACATGGTTATGGTCTCAATAGGCTACAAGCTTTTGCGTTGGGTAGCCGGGACACACACAGGACACACACGGGACACACGGAGACACGGATCACATAAACGAACCTCACATCAGCCATCCAGACCCACCAACGCACGACCCCCGGGTGACGACCCCAGAGCCGGTATGGAGTCCTGGCTCCCCCCGGATTTGATAGTGCTGGTCGCCAACGGCCCAAAGCAACCGCTCGAGCGCTCTACCCGCCACACAGCCACCGATTCATGTTTGAACGCACCGCACCAGGCAGGCACCTATGGTACTCTCAAAGGAGCGCTTCTTGACTGCGTACAGACCAATCAAAAAGAAAAGCCTCGATGCTGACATCTTGCCAGAAGCGGAATTGTGCATCTGCATCGAGTCTGCCAGGCCGTGGTTCCAGCGAATCTGCCAAACAGACACGCTCGGCCGCCATTTGCGCACCAAGAATAGCCTGAGCCCACATCGACTGCAGCTCCGCTCGAACAAGAATCTGGAGTCCTTCGCCAAAAGCACGCGCATGCGCATGCGCCGCTTCTTGCACCGCCTTTATCTCAGACGCCTCGGCAATCGCCAATGCGATGTAATGCGAAGCCACACGCGCATCGTACCGCGTTCGGACGAGCACCGTCAACGCTGCCTTCGCCGCGCGCTTGGACCGAACGTAGCTGGCACGCGCGCGGTTGACCCAACGCTGCTGCTTCAACCCCCAGCGCGCAGCCTGCTTGGCATTCTTCTTGTAGTTGGCGTTCGCTTCATAGAATCCAGCCGCGTCGGCGCGGTGCCACCGGTGCCGCGCGGAGCGCGCGTCGTCAGCGTCGGCAAGGTCAGGCGGGTTCGCATGGCGCGCATAGTACTCGAGCCTCTCGCGTTCGGCTTGTGCTAGCCAGCCCGGCAACGGAACGAAGTCCTCCATGATGTCGTCACGCGACGAAGAGTGAAACCGGACACAGTGAAGACCAGATTTTGTTAAAGCACAGTGATCCAGGCGCGTGCATCCAACCCAGGTGACGGAAAGGAGGCATACGAAAACCGATTCCTAAAATGGATTGCCACAAGCGAAGAGCCAGCGAGGGAATCTAGAAACTCGACCGCATGGCCACAGCCTCTTCATCTTGGGCCGAACGCGACGACGAGGAAAAGGAGGAGCTCGCACTAGGCGCGACGATCGGCATGATTCGAATGCATTCGAGACAATACGGAGATGCAACGGAAGTAACAGTCCGGCGCAAACGCGGCGGGAAGCACGCAGTGAAACGAATGCATCGGGTGATCGTGCTCAACCTGCACTCGGAGGCAGGCACATCAAGAGGAACGATATCCATACCTGGGTAAGACGCACACACACGCACACGCACACATACGCATGCACACACGCACACACACGCACAGGAAACCTCGCATGGCAAAACTGCCGGCGAGCAGGCGGCTAGGCGTGCCTCCGTCGTTCCCACACGCACTGGAATCCTCGACATCTGCTCACCTCGCTCGCAGCGCGACAGGGAGAGCGGAATCAGCATCGGCAGCGGCAGCAAGAGCATCTGCTCGCATGGCAAAACTGCCGGCAAGCGGGTGGTTATAGGCGCGCCTCCGTCGTCCCCCCCGCGCATAGGAACCCTCGACGTCTGCTCGCATGGCAAAACTGCCGGCGAGCGGGCGGCTTGGCGCGCCTCCGTCCTCGACGTCTGCTCACTTCGCTCGCAGCGCGACAGGGAGATCGGAATCAGCATCAGCAGCGGCAGCAAGAGCATCTGCTCGCATGGCAAAACTGCCGGCGAGCGGGCGGCTTGGCGCGCCTCCGTCGCCCCCCCCGCGCATAGGAACCCTCGACGATTGCTCGCATGGCAAAACTGCCGGCGAGCGGGCGGCTTGGCGCGCCTCCGTCCTCGACGTCTGCTCACTTCGCTCGCAGCGCGACAGGGAGATCGGAATCAGCATCAGCAGCGGCAGCAAGAGCATCTGCTCGCATGGCAAAACTGCCGTCGAGCGGGCGGCTTGGCGCGCCTCCGTCGCCCCCCCCGCGCATAGGAACCCTCGACGATTGCTCGCATGGCAAAACTGCCGTCGACAGGGAGCCTGCCGTCGCCGCCGCTATACCGCCACCCCGAGTCCCCGGCCGCCGACAACGTCGACACCCCCACCATCGCCGTCGCCGCCACCGCCTTCGAGTCCCCCACCGCCGTCGCCCTCCCCACCGTCGCCTTCACCAACACCGCCCTCGAGGCCCCCACCGCCGTCGCCACCCCCGCCGTTG
>Ga0210246_101055_pt1 | contig 23606 bp, 15 predicted proteins | sample ChrtobMetaP3_8mM_FD_155469 | JGI IMG/M metagenome (GOLD analysis project Ga0210246, IMG submission 155469) | Chrysochromulina tobin associated microbial communities from unialgal haptophyte culture, Seattle, Washington, United States - P3_8mM | ecosystem: Host-associated > Algae > Haptophytes >...
GGAGGAGGAGGAGGAGGAGGAGGAGGAGGAGGAGGAGGAGGAGGAGGCGATGGCGGCTGGCGGCGGCGGCGAGGTGGGCGCGGAGGCACTCTCGAAGCGCGCAGCCAAGCGCCAACGAAAACGAGAGCTCGCGGAGGCGGCGGCGATCGCTGCGCAGCCGATCGCATCCGGCTTTGGGCACAGGCTACTCGTGCAGATGGGGTGGGGCGGCACGGGTACCCCCCTGCAAGAGGGCGGCATCGCCAGCCCCGTCGCTGCTGTAGGCTACGGCGGTGGCGGTGGCGGCACCGCGGCGCTGGCGGCGGCGGGGGGCGGTGGGAAGCATCGGGGGTTGGGGCTGGGTGCCGAGGCCGAGGGCGCTCTCGAGGTGCTGTCGACGGCCGAGGTGGAGGCGGCCGATTCCCACAGGGCGCTTTCCCGCAATGAATTCCCACAGGGCGCTCTCGATGTGGAGGCGACCGAGGCGGCCGATGGTCACGGCGGGAGCAGCAACAGCAAGCGCCAGCGCCGGCAGAAGGAGCCGACGGCGGCCATCACGACACGCATCCCCGCCGCCGAGGCCGTGGACGATCCGTGGCTCGCGATGCCGCGGATGTGGCGCGTCGAGCTGCGGATGGCGACGCCGAGCGACGAGATCGACGTGCGGAGGGCGCTCGAGAAGACGCGCGGCGTCGCCGAGGTGCTCCGCGCTGAGCCGGTCGATTAAAGGAGAAGGAATAAAATTGCAACTTCTTTGAGAAAGGGTCAGTTGAATCGACACACAAGGTACCGACCAGCCACTACCACGCAACTTCTTTGCAATAGAGAATAGTTGTGGGCTGCGCACGGATTGACTCTTATAGCGTGATTTTCCCCGCGGGGCTTGTTTGTCTTTTGGGTGAAGCTCCAGGATCATTACATGTAGGCTCCCCCAGTGCCCCCCCCGGAGTCTGCAGTGGACCTTCGTGCACGTTTCAAAGTGCAGTTTCCGAGTTTCAGAGCTGACCTTTTCGCGAACTCGAAGTTCCTCGCATTTGGTTGCTTGTGGCTTGGTCTCAAAGGATGGAGGCGGTTGTGCTGCCCTGGAACGTGGCGACCCCACCGAAGCAGCGACGACTAGGGCATCGAAGATGCCGCCCCTATGTGCCTTGCATCGACGCTCATGCCGTCTCGTTTGGTGAACGGCAGCGGCAATGCCAGCAAGATCTTGAGGAGGCCATCCAGAATTCACAAGCGGTACGTGAGCAGACCAAACCTATAACAAGGGCGTGTAAGGAGGGCGTGGGACGCCAGACGCTGGTACCAGCGCAGAAGCTATCGACCCGTCGGTGGTGCCAACACTGGGTGACCACACTAGAGGCCGCCGTGAGCGACGGCATAGAAGTTGACCTGCCAGATAGCTTGCTGCTCTCAGGAGTGCAGCGCATACTCGAGATCGAGAGGCTAGCAAAGCAAGCAAGAGCGGACACAGGGCATGTGCTAAGCAAAACCCTAACCATTCAACTCGCTCCAGACGACAAGGTCGGCATGACCGTGAACGACTTCAACGAGGTGGTCGCGGTGGATCCCTTATCGCCGGCGGCCAAGGCGGGCGTCGACGCCGGCGACCTGATCCTCTCAGTCGATGAAGTTGAGTGCACAGAGGGTGTCACCGTGGCCAAGTTGTGGATGGATGGTGCTTGCCGTCCCGTCCGCAAGCTTCGCATCACCCGGGTTTCCAGGCCTACACCCGCACCGCCGTTGGCTCGATGGCTGTGCCGATGGCTGTGCCGTCGGATGTTATGCACAGAGCCGCTCGCGCCAGTGAGACCCCCGCCGCACCAATCGAAGGTTAGCTGCCCTAACCTCCAAGACATTGAGGAAAAGGCTGAGGGAGAGGCCTGCAAACCACTTCAGTTCCCCGGGGCGGCGCTTTGGTAGAGACTAGAGTCGGGGCTGCTTTTGTAATTTACCCTGCCGTTACCAAACTGGGAAGATGAAGATGATGAGAGTGGAAACTAAATGAAAAAACGCAGAGCGGAGTTTCGCATAACCATGCCATGTACTGCTGATTTGAAGAGCTACGGCTAGTATCCATTAGAAAAGATGAGGTCCGCGCGTGGACACGAGATACCCGTGTACAGAAACACACACTTCTCGTTTCCATCTTTAAACACTAGGTTGTCTGTTCGCTTCGTCCGATGCATTTGTCGTTAGACCGCGCCGGCTTGGCCCTTGGCGCCGGGCACGCCCTCGAGAAAGTGGTAGACGCCATGCACGGATTTTCCCATCTTCAGCGGATCCCCCCTGATATAAGGACCTCCACCTGGCGCAGGACCGCGATTCCATGCCGCCTCCGCAGCCTCGTAGGCTGCCCGGATGGAGAAGGACTTTCGATGCGCCTCCAGCTCCTTACCGATGAACTCATAGAAGCCCTTTGCAAAGGTGGCGGCGGCGGAGTCCTCGACGGGCGTCGAGTAGGCGATGACCGAGATGTGCGGGAAGCGCTGGTGGAGCGGCAAGGCGAGCGATTCGTACATCGAGCACGCATTCAGAAAGATGCACTCGAGCGAGTTCTTGATGGGCGTGAGCTTGGCGATGAGCTCGATGAACCGTTGCGAATCGAGCTCCATCGCGCGCCCGTCATCATCATCGCCAATAAAGAGCAGCTTGCCCCTCGCGCTCGCCCCCTCGCCGTGGCCCGAAAAGTGAAGGATGCGGGGCGACAGTCCCACGTCGGAGGCGCCCTTGCCAAACAGGACCTCCTCGACATCCTTCAGGCGCGCCGCCGGGCGCACATCACGCTCCGTATGATGGATTGCAAGCATAGTCTCGCGCATCTCCTTATCGAGATTGAGTTGCTGCACCCGTACCTTCTTCTTCTGATTCGGATCGCCCTCACGGTCGCGTACGGCGTACATGGGTGCGCAGTAGATGCCGAGCAGTGTGACAGTCTGCATCTCGCGCGTCGACTTCGAAGGCCGAAAGAAGGATTTCTGCAGGTGGCACAGGCATTGTGTGGGGCAATCGTTGGTATACTCAGTCGCACTCGGTCGCACTCGGTCGCACTCGGCTGCCGTCAGCGGTCGCACTCGCCTGCAGTAAATCGCGCAGGAGCACGCGCTCGTACGGATCGGCATGCAACATGCTCAGGAGGATCTCTCGCGCGCTCTCGCTCAGCTGCGACGCGTCCAGCCGCTGCTTGACGATCCCATCGACGATTTTGGCCTGTGTTTCCCACTCAGTGTCACGCACGCCGCCGAGCATCTCGACGGAATCGCCGCTGGAGTCGACTGTCCAAATTAGGAAACAAGGGCACGGCACAATCCGGGGTCTTTGGGTGAGAGGGCAGCAGGTCCAGGCAGAGGGCCGAGGGAGGCGAGGGATCGAGACCCGGTCATTCACAGAGACTCTTGCCGCCTGTGAAGAGCTCGAAGAGCACGAGGCCGCATGCCCACACGTCGACGGCACGAGTCATCATCACGGGCTTGTTGTTCTGCCTCGCGTAGGCCACTTCGGGGGAGACGTACTCGGGCGTGTAGTTGGGCATAGAATGCTCCGTGTTCTCTTCGACGACTGAGTCGTAGTCGATCAGCCGGATTTGATCGGCGATCCGCAGAAAGTGCTGTAGCTTGATGTCCGTGTGCACTTTCATACAGTTCTCATGTAGGGCGTTCACACACTGGAGCAGCTGCCACGCATCCGCGCGCTGGTACATGCCGTGCTCGTCGTTCTTGCGAACCTTTGAGATGCTCTCCCCCTTCTCGAGGACGAGCACTCGCTTCCCCTGATGAGGTGGCTCATTGCATATGAAGTGGTCGAGCAACTGCGGCGCCGTCGATGGCGACTTCTTGTTGAGATCTTCCAGCGTCTTCACCTCGAGCTCGCCCATGGCGAGGCTTTCAGTCACCTTCACGGCGACGGCCTTGCCGGTCACCAAGTCGTCGGCGATCGCCACGCGCTTCGCATTCGTCACATACTTGGTCAATAAATAAGTGTCCTTGAACAGCGTACCCGTGCTCACGGCGCCCGGCGCGCGTCGTAGCGCGTCCTGCACCTCGCGCAGGTCGTCGAGCCAATCAATCTTGTCGCGTCCCTGGCGCAGGAGTATCTGCGCCACTCTCGATTCCGGCCCGGGCACTTCGAGGTGCGTGTGTTTGAGGATGATGAGGCACACCTCGCGATGGTGCTGGGACGGTCCGGCGAACAGGGCAGTGAGTGGCCACCCGAGGCAATCCGTGGCACGGCACTCGGGGGCTCATAGGCAATCGGTGGCTCTGAGCGAGCATGCAAGAGCAATCACCTTCGACGGCCCGGCGAAGATGGCCGCCTCGAGCGCGTTCAGGCACAGGCGCGATTCGCCGTCGGAAGAGGCCGACGGGAGGTCCTCGAAGGAGGATGCATGCTGGCTCGAGACCGAGCGTGAGAGCGAGAGCGGCAGCGGCTCAGCGATGCTTCCGAGGCTCTCGTGCCCCGAGCTCGACCTGCGTCTGCTCTTGCTGAAGCTCTGATCGCGTCGCGGCATGGTCGACTCTCCCTCGCCCTCCGGGGCCACCGACTTGACTGTCTGATCGTCGGGGTCGAGGTTAAGGATCACCCGCTGCTTCTCAATGTCGCTCTCCTGAAGGCACCAGCATCGGCAATCCGTGTTCATCAGTCGCAATCCACGGCAATCCGTGCCCAATCAGTCGCAATCCGCGGCAATCTGTGCCCATCAGTCGCAATCCGCGGCAATCCGTGCCCATCAGTCGCAATCCGCGGCAATCTGTGCCAAGCACCTGTACGAGTTCCTTGTCGAAGAGCGTACGCACAATCGCCGTGATGCCCGCCTGGCATGCGGCCACGAGGAGGGACGCGCCATTCTTGGCGCGCGCGGCCAAGAGCGCGTCGGTCATGGGCTTATCCTCGCTGTGGAGCACCAGGCACACGCAGCGTGCGATCAGCCGATTGGATGCCTCGGCCTCCTCCTCGGAACGACTCTCTTGCTCGGGAGCGAGCATCGCGAGGGTCACTTGGGCCGCGAGCGTGCGTGCCACGCCCTCACTCAGCAGCGGCTGGTCGGTCTCCACGTCGTAGTACCACAACGGCGCGCTACGAGTGACGAAACTCGGCTCCTTCGCCTTCGCGCCCTTTGCCCGCTCCGCCCTTTCGGCCTTCGCCACGGCCTTCGCCTTGGCCTCCAGCAGCAGCGGCTCGTGCTGATCGTGCTCTGCGGCCGCGGCACGCACCGCCTTCTCGTCGGCCTCGGTCCATTTGGGCAGGAAGAGTTGGAGGGTGGGCAAGTCGCTGAAGCAGTTCGCCTCGTGCTTCTCAAAGGTGGCCATCACTGGCGCTGCGTCGGGCGCGAGCTCAGGATGGCGCACCGTCCCACGGAGCAGGAGCTGCGGGTGCAGCAGCAGCTGCGCCACGAGGAGCTCCACGAGCGTGACGCGGAACTGCCAGTCGCTCGAGCGCAGCAAATAGCATTGGTACGCCCGTTGGCAAGGAGTGAGCCCAAAATAATCTCGCCACTCGAGGATCTTTCGCAGCTCGGCACGGAGCTCGGCGAGCTTCGTCTTCGTCATGTCCTTCAGCTCGACCGTCGAGGGGAGCAGCTTCCAAATCTTGTCCAGGTCGGCGTACATCACATCCCAATGCAGCTGCGAGTGCGAGCGCTCGGCGCGCGCAGCTCTGGGATCATCCTTCAATGAGTCGCCACGGCCTACGGGCCGGCGCATGCCGCCGTCAACGCTGTCGCCAACACCGCCCGGCAGATCGCCGCCAACGCCGGCGCTGGCGCCGACGCCGACGCCGTGACTGCTGCTCCCGTCCGCGCCGCCCGGGCCCTCCGCAGCGCACCCGGGGAGCTGGAGCTTCACACCAAGCTGCTTCACACCAAACGACGAGGGACGAGCGCGTGCCGCTGGGCTGGCCGGTATGCTGGCCGGTATGCTGGGCTCCGCCTGGGCTCCACGCCACAGTGATCGCCACCGTGATCGCGGGTGGTCCTTCCAAGCCGGGCACTCGTAAGCCAGCAACTCCTCAATGTCCGCGGCTTTGGGTAACGAGTCCTGCGCGCCTTCCTTCGAGCACGAGATGACCGCAGCCGCGTGTGCCCAGAGTAAGCAGCGGATGTTCGAGTGGCCCAGCACCGCTGCGGCAATGAACCCTCCAACGAAGGCGTCGGCCGCACCAATGTTGTCCTTCACCATGTGCTTCGATCGCGGGACTACAAGGAGCTCGTCACGCTCCGCGAGCATGCCGCCAGCGCCAGCGCCCTCCTCGTCGTCTTCGCCCTCCTCGCCGCCGCCCTCTGTGATCGGGCTCGAGGCCGGGCGCGCGAGCGAGCTCATGAGGGCACGATCGAACGAGGTCTGCTGGACGAGGATCCGCTGGGGGCGCGTGGCCACTACGGCCGGGTCCGCCGCTCGTGGGTTGCCCACCACTACGGCCGTCGGATCCCACCCGACCTTCTTGGTGGCGCCAAACACTGCGCCCGTTTGGGCCCTGTGTCCGCCGCCGGCACCGGCGCCGCGCCACCGGCCGTTGCCCAGCCACGAATGGCCGCGTCGCTCGCGGAACACGTGCGCGATCGGGCAGGTGATCACGACGGCGCTCAGCTCCGCCCACTTGGAGAGGATCTCGTCGGCGGCCATCTCGGCGTCCGCGAGCGTCACAACCCGGCGGGCGACCCAGTTCAGAAGGTTGGGCGCGTCGTGCCCGTCGAGGAAGAGTATGTCGACGGATCGCGAGCCGAGGATGCGAAGTGCCGTATCGAGCGACTCAGAGCCCATGCGCAGAGGGGCCGCTCGGAAGGCGATCGTCACGCCGTGCTCATTGGCCGCCTCGATGGCTTTGAGCATCACCTCCGCACGGAGCTCGAGCTGCAGCAGCAGCAGCGGGCCCGACGGATGCGGGCCGGCATTGGGAGTGCCTGGCACCGCGCCGCTCGGCTTCTGTGCCGCCGCGAAGATGGCGCGAGCGTGCTGCAGCTCGACGAGCCCCACCTCGTAGTTCGCCTCCGGGCACGTGACGGTGTACTTGACGGTGCCTTTCCCCCGGTGGCCTACGATTTGAACGGCAGTCCCCGTGTTTATCTCCTTCTCGACCGGCACGAAGCGGCGCTCCTTGCCGTCGCGACACGCCACGCGCACGAAGCAGTTGGAGCCCAAGCCGCCGCCGCCGCCGCCGCCGCCGCCGTCCGCTCCACCAAGATTCCACTCGTCGAACTCCTGCTGCGTGATCTGGACGTTCTTCTCGGTGCTCGAGTCGAAACGCTCCCCAAGCACCTCCGCGAGCTTTGGGTGCTCGAGCAGTTGCCCCTTGCCCTCTACGTCGACCATCTTCCACTCGAGGCCGCGCGTGGCGGCGCGAGCGGCGGCGGCGGCGCCCTCCTCGGTGGCGCCACCGCGCACGGAGGCCGAGTGCACCGTGTTGCGCCGCAGCTCCTGCTTGAGGGAGTAGCCGAGGTCGTCGTTTCCCACGCGGCCCACGAGCGCCGTCTTCACGCCTAGGCGCGCGATCGCGACCGCCTCGTTCATCCCCTTGCCGCCGGGCTGGTGCGAGAGCGATCCAAAGTCGCTCGAGTCCAGAGTTGGCCACTCGCCCATCGCGCGCGCCTTGATGTCCATGTTGATCGAGCCGAAGACCACCACGTCGATGTCCTCGATCTTCACATCGATGGCCTCTTCGGGCACGCTGTAGTCGGTGGCGGCGCTGCTGCCGCTGTCCATGCGATGCATTTCGGCTTCCGACCTGCCACTTGACCGACTCGACCAGCGCGAGATCGGGAGTGCGCGCGTGGCTTTCTTGAAGGATGGGCGCCGCGCGATCGAGAGTGCGCGTGTGACCCGCTGGGAGGATGGGCTGGAGCCACTTGTGTCGCTCGGGCCGGCCTCTGCAAGCGTCAAATAAGGCCTCTCTGGCGTCTCGTCAACCTCCGTGTTCGCCATCATAGCTGCTGCACTGGGCGCTGGCCGCTCCTCCACGATCAGCCGCGAGCATGTGAGCAGCGGCACGACCCACTGCACGAAGCCGAGGAACCACCGGTCAAGCAGCGCTCCAATCCCCGTCGTTGTGGCCAGTCCGGTGAGCGCCCCAACTCGTCTCGACAGCTGCTGCCAGAGCGACGTCATCGTACACGCAGAAGTGTATAGACTTGACTTGACTTGACAGAAGTTCAGTGCTGCTGCTGTGAAACACACGACGCGCACACTCTCCGGACCCCCAAGCACGAGGGCCTCTATCGCTATGGACGGAGGTGTGGCCGACACAACCTGGTTACACAGGCCGTTAATCGGCAGAAGGTGGGGGCGAGGCAACCACCTCACCACCAAAGAGTAATCTGATAGTACGGACCGCTGTTCGCGGCAGCGGCCGCTGCGGCAGCGCGGACGCGCGAGCGCCTCGGTGCCGGTACGCCTGCTAGCAGCAGTGTAACCTTTTTCTCATACGCCGCGCGTGCAGCCTCCTGCAGCCGCGAGCGTCCCGCTGCCACGGCCGCGCGCCTTGCGTGCGGCGGTGGTGGCAGTGGCGGAGGCGTCGGTTGTGGTGGTGGAGCCAGCTGTGGTAGTGGTGGCGCGGGCGGTGGCTGGGATAGCAGCGGTGGTGGCAGTGGCGGTGTCGTCGGTGGTGGTGGCGCCAGCGGTGGTGGTGGTGGCGGGGCAGATGGGTATCCTAGGCCCGGTTGGTAAGATACGGCACTCCTGAACACGAACGGTGGTGTCGGCATCGGTGGTTGTGGCATCGGTGGTGGTGGTGGCTTCGACGGTGGTGCGGGCATCGACGGTGGCGGCGGTGAATCCATCAGGAGATCCTCTGTGTGCTCTTCTGGCCACTGGATGTTGTGAGCGCTGGGCGGTACGTGCTGCAGAAGAGGTTCTGGGGTTGGCATGGACAGTGGCGGTGTCGGTGGCGGTGGTGTCGACGGCGGTGGTGGAAGTGGCGGCGACGAGTGGGTGGCGGAAGCAGCATCGTTCTGCTGCTGCTGGAAAACGTTCTGCTGCTGCTGGAAAAGGAATTGCCGGAACTGCTGGAGGTTGCGCGGAAGCGTGCCAGACGGAGTCGGCAGAGCTTCGTGTTGGTTGGCGCCAGCCAGGCCCGGCGGCATGTTGATCGTCGCGAAGGAGCTCGTGCCAGCAGGCATGCTCGAGGCAAGAGCGGTAGCACTAGGAGGGTCCCAGCCGCGCGGGGAAATGCCAAACGGGGTCGATGGAGATGCGGATTGGTTGGGGTCGGTCAGGCCTGACGGTGGGAGCGGGTTGGTGCGGGTGCCCGGAGAGAAGGCGGTGAATTGGTCGAGCGGCGGCATGGCGTGGGCGGCGGAGTGTCGGGGACACGTGGACAGGGTCTCCCCCGTATGGGCTTCAGTTCAGTTCAGTTCAGTTGACTTGACTGAACTGAACTGAACTGAACTGAACTGACAGAAGTGGAGTCTCAAGATATGACATTTACTTTTGGGCACAAGACGTATTTTTCGGCGACACATGGCAGAAGCAGACTGCAATGAGAGCGCGGATTCGTTTCGGGTCGCGTCGAGGCTTGGGGTTCGTCAACGCGGATCATCATGTTGTATTCCCACTCGCTATGTATCGCGACCATCGTCGCGTCCCTCCTGCCCGTGGCCCGCTCGGGATGCACAGTTTCCAACATCAAGTGCTACGTTGACGACGATCAGCGTGTCCTGGCAGCCAAGCAGGCTCAAGACGGGGCGGTGACCCAAGAGTGGTGTGCGAGCTACTGTCACGTGAACAACTACAAAGTTGCGGGCGTGGAGGCCGGCGATCAGTGCTTCTGCGCCGACAAGCTGCGAGACGATGCTCGAGCCGCCTCCGCCGGTGACTGCTCCGAAACCTGCAGTGCCGACCCCGACGAGGCGTGCGGCGGCCAATGGCGCATCGGCGTGTTCGAAGTCAACTGCTCAGGTGCTCCCATACCGCGGCCAAAGTCGCCGCCGTACCTCAACAACCCGTGCCAAAACGCGAGCTCGCCGCAGTTTTCGCTGCCCTGGTGCAACTCCACGCTGCCCATCGACGATCGCGTCCGCGACATGGTCTCGCGCCTCACGCTCGCCGAGAAGATCGATGCGCTCGACACCACGCAAAAGTCGCTCAAGTCGCTCGGGCTGAACCCGTACAATTGGTGGTCGGAGGGGACGCACGGCATCTCGCACGTGCGCAACGACGAGACCACGCCCTACGAGACCAACACGGCCTTCCCCATCACGACCGCCATGTCCTTCAACCGGTCGTTGTGGAAAGCGACCGGTAGCCTGATCGGTCGTGAGGCCCGAGCCTTCATGAACGCGGGTAACGCGTGGTCGACCTACTGGGCGCCGGTGATCAACCTGGCGCGCGAGCCGCGCTGGGGGCGCAACATCGAGACGCCCGGCGAGGACCCGTACCTGACAGGCGAGTATGCGACCGCCTTCGTGACCGGCTTTGAGACGTCCGAGGACGACCCCAAGTACATCCAGGCACGTCGCGTCTGATGGCGCGCCTGATGGCGTCTGATTGCGTCCGGTGGACCTGGATCGCATACGAGTCGCCCCAACCACCTCCAGGCATGCCCCCTCCGCTAACCTCTCTGGTGTGTCTCTGGTGTGGTGTCGGTGCAGGCGAGCGCGTGCTGCAAGCACTACGTGGCCAACTCGATGGACTCGTCGACGGTGGCAGGCGAGCATCACGAGCGCTACGAGTTCAACGCGAACGTGACCGACCAGGACCTAGTCGACTCGTATCTGCTCCCCTTCCAGGCGTGCGTCGAGAAGGGCCATGTGTCGGGCCTGATGTGCTCGTACAACGCAGTCAACGGCGTGCCCTCGTGCGCGAACACGTGGCTACTCCAGACCGTCGCGCGCGACGCGTGGGGCTTCGACGGTTACATTACGAGCGACTGCGATGCCGACGCGAATGTGTACGATGCGCACCACTACACGAAGACGCCCGAGGAGGCAGTGGCGGCCGTGCTGCATGCGGGCACTGACGTGGACTGCACGTCTTTTGTGGGCGAGCACGCGCAGAAGGCGCTCGACCAGAAGCTGATCACCGAGGCCGACATCGACAAGCGCCTGTTCTACCTCTTCCGCGTGCGCATGCGGCTCGCCCACTTCGATCCGCCGTCGGCGCTCACCCGCATCCCGCCCTCCGCCGCGTGCACCGACGCTCATAAGGAGGCGGCGCGCGACGGCGTGCGCCAGAGTGTGACGATGCTCAAGAATGTTGCAACCCGGCTGCCGCTCTCCGCCGGCGCGATCCAGACCATTGCCGTCCTTGGCCCGGTGGCCAACCTCTCCACCGACATCGCGGGCTACTACGGCGGCAACAACTGCAACGACGACTATCCCAATATGGTCGATGCAATCGCCGAGGTGGTCCCCCATACACTGACGGCGATGGGTGTGAAAGACGTCAAGACGGATGACGAGAGTGGTATCCCGGATGCGGTGGCGAAGGCCAAGGCGGCTGACGTCGTCGTACTCTGCCTGGGCACGGACCTCTCGTTGGCCAGCGAGGGCAACGATGCCGTCGACATCACCTTCTCGAAGGGGCAACTCGCGCTGCTCGCGCAGGTGACGGCCGCCGTCGAGAAGCCCGTCATCGTCCTCACGTTCACCGCCACGCCGCTCGACCTCACGCCGCTCCTGACGAACCCAAAGGTCGGCGCCCTGGTTCACGTGGGCCAGCCGTCGGTGCAGACTCGCGGCGTGGCTGACGTGCTCTTCGGGCACCGGTCGCCGGGGGGACGCACGATCCAGACCGTGTACCCCGGGAGCTACCAGCATGAGATCTCGATCTTCGACTTCAACATGCGCCCGGGGCCCTCGGTCTGGGCGCGGCCTGACTGCCCGGCAGGCACACCCACCGCCGAGTGTCCCCGGGGCACCAACCCGGGGCGCACGTACCGCTTCTACACGGGCGATGCAGTGATCCCCTTCGGGTTCGGCCTCTCGTACACCACGTTCACGTACAAGATCAGCGCGTCGCCCGCGAGCCTCTCGCTCACGCCCCTGCGCGCGCTGCTCCGCGAGACGTACAGCACGACCGGCACGCACTTCCCGCGCCTGAACGACGTGCCCCAGGCCGTCGGGTACCAGGTGACCGTGACCAACACGGGCAACGTCGACGCGGACGACGCGGTGCTCGGATTCCTCACGCCGCCCAACGCGGGCAAGGACGGCATGCCGATCAAGACCCTCTTTGGCTTCGAGCGCGTGCACGTCAAGGCGGGCGAGTCGGTCACCGTGTGGCTCTACCCGAGCATGACTGACTTTGCGTTCGCCAACATCAAGGGCGAGCGCGTCGCCGTGGCGGGCACGTACACCGTGAGCTTTGGCGTGCGCGAGACCGCCGCCCTTGGCATGGGCTACGTCGAGGCGACGCTCGAGGCGCGTGACTGACGTGCAGCTGCCGAGCTGCGCGGCCGGGGCGAAGGCTATAGGCTTTTGAGAGCCAACGATCGGAGTGTCGCCGCTAAGTACCATGTTACTCAAGACTCAAGATGAAGTTGATGTGAACAGGTGAGAGTTTGGAGACGTTTCAGGGGGTACCCTCTGCAGAAGTTGTGTAGCTTCGGAGGTTGCTGCGCAACATTTCGAAGCGCCATGGTGAGCGCTTCTGCCTCACACGCGTCCCTAGCTTGGCAACCCCCGAACGCGACAGAGCGTCATGAGCACTGAGAGCAGCAGCGGCGCCACCTCCGCCGGCGGGCGGCCCTTGCGCAAGTATAAGCTCGTCTTCATTGGCGACCAGTCGGTCGGCAAAACCTCGATCATCTCACGCTTCCAGTACAACACGTTTGACGACCACTACCAGACGACGATAGGGATCGACTTCGTCTCAAAGACGGTGCCCGTGGACGACGGCACTGTCCGCTTGCAGCTGTGGGATACGGCCGGGCAGGAGCGCTTCCGCTCGCTCATCCCATCATACATCCGCGACTCGCACGTCGCCGTCGTCGTCTTCGACATCACCAACCGCGAGTCGTTCGAAGCGACGACCAAGTGGATTGCTGACGTGCGGGCGCAGCGGGGCACCGATGTGATCATCGTGCTCGTGGGGAACAAGATGGACCTCGCCGCCAGCCGAAAGGTGAGCACGGCCGAGCTCGAGGCGCGCGCCAACGAGCACGACATCATGTTCATCGAGACCTCTGCTAAGGATGGCTTCAACATCAAGCTGCTCTTCCGGCGATTGGCCACGGTGCGCGAGCGCCGCCCCACCCGCCCGTCCGCCCGGAGCATCAGCCCGCGCGCCTTGGCTGCGCCCGCCTCTCCACGCCGCTTGCTGAGATGCGCTCTGTGCCTTCTTGGCAGGCGTTGCCTGCGCTCGAGAAGGCTAGCGACGGCGGCGGCGAGGCGCAGCCGCAGGTGATCAAACTGTCGATGCCGCCGCCCAAGCCGGCTGACGCGCCGGCCGCCTCGAGTGGCTGCTACTGCTGATCGGCCAACTCGCGGCTCGCTGCTTGCGGCGGCGAATCGCCCCTTTTGCTGAAGGCTTTGGCTTCCGTCCGTGCGCTTGGGTGCGGCGCGACCGCGCCCGCCCCGGCGCTCTACCGGCCTTATGCCTGCGCGTGCGCTCTCTTCTTGCCATGAGTATGACCGGCGCGGGGTGCGGCATCGATGTTGCCGCGTACTCTCTTCCCGCGCCCACAAAATGTATGCGCGCGGTGCCCTGTGCTACTCTGGGGCCCCTCGCTGGCGCTGCACCTGGGCTCACCTGGGCCCCCGAACACGTGGCGGCGTGTTTCTCAAAGGTGTCGACCGTTTCTTTTGATGCAGGACAGACGACGGACAGGAGTAAAAAGTAGTTCACATCTTCTACCTGTACCAATGGAATGACTTCTACTAAATCCCTTCAGGAGCTACGCCGACGTCCGGACCCACTAACACTGTGCACGAAAGACGACGCACTCGTCAGCGGGCCGCGTCGCCGAGGGCCTCCCGATATGCACGCTCGGGGGCGTGCACCGCACTTATATCAACTTACTGGACGCTCGGGGGCCCCCGCCGCGTGCGCGGGCGCGGGTGCGCCCGCCGCCGGCTTCTTTTTGGAGGCGGTGCGCCCCGCACGCTCGAGCGAGCCGTCGGTGAGCTCCCATGCGGCACCGTAACTGCCGTCCGGCCGCATCAGGGCCGGGTTGCGCGCCGTGTTGGTCGACTTGCCCAGGGACGTGTACCCAGCGTCGTACAGGCTGCAGTACGGGAGCGCGTAGGTGCGCAAAAAGGCCCAGACGTCGGCGTAGCTCCACGCGAGGATCGGGTTCACGCGCATGAATGGCGGCATCCAGTCCGACGAAGGGCAAAAGTCCGATTGGCCGGCGGCGTTCGGATCGTCCTCGCGTGTGCCGAGAACGAAGGCGCGCGCGCTGTGGTCAGCGATGCACTTGGTGAGGCCCTCGACGAAGCCCACCTGGTAACTGATGCAGTCCAGATTGTGCCTCTGGATCGACTCGCGCACGAACGAAGCGACCTCGGGGAACTCGTCCTCCATCTCGAAGAAGATGATGCGCATCCGCTGGCTGCTGCCGCTCGCCTCGGAATGCCCGGCCAGCGCGGCGCGCATGAGGTGCAGGATGACGACGGCATCCTTGCCGCCGTTGAACGACACGACGACGCCATCTGGGCCGTACAGGCGCAGCGCGTCGCGGCACACGCCCAGCCCGCGCTTGAGCGCGCGGCCGAGCGGCGAGTCCACCTCGGCGTCTTGCCTCAGCCGCTGGTAGAGCGCGAGCGCTTCTGCGGCCTCGTCGGGTGCCGAAGCGGACGGTGCGCTCATGCGGGCGCTGCTGGCAGCGATCGCGGATTTGTCGGGCAGCACGGTCGGGCGCAGCAGGACGGCTGCGACGGCGAGGATGTTTGGCAAGCTCCAAGGCATAAAGAGCACCGCGACGGGGGGAACTTGTCGCAAAGTTCGCAGGGTGTTTTGGTCGCCGCATGCAGCCGCTGTGGGGGAGGGGGGGAGGGGGGGAAGTGGAAAGGGTGTCTAGGGGCATACTATATGCTGCACGATCCAAAAACCAGCCTGTCACATGGTCTGGAGAACCTATCTTCCACATGCGAGGCGCGTGGCGACGTTCTGACTCCTGATCGCGGGGACGAGACCGCGCTCATCCTGGACGAGACCGAGCTCAAGAGAGAGGCATGCATAGAGGTCCATGTGCAATGCTCTCGAAGGCCTCATACTCGGGCGACTCTGTTCCGTCGCGCTGCGCGCCCGCCGTCAGACCCGACCCGAGGCGTTTGCGCCCGAGGCCCCAGGTGCCCTGCACCAATAGGACCTCGAGGCCAAAGCCCTGTCGAGAATTTGTCACCGCCCTGTTGAAGTGGCGTCAGGATCAGCACGAAGGTGCCGATGATGCGGGCGTTGCGGGCGCTGCGGGCGCTGTGAGCGCTGTGGGCTAGCTGTGGGCCCCATGAAATAGATGATATTGTAATGGTGGGTCGGTATGGGGTGCTTCGCAACGGCCTGTGCCCCCAGCATAAGCATGACGTCGAGCGCGATTGCTTCGCCCAGATTTCCAATGGCCGTGTTGTCTGCTCCGGCAAAGAGCTCGTTGACTGCCTTCACTCGGGCAACCGCGTCCTTGCCCTCCAGTGTGGCTATGAAGTTGTCCCCGATGTCGGGTTTGTTGAATAGCGAAGCGCGCGTTGAGAGGAATGTGCGCGCGTGGAAGAGTGACTTGTCGCCGCCCGTGGCGCATGCCAGCCCATAGGCATGGAGGACCGATGGGTTCACTTCGGGCCGCATCGCGTCGTAGTGCTTGTCCTGCTTGCTGCTTCCCTTTCGGGTGCAGATGGATGATGACCGTGGGTGGCGACGCAAGCTGCGCCTCAATGTGGTCGAACCATAACTGGAGGTGACGAGTCGACCGATGTCGCGCTGGGATAAGTACACTGGCTTGCTCTCCAGCGTCTTCCGCATAGGTGAACGAGGAACCGGACAGTATGTATTATCCATACAGCTCCAAGTCGATGTCGTGCACGTGTACCCTTATGTCGCCCGCCAGGGGGTCCATCGCCGAAAGGACGATGGTCTTGATATTGTCACCATCGGCGCGCTGCGCGTTAATCGCCTCCATCTCCTTGGGGGGCCACGTGGCGGAGCCGCCCCAACGTGTGCTCTTGATGTTTACCGAACGAAAACTGTTTTGTACTTCGGCTCAAGCTTCGGCTGGCGCGTCTGAATCAGCGTCCTTGAGCGTCACGAAGGACTCGGATATATTTATTTAGGTCCGATGATCTGCTTGTACTGGTCTGGGGTCATTTCTGGAGGCAATTGGTAAATCGGCGCGATGCCCAGCACGGGCTCCTCTGGCATCGCCTCTTGTTCGGCCTCATCTGCCTCTTCGAGATCATCACGGGCTTCTTTGGTCTTCTTCTTTGGTACCTTGAGCTTCTTCTTTGGTACCTTGAGCTTCTTCTTTGGTACCAACATCTCGAAGTCGGAGTCGGGATCGAGGTCGGGATCGAGGTCGGGGTCGGAGTCGGAGTCGGAGTCGGAGTCGGAGTCAGGTGAATCGATCTGCATCTGGCCTGCGTCTGAAGAGGCGTCCGAGCGACGCGCGGAGCGCGGAGCGAGGAAGATATCTGTGCTCGACACCGTCGTCACGCGACGGTGTTGAGTGCGTCCTTTGCGTTCCCCAAAGGGGGCACGCCATCAGGCGCGTGCTGCGTGTCGCGTGTGCGCCGCGCTGCGAAAGTAAGTTGCTCACGTTTGAGCAGTATGTGCAGACGATTGTAGTTCAACTGTGTCTTTAAGAGATATTTCCATGTTACATTGACGACGGTATAGGGAGTACTCTAGGCTACTACAATTGTCATAACGGATCACACCTTCACAAATTCACACTTCGCGTGGAAGGGCAAGGGCAAGGGGCTGGGAGCTCCTAGCGCAGCGCTCCGTGCTACGGTGGCCGTCACTAGCCGCTAGCCGCCAGAGCACGACTTGTAGCGCTCGCTGGGATGAAGTTCGGCAAGCTTATGGCACTCGAGCTGGCGGCGGACGGCTTGACGGCGTGGCCCAGCGTGCGCTACAAGTTGCTCAAGATACGCATCGAGCAGCGGAAGGAGCAGGAGTCGACGCTCTTCCAGACCGGCAGCTTCAAGAAGGCGCTGCGCGAAGACCTGCTCGCCATCAATGCGTTCTGGGCGGAGCGCGAGAGCGAGCTGCTGCGTGCGCGTGCAGCTCTCCACGATCACGATGACACAGACCACCACAAGCTCGTGCGCTCCACCTTCAAGTGGCTGACGCTCAACTACCTGGCCGTGCTCAAGATTAGCAAGAAGCACGACAAGAAGACGCACTCCTCGCTCCTCGATGCCATCTCCAAGGTGCTCCTGACCGAGCCGTTTGTGAAGGCCCTCACTTCGAGCGCGCTCTTTGCCGACCTCGATGCTCCCGCTGCCACGGGCGATCCGCCGGTCGCCGCAGCGGCGTCCTCGATGATTGTACAGCTTTTGGGACGCGGCTCCGAGCGGTATTTCCCGCATTCGCTGCTCTCGCGCTTCGACGCAGCCGACTTGCGGCTCGCGGCGTCAGACGTCAAGGGCACCCTTGCCGCCGAGTCGGACGGCGAGGACGAACCCGAGGTCACGCAGCGCGAGCGCGAGGCTTCCACAGCGTGCGCGGACAGCAGCGAGTGCAGCCGTCGCATACACGAGAGCTGCGAGTCCTCCGAAGATGTTGATCGAGGGCGCCCACAAATCAGCAGCAGTCGCGGCGGCGACAGCAAGCGGGGCAGCAGCCCTGCGCGACGGCTGAGCTCGGCCGGTCACTTGAACCCGTTCGTCGCAGCCTTGTGCGTCGTGTGCCTCGCTGTGTTGTGTTCGGTGTTCTGTGAGGAGTTCGTCTTGTAGATATTTTGTCGTTGCAGAAAGTTTGTTAATGAACGCGTCGGGCGACAATATCGGGCGCCTAGAAGTTCAAGTTGACTTCCAAGTAGAACTCCCCGCTGGCGCGGGGGTTCGTTAGGTCATCCGCCTACGTGCGTCTTGTAGGCAACGCCGCTGCGCAGAATAAGAACGATTGCCGGAGCTCGTTTCACAGGGAAGACGTGTACAGACGAATCCAACGATGTCTTCCAAGCCTTCCAGGCCGTCGTCAGCAGGCTCGGCGAGCAAGCCATGGGAAGGACAGCTCGCAGGCCTCGCCAACGTTCTTAGCGACTCTCAGCATGCCACCCTCGATCTCGCGGTGCCTCCGCAGCCTGCGCCCGTGCCATGCTATGCGCAGCCCAAGCGGCCACACCCTCCTATGCCACCCACCATCCTCTTGGCATCGGCCACCGCAGATCAGACTCGCGTACGAGTGCTCTCGCCGCGCATGCAGCTCGTCGTCAAAGCCGCCGCCGCCGTCGCTGCGAATCACGTGAGGAGTGTGGTGCACGTGCGAGGCGTGCGCGAGGCGCAACGGACCGCGCGGCCGTCGAGCGCTCCCGTCTCGAGGGAGCCCCCATCGTCGCACGTGCCCGCAGCTGCCCGCACCGCCGCCGAGGCGGCCGCCGCGCCGGCGCCGGCTGACAGCGGCCAGCTCGGCCAGCTCGTCGTCGGCCAGTTCGGCCATCACCTGCCCGCCACCGCCCGCACGAGCGGCGAGCACCAGCGCCTATGGAAGCACAAGTGGCGCTCGAAGCAGAGCGCGCGCGATCGGGGCGACGCGCAGTTTTTCGAGCAGGTCAAGGCGCTGACAGACAGGGACACTCAGATCAGGGGTAGCCAGTATTCGGCCTTCCGCGACTTGGGCAACGAGCGGCAGAACGAGCTGCTGCTGCTGCAGAGCGAGCTGCAGCTGCTGCGCCAGCAGGTGCGCGCGGATGGTGGAGAGAGCGAGAGGCAGCATGCGCGCATCGCCGAGCTCGAGCAGCAAGCGTCACTCGCCGAGGCACAGGCCGAGGACGAGGAGGAGTATACCCTATGCGTGCAGTACATGCGTGCGCGTCTGTCGAAGCGGCGGCCTCACCTCGAGAAACGCCTCGCCTTCCTTCGCTCGAAGCTGATCGTGGCGGCGGTGGACCACCAGAGGCTCAAGGAGGTGATGGAGGTCGCGCTCGCGTACGAAGGACGCATCGCCGAGCAGCTCGTCGAAGCAAAGGAGCGTGCTGCTGCACAGCGCGTCGCCAACGACGAGCGTCGCAACAAGCTGCGGGATGAGCTAGCGGACTCGAGTACAGCGCGTCGAGTGCGCCAGATCGAGGCGATGAAGCAGCGCCCAGGTGGTGCGAATGAGCTGGTGATGGCCGGTCTGAAGCAGATGGTGCAGCTCGAGCACCACGAGGGGCGGGTGAGTGAAATATGAGTGCCCTCTGAGTGCCCTCTGAGTGACCTTTGTGTGCCCTGTGAGTGCCCTCTGAGTGACCTCTGAGTGCCCTCCGAGTGCCTTCGAGTACCTCTGAGTGTCCCTCGTGGAGCATCTCGATGCATCTCGATGGCCAGGTCGACCTGGCCCACGACCAGGAGCGCGCGGCGCGCAAGGCGGATGCAAAGTACGAGGCGGGAATGGCGCAGGCCGAAGCACGCCGAAAGGAGAGTTGCGTCTCGCCGGTGCTCCATATGCAGCAGAGGCAAGCGGGGCATAAGAAGGAGGCGTGGGAGAAGCTGTGCGTGATCGCGGACAGCGAGTCGCTCAAGGGCGTGCTCGAGTTTTGGGAGGAGAGTGTGGACACGCGCGCGACGCTTGACCAGCTCGAAAACGACCGCTCGTTCAACAAGCAGTTCTTCATCAACCAGCTGGGCAAGCTCGAGGCGACGCTGCACGACCAGCGCGAGTCGAACACAGAGGCGCGCAAGGCTTTCGACGACCATCTGGATGCGATCGCGCGCAAGCACGCTGCCGCCCTCGACCTCGTGCGGGTGTGGACGCGCCGTTGTGAGCGCATCGAGACCCTCTCAAATGACGCCAGCACGATCCTCAACCGCGTGGCGGTGGCGCTGACGAGTGCCGCGGTGGTGGAGCGCGTGCCCTATGCAGCGTCCAAAGAGCTACGCACCAAGGGGAGGTCGATCGATGAGATGGCCCAGGCGCTCGTGGTGCTCAGTGCGCCTACCGTTGCCAAGGTGGCCCGGTTCAGCCTCTCGGAGGTCGCGCTCGAGACGCGGGGTGAGGCTGATGACGTGGAGAGGAGGAGCGACGAGGGCGACGACGGCGACGCGAAGAGCGACACGGGCAACGGGAGCCACGTGGAGAGCGAGGGGGGGAAGGCCCGAAGTCAACTCTCAGATCGGCAGAGCTTCGTCGGCAAGAAGGCGCGACAGTCGGAGGTGCACTCCGAGTCGGGAGCGAAATCGACGACCAGCTCAACGACAAGGCGGAGCCGCCGCGCCACCTTCTCGGAGAAGCAGCCGGCCATGTCGGAGTATTCGAGAGGGAGCGGCAACGGTCGTCCCACACGAGATGGCACCTTGTACTCGGCGAGTGTGTACGGCGGTGGGCGCAACCCCTCCACCCAGGTGCGTCAGGCGCGCATCCCCGTGGGCGTCCAGATCCTCCTCGGCATGTTGGGCGATGACGAAGTGGGCGCCCAAGACGGCGCTCCCAAGCGCGTGCGTGTACGTGAGGAGGATCTCCTGTCTGCCCAAGCGACACTCCTGTCGGGCACGTGCGAGTTTGGTCTAGGTGTGCTGCTCGAGCAGATGAGAGAAGACGTGAGCGACGAGGCGCTTGCGACCGCGCAGCCGCCCGCGCCGGCGCTCGTGCAGATCGATGGCAAGGGACAGAAGACGCTCTCGACGAACATGCGCCTGCCCATGCATCTGCCCCACAGGGAGCTCGTCGAGGCGGAGCGCAAGCTCGCGCAGCTGCTGCACTCGAACACCGCCGCCGACGAGAGCTCGCCCCTCGGGCTGACTACCAGCGAGGCCGAGAGGAATGCGCTGCGCGACGAGATGCGACATGCGATGCAACAGGAAGAGGCGCGCCTTCGAGCCCTCGAGGAAGCCGAGCGGGCGGCCGAGGAGGCCGAGGAGGCCGAGATCGCCGCCGAGATTGCCGCCGAAGCCAAACGGTCGCTCGAAGAGGCGGAGGAGGCGGAGGAGGCGGAGGCGTTCGGCACGGCGTCGGGTGGCAGATACGGCGGTGCGGCAGGCAAGCGCGCCGTTGGTGGCGGGCTGCGCCGAGGCCGAAGCACCGGCGCCTTGGCCGCCCCGGCGAACGACTTTGACTACCGGGGTGTCGACGTGGCGGGCCGTTTGGAGATGAAGCTCAAGGAGCTCAGGCTGCTCGTCGACAAGTTAGGCACGGAGGAGGCGTACAAGCGCGCCAATTACAAGCCACCGCCCGCCCAGCCCAAGGGCGCCAAGGAGGGCGGCGCAGGCGGCGAGCCTGCCACCGCCCCGATTGCGGCGCGGGCGGCCTCGACACGCAACGTCGAACGACCATGGAGCGCCGCTGACACGCAGGGTCCCGGGCCGGCGCCTGGCGCCGACGAGTCGTCTAGCAAGGAGGGCGCCTCCAAAACCTCGGTCCTCCGACCCGCGCCCCCGCCGCCGCGCCCGTCGACAGCGACGGCAGGGCAGCTGGCGTCCTCTCGACCGCGCAAGCTCACGATCACGAGCCAAGGCGGCGCTAAAAGGTAGACCTTTCTCGGATAGGCGCTCGTCGAGCTTTATGCTCGTTTTCGCGTACTTATTTCGTGAATACTTTTGTAACGCCCTTCGTTAACGCTTGTTAGCTAAATGGTTGCCTCGATGGTTGCCCGACCCGGACGTGGTCACACACCGCATCACTTGCATCTGTCGATCTGAACACAGCCACCCGTATCGTCGTACGTCGAGACTCCGCGAGTCGTCGCGGCGAGCCCCGCCCACGCCCTCACGCGCTCCCGTGGGCACTACTCTACGAGGAGCGCCGCGACGACGCGCGCCGCTTGGGCGCGCGCTGCCCCTCCTCGTCGTCTTCATCCTCGCCCTCCTCACCAGCACGCCCTCGCTTCTTGGCCTTGAGCTGCTGCCGCAGCGCCTCAATCTCCGCCTCCGCCTCCGCCTTGGCGGCCGCCATCGCCGCCATTGCCGCCTCCGCCTCCGCCTTCGCCTCCGCCTTCGCCGCCTCCGCCTCCGCCTTCGCCTCCGCCTTCGCCGCCTCCGCCTCCGCCTTCGCCTCCGCCTTCGCCGTTGCCATGGCGGCCGCTGCCTTCTCCTCGGCCTCGGCAGCCGCGCCGGCCATGCGCGCCGCCATCTGCTCGGCCATCCGATCGAGCTCTGCCTCGTGCTCCTCGATGCGCCGCCGCAGGTTGAGGTTTGGCACCAGCGCCGTACTGAGCGTCGCGCGCGTGAGCGGGCTGATGGGGTGCGGGCCGCGGAGGACCTCCTCAATCGCGCTGCGCTCGTAAGAATGCCCATCGGATGCGACCACTGGATCCTTCATCTTGTCGTACGTGATCGGGCATGTGAAATCAGCAGGCAACACCACGTTCAGCCCGACGGACTCGCGCCGCGCGCGCCGCGTCGCAGCCGTCCGCAGCTCAACGAGCCGCAAGTGCACACGTGCTGTCACCGCCTCATCTGTCGTGCCCATGGCCGTCGCCATCGCCAGCGCCGCCTCCAGTGCAGCAGCATCCTCGCCCGCCTCGGTGCGCTGCAGCCGCTCCGTCGCAACTGAGCGGAGCTTTCGCTGAAGGTGAGGGAAGGCGTCAAGAGGCGTGGCGGCGTCGGCGAGGGCGGCGAGGATGGCATGGCTACAAGTGGGGCTGTCTGAGAGATTCTGCAGCGCGCCTGCCGCATACGTCGCCTCCGAGCCAGCCCCCGCCTGAAGCATCGCCACGAGCGGCGCGATGGCGCCCGCCTCACGGATGGCGTTCCGGTTGGTGTCGGTTGAGTTGGCGAGGTTCCGCAGCGCGCCCGCCGCATACGTCGCCGCCTCCGAGCCAGCCCCCGCCTGCAGCATCGCCACGAGCGGCGCGATGGCGCCCGCCTCACGGATGGCGTTCTTGTTGGTGTCGTTTGAGTAGGCGAGGTTCCCCAGCGCGCCCGCCGCATTCGTCGCCGCCTCCGAGCCAGCCCCCGCCTGCAGCAGCGCCACGAGCGGCGCGATGGCGCCCGCCTCGCGGATGGCATTCTGGTTGGTGTCGGTTGAGTTGGCGAGGTTCCACAGCGCGCCTGCCGCATTCGTCGCCGCCTTCGAGCCAGCCCCCGCCTGCAGCAGCGCCACGAGCGGCGCGATGGCGCCCGCCTCACGGATGGCGTTCTTGTTGGTGTCGTTTGAGGTGGCGAGGCTCCGCAGCGCACCCGCCGCATTCGTCGCCGCCTCCGAGCCAGTCCCCGCCTGCAGCAGCACCACGAGCGGCGCGATGGCGCCCGCCGCGCGGATGGCATTCTGGTTGGTGTCGTTTGAGTCGGCGAGGCTCCACAGCGCGCTCGCCGCATTCGTCGCCGCCTCCGAGCCAGCGACCGCCTGCAGCAGCGCCACGAGCGGTGCGATGGCGCCCGCCTCGCGGATGGCGTTCTTGTTCGCGGCGCTGTTGACGGCAAGGTGGTCAATCGCCAGTGCAGCTGCCGAGGCTCCATGGCCGCCCTTGAGAAGCTGCACGAGGATTGGGATCGCGAGCGCGACGGCCTCCCTCTCGTCAGCGCTCATGCGACGATTTGTGAGCTCACAGAGCTCCTTGGCGTGGCGCTCCAACGTGAGCGCCACGCGCTCGGCCAGCGGGACTTGGCGGGACGAACGCATAAGAATTCACGA
>Ga0210246_101056_pt1 | contig 23603 bp, 17 predicted proteins | sample ChrtobMetaP3_8mM_FD_155469 | JGI IMG/M metagenome (GOLD analysis project Ga0210246, IMG submission 155469) | Chrysochromulina tobin associated microbial communities from unialgal haptophyte culture, Seattle, Washington, United States - P3_8mM | ecosystem: Host-associated > Algae > Haptophytes >...
CCCTGACCCTAACCCTAACCCTGACCCTGACCCTAACCCTAACCCTAACCCTAACCCTAACCCTAACCCTAACCCTAACCCTAACCCTAACCCTAACCCTAACCCTAACCCTAGTCGGGCACACGATCCTTCCATCGAGAGCAAACAGCAGGTGCCCGCCATCAAAGTCGTCGTTGAGTGCGACGTTGACGACGACGAGGCTCGAGTCCCGGTGGAAGGGGACCACCTCATAGTGCGTACCCTCCATCGCGGCACGCCGGCGCAGCTTGAAAGTGGCGCGTACACCAGCAGGGACAGCGCCGAGGGCCTGCAGCTGCTGCTCGCCCAGGTCGAGCATGCGTCGTATCGCATCGGTGCCCACGAGGGCGCCGAGCTGATCGTCGGCAATCTCAAGCTTCAGATCACGCGGAACATCGGTCGAGTCACTCAATTTGAGCTGGAGCTCAAGGTGCTCGACCAGCTTGGCGCGCTGCATGCCGTCCAGCAGCGGCGTGCTCAGCTCGAGGAACGGGGCGAGGCTGCCATCTGTAGCAAGTGGCTTGGCGAAGGGCGGAGGCGGTGGGCCAGCTGCAGCGGCGACGACCTTGGCAACGTCCGCCGGGGAGGCGTTGGTAGCTGCGTGTGCGTCTACCAGCAGGTGGCGCTCGACGGCTGAGGGCGGCATCCATTCGCCGATATCGCCAAGAAGTCTGAGGACAATATTTAGCGTCGCCTCCTTCTGGATGTTGTAGTCCGAGAGGGTGCGGTCGTCCTCGAGCAACTTGCCCGCGAAGATCAGGCGCGTCGGGCGGGTGCCCTCCTTGTCCTGGATCTTGGCCTTGACGTTGTCGATCGAGTCAGACGGCTCGACGTCGAGGGTGATCGTCTTGCCCATGAGCGTCTTGACGAAGATCTGCATGCCACCGCGTAATTGAAGGACCAGATGAAGCGTCGACTCCTTCTGGATGTTGTATTCTGAGAGGGTGCGGCCGTCCTCGAGCTGCTTGCCCGCGAAGATCAGGCGCTGCTTGTCGGCCGGGTAGCCCAGCTTGTCCTGGATCTTGACCTTGACGTTGTCGATCGAATCCGACGGCTCGACCTTGAGGGTGATCGTCTTGCCGGTGAGCGTCTTGACATGGATCATCATACGCCGGTGCCGCACCAGGCTTGTGCGGAGGACGACGAGCGCGTCGGAGATGGCGGCCGAGCGCAAGGTGTTCTTGCAGAAGCTGCGCAAAGGCGTGAGCAGGATGGTGAACCGCAAGCTAGCACTCGGGTGGGGAGCGTGGTCCGAGATGGCGTCCGCCACCTCGGCAAAGGTCGGCCGATCGGCGGGGCGCTCGGCCCACATGCGCAGCATCAGCGCCCACAGCGCGTCGGGGCACTCGCCTGGGCGCTTCAGCCGCTCGCCACCGCACACTCGCTCAGCGACGGCCTCATTGGAGGCGATGAAGGCAAAGGGGATCTGGCCGCCGGTGAGCAGTTCCCACGCCGTCACGCCAAAGGCCCACACGTCGGACTTTTCGGAGAAGCGACGGCGCTGGAGCGCCTCGGGCGGCATCCAGCGGAAGGGTACCGCCTCGCCCTGCACGGTCGCGTGCGTCTGGTAATGCCGATCGACGGCGAGGCCGAAGTCGGTGATCTTGACGACGGTGGCCGCAGGATCGCGGGCGTCAAAGGCGAACACAAGGATGTTGCGTGTCGCAAGGTCGCGATGAACCATGCCCGCGCCGCTGAGCGCGGCCATGCCCGCGCAAATCTGCTCGAGCATCTTGAGCTTGTGCGCCATCGTCACCTCGTCCTCGCGCGCCTCCAGGAACTGGTCGAGCGAGCCGTGCGGCGCGAGCTCCGTGAGGAGCAGCTGATCGGGGCCTTCGGTGCAGAGACCGAGGTACCGCACGAGGCTCGGATGCCGACCGAGCTTCACGAGCGTCGCCGCCTCCTCCTCGCACGAGCCGCCGGCTTTCATGCGCAGCACTGCTATCCGCTCAGAGCGCCCCCGGAGTCTGCCGCGGTGGACCGTCTTGAAGCTGCCATGCGCGAGCACACCCCCGTCAAAGGTCACGGCGGAACGCGGAACGAGCTTGAAGTTCGCCGAGAGCCACTCCTCGATCGCGTTCCGCAGAGCATGGTTCTGGGTGAGCGCGTTGTTGGGAAGCTGTGCCCCGGTCTTTGGGCTCGTCTTGTGCGTCGCGAGCCAGCGCTCGATGTTGGCGCGATCGTAGCTGTGGCCATCGGCGCAGGTAACGGGGTCGCGCATGATCCCACTGCCAATCGGGCACAGGAAGGAAGGGGGCGCCGAGCTGTCCATGCTATGTTCGCACGGGGCGGTGAACACGACGTTCGGCGGCTCGCGCTTGAAGATGGCTCCTCTCACAAACAAAGCGAGCACACGGAGCCCATTCACCTTCCCGCAAAGCAATCCTACGTACAGGACTCTTTTTCACGACAACGGCACGCACCAAAACCGCGCCGCCCTCGACGAGCACCTCACCAAACACGGGCTGATGCTGCCACGCTCGCCAACCGCGGCTACGTCCAATACTGAATGGCTGCTCAGGCGCCTTCTGCATCCTCCCCAAAGACAACGCATCCAACCCGCCGGCCCACCGACCATGCCCAACCTCGAGACCGTCGCCCGCATGTCCGCCTTCCTCGCTCACAAGGGCGAGTGGCGTCAAGCCTTTCGAGCCAACACTCCGTTTCGTAGCAATGACCGTAGCTCATGAAAAGTTCTTGTCACGAGGAGGTCCGCGACGCAGGTGCGTCGCGCAAGTTGTCCCATGCGACGTGATTGTGGCCGGTGCAGCCGCACGAATACAGGCCGCGGCTATCGGCGCGCTGACCGCACTTCCAGCAGAACCTCATGCCGCAGCGGCACTGGAACTTGTCGCAGGAGTTGGGATCCTTTTCGATCGCGTGACGGCAGCCAGGGCATACCTGGATGTCTGGTCGCTGGCGCAGCAGCTCTGATCCAGCATCTGCCTCATCCGCCCCAAACGTCTCGAGACGCCGCATAGCGTCCTCCGTTCCGTCCACCCTCTCATTTCGCTGTCGGCGGAACTCCGCGCACGGCATCTTACGAGGGTCGTGCGCCTCGCCGCAGCCCGCTTTCAAGCAGAATGTGATCGGTAGGCCCGCCTCGTCCTTGCAGCGGCCGCATCTCAGGAAGTCCGCGGGGCCAAGCTCGAGCCCAAAGCCACAGTTGCGCGGGCAGCATTTGAAGCCCGGCTGCCTACGCGACCACTGCATCATGAGTAGGTTCGAGTACTTTTCGCAGCACTCCTTCTCCAGGCAGAACGAGTTGCCAGCGCTCCCGATTCGCAGCTCGCCAAGACCCTCGACCTCGGCTGGGGTGAGCTCGGCGACGCATCCAGGAAACGCACACGTGATCCGATCTTCGGAATCGTCACTCATCGCGTTGACCTTCACGCGGCAGTGCTGCACGATGCACTCGAAGCATGTGAAATGGCGCGAGCCGTGCGCCACGCACTCAGCCGAGAATGCGCCGTCGATCTGCTCCTCACACGTGCACACAACACACGTGAACCTCGCCGCGCGATTCTTCACCTCCTCGCTCTCAACATGGTGCATATCTCGGGCGAGCACAGCATCGATTTGCGCCAGCCCGGCGATTTCGGAATAGTGGAGCTCGCGTGCAAACTCAGAGTCGCTCCTGGACACAGTGAGTGGGCCAGCGCTGTCGAGGTCGCTAGGGCCTCTTGATAGCATCGGCAGAGGCGGAGGCTTGAAAGGCGGCATGGACTGTGACACGAAGGGCGCCATCGGCGCTGCCGGCGCCATCGGCAAGGTTGGGACCATCGGCGCTGCCATCGTCAAGGTTGGAGATATTTTTCACGACACATTCACGGCTCATCTTTGTTTCGTTTTGGAACTCGAGTGCACTGCACCGAGCAGAGGACTGTTCCAGGGGCCCACCCACGTTCAGAGGGAGAGGCGGAGCAAAGCAGTGGTACATGTCGCAATGCTGTCAAGTGAATGCCGGATGCTTCTTCGGCTTGGGCGCAAAAGTGGAAAATACCCATGCTAGATCGCACAAATCTTGAGCGTGTGCTCATAAACTTCACGGACATGTATGTAGGTTGCCCTCGCCGCCAGCCCGTTGCAAGCTCGTCTGGCCACCCACTGCCGCGGCGAGCTGCTCGCGCCGCTGTTCCTCCTCGCGTTCGCGGCGTGTGAGGAAGCGCGCAGGCAGCGCGTTTGCGATGGCCTCCTTCCAGCTGGCGCCGCCATGCACATCGCACAGCATTGACCAGCACGCCGGCAGGCTCTGAATCGGGTGCACGTCGGCGCGCGGCGCGTACTCGCGCAGCGGCAGTCGACGCGCTCGCGCACCAGCCTGGTGTGCGCACGCAAGAGTCGCGCCCTTGAGCACGCTGCGGTCGATCAGGCCGCCCATGACGTACACACTACCGGGCTCAAGCGTCATGAGCGGCTCCTCGGCGTCGGGCGAGAGCCACACGAGCTGCTCGGCGGGCCACGTATCGGCGGCACTGCGCTCGTGAATCTCAAAGAGTCCGGCGCGGCCGAGGGCCGAGTCTGCCCACGCGCGCAGGTGGTGGTCGGCCGGTAGGCATAACGGCGCTGCCGCCCGGGCAGCGGCGACCGAGGCGAGCGACAGCGACAGCGGCGAGGCGTGCTTGCGGCTCATGCCGAAGACGCGGATGAGCTGCGCTTGGAGCGAGCGGTGCTCGACTGGCGCCATGCGCTCGCTGAAGGACAGGTCGATGCAGCCGCGCACGAGCGAACTGCTCGGGGTGCTGAGCAGCATGATGAACTTGTGGCAGCAACCTGGCCACAAAACACTTGGCCACAGTGAACCACCCACGGAAAGGAAGTCGTCTCAGTCTCAGGGCGTTGAATGGAAGTCGTCCATCGCGTGTCTGCTTACAAGGCAGTCAAAGTCAAGTCAAACCCAGGCAGAAGGAACCACGCTCGAAGTCAAGCAGCCAGTTGAACTAATTGCGCACTTTAAACATTCTTTTTGTTTCGTCAATTTGTCCTCCGCGATGGCGGTCTCTACGCGACGCGCGTGCCGCCTCCAACATGAGCTCGGCCAGATCTGCCCGATCGCGCACGCTGCCGCTCTCGGCCTTCCATTCTGAGGTTGGCGGCGGCGCGCCCAATGTGGCTGCGCCCGACGAGCTGCCGCGCGGGCCCGTCGAGGGCGGCGGCGTGGCACATCCGGGCAGCCGCGGTCACGCTGAGCTCCTCGAGTCGAATGCGGCGCGCGAGCCCTCCGCCATCTCGACCGGCGGCGCGAGCAGCGTCAGCCTCGACGCTTTCAAGAGCGCCGTCGACCTGTGCCTGCGCGAGTTCCTCGGCGTTGGAGGTGCGTGCATCGATCACTGCGCGCCGCTCGCTTCCAATCTCCTTCGCTTCACACCGCGTGCTCCGCTCCCGCTCCCGCTCCCGCTCCCGCCCGTGCCGCCGTCCACAGACGTCGTCGAGGCGGCGCGCTGCATCGACGAGCTGGGGGCGCCAGAGTGGCACCTGCACATCGTCAAGCGCGGAGTGACGCTCGCGATGGACCGCGGGGGGCGAGAGCGCGAGATGATCGCCGTGCTCCTCGCCGCACTGCACGCACGCGCGCTGCTCAGCTCGGAGCAGGTGTGCGCGGGCTTTAGCGCACTGGTCGAGGGCGTGGACGACTTGCAGCTGGACATCCCGAGCGCACCAGCGCTGCTCTCGCACTTCCTCGCGGACGCGCACCTCGATGGTCTCCTGCCACTCGACGCGCTCGCCAAGCTCGACGCGGCCGCGCCCGGCGACGCCGCGCGCGCCGTGCTCGCCGACGCGCGCCTCCGGCTGGTGGGGCGCGTGCCGCTCGGCGGCTCGCAACTTGACAAGCGCCAGGTGCGCGCGGCAGTGCGGCGCGTGCTAGAGGAGTACCTGAACTCGCGTGACGTGGCCGAGGTGCGCCGTCGCCTTGATGAGCTTGCGGTGCCCGCCGACCTGCAGCACCAGACGGTGCGCGCCGCCATCGAGCTCGGGATCGAGCGGCGCGATCCCGAGCGCGAGCTCGTCTCGCGGCTGCTCTCGTCGCTGCACGAGGAGGGGCCCGCGTACCTGTCGGCGGCCGAGGCCGCGCGCGGCTTCGAGCAGCTCCTCGAGCGCCTCGACGACCTTGCCATTGACAACCCGCGCGCGCCCGAACTCCTCGCCGCCTTCCTGACGCGCGCCGTCGCGGACGAGGTGCTCGTGCTCGCCTTTGTGGGCGCAGCCGCACCCGGCGTGTCCGAGACGCAGCTCGCGTGCCTGAGCGCGGCGCGTGCGCCCCTCGCCGCCTCCCACTTTGGCGAGCGCCGTCGCCACGTGTGGGGCGCCGCCACCGATGGAACGCTCGAGGCTCTCAAGCGCGCGATCGCCGCCCTGTGCGACGAGTACTTTGTGTCCGGCGAGCTCGCCGAGGCGGTGCGCTGCGTCGAGGAGCTTCGCTCGCCCAACTACCACCATGAGCTCGTCAAGCGCCTCGTCGGCTTCTCGATTGTCGACGGCGGGCCGCGCGAGCTCACACTCGCCGTGCAGCTGAGCGCGCGTCTCTCGGACAAGGGGCTTCTGCACGCCGAGCAGCTCGCCCTCGGCTGCTCGCGCCTGCTGGAGGCGCTCCCCGACATGCAGCTCGACCGGCCACGTGCGCCCGAGGTGCTCGCCGACTTCCTCGACCAGTGCTGCGAGGGTGGGCACCTCCAGCCGCGCGAGACGTGGCAATCGACCGCCACGCGGCTGCGCACCCACGGGGGTCGGGCTGCACCGCCCGCCGAGGCCACCGAGCCGGCCGAGCTGCACTGAAGAGGCGGAGACCGATGGCACTGGCACCGGTCGGATCTCGGTCGGATCTCGGATCTCGGTCGGATCTCGGTCGGATCTCGGATGTAGTGTACCCATTAGCTGGAGGTGCTGCAGCTCCCAGTCGGGCGTGGCGGATGTTTGTCACGCATGGGCTCACGGCGGTGCCAGCGGGGCACCTTCCTCTCTTGTGCTTACGCGCAAGCCGCGGTACCGTCACCGTCCAGGCCGTGTACTACAACGACGGCCAAACCTCGACCTCCGTCGTCTGTGTCGCTCTGACCTTAACACTGTATTCGGCGGTCCCGGGGTGGTCGGGCGCACGTCACGTATGGGGACGGGATGCGCGTTAGTTGCGCGTTGTTTTGAACACGGCAGCAAGATGGTAGATGCAGATCCAAGATCCAATCCGGGGTTCCGGCACGATCGATCCGGCCCGCCGGCGCGCCCCGCCCCCGGGCTCCGTGCCGCTTGGGGGGCCGGAGGTCGTGCGCGTTGTGTTGAACAGCCAGCAGCAGCAGAGAATTCTAGTGTAATACAGCAGGCTGTGTCGGCCACCATGGTCGGCCACACACTTGTTACACACCTGTCGCCCGGCGTCCATAGCGGAAGATATAGAGGCGAAGAGGCCCTCATGCTTGGGGGTCTCAATTACAATTTGGGCATTGTGGGGTCCTGCGTCCTGGAGGCTGGAGGTTTGCACATCGTGTTGAACTGCAAGCGCAGCAGATTGGTAGAGGCTCCTGTGTGTATCCCCTCTTTTTTCTAAAAGATGGGGATCACGAGACCAGAGACTCTCGTCCAAGTGGCCCTCGCGCCCGAAAAAATGGCCGAAGCTCAGCACACCGCGATGGGCACCCGCACACGATCCCCATGCCCCGCCCTCGCCCTCCAAAACGCGCCTCAAACAGACGCTGTCCATGAGGAGCGCGCGCGCGCGCTTTCCAAAAAGAGAAAACATCATGCCAGGACAGACCGATGAAGGCTCACGCACTCCCATGCCTGAAGCCTCTCATGATCTGCACCCTGCCGCGCAGCCCTCACGCACGATAACATGACGCGATGCGCTGCTGCTGCCACGCTCATGGACCACGCTACTGCTTGCCGCTGCTGCCACACCACTGCTGCCACTCTGCCCCTACCGCACTACTTTGCAAAACCACTGCGCGCGCGCTGCGTGTACGCTGATGACGCCACACTGCTGCTGCCTCGCTGCTGCTACCTTGCTATCCTCGCCTCCAACACTCCAACCCACAGAGACTCGCCTAGAGTATAATCAGGCTCGCAACCTTCAACTTTCTGTCACCGCCACCACCGCACCTGTCGCCTCCATCACCACCCCTGTCGACCTCGCCGCAAACGCCATCGCCTCCACCGCTTTCACCTCGCCAACCAGCATACCTCCTACCCGACCTCATGCCATATCTTATATACGCCACCACCTTGTTAATCCCGCATGTATTCCCCGTATCTCGACTGTATCTCGGCGAATATCTCGCATAAATCTCGCATGATTAACTAATATCGCGCCCGACATTCCTACCAAAAAAGTTCACAAGGCTGTAGGCAACCACCCCCCAGCACACTAACACATCACCTCCCCACCAACACAAATCCGTCATTAAAACTCCAAGTAAAACAAAACCCTCCTCCATACCCACCACCCACACACAAGACCCTATTATCCACGACTACGTCACCACCCTCCCCCACAGGGAGAGAGTGGGACCCCCCCCCTATAAAGGGGTGGCCACGACGTCCAACCCCCCCACACAGCAAAAAAAACGAAACCTCCCAACCCACCCCCCGTCGGGAAAGCGGGGTTCGAGGTGTGGGTTCTCTCTAAGGGGGGTCTAGTTAGTGTACACCACCGCAGACCGTACTGTACCGTAGTACATGCCCATCACGTTCGGGGATGTACGTCAGACCCTAGGGTGCGTGCGTGTATAGGTATGGTCCGGTCACCAAAAGCAAAACTTTCCTACCCGATAGACGTCTACCCCGTTTCAAAGGTTTAGACGATGAGTCCCCGTGCTGCGCTACTCGCTCCGCTCTCCGGCGGCCGCGGGCTCAAACATTGTCTGGGTGAACGACATTTTTCGCGTAGTACGAGTCCGGGTTGGCCTGCTGCATCATTACGTGCATTGAGTGGCGCATGCGCCGTCGCAGGCGCGCCTGGAGCGTCTCGACGTCGAGCAGGTCCACGTCATCAGCCTGAGCGCCACCTCCATCTGGCCCGCCAGCCGCCTCCACGTCATCGGCCTGAGCGCCACCTCCATCTGGCCCGCCAGCCGCCTCTGCACTCTTCTCACCACCACCAGCGACACCTCCTCCTGTGCCTCCTTCACGGCCATCTGCTCCTCCACCAGCTCCCGAACCAGACCCCGCGCCAACGCCATTAGTGATCGCCTCCCTAATTGCCTCCCTAATTGTCAGTGATGAAGAACCAGACCCCGCGCCAACGCCCACCCCGCCCGAGGTGAGCGCCGAGGTGAGCGCCTGCTCCTTGCGCTCATACTGGCGCCATACCTCAACGAAAGCCTCCGGCAGCGTCTGCTCGCGCTCCGCCTGTGCCGCCACCCATGCATGCAACTGCTCGGGCGCCGTCGCGAGCGCGAGCGCGAGCGCGTGGTACGTGTCAGGGTGGAGCGCCACCCCTTCTGACGAAACGAAGCCGAAACGCCGGGGGGGTGCTCGGTACGGCGCCTCGTGCGCTCGGTACGGCGCCTCGTGCGCAGCCGCCGCGCCGCTGGAGGCGGCGAGTGGGGTGGGGGAGGGGGGCTCCGTAGACGTCGAGCCGCCGAAAGCTGCAGCGGCTGCACCGCTGCCGGGAGGGGGGCTGCTCGTGCCAGTGGCGGCGGAGACGATGCCGCTCAGGCTGACCTGCGCCACGGCGGCTGCGGCCACGGGTACAAGGATGAGTCCTGCCTCGGGCCGAACGGCCGCGCGCTTGTACTGAGAGATCTGACCGAAGGTGAGATCGCGCTGCTTCGCTGGCGGCGGAGGCGGCGGAGGCGGCGGAGGAGGTGGAGGCGGCGGAGGCGGCGGAGGAGGCGGTGGTGAGGCCATGGACAGCGGGGGCGTCGAAGGCTTTGCTACCGGCTGCACCGCATCAGTGAGGGGCTCGGCGTCAGAAAGCTCTGGGCAAGCCGATGCCGCGGCTACCACCGCTCCCGCGCGGCTGGTGTCGTGTCCGAATGGGCATTCGAGTTTGGGGCAGTGCATGCCTGCCATCGTGTACCGGCAGAGCTCGCCACCGATGCGCCCACGCACCAGGAGTAACGTCTCGGAGCGCGCGGCGGCGGAAGCGAGCGCGCCGGCGCGGCTTCGGCCCACGTGCAATCCAAGACGACGGGCAAGGAGCGTACGCGTCGTCCCGGGCACCTGTGGGGAGATGGCGTCGTGGTGAGCACTTGCATGCTGAGGGGCGGAGCGTGCGCGTCGTCACGGGCACCTGTGCCATCGCCTCGGCCGTTGGCAGGTCGGAGAGTCGAAGTTGACGACCAGCGGCGATGGCGTTGGTGACGGCATGCTCTGCCGCCGCTGCGGCCGCAGTGGCTGCCGATCCAGCATCGAGGTCCTCAACTTCTCCATCACCTGCAGCGCCACCAGCAGCGCCAGCACCACCGCCAGCACCATCACCGCCAGCACCGCCGCCACCATCACCGCCAGCACGACCACCACCATCACCGTCCGTCACGAGGTGGCCGTCCGCCGTCCCCGATCGGGATGCATCATCCGCCCCCGGTGCACGCGCCACGTCGCTCACTGCCGACCCGCCCGCCACGGCGCCCATGGGCTTCGCGAGCGCCGTCTCGAGCGCCACCTGCCTATTTTGGAGCGCCGTCTCGAGCGCCGCCATCCCCAGCTGCTCGGGATCCGCCGCGCTGACGAAGCCCACCCCAGGCAAGGAGAAGAGGAAGGCGGCCGCTGGCTCGTTCCGCTCGGAGCGTCGCCAGTGGAAGGCGAGGGTGCGCGCACCTGTGGGGAGACGGCGCCGTGGTGAGCGCTTTCATGCTGAGGGGTGGAGCGTCGCCAGTGGAAGGCGAGGGAGCGCGCGCGAGATGACGAATCATCAGATCGCACCTCGGGCGGCCGCCACGCGCGCGAGATGACGGATCATCAGATGCTCGATGCCCAGATGGAGCGAGCGGCACGAGAGCATCCAGCAGCGTACCTGTGGGGAGATGGCGCCGTGGTGAGCACTTGCATGCTGAGGGTCGGAGCCTCCAGCAGCGCACGTGGAGCACTGTCGCCGCATCGAGCAGTGGCGCCGACGAGGACAAGGACGCGCACGAGGCGGCGGCCGGCGGCGGCGGCGGTGCACAGCCCCCACAGCCACAGCCCCCATTGCCCCCACAGCCCCTACCGCCACCAGCGCTCTCGACAGCGCTCTCGCCAGCCCCCGCAGCTTTGTCACTGCTTCCCACAGCCCCCGCAGCTTTGTCACTGCTTCCCACAGCCCCCGCAGCTTTGTCACTGCTTCCCACAGCCCCCGCAGCTTTGTCACTGCTTCCTTTCTCACTCTCCTCCTCGTCGTCCGCCGCGGACTCGCCCTGCGTCGACTGCCTGATGAGGCCAGCACGCTCTGCCTCTTGGGGCGCGAGGAGCGTCACCGGCGGAGACGTCGACTCCGCCATCACGGCCTCGTCCAGCACGATCAGCCCGACCAGCCCGTGGTGGCCGAAGCGGTCGGACGCCTCCACCGTGAGGCACGTGCTGCCAGCGGTGCATGCGAGCAGCCGCGGTGCACTCAGCGCCCATTTGCAGGTATTGTGTTGGTTGGTGCGCTCGCTCAGCTGTGCCGCGCGCAGCGCGCCCGAGCTCTCCGCACGACGATCGAGCGGACGAACGTCGACGCGGAGATTGAGCGACGCTGTGAACGCATCGAGCGAGGCGCTCGCGGAGGCGCCCGTCGCGGCGCTCGAGACGGCGCTCTGGCCGCGCACAAACTGTTTGCGCTCGTCGAGCTGACGATAGAGTGCGGTGCGCTCCGCGTCCTCCGCTGTCAGCACGGCGGGCTCTGGTCCGAAGCGCGCGCGCTCTTCATCCAGCGCCCAACACGATTCGAGGAAGGGCTCAGCCATCTTTGGGTCGCGGGGCAGGAGGACGACCGAGACGCCGTGGAGCGCGCAGTGCGCGGCCACGTCCGCGCATTCGCTCGGCGAGTCGTCCACGAAGACAAAGGAGGCCAAGCCCAGGCACAGAGCCGACGCGAGCTCGAGCACGTGGCGCGACTTTGGCGCCCAATCGGCGCGGATCGCCACCAAATGCTCTTCGCGCAACGCCATCTCGTCACGCCGCTCGCGCAGCACGGCGCGCACGTCCGCCTCGTGATTGCGGCTGATGAGGCATAGGAGCGCCCCACGCTGCTGGAGCGCGACGAAGTGGCGCTGCACGCGCAGCCACTCGTCGCCCATCGACACGCCCGCCGCACCCAACTCCCCCACCGCACCTCCCCACAGCGTGTTGTCGCAGTCGAGGCAGTACACCTTCTTCCGAGGCGCGAGCGCGCGCGCAAGCTCGCGCACGATGACGCCCGCGAAGGCGCTGCACGCGGCGGGCGAGTACGGCGCGTGCGCCACGCGGTCGAGGAATGGCGAATGGTAGCGCACCGAGCCGAGGCTGCCGCGAAGGTTGGCCTCGTCGTACACGGTCACGCCGCGGATCGTCCAAAGCAGCGCGGCAAGGCTTCGCTGCGCCGCGCACGACGAGGCGTCGGCGTCCGAGGTTGGCGGTAGGAGCACGACCGTTGGGCCGCGCCGGCGCGAGCACGAGTCGCGCAGCGCATCGAGCAGCGCCGCGATAGCCGCCTCGGTGGTCGAGGCCTCGCCGCCATCGCCCGCACCGTCGCCTGCATCCAGCTGCGACCGGCTGAGCTGGAGCGCGCGCGCAAAGTCCTGTGCACGCAGCAGCAGCACGTTGACGCCCGAGCCATTGGCGTTCCATGCGCTCTGCTCGTCACGGATGCTCTCGACAACCATGCCATACCCAACCCACTGCGGCGTGCAGAATTCGAGCCCGACGAGCGCACGCAGCCAGATGGAGAGCGGCCCCTGCAGTCCGAGCGAGTCAAATGTGGCAGCGATGACCAGGGCAGCGCGCTTCGCGACGGCGGCGGGCGGCGGCACGGCGAAGCTCGTGGGCGCTGTCTCGACGTTGCCGTCGCCCATTGAGCTCGTGTGTGAACAGTGTGAAGAGTGCCTGTTTCGGGCACCCTAAAGAGGCACTATCTTTTCATATGCACTCGTTCTAGACAGAACTCCTTCTCTGACTGAATGCGATCACGGGACCATTTTACTTCTTCGCCTTCAGTGCGTTGGAATCCTTGATTCGCTTCCTATTCCACTGCCTAATCATGCGTTTCTTGTCCTCTTCGCTCATGGTCTCCGGGTTAGCCTGGTACATCACTTGCAGTTGGTCGAGCGTCGGCAGCGGCTTGTGCCTGCGATCGGCGCGGGAGGAGCGCACGTGGTGAGAGAGCCGGGTCGAGCGGCGGCAGCATATGCACGGCAAGGTTCGTGCGCATTGAAGCGCTGCATCGCGCGCGGTGCGTGGCATCTTGGAGCAGCGCTCACAGTGTCCAGACCCACTCGGGGTACTCGCTGTCTGGTCCCACGACTATCTCGGGCCCAGCCTTGAGGATGTTGAGCCCGTTGATGGTGCCAACAGGCAGAGGGCCCGTCGCGGAGGGCCCGGCCGACGCCCCCTTGGCCGCACCCTTGGCCTCCGCCTTCTTGGCGAGCGAGCGCAGCGGCTGTGGCGCCGCCGTGGGCCGCCGGGCCGCTGCAAGCAGCGGCGCCGCGACGCGACGTGACAACGCGAGCATCGACCTTGAAAAGTTAGATGATGAGATTGGCAATCGAGCCCCTGCCGCCGCCGCCGCTCGCGCTCTCTGCGCTGCCTGAGGCGGAGCGCGCCTGAGCCATGGGCAACAGCAGCTCGCTCGAGCAGCTCGATCCGCTCCACCGCATCGCCAGCTCCACGCCGATCTCGCAAACCGACGCTGAGCTCTGGCAGCAGCTCTTCTCGCTGCAGCTGCCGTCCTCGTCAGCAGAGGAGCTCGCGGCTGCATCCTACTCCTTCTGCGCTGAGATGGTGCGCAACAATCCGTCGAGCGGCAACTTCCAGTCGCTCATCCGGCGGGCCATTGACCTGCTGCACCTCGCCTCCAAGCCCAAGGCCACCGGGGATCCCGTGCGGCAAGCGTGCGACTGCATCTTCTTCGTCCGGCTCTTCCTGAAGCACATGATCGAGACGCTGCCGTCGAGCGAGCTCGTTGGCCACCTGACCGTACCGGACGGCGCGGCCGGCTCTGGCCCTTCGGCGCTCTGCGAGCCGCTCGTCGAGGCGCTGCTCGCGTTGCTCGTGCAGTGCGAGCTGAACGCGGAGACGTATTGGCTGCATATGGAGTGCACTGCGGCGCTACTCGTGGGCATGAGCACGCAGCTGTACGCCGACCTGACCGTGCCCACGGCGCAGCCGTTCCTCCTTGCCGTGCTCAGCTCGGGTGGCACGAACGCTGAGCTGCTCGTACAGCGTCTGCTCACCCACGTCATCGAGCGCCCGGCGGCGCCCACCCCGCCCCGCGGCATCCTGCGCGCGATCGGCGGCGCGATCGGGACGGTGCTGCTGCTCCCGTACTACACGGTGCGCTCCGTCGCGCGCAACGTCTACTACATCTTCGCGTCCGCCGACGCCGACGCGGGCGCAGGTCCGCTCTCGCTCGCCGACCGCTCGCTTCACGTGCTGTTGCTCCTCACTCAGCACCTTCCGCCCGCTCTCTTCGTCGAGGGGGCGCTGCCGAGCAACGCGTTCCTCGACGCGCTGCGCGCGCTCGGCGATGAGCAGCCCTTTGACAAGGGCACCGACGACCACGACGACCCCGACGACCCCGAAGGGGGCAAGCTGCGCGCGCGCCGCGTACCGTTCAAGGAGCTGCACGACGCGCTCGCGACGGCGCTGCCCGAGCCGGGCGCCGCGCTGCTGCTGTACCTGCTGCTGCATGGCAACACGGACTTTCTCGAGTACGCACTCTCGCGCACCGACCCCGAGGCGCTCCTCACGCCGCTGCTCCGCCTCCTGCACGAGAGCCGGTCGCTACCGCCCAACCAGCTGTACATGGTGCTCATCATCCTATTGCTCCTCTCACAAGACGCGGGCCTGATGGCGGCGACGCAGACGACGATGGTGTCGTCGGTGCCGTGGTACACGGAGCGCGTGCTCGGGCCGATCTCGGTCGGCTCGCTCCTCGTGCTCCTCCTAGTGCGTACCGTCCAGAGCAACCTCGCCAAGGGAGAGACCCACGACGCGTACGTGAATACCAACTGCCTTGCCGCACTCGCCAACGTGGCGCCCACGCTCCGCAAGATGCATCCGGCGGCGGCGCGGGGGATGCTCGCGCTCGTCGACGTCTTCATCCGTAAGTACAGCCGGCATGCGCGCCGTGCCGGGCGCTCCGACGCGGCCGTCGCCGCCGACAGCGCCGAGTTGAGCGCGACTCCGGGCGGCGCGAGCGCGGACAGCGACGCGGAGGGCCTCCAGCTGGCCGCAGATTGCCTACGGATCGCCCTCGAGGTGATCAACCTGACGCTCTCCGCGGGGCCCGCGCTCAACGAGCACCTCGTCTACGCACTCCTCGAGCGCCCCGGCCTCGTCGAACCACTGCGTGGGCACGAGCAGTTCAGCGACCTGCTCGAGAACCTCGACCTGGTGCTCGACTTCTTCGGCGCCACGCTCAACGGCCCGGCGCCCGGCGCGGAGGGAGGCGACCCGACCGCCGCCCCGTCGACGCACACGGTCGCCACGGTACTCGGCCACATCCGCGACGTGGGGCGTGAGTGGCGCGGAGAACGCATGCGCGCCTTCCCCGACCTCAAGTTCACGTACGAGCAAGAGGCGCACCCGGAGGAATTCTTCACACCATATCTGTGGAATGTCGTGTACGACGCCTCCGGCATCGGCTGGAGCTCTGAGCGACTCGTCCTCTTCCCCACAGCCGGCGACTACGGCGGCGCGTCGGGCGGCTCGCAGGTGACGCTGCCGCCACTCACTGAGGTAGACGTCGTCGATGAGGGCGCGTGCGGACCGGTAGGGCACGGACTGGGTACGAGCGGTGCGAGCCGCTGAGTGCCGCCGGTCAAGTCTCCGACGCTCCTCCGCGGCGCGCCTTTTGAGAGAGAGAGATGGCGAGAGAGAGATGGCGTGGTCTCGATCACGCGGCTCTAGGGGTACCCACTCACTCACCCTTGGGCCTCCTCAGTCCACTGTCTTGAAGCTGCAACTCGAAGCCCCCTGGCAATAGGCGGATAGGCGCCATACCGGCACTGGGGGGCATGTTACGGTCTCTCGTTCTGACTTAATGAAGCGCGTCGATGTAATCTATCGCATACATGTACTTAGCACAACTGCCCATTCCGTGCCCTTTTCGTATAGCCGGTTACACGCTAGCCCGGCCCGTACCCCGTAGCGCGCCCGGCCGCATCATAACCGATAACGCGCGTGCCGAAATGGGCCTTATAACGCCATGTCCCATGATTTATACGCGCAGTTTGCGTTTGGCTTTAGGTTACTTTAGCCTTACGTTACATTGCTTTTCCGCGCCTGCCGTCGGCCGGCGGAGCGCGCCCCTGAGGGCGCCGCTCCCGCGGTAACCGCGCGCTGCCGTCGGTCTACAGACTACACAGCAGACAGCACCGACAGTCACAGACCGACTCGACTCGACTGGGTGTCGTCCGCACACCGCACGGTCGAGTCCGGTGACCCGACCGACGTGTGATTCGAGCCAGGATTCGAGCATCCCCACCCCGCCCGGCAGTGTGACACTCACACTGACAATAGTTTGTGTGCAGTCTCGCATCCGGACTGCGACTCCCGGCGCGCGGCGTGGGCGAGACCCGAGACCGACCGACAAATCGCCTCGACAAATCGCCTGACTCGTGAGCGACGTGTGGACCGGTGGACGTCCCAGCCGCCTGCGCGCGCACACCCCCTTGCGCCCTCGACCTGCGCCCCGGCGTCTCTGCTCTCTCGTCTATCTCTCGTCCGCGTGTTGCCACGATACACGCTCTCACTCCCTCCGCTCACTCGTCTCAGCAAAAACCAGCATCACACCAGCACGCCGGTAAGACTCCATTAGCGTCATGTTTGGCCGATGCCCATGGCTCAATCAACGCCTCAACCCTGAGAAGGCGCTGTGAGTCGCCGTCGCTTTGGGATGCTGCTGCATGTGGGCCGCTCCTCCTCCGCCACTTCCTCCTCGTCGTCCCCCTCACTGCTGTCGCTCTCGCCTTGATCCCCCTCCGCGTCGCTCTGCTCGACGTCTTGAACTTGATCATCGAGCTCTCTTTCGAGTGAACGGGCGCCCAGACGACGCTCAATACGACGCTCAATGCGACGCTCGATTGCCTGCAGCTGGCCTTTAAATCTCGACTCCACCTTTCGAACTTGCTTTCGAAGCTCGGCCTTGAACTTGTGCTCGAGCTGGTCCATCTCTGCCTTGTGATGCGCCATGCTCACGAAGTTCTCATCGTGTGCATCTCCATCCTCCTCGCCCGCCTCTGCCGCCAGCGGCTGCGGCACAGCGACCCTCGCCTCCGCCGCCGCTGCCGCCGCTCGCTCAGCCCCGATGCACCTCGCATAGCACAAGGCCGCCTCTTCCGGCGTCGCGAAGGTGCCGAGGTAGCGATTCTTGCCATTCTCCCACACCTCCACCCTGTACTTGCCATGATCCTTGCGCACGCCCTTGAAGCCCGTGCTACTGAGCGACGACAGCACAAGCTCGAGCCCCTCGGCCACCGCGGCCGCCTTTGCCTCGTCTGCCGTGAGCGGTTGCGGCCCTGCGGCCATCTCCTCCTCCACTGCCTCCTGCTCCTGCGCCTCCTCCACCACCTCCTCCTGCGCATCGTCTCTCACTGCGACCCTTGCCTTCGCCGCCTCTGCCGCCGCTCGATCCGCCCCGATATGCCTGGCGTAGCACAAGGCCGCCTCCTCCGGCGTCGCGAAGGTGCCAAGGTGGTGCTTCTTGCCATTCTCTTTGTGCTTCGCCTGGTACTTGGCTTTATTCTTGGTCACGCCTTTGAAGCTCGTCTCATTGGTCGACGACGGCACGAGCTCGAGCCCCTCAGCCGCCGCGGCCGCCCTGGCCTCGTCCGCCGTGAGCGGCTGTGGCCCTTCGTCCCTCGCCTCCGCCACCTCTGCCGCCGCTCGCTCCGCCCCGATGTGCCTCGCGTAGCACAAGGCCGCCTCCTCCGGGGTCGCAAAGGTGCCGAGGCGGCGAGACTTGCCATCCTCCCACACCTCCACCTTGTACTTGTCATGACTCTTGGTCACGCATTTGAAGCCCGTGCTATTGAGCGACGACAGCACAAGCTCAAGCCCCTCGGCCGCCGTGGCTGCCCTGGCCTCGTCCGCCGTGAGCGGCTGCGGTCCTTCGCCTCTCGCCTCCGCGGTAGGTAACACTCGGCGCGTTACGTGTACTACGTCCATCCCGTCGGGATTGCCGCGGCCGCTACCTCCTTGCCCGCTGCCTCCGCGCCAGCGCACAGAGGAGTCGTCCGCGCGCCCTACGGCCCGCCCTGCACGGCCCGCTCGCCCCCCGCCCATGGCTGTGCCTCTGGCCGCCGCGAGAGCAAGGATGTTGGCCGCCGCGGCCGCTGCAGCCGACATGGGGCCCTTGGCGGCGCAGGCGGCGGCGGCAGTGGAGGCGGCGGCGGCAGTGGAGGCGGCGCCGCCGCCGCTGCCCGTGGCGCCGCCGCCTCTCGTGGCGCCCAAGGGTCTCACCATGGCTGCCGGTGAGGGCTCTTCCGTCGCCTCCGCCCCCGCTCGCTCCGCCCCAACATGCCTCGCGTAGCACAAGGCCGCCTCCTCCGGCGTCGCGAAGGTGCCGAGGTAGCGCGTCCTGCCATTCTTCTTGGTCTCCGTCGTGTACCTTGATCCAGACCTTTTGCTGCGCACGCCCTTGAAGCCCGACTCATTGCTCGACGACGGCACAAGCTCGAGCCCCTCGGCCGCCGCGGCCGCCCTGGCCTCGTCCGCCGTGAGCGGCGGCTGCCCTGCGGCTGCCCGCGACTCCAAATCGGCTGCATTGTCTTCGTCGGAAGCCGCCTGGCTAGGGGCCTCCACCTCACGCCGCGCCTCCTCCTCGCGATGCGCTCGGGGGTTGCTGCTACCGGCTGACCCGCCGACAGCGTGGGCGCCGGTGCGCCGCGACGAGTTCCGATCAAAGTAAACCTCGTCCTGGTACCTCTTCTTGGGCTGCCTCACACGGACTGAGGCGTAGGCCTCCGCTTCAGCAGCGTCCTTCTCTGGCGGCGCGCCATCAGCCACCGCCGGGAGCGACCTTGTCTCCCCAACCTCGCCCAGCACTTCGAAGCGCTCGGATGAAAAGTCGATCCAAAGGACGTCGCCGTCGTTGAAACGCACCCGGTGTGATGTTCCATCGATCAGCTTCCACACCTCGACCACCCGGCCCGCAAACCAGCCCTTGTGCTTGCGCAGGTAGACATTTACAAGCGTGTCCACAGCGAGGGCAGAGGAGCCGGAGGCAGCGAGGTGTGGGGAGGGGACAGGGCCTGCCACGCTCGAGGCGGCGATCTGCGCAGGCGGCGAGAAGCTCGTACGTTGTCGCGAGCGGCTGCCCTCGGGGGGTAACTCCTGGTCCTCATCGCTGTCTGACCCCGCTACGACCAAGTGCTCGTCACCTGAAATTGGCCTGAGAGCAGTGGCATCCATCTGGAGTGCTGGCGGAAGTGCCGCCACTGGCGCTGGCGCTGGCGCTGGTGCTTTTGCAGTGCTCTTGCGTACAAACCCCGGTGGGACAGCCGGGATCATCAAGCTTTGCCAACCATGCTCCATTCCTACACTCCCTTCCATAAAAGGACAGAGGGGAGGAAAAAATTTCACACCACTCGAAAATAGAAACAGCCAAACTAAGAGAGTGCGGCGAGACCCATGTATGAACTCGGGAGGGAGGGCGCCCGCCGAAAAGGGCGGTGAACCCCCAGATGGGCGTCCGAGCCAATTTTTTCACTTATCTCTTCAAATAAAGCTTCAATTCCAAGAAAGGAAGAACATTTCGTCAGCTGAACAAATCGTCAACGGAAGACGGGCTCTTGTGTGCACTGCGTGCAGAACCGCGCGCACGTTCGCGCATCATTGATCAGACGGGATATGCTTCGGCTCTTCATGCACACCTACATGCGAAAACCAAGGTGCGTACACACGGCCAGTATTGGCCACCGAATACCGCAGTACCCATGTGCTTGCCCCGGCCCTGCCACACGTGAGGCTCCTATGTTTGTCGACGGCGCTACGGTCGTGGCGACGCCTCCCACGGCATGTGAGCTCATGTGCATGCATGGTCAGTCATGCTTGTCGGCGGCGGTGCCCGAGCCGCTGAGCACCTGCGTCGCGCCGTGAAGGATCTTCCATCCCCACATCAGGTTGAGGGTCGTGCCCACGCCCACGAACCCAACTAGGAGCGCGAGACGCCACACGGGCAGCACCCCCACGTAGCTATGCCACTGGGCGATGAGCAGCCACGAGGCGGCTGGCAGCGCGAAGGCGATGCGCACGAGCAGCCACGAGAAGCAGAAGAGCAGGCCGTTGACGAAGTACAGGCGCGAATTCTTCAGGCCGAGCTTCGAGAGCATCCAACGAAAGTTCATGAACGGGTTGGTCGCCTCGCAGAATACGCCAACGAGACTGAGCTGATGGGCGTAGCCGCCCTCGAGGTAGAGGGCCCACGCGACGATGGCGCTGACGTGGTGCACGATAATCTCCACCTTGCCCGTCTTCCAGGCTTCCAGGTTCCAGTGTAGCAGCTGCAGCATGAGCTCGAAGGAGCACCACGATAGGAAGAGAACGGAGACTCGGCACGTCTCGGGCGTCTTGAAGAAGCCATCGGTGCTCGTGAGGAGCGCGGGCTCGTGCACGACGGCCACCACGCAGAGCGCAACGTTGACGAAACCATTCAGGGCGCTCACGAAAGAGCTGTCCCAGTAGCCGAGCTGGCCGGGCGTACGAGCGAGCGACGCCGCCGTGGCCGGGAAAAGCCAGCGCGTGAGAGGCCGCGAGAGCAGAAAGAGGGCCAGGTAGGAGCACATCGCAATGGCGCTTGTGGCGGCCGCTTCGTGCAGCGAGCACTGCGCACACGACAGTGTGTCCATCGTCCGGCCCGTCGGTGGGGAGGCGACACTCCTTGCCTAGTGGCTGCTTTGCAGCCACCCGGCCCGGGTCGGGTCGTCGGTCGAGGGAGCCGATCTCAATGTTGTATGTTCGGAACCCACGACAACGCAATTCCGTGGTCATCTTTTAGGCCCAGCCCTACACCTGTTTGGGAATTGAATGATAAGTGCGACTTACTCTCTGCAGATTCTGCACCAATATTCAGTTATTCACACCTCCTGGTTCCTGGCTCATGGAAGTAGCCCCGAGTACAATCAAGTATTATCCGGATACAGGGCGTCATCGGCCGTCTGTGTCGTAATCTGCGCCGCCTCCCTTATTTGCCGAGGGATCGTCGGCCGCCACCGCGTCCCTCATCGCCCACCTGCGGGGGTTGAGGCTCACGGCCATCGGTGCGCGCAGCGCCTCGAGCTGGCGCGCCTCGTCCTCCGCCATCCTGTCGAGCAAGAGCAGCAGCTTGCCGCCAAGGCCCCAGCGCTCACACACGCCGAGCGCTGCCTCGAACGAGGGCGGCTCGTCAGACTTGAGCGTCCCGTGCCGTCGCAGCGCATCGAGCTGCATGCACACGCGGTTGAGCTGATCGTTGAGCTGGCGCGCTGTAAGGGTCGCCGGCTTCGGCGCCGCGCGAGCTCGCGTCGTCGTCGCCGCCGCCGCCTCCGCCGCCTCTGCCAAGACCGCCAAGGGCGTCGTCCCGGGCGTCGTCCCATCGGACGCGATCTCGGATGCGATCTCGGACGCGATAGCAGCGGGAGCCATGGCAGCCATGGCAGCCGTCGCAGCCGTCGCAGGCGCCGTCGCGGGCGCACCCAGCTCCTCATGCAATTGCCCCACGATCCTGAGACCCACTCTCCATTCCTCCGACTCGAGGCATGCGTCGAGCACCGTGGCCGCACATAGACCGTCGATTTGAGATCGCATCTCGGGATCGTCGAGCAGCCCCTGCCAGATCGCAATCACCTGATGGCAATCAGTGGCAATCAGTGGCAATCAGTGGCAATCAGTGGCAATCAGTGGCAATCAGATGGCAATCAGATGGCAATCAGATGGCAATCAGTGGCAGCCCCTGCCAGATCGCAATCACCTCGCGCATCTCGCGCGCCGCGCCGCACGCCGCCAACGCCGCCGTGTGACACTCGAGCGACGGCGCCAGGCCGACGGATCGCATGCGCGTGAGCAGGCTGAGAGCCTCCTCCCACCGCGGAGGCACGCAGCTCGCGAGCGCGGCGAGCGCGGTGCCGTACGAGCGCACGTTCGCGCGCTTCCCCAGCCCGTCGAGCAGCTCGAGCGCCGCCGCGGGCTCCTGCGCGCGGGCGCATGCCTTGATGGCGGCGTTGACACACGCGACGTCGGGCGTGACGCCATACCGACTACTCATGCCATGGGTGAGGGCGAGGGCGGGCTTCCACGCAGCCGCCTCGGCGCACGCATTGACGATGTTCGAGAGCACCACGATGTTGGGCGCGACGCCCTCCGCCTCCATATCCGCCAAAAGCCGCAGGGCCGCTTCCCAATGGCCGAGGGTCGCGTACGCTTGCGCCGTGGCGCCAAAGGTGACCGCATTCGGTCGTAGGCCGTCGCGGCGCATCTGCGCGAGGAGCGCGGGCGAGCGATCGGCATACGAGGGCCGGCGCGCACACGCCGAGATCGCGCTCGTGTACGAGATCGTCGTCGGCCGGATCCGCTCGTCCTCTCCCGTACGCATCTTCTCAAAGAGCCGGAGGGCTACCTCGGGCTGGTCGGCGCGGTCGCACGCGGAGAGCGCGCCGTTGTAGCAGCGCGCATTGCTCGGGATGCCACGCGCCTCCATGTCGTCCAGCAGCGCGATCGCCTCCGCCCAGCGGCCCGCCGCCGCGCACGCGCCGATCGCCGCGCCGAACACGAACTCATTCGGCTCCTTGATCGTGCGCAGCAGCGCGAGCGCCTTGGCCCACTGCCGGCACTTGCCGTGGGCGGTGATCGCAGTGGTGTATGAAAACGAATCCCAAGCACCGCGCTCGCTCAGCTCCTTGAGCAGCGAGAATGTCCGGTCGTACTGGCCCGCACGTGCGCATGCTGCAGCTACGCTATTAACTGCCTTCGCACTCGGCGGTCCGATCGCCCGGAGCTGGTCGAGCAGGAAGAGCGCGTCACGAATGTTGTTCATCTGCCCGCATCGGACGATCTGCCGCTCGAGCGCCGCCGGCGAAGGGCCAGGCTGCACGAGGGACAATGCAGCCCAGAAAACAATGGGCAGCCCAGACATGTTTCCGCCACAATTGCGCACAGGCCGGCGAGCTCGACCCGCTCGACGTCCAAGACGATCACCGTCGTGCACTTTAGGCGGTGAAGTGGCGGTGTGAACTGGCGGTGAATTCTCGGGCTCAAAGGTGTTAGTAAACCTGGTCGCGCGTTGAAACGTTGAATTGCGGTTCATCAAAGCTACACAAACGCAGCCTGGTGAGCGCGACAACCCGGTCCCTGCTAAAGCTAGACCAGGCTTACATCGCGGTGGGTGGGCGGGACACTTAACTCTCATCGTAGGATTCGACGACATGCGCGACATTGCGCTTCGAGAACTCCCCCCGAGGTGCAGAGGTGCCGAGTAGCACACAATCTGCCACGTGCATCTCCCGTAGGGGTTAATCAGG
>Ga0210246_101069_pt1 | contig 23323 bp, 18 predicted proteins | sample ChrtobMetaP3_8mM_FD_155469 | JGI IMG/M metagenome (GOLD analysis project Ga0210246, IMG submission 155469) | Chrysochromulina tobin associated microbial communities from unialgal haptophyte culture, Seattle, Washington, United States - P3_8mM | ecosystem: Host-associated > Algae > Haptophytes >...
CGTCGAGGCCGGAGGTGAGGGCGGTCAGGAAGAGGCCGAGGCGGCGCTGGAGGATGACGAGGAAAGTGGAGGAGGCGATGATGGAGCCGGTGAGGGTGGTGTCGGGGAGGCGGGCGACGAATGCGCCTGATCCTTCCTGGGAGCAGGAGACGAGGCGTGTGGCTTCGCGGTGGGGGACGACGGCGGCGGCGTTGGTGGCGTCAAAGGTGGTGGCGGAGAGGTGGAGTTGGAGCCACGCGGTGTCGTTGACGACAGCAGCCAGCGCGCGCTGTGAGTAGCGCGATGCTGGTGTGCGGGCTGCGTCGTCGAACGCTTCGGAGGCGGTGGGGGGGAGGGAGTTGGGCCGTGTGAGGGCGGTGCGGGGATGGTACGGGTGGTGGGACGAGCCGTCGACCCAGTGGATGGTTTGGCGGTCAAGCTCGGCGTAGCGGCGGCGGAGTGTGTGAAAAGAGAGAGTAATTGACGAAGCGAAACGGTCGAATGTCATAACGCAGTCGAAGACAGGACGCGCGAGTACCGCGCGAGGACATCTTCGTTGGCGAGTAGCATTAAGGTGGTGTGCGTGGCCTGATGCTCGTCATCGAGGGGCCCGAGGAGGAGTCCAGCAACTGCAAGGGGTTGGAGCCGCACGTTCGCACTCGAAGGTCCATGGTTCGGCAGCGAAAGCACGATGGCCCCCATCTCAACGACACCATGGAGCCCCCAGCACGTCTCGAGCCCGACGAGGCATCCCTGCGCGCTCAGAGCCACGAGCCGCTCATATGGGACGCGCCGCTGCCGTAGCAAGTCGAGTGCGGCAGCGCCGGTCAGCACACGCAGCGTGCGTCGCCGGGCCGGCTGTGCAGCGAGGAGCGCCGCGCCCTCCTGGCACACGCGCCATGGCGCCTCGCGCGGCCACCAGTCGCACCTTGTGGGCATGCGCGCAAAAAGCGGCAGGCCCGCTCCAATCAGGGAGATGGCGGGAGATGGCGGCAGGCCCGCTCCAATCAGGGAGATGGCGGGAGATGGCGTTGCCACCCTGCTAAGGGTTGGCGCAGCTGTGCCGTGGCTGTCACGATCGCCGGGATGGGCAGAATCCGTTGCCGTCAGGGCAGATGCGGTTTTGCCGTTGCCGCCGGGTCGATCCGGATTAGCAGGCGGCGGCGTCAGGGAAGCGAGTAGCTCCCGTGCTCCCGTGCTGAGCACAGAGAGGAGCAGCTCACCGCCCTCGCCCTCGCCCTCGCCCTCGCCCTCGCCCTCGCCCTCGCCCTCGCCCTCGCCCTCGCCGCCTCTCGCAGTGACCGCGAGGCTGCCGAGCAAGTGCAACGGCTCGGCGCGGCGCCCCTCGATCAGCGCCGGTCCCGTATTTGCGAGGGCTGGCTCGCGCTCCGGGTTGAGGCCGAAGAAGCGCGCCAAATGCGCCAGCGTGGCAGAACAGGGTGCCCCAGGATACTTGCCGTCGGCGAACAACAATGCCTCTTCGACAATCGCCTCGGCCGCTGCCTCAGCCGCCGGCTGGGCCGCCGGCTGGGTCGCATCCTCAGCCGCCGCCTCGGACGCCGGAGCCGTAACCCCGAGCCGCTCCACCACTGCCACGAAGAAGCCGCCGTGATCAGCCGCGCCGTTGCGGGTCGGAAGCAGACGGATCACATCCCGCAGGTCGATCGTGTCGGTGCCGCAATCGTGAGCATCAGCCGATGCGCCTGGAGCCGCCTCGCCGCCCGGCGGGAACATGGTCGGCTGCAGAGCCCCCCCTGCCGCCTCGCGTAGCTCCTCAGGCACCTCCGCCCACCGAGCATACCAGCGGCAAGCGGCCCCGCTCGCGTGCGTGGCTTCTCCCTGCACATCCTCAGCCTTCATAGGGTCAGCCTTCACAGGGTCAGCCTTCACAGGGTGTGGTACGCGCCACGTACGCAGCCCCGCATACGCTTGGACGGCACAGGCGGCGCTCGGCGAGAGCCATTCGACCGGTGGTACGAGCCGAAAGCGCGGATGAGCCTCACCGACCCGCGATGCGGCACGCGCGGCCCGGAGCATCGCCGCATGCACGACAGCCTCATTCTGCAGGGGATCAAGGGAGCAAGTCGAATACGCGAGTCGACCTGCGGGCGCGAGGAGATCCAGCCCACGCTCCAGGATGCGCAGTTGCCGCCCGTGCGCCTGCAAGCCATGCGTGACACTCCATCGCTCCACCACGTCCGGACTCTTGCGCAGCGTCCCGTCACCTGTGCACGGGACGTCACAGAGCACACGGTCGAATCCAGACAGTGCTGCCGACGTGCGCTGCGGTGCTGCGCTCCCGATCTCGGCGGCATCGCCACAGGTGACGACGAGCGGCGTGCTCGGCTGACAGCTCGCCCGGCGCAGTGTACGCTCCTGCCGCTGCCACTGCACGTCATTCGAGAGCAGTACACCACGTGCTCCGAGCAGACGTGTCGCCCAGGCGAGGGCGGCCTCCTGCGCAGTGTGCGGGTCACGCACGCCGACGGGGGAGGCTCCGAGTGCGCCGGCCATCATCGCATCGAGCAGCTGCAGCGTCTTGCCGCCCGGAGCCGCGCACATGTCAAGCACGCGATGGTCCGCCTTCGGTGCGAGTGCCAGTGCCGGTAGCATCGCTGCTGCCTCCTGCAGCGCCAGTTCCCCACAGCTTTGCGCCTCCAGCAACAGCTGCGACACAGCCGCCTCGAGCGACTCCAACGGGCCAGCCGCCGGCTGGTCGGTCGGCGACGGCGTGCTGGGCGCGCCGGCATGGTCGCCGGAGGCTACGATGCATGCCGCGGGCATCCAAGGCACTCGCCGCAGCGCGGCACCGTGCATCCGTGCAATCTCATGCACAGCGAGGGCTTGCGAGTTGACCGAGAGGTTGGGGCGCACGCACATCGGCATCGGAGCCGCGCACGCAGCCTCGAGCTCGGACCACCGAAGATCTGGCAGCTGCGTCGCGTAGTAGCAAGCGAAGGCGCTCGACGGGCTCAGTGCAATGCTTTGACTGCCATCCCCGCGCGTATCCTCGTCTGGTGTGGCACCTCCGATCGCCATGCGTGCGCGCGAGGCTGGCGCAGTTGGCGTATCTGCTTGCTGATGTGCACTTGGCTCAGTTACCAAGAGCGTCACGATATCACCTGCGGCCAGCAAGTGCCTCCCCGGTTGCGCCACACCGTTCACGAGGAAGGTCTGCTGGTGGGCAGCGCTGCGACAGGATGCGTGCAAGCGGGAGGAGCCGAGCCGTCCAAGCTGCTCGCGGAAGGCGTTCGACGCGAAGCGTTGGAGGCGCTGGCCCGCTGAGGAGGTGCTCACGTGCGTCGTCGGGCCAAGGTGGGATGTGAACTCCATCTTGCCCGGGTTACACGGTGTGAACTGCCTGTTAATACTCGGGGGCCTCCGCTGGGGTTCGTTGTGGAAGTCGTCGTTGGAAAGAGACCCTCACGAGAAAGACGACGAGGACTTGCATGCGCCATCGAGAGTTTCGACCCAAAACCGGATCTTTTCATGCAAGTAGTCCTCCCATTGCTCTTCGGAGTGGTGCTGCCGCCAGAGCATGTTTTGGGACCAGCATCAAATGTCCCGCTTTCAAGAAAGTGGTGCCAGTTCGACTGGTGCCAGTTGAGGGTGGCGCCAGCAAACGCCACAGCGAACACAGCGAGCGTCACAGCAGCTGGCACACGCCCGCAGGTGCTAGTCATCGTGTCTGACCACGGAAGCGGCACGACGGACTTTGGGTTGGCACTCAATATGCATCCGTGCATGTTTAACCTCGATGAGGTGTTCGCGCTCACTAAGGATACCAACACGTTGTGGACGACGAGCAAGGTCGCAGGGTGCGCTACGGAAACTCCCGGCGCAATCTTCGACGCGGAATCCGGCACCCTCAAGCAGGCGAGCAACCCCCAGCTGACCAAGAGGTTCCAGTACATGCTCAGGTCCAAGCTGCAGATGCAAACAGGACCTTTCGCAGTGCACTTTCGCAGCTTGGACCTCTCCGACTCTCCCGCGCTCTACGAGGGTCTGAACTACAGCCTCGCAGACTACTTTGTCCGCGCCCGGGATCTCGTCTGCGCAAGAGTGCCCAACGACGTCTGCCCCCCCGAAAACTGCACGATCACGCTCAAAATGTTCCCGCAGTTCGTCAGCGGCAACACTGGCGGACAGATGATGAAGTACGATTTGCCATCAAAGTGCCAGGATAGCCTGAACGGCAAGGCGATGAAGTCGTGGCGCGACGCGCTCGCGTCATTCCAGAGGAACCCGAAGGTCGCGACACTCAAGATCAGCCGAGACGAGCGCGACAGGCAGTTTTCAATCTTCCGCTCGCAGCCGCAGCCGGTTGGCACGAAGTTCGACTGCAACTTCCCGCGCGTCCCTGAAAGCACGTTCGCAGCCGCAGCGGATGCTTACGCCGATGGCAGGATCAAGATCGAGACTTGCTGGGCAAACGCTACAGGTGCCAACAAGTGCCTTGGTGACGCTCTCCAGTTGGTCGGGCTGTCGACCCAGCCAATGGCCCCTGCGGGCGCGAAGAAGATCGCAGGCGAGGTACGTCTAGACTACAGCAAGCACGTCACGCCAAGCGCGAGTTGCAAAACCAACCCCGTCGACTCCTTCCTCCGGATGGAGAATGACGACGTGCTCTTGCTCCGCGTCAATGATGCCGATGAGTTCGACGTGCTTACGCCCAAGGTGACAGCTCCCGAGGAGATGGCGCCCGAGGTGACAGCTCCCGAGGAGATGGCCGACCACTCGCCCGCGGCGGCAGAGACGGCGGAGGAGCTTGGCAAACTCGAGGAGCTAGACAAGATGTTCGCGGAGTTGACCACAGATCAGGACAAACTCGAGCGAGACGGCCTCGGGCCCGAGGAAAATATGCAGCCACCGGCACCGCAGCCGATCGAGCGCCCGAGCTTAACCCCGAGCGAGCTTGAACATCTGAGGCAGGCTCAGGCGGCGCTGCAGGGAGAGACGGGCGTTTGGAGCTGGCAGCGTGGAAGTTTGGCTCTCCCTGTGGGGTCTTCCTTCCGTATCGATCCGAAGGCGAAGGTGCCTCCTACGGTACCTCCGAAGCAAGCTCAGAAGGCCAAAGGGGTGCCAGTGTTAGTGCCAGTGCTAGTGCCAGTGCAACCATTGACGCAACGACTGGCCCGCGTCGATGGTGCACCTGACAAGGAGTTCGACGCGGCATCGCCCAAGGTGCCAGCTCCCGAGGAGATGGCATCCAAGGCATCGCCTTCACCTGGACGCCAGCACAGTTGGCGGCGCTCGACGCGACGCGAAAACAGACGTGATGTGTACAAGTAGGAAGGGAGAGGGGCACAGCGCACACTCATGTTGTACATATGAACATATCCTTTTAACATGCCGTGCTGTGTCGCGTCAAAACACACATTTTATTGCTTCCCCCCCTACCCGAGGCGCAATCGACGAAGTGAACACAGCTTCCTGTGGCAGAGGGAGTGAAATGAACGCAGCGTTAACGTGTTGTGTGTATTCATGTGAACGCAGTTTCGTCATGCCGCTTCATTCGTCATGCAAGCGCGTCCACGGCGTGTGCCCAGGAGCCGTGGCGATCGCGGCACCAGCACAGAGTGCCATCACATCGCCGCCTTTCGACATCAGAGAATGGAGACCGCACTCGGTTCAGCCGCACGGTTGCATCGCGAGCGTCATGACCAGCAACTTGCTCGGTGCTATCTCGTGGGGCGCGTTTGCGATTGAGATCGCTATCAATTGGGCGCTCTCTCATGGCTATCGCTACACCCTCTTTGGTGAGCTTCATTCGTACCGTAATGTGAGCGCTGCGATGCCACCCGGCGTGCATCTCGATGGCGCTGGTGCATGGTCCTCAGCTGCGACCATAAACTGGGCCAAGCCTCGAGCAATGCTCGAGCTTCTCGAACGCGGCCCGCACGAATGCCCATGGGTCTTCTTCCTCGACGGCGACGCGATCATAAACCGTGCGAGCGCCTCAGTCGAGCAAGTGCTGCTCCAGCCGTATCTCTCGAAGGCCCCGGCGGCGGTGAAAGTTGTGCTCGCGTGCCACTCGCCCTTTGGGCACAAAGGCGACTGTCTGCCGTGCCGCTGCTGTCGCGCCGGCCATTGCCCTGCGGACGAGCTCGCTCTCTTGCCGCGAAACGATGGCTCGTGGGTCAACTCGGGTGTCGTCTTTGCGAAGAACGACGCTCGCGGCGAGGCCCGCCGCATGCTCGCTTGGTGGGCAAGCGGCGGTGAAGGCGCTTGCGATCCGTTGGAAGTGCCGAAAGGTTCCTCCAACCGAGCCAAGCATCGACCCGCCGCTTCCAGGGCCCGCACCGATCGATCCGGTCCGCCTCAGCCGTTTGCGTCGCGCGCGCCGCCCATTGCACTTCTCGGTGAGCAGCTGTGCGCTCAGCGTATGCAGCGCCGCTTCCCAGACGCGGTGGACGTGCTCAACGCGGCCGTCTTCAACACGCCCACATGGTTCGATCCGGCGCGCTTTGCGTGGTTCGACTCGCGCGTGCACACGCACCTTGGCGTGCTCGCCACGGTGGTCGCGAACGAAAGCCGTTTCGGACGCTCGTGGGCTTGCCTGAGCTCTTCGAGCTTCGTCTGCCATATGTACGACGTACCGGCGATGAGCCGGCTTGCCATGGTGCGCGCCAAGCTCGAAGAGAGCAGGCCGGCACTCGGAGCGGCGCTGGTGCAGCGAGGCGAGCGCTACGTCTCCACCACCGGGTCCTCGCCACAGTCGGGTGATGCTGGACCCTCCCGAGAGACTTCTTGTCCGACGCTGGGGGTGGCCATCAACTCGAACGTACGCTACAGCGTGCCACGCGAGCACCTGCTGCGCTCTCTCGAGCTTGCCGGGGTGCCGATGAACCAGGTGCACGTCTTCATTGGCGGCGATCGGGACGGGCGCGCCGCCGTGAGCACCGACGCACGGGGTGTGCGCTACTACGCGGTTGAGCATGACAGCATCGACTTCAGCGGCCTCGTGCACATCGGCGAGCGGCGCGATCTCTTCCCCGGCGTCACGCAGTGGTTTTACTTGCACGACACCACCGAGGTGGGCAGAGGCTTCTGGCCCGCGATCACGCACTATTGTCAGCAGCTGCCGAGCTGTGCGCTGCCGATCACATGCCGATGGCCCTCATCCTCGATGGGGCTGTACGACGCGAGTTTCGTGTACTCAGCTGCCGCCAACGCGACGCTCCGACGGATGAAGAATGTGCACGACGTGCCGCCCGCCGTGTGGAAAGGCTTCGCTCTCAAGGAGGAAGACGCTCTCCTCAAGGAGTGTCAGCAGCTCCGTGGCGGTAGCTGCGCGATGATCCGAAAAGGCAACTGGCGCGACGCGTCCGGTAAGATGAGTTGCTGGTCCAAGGAGCTCGGTCGCGACATCTGCATCTGCAACGTCGTCGAGGCGTTGCCGCCTCGCGAAGTCTACAGTGCTGGGAGCGCCCCACGCCAGGTGGCCAGCTTCCCGTGCGCCGATGTGCGCAAATTCAAGGCGAATTACGGCCAGGCAGGAATGCCGTACACCGTGGGCGACGCTGCGAAATATGTTTTGAAGCCATGAAGCTCGAAGGCACATTTAAGGCACATTTCGACCACACGGGCTCACGCGTCACGGCCCGGCAGTGCTTCCTCAGGACGAGCAGATATGTTAGCCAGTTAGTGGAACCTAGATTCAAGATTGACGTTCTGAGGGCGGACGGTCATCGCCTCATACGAACCCTCATAGCCGACGGATAGATACGTTTTCGTGCCGCGGGCGCTACCCCTGTACGGGTCGGTCCAAAAAAATGGTTGCTTGTTGGTTGCTTTGTTGGCCCACGTGCATTTCGGTTTTCGGACTTATCGTTCTGAACGTCGATTCTGAAGACGAAATGATATCCGGATACTAGGGATCCTAAATGCGTACATGGAATGATATCATGTGCATCGCATGCATTCTGTTGCTTGCGCCCGCCTCCCCGCACCGGCTTAGTGTCTCCGCGGCAATTGGACGCCATCGCGGCCGTGAGCGGTGGCGAGGGGCACATGACCTTTGGTGCGCCTCTTCTGCGGCTTTGTTCACAGCGCTGTCGAGCGGAACCGAACATCTTCCGATCTGTGAACATCTTCCGATCTGGCCGGCGAGCGGCCTCGCGGAGTCTTGAAGTAATGCGGCTGGATGCCCCGGACGCCGGGCCCGCAGGCGGCGGCGATCGTCTCCTTGGTGAGCTTGAAGAGGCTGCCGGCGAGCGGGAACTGCTTCTTCTTCTCGTCGGACCAGAACTCATGGGCGGTCGTGATGTACAGCTCGTCGAGCTCGTTGCCGCCAAAGGCGCACGCTGTCGTCTCTGTTCCCGCCTCTGGGGGCACCTCGAAGGCACATAGCAGCGCTCCGGACCTTGGGTCATATCGACGCACCACGCCCGCGCCGAAGCACGCCACCCAGAGCTGGCCCTGGTTGTCGAGGGCGCAACCATCGGGCACTGGCGGGAAGGACGAGCTCACCTCGATGGCACGCCGCTTGTTGCGCAGCCTGCGCGCGGGTTCGGGCGCGTCGGCGTCGAAGTCGAAGGCGTCCACGCCGAAGGTTGGGCTGTCGGTATACCACATTGTCTTGCCATCAACGGACCATGCCAAGCCGTTGCTGATGGTGATGCGATCGAGTACCTTGACGGGCGTCGCCTCCCAGCTGTCGAGCACCCAGAGCGCGGAGCCCTCTGATACCAGGTCGGCGCCGCCGGGCCCTTGGCGCGCGATCGAACCGATCCACAGGTGCCCATTGGAGTCGCACCGGCCGTCGTTCATTCGCGAGTGAGGCAGTGCGTGCAGCGTGCCGCTGGCCGGATGACGCTCGAAGGTGCCCTCATCCAGATCGAAGAGCGCGACGCCGTCCTGCGTCCCGAGGATCACGGCATCGTCCCACTCTGGCCCCAGCACGGGCACAATTGTCGAGACGATTGGCGTGTGCTTTGAGACGTTGACCGTTTCCAGGTCGCCACTGGTGGGCGAGTAGGAGAAGATCTTTGATTGCAGGATGTCGAGGAATAGCAGCCGGCTGTGGCGGGTGTCCCAGATAGGACCCTCGCCCAGTTCCGCATCGGCTTTAGCCACCACCACCATGGACGACGCCTCCTTTGGCGTGGCAGCGCTTGGCGCTGCCAGAAGCAGCTGCCCAAGCGCAACGACGGGATCGCCCGGCCGATCACGCAAGATTTCCTCGAGGGCGCGTTTGATGGCCTCCTCGACGCCATGCTTGGCCATGTAGTCCGCACCCTCGGCGCGGCGAGCTGACATGCCTGCGCACGGCGCGCGCGCGCGCGTCCGTCCCGGTGTCCCGGGGTGTTGATTTTGGAGTTGCAGCCTGCGGTCGGGAACTTCGTCAGTTCCTTCCTGTTCCTTCGTCCCCCGTGATTGTGAAACGGAAAGACTGAGGGGACTTTTTACCGATCCGCCTGCTAGATACACATTCTCCCGCGACAGCGCTTCCCTCAGTTGGCACTTATGGCGGACGCCGGTCTCCTGGATGACACGCAGTCCGAGGAGACAACCTTCATCCCAGACGACATCTCGGCGATCATCAAGGAGGCGCGCGCGCCATCCCCGCCAACAGCCCATGCGCCATGGCTCGCGAACTACCGAGTGCTTTGACTGCTCGGCAATCCGCGCTGCCTTGGAGGCTCACGCCGCTGCTCCGCCCTGTGCAGGCCACTGAACAAGTCTTGAACAACACCACATACGTGCACACCAAGGTGCCCAATTGGACATCCATGGTGAGCACGCGCAGATCTGCACTATCGCTGCAACATCTTCGCTAAGGCCCATGCGCTTCCCGTTTGCAGGTCATCGAGGGCACGCTCAAGCGCCTCAAGGAGCTGAACAAGCCGTTCAAGTACATTGGTAAGCGCAACCTCGCAAACGCGCACGCCTCCGGACCCTGTCGTTCGATGGACTCCACCATGACGCGTTCCTTCCCGCACCACTCGCAGTGACGGCAGTCATCATGCAGAAAAACGGCGCGGGCTTGCACACGGCGACGTCCTGCCACTGGGACAACTCATGTGACGGCAATGCCACGCTGCGATGGGAGAATAAGAGCATGTACTGCCTAGTCACCGTCTTCGGCCTGGCCATCTAGTCGTCGGCCCGTATGCTGAGCGCGTGTGTATGTTTCTCAGCGGAGTTTGTTCGTCAGACGTTCGTGAGCGAGAGAGATTTATGGGCCAGCGGTGAGATCCGCACTTTGGCGGAGCACGAGCGATACGTACATGGTAAGTGAAAACAGAAGTGCATGTCATATCAGTCGAGGTTCATATCCTAATGACAAATATCTGAAACCCGGGGCCCGCGTGGAATCTGCGTAGGTCCGTACAGAACCCGCAAAACCCCGGGCACGGCAGCCAGAGGACCGCCGCGCGCCGGCTCCACACGCCGCTCGCTGGTATGTACGGCTACGCGACCGGACACGGCGGTACGGTACAGGCATTGCACGATCGTGCTCCACGTAGCTCGTAGTTGCCAGGCCTCAGAGCGGGCCCGCCCGCGGCAAGAGCGCGACGAAGTCATCGCCCGGTCCAAGTCCGTCGGGGATAGCGACGAGGATGCTCCTGCCGTCTGGCAGCACCACAGGCAGGTCTTCGCAAGCGCGGTAGCCCTCAGGGACGGTGAGCTCGTACTGTTCACCCTCAGGGAACGGCGACGACGACGACGGGCGCGACGACGACGGCGGCGATGGCGGTATGGAGGGCGGCGCTAGCTCGTTGCCGTAGTGCTGCGCGGGTGCATGCTTCGGCAACGGCCTCGGCGCTGGCTTTACCGGGGCCTCGGGTGACCGAGACCCAACCATGATGCCATGCGAGGAGCCGGTGGAGTAAGGGTCGTCAGCCGCAAACGCCGTGCCGAGCGCCATGTCCTCCGCCCGCGCGCCGCCGACGAGCGTCCCGCCCGGCTGGAATAGCCCGCCGCCATGAGTGCCGCCCTGAGCGCCGCCCTGAGCGCTGCCCGGTGCTGTCGGGCCGTACATGCCCAACGGGTCGCGCATCGTGCCTCGTGCCGCGTGGCCACCATGCAAGACCGCCGCGCGTACCTGGGGCGCGTCTCGCGGCCGATCGCCGACCACGCTTGCCCCTTTGTTCAGGGTCCTCGCGCCGACCGCCTCGGCAGCTTGAGCGTCCGTCCGCTCCCTCGCGAGCGCGCGACGCTTTGTGGCCGCCGGCGCGTCGTGCAGCCGCTTCATCATCCCAGCGAGCCTCTCTTGGCTCATGACCGCGGACGGCGAGGGCTGCCGCTCTTGCTCCTGCTTCTTCTGGAGCTCCTTGAGCCTTTGCATCGGCCCCTCGTACAGATGCTGGATCAGGTCCTCGCGGCGCACCTTGGGCGGCTTCTTAGGCGCGTCTGGGTTGGCCGGCGGCGCCGTCCCGGGCGGATCGGGCGGTGCCTCGACGCCCTGCTCGCCAAAGAGGCGGCGCGAGTTGGGGTGCAGCCCGGGTCGGCGCGCGAGCTCGTGCTTGCTGGGCACCAGACGTTTCATCATCGCCTGTAAGCCGTCCTCGTTCAGTCGCGTGCTTGCCGGCGTCGCTCTGCGGCCGCTGTGGCCGCTACCGCCTATCGCAGGCGCCGCGCTCGATGGCCGTCGGGCTGTCGTCGGAGCGAGCGCGGCGACCCGCCGCATGAGGTCTAGGTTAGCCTTCATCTCATCGCGGCGCATGCGGTGCTTCGCGACGGCCTCTTGCGCACAGCGCAGCCGCGCGCGGAGCATGAACAGGGTCTCCTCTTCTCGCGCCACCTCCGGGTCGGACGCAAGCGTCGCCTCGAGCGCTTCGGATACATTCTCCGCGAGGTCGCACAGGCGCTCGCGCGTCGCGCGTAGCACACGGTGCTTCTCGGCGAGCTGGGCCTGCGCAGTTGCGGTGGCCTCGACGGCCGCGCGCCTACGGGCCTCGGACGCCGTGATCGAGTGCTGCGCCGCCTCGAGCCGTGCGCGTAGTGCCATCACCTCGTCTGATGGCCCTATGGCGCTGCCGGCGGTGCTGGCCACGGCCGCGGTGGCGGTGGCGGCGGTGGCGGCGGCGGCAGCGGCGGTGGCGGTAACGGCGGTGGCGGCAGGAGCGGCGACGGCGGTGGCGGCAGGAGCGGCAACGGCAGGAGTGGCTGTGAAGGGAGCTGTGGGAGCTGTGGGAGCGGCTGTGGTGGGAGCCGCAGCCGTTAGCGTCGTGGACGATGCTGCCTTTCGCGGTAGCGGCCGAGGCGCCGTGCTCGTCGGTACCTCGCCTCCCATTGCGGCGGCCGCGACCTGGCCCGGGCTCGGCTCATAGGCGAAAGATTTGCGAGCAGTTGCCACGTCATCCCAAGTGGCAGCGGCTGCTATGGATCGCGCGGGTGCTGCTGCTGAGCCGCCGCCCGATGCATGCGCGGGTGCTGCGTCTGAGCCGCCGCCCGATGCATGCTCCTCATGAAACGATGAGAAGTCATACTCGTCCTCCTTGTCGGCATCGGGCGGGTGTTTGGCACCGATCGAGCTGCGACGCGGCTGTTGGCTCAAGCCTGAAAAGTTGTACGCATCCGCATACTCGGTGGGCTGGGCCGCCGCCGTAGCATGAGGAGCAGCGCTAGTGGCGATAGCCACGGGTGCGGTAGTGGCCGTAGCACGAGGAGCAGCGCTAGTGGCGACAGCCACGGGTGCGGTAGTGGCCGTAGCACGAGGAGCAGCGCTAGTGGCGACAGCCACGGGTGCGGTAGTGGCCGTAGCACGAGGAGCAGCGCTAGTGGCGACAGCCACGGGTGCGCCACTGGCCGCATCGCGAGGAGCATCGCTAGTGGCTACGGCGGCGGGTACGGCGATGGCCGTACAACGAGGAGCGCTACTGGCGGCGGCCACAGGCGTGGCTGTTGCCCTGGCCGTGGCCGTAGCACGAGGAGCAGCGCTAGTGGCGATAGCCACGGGTGCGCCACTGGCCGCATCGCGAAGAGCATCGCTAGTGGCTACAGCGGCGGGTACGGCGATGGCCGTACAACGAGGAGCGCTACTGGCGGCGGCCACAGGCGTGGCTGTTGCCCTGGCCGTGGCCGTAGCACGAGGAGCAGCGCTACTGGCGACGGCCACGGGCCTGGCAGTGGCCGTAGCGGTGGCACGTGCTGGCGCCGCCTCTCCCGCTACCAGTACGGATACCGGCGGCATTTCTATTTATTACAATGAACTATCCGGATACTATCCGGTCACATCCAACGCGCACGAGTCTCGTCAAAATCGTAAAGTCAAGGTACATGATGGACTGTGGGAGCTTGATTTCGGCTCGCTTCAGAGGAGGCTCTTACATGTAGAAGAGAACGTTACATGTCGAACTGATGAGGACATTTCCGCACTTGCTCAGGCTGCCTCGTGCTAGGTTTCTCAAGCACCAGTTGGCGCCATCGAAGAAGGCGCGCTCTTTGCCTGTACGACGGGAGGGGACAGCGCGGGAGTCGCATGATGCTGGCCTTTCAAGATTTCTTCGGCGATATCGACGACCTCGAAGTCCAAATCAAGTCCTCGTATACAGGCCCTGCAGTTAACCCTGCTGTGCCGAAAGCACTCTTCCATGCCCGCTTGGATCCGGAGCTTCGCGAGATCTGTCGACGGGCGAAGTTGGGGATATCTGGTCGCAAGGCCGATTTGATCACCCGCATAGTTCATGCATGGCAGCAAGACTTGCCATTAGCGCGCAACGCGGTGCAGCAGGTTCTCGGCAAAGCCGGCGGCGGCGGCGGCGGCGGCGAAAGCGGCGGCAGCATCAGCAGCACCACAGGCAGCATGGTTGAGGCGAGGCCCTCGTCGTCCGCGGCTGCTGCCCCCACGAACATGTGGCCTGATCCGAGCGTACGCTGCATCTGCGTCGACGGCAATATGCGCAAGGCGCCGCCCGCCGTTCACTGGCTTTGCACAGAGTGCGGCGCCTCTGTGCACGCAGCATGCCTCGGCCTAGGCCCCTTAGCCGCCGGGAGCGCGCCGGCGGGCTTCACGTGCCCATCGTGCATGGCGGTCACGCTCGTGCCCTTTGCCCCCGGGCTGCCCGAGCTGCAGCGGCCCAAGATACGTCTCGCGCCGGGCTCCTCTTCCTCGCAGCTGCAGCTTGGAGGACATGGAACTCATATGGCGGACATCGAGTTCGAATACCAGCCGTCGCTGCTGGCGCCAAGCAGCGGCCATCGCCTCGAGCTGCGCTGCTTCCTCGCGCACCAGCTCGTCGAGCCGCCCAAGATGCGCAAGAACCACCGCTGGCCGCTCGGCTGCGTCCTCTTCCTCAACGGGACGCAGCAACAGGTGCAGCAGGTGCAACAGGCGTGGGACGGACACTCTTACAAGGACCGTGGTGAGGACTCGCCGCTGGTGCTGCCGACGCACCTACTGCGCGCGGGCACAAACCGGCTGTACTTCACCTCGTACGACCCACAGCCGCACATCGTCGTCGTACTGCCCACTACGTCGCGTACGTGGCAGAGTCTCGTGGCTGAGGTGCGAGATAAGCACACGCTGCTGCCCTCGGCGGCCCAGGCGCATATGCGAGCCACCTTCGGCGACCCGGCGGACGACGACGACGACGTGGTGGCGGGTGCCTCGCGCGTCTCACTGCGCTGCCCCCTCTCGATGCGCCGCATCGCCACCCCGGCGCGCGGAGTCAGTTGCCGCCACCTCGAGTGTTTCGATCTCGAATCCTACATCGAGCTGGCGACGGCTACGCCCTTCCCTCGCTGGCAGTGCCCCCTCTGCTCGATGCCCGCGCGCCCACACCAGCTGCGCGTGGACAGCTGGACGGCGCACGTGCTCGAGTCCCTGCCCGCAGATGCGACCGAAGTCGAAGTGCAGCCCAACGGAGCCTTTGCTCACTTCGATGTGAGTGAGCTGGCGAAGAACGGCGCCGGTTCGGGGCGCAAGCGCAAGCGACCCTCAGAGGGCGGCGACGTCACGGGCAGCGCCGGCGTGGGCAGGAGTGGCGTCGCAGGCAGCAGCAGCAGCAGCAGCAGCAGCAGCAGCAGCAGCAGCAGCGGCAGTGGCAGTGGCAGTGGCGGCGCAGTCACGGCTGCGGCCGCGGCCGCATCCTTGAGTGACGGAGGCACTAGTGGCAGCAGTCAAGAGAGCACCACCACCGACGTGACGGTCGAGGCGGACAAGGCAGAGGTCGGCGGCTCTGCACCCGCCGCCAGGACAGTAGCCGCGGTGGATGTCATTGAGATCGACCCGGGCGACGACGAAGACCATCCCATCTGTCTGAGCAGTGACGAGGATGAGTGAGTGTGGGATACACAGTCAGACTGAGGGACCACGGAAGGCACCCTTTTCAGCATCAACCATCATGCCCGCGTGGTCGCGCTCACTCCTCGTAATCACATATGTTAGGCTGTTCGAGATGGAGAACGGAATCGCCGCCGTAACGCCGTAGAATCGCCTACCCCGAACGGGAAGGTTTTTATTAATATTATTAACTGAAATGCGTTCATATGATTATCTTTTGAAATAACGAATTTTACGTGTTTACCTATAGTTACGATTTATAATGACTTAATCGCGTGGCGGCATGAAGATGAACGGAACACACACGGTCCGACTTATGTAGTACACGGCGATCGAGGTGACCGCCGACACCGGTCACCGCCCATCGTGAGCGATGGCAACAGTTGACACCTCCGCCACACGTCAGCCACACGCGACACGACCCACGACGCGCACCCGAAACGTTTGGAGACACCAAAGAGACACCCGAGGTGGGACCAGGGGTCCTTGCGCCCGAAGCGCCCCTGGACGACAGCACGACACACTACGCAAATAAGTTTTAACACGGATTGGATCCACCAGACGTCGCCTGTCTCGGCTCAGTCCACCCCCGCAGGAGTCGGGAGGTGTCGCCCCCGACGGGCGACCGCTTCCGGATCCACATCCACGATATCGATACGATACGTGCCCCATAGCCGTAGCTTGCCAGCCGCCACTGCAGCCGCGATACGGTATACGCCACATGGGAAGATGCATGTCATGTGCACGCACTACACACAACCAAAGGCAGCGACGAGACTCTTGCCGCTCGCGTCGCTGCAACCCCTCGCTCGTCATTGTACCGCCCCGCAACCTCGGACGCCTGCCATCCGCAGCAGGCGCGCGCGCGCTGAGACGGCGCTTTCGCACGCCCTCGACCCGTCGCTACGCCCACGCCGCCTCCTACGAGACCATTCATTCATAGCTGGCCAACTAGTGGCCGCCCCACATTTTGCCGCCCCACGTCTGCCGTGCCACTAGGCAACTGCTCCCCCCAACTCACTCGCCGCTGTCACCGCTTTCGTCAGCCGCACCCGACTCACCCGCCGCCGCCGCCACCGCCGCCGCCGCCGCCGCCGCCGCCTCAGCTGCCTTGCCCCGCACGCCGCACGTGTGCGCGCAGTGCTTGCCTTTGGTACACGCTAGGCATGAGCTCGACGCTGGCGCGAGGCGCTTCTTCTTACGCGGCGGGCCGGAGCCTGGCTCGCGCGGCGGGCGCGGCGTCGATGGCTTACGCCGCGGCGGGAAGGTCAGTCCCATCATCGTGGCAGCGCTCGTGCCGTCCATCCCGCGCAGCACGCTGCCCGAGCGCGTGCCGGAGCCGAGTGCAGGCGCAGACGCCGCCAGGTGCGGCTCGAGCTCAATGTCAAGCAGCTGGCGGCGCTTGTTACGCGAGGAGGACGCTTGCTCTCGTGCAGCCTGCTCGACGTCGAGCTCGTCGATGCACCACACCTCCCCTTCCGCCTCGCGCGCGCCATGCACTGCCTCCGCCATAACGGCTTCGAGAGTCGACGCCTGCGCGTCACGTTCGAAGCCCTCCTTGAGCGGCGCCGGGCGCCAACGGATGCGCCCTGCACGCCGGCCGCAGCCACCAAAGCGGCCGGCGGCGTGCAGGGGCACGAGCGTGCACTTGTTCGAGATGGGCGCGTAACGCACCACGAGCCAAAAGCGGTGCTCGCGCTCGAGGCTGTGAGACGGGTTGGCCTCCACGAGCGCCGAGTTTGGCATGCGCGGCATCTCACCCAGACCTCCCTGGAAGATGCGGTCGCCTGCCAGCACGGGCTCGGGCGCCTGGTCGTGAAGCAGCGAGCGCACGATCCGGTGCGACCAGCGCGGTGTTGCCGACGGCGCGCCTCTGGTGCTCGTCTCCTCGACGTGCTTCGCGTTGCTACTCCCCTCGCTAGGGCCGTGGTGCGAGCGCTTGGAGCCTCCGCTTGGCTGCTTGCGGAAGCGCGCGAGCGCCGCCTTGGCGGCGCTCGACTGCATCAGCTCGGACGTTGCCTTCTCCCACGTCGCGTCGTCCACTGTCAGGTGCTTCCACTTCACAAGGTACTGCGTGGACCCATGGGGTCCCTTGGAGTCTAAGATCTTTTCGACCTCGTACCGCAGCTGAAGGCGCGCCTCGTCTCCCTCGTCGACGTTGAGCGACATGTCGCCCACTTGGAGCGACGAGCCGACTGGCTTGAGGATGCCCGCGGCGTTGTGGCTCTTGTGGTGCGAGCCGCCGTGCTTGCCCTTCTTTCGCGCCGACGACGGCGCGCCGTCCACGGCAGGCCACTCGCTCGTTAACCTCTTAGCGAGCATCTTCGTGACAGCATGGTCGGGCGTCATCGTCTGCAGCTTGAGCGCCATCATGTACGAGGTGTCGCCAAACTCATCGACTCGCGACTCGTCGGCGCACGCCCAGTGCCGGTAGCCCTGCATCGGGTTCTGGTCGATCGAGGTGCCCTCTGGATGGTACTTAGCAATCGCACCCACGCGCACAAAGCCGAGCTCCTCGTAAAACGAGACGGAGGCCATCGTCGCCTGCAGCACGACGAAATCGTACTCGCTGCTCGCGCGCAGCTCCTCGAGGGCCAGGCGCACGAGCAGCTTGCCCGCGCCCAAGCCCGCGAGTAGCCCGAGCTCCGCAATCCGCGGCCACACGACGCCCGTCGTCATCGGGTCGCCCGAGTGTTCCTGCGCCTGCAGTTCCTCGGCGAGCGAGCCGTCGTCGTCGAGCACGCGCTCCTGCTTCTGCGTCGGCAGGAACACGTCGGGCTCCGAGGAGCGATCGCGCACGATGAGCGTCGCGCCCGGCTTGAGCTTCGTCGTCGCCGTCAGATCCGGATGCTTCTCCGAGTTCAGCTGCAGCAGATCGTCCACGGAGATCCCCAACCGCTTCGCCACCTGCTTGGGCATCTCTGCCTTCTCAAGCGTGAGTGTATCGACGAGCCCCGGGTCGGTGATAAAAAAGGCGGTGCCAGCTTGGACGCGCGAGTTGACCGTGATGTTCGGGAAGCGCGCAAGGTTCCACTTGACCAAGTCTGCTGACTTGACGTCGCACCGGTGCGCCACCTGCATCACCGTCTCCCCGCCTTCTGACCACGTGAGCGCCGGGTCCTCTTGACCCACGAGCGAATTGGCCACGCGCGCGGCTGCCATGCCCGAGGCGAGGTGCTTCGAGTTCCACTCGAAGAAGTGCGTCCACGTCGTGAACGTCGTGCACGTGATGAATCCTTGCAGCCATCCCGTCGACTCGCACCTGATGAAAGAGGCAATCAGTTGTCATCAGTGACCATCAGGGGTCATCAGGGGCCATCAGAGGTCTTGCTCTCGTCGACTCGCACCGCAGCTGGTAGCCCCAGAGAGGGTCATCGATGTCCATCCGGTCAGCTATGTACACGAGCGGCAGCCCCGAAGGCACGTTCATCGAGAGGCGCGCGGCGCGTCTGTCGAGACTCTCCTGGGCGAGCGACTCGAGCTCCTGGATGCACACGAACCACTGCCGCCGCGAGACGGGCCGCAGTAGCACCGAACCCGCCAGATCAGCCTTGACTGCTGGCACAGAGCTGAACTCGTATGCCACCTCCGGCGGTGGGTCGGAGGTGAAGTGATGGTTTTTGAAGATACAGCGCGGCGCCGAGAGTTGAGGGCCACCGCTGCTGCTGCCAGCGTTGGCTGACTGCGGTCGCTTGCCCTTGCGCCCACCGCGAAAGTTGGGCTGCGGCTGCTGCGACGACGACCCCACGCCGCTGCTCCCTGCGCTGCGACCACCGCCACCGCCGCCACCGCCGCCGCCGCCGCCACCGCCGCCACTGCCGCCACCGCCGCCACCGCCGCCACCGCCGCCGTCGCCACCGCTACCGCGACCGCCGCGTCGGCCGCCGCGGCCGCGGCCACGGCCGCGGCCGCGACCGCCGCCGCTGCCGCTGCCGCTGCGCTCGCCATTGGCGGCGTCCACGTCCACCTGGAGCGGCGGTGGCAGGTCGCCTCCTGGCAGCTTGCTGCTGCTGCTGCTGCTGCCGCGGCCGCCGCCTGCGCCCGAGGCGGCCACGCCTGAGGACTCGTCGCCGTCGGCCTCCTCGTCCTCATGCTTGCGCTTGCCACCCTTGCCCTTGCGGCCGCCGCTGGCCGCGTGAGCCGTGGCCGCGCCATTGGCAGGCTGCGCCTCCTCCGTGCCGTCGCCGAGAGGGCCGAGCGCCCCCCTGTGGCCTGCAGCTTTTGCGGCCACCTCGGCCTCGCTGCTGCCTTCTGCGGCGTGTGAATGCAGCTGCTTGAGCAATCTGTGGAGCTTTGCCTGCCGATTCAGGCTGCGCGGCGAAGTAGGCAGCGGTGATTCAGGTGGTGGGTCACTCGAGCTCGAGCTGCCGGCTCCAGCAGCCTTCCGAGGCATGGGATCTGACGGCGCTTGAGCGGCTGTTTCCTACTCAATGAGGTCCGCGGGCCTCCTCCAAGTGGTCCTAAGAATTGGATGCCGCTGTCAAGGTCGTCAGGCACGACCTCGCCAGGCAGAGTATCCAGACAGCAAAGATAGCCTTTTCCTCTTGCGGAATTCGCAAAACGTTCAGCGCATTTCGTCCGCGGGACGCCGTATTGGGCTTTTCTTCGCGCGTTTGAGATGGAAGCATCTGAAAACCAAAGCAACCTGTATGCCCATGATACAAATCTAAGAGCCACGACGCTCTCAGTCAATTTCAATGCATTGCTCTCGCTAGGCCTTGGCCCTTGCCGTCGTCCCGCAGTCTACGGTGAGCCGTGTCCCGCATACGCATCACGGCATCAGTGCTGATTCACTTCATGGATCAAGATCGCGCGCTTTCTTGAGGTTCTTCTTCTTCTTCTTCTCATTGAGCTCCACACTACTGCCTTCCTCCGCCGCACGCCGCTTCTTGCCGCTGCTCGGCTGCATCGCCAGCGGAGCGACGTCGAGAAAGCCAAGATTGGCAGAGCGCACCAATACGCGCTCGTCTCCCTTGTCCATCTCGATCTCCCAGCGATTCTGCTTTACATTCCAACCAAGCACTGTTGCGCTGCCACGATTTAGGTCCTTTCGTTGCACCATGCGCTCCACGTAAACGCGACGGCCCACGACTGCATCAGCCTCGGCCGCCGAGCGCGGGTCCTCGAGCAGCTCCGGCATGAGGTTTCCGTTCTCGCGGAGGTCCTCGTCCTCCTCGTCGTCGTAGTCATTGTCGTCGAGAGCCTCATCCTCCAACTGGGGCTGCGCCGCCGCAGCGCTCTTCGACGACGACGGTCCCCGGTCAGCAGCAAAGTTCTTCCGCTCCTTCTTCTTTTGTGGACGCTGGCTGCCCACAAGCAAATCAGCTGCGCTCTGGGGCTTCGATGGCGGCGCCTTTTTGGCAGCTCGTGCCGCAGACTCGTCCGCTAGCTCCTTCTCCCGCCGTATGAGCGCGTCCATCGACCGACGCGGCGGAGGCGGGCGCGGCGGGCACACCACCGAGATTCGATATCCAAACTTTTGTTCATCGACAAAGAACCACCGACGCGGAGCCTGTTGTGGGATCCTCCGCGTCGCCAGTTACGGGTAACCCTTCCTGTGACGAAACGTACGCGTGAGCGTCGCACACGAAGTTTCGCATTTCGCGTCGCACGCACGCTCGCTCGCGTTGCTTCGAGAGGAGGGATGGCGTCGGGCGACCCTCCGACTGCCCCCGAAGCCATTGCGGCCCTGGCCGAGCTGCGGCCGCTCGTAAGGGCCCTGTGTCCTGTGGCCCGCAACGCGCTCAATGAGGCCATCACGGGCATCGAGTTGCAGCTCAAGGCGGACGCGGACGAGCTGCGTCAGCTGCTCAGCTTGAGTGAGACGGAGGAGATGCGGCACGCGCTTGGTGAGCAGCTGTCCGCAATCGAAGTGGCGCTCTCACCGCCACCGGCTGCCTTGACACCGCCACCACCTGCTCCCGCGCCGGCGTCGAAACCGGCGCCAAAGCCCTCGCCGGCGCCAAAGCCCTCAACTGCGGCCACTGTGCCGCCGCTCGATACGCGCAAGCGCCCACCGCCAGCGCCGGCGCTGGACACGCCGCCTGGCGGTTTCGATCCACACGCATGGCCCGAGGTGCCGAGTGCGGCCGAGCACCTGCCCCCGGATTGCTTCCGGTCGGTGCATTGCGCGCCGATGCGCTCGGTGCCGCGTTGCCCCTTTGGTTCCAAGGCCGCGCGCGCGCTGCTCGAGCAGCGCAAGCCGGTGATCCTGACGCACCATACGCTCGTTGGTGGTGCCGCGAGCAAGTGGACGCTCGACTACCTGTGCCAACAGATGCACGGGCTGCCGTGCACCGTGTACAGCTCTAGCTCGCGCCACTTCCGCTACTGGGACGACGAGAAGAACCAGGCGGGTTACCCCTTCGCGGCAGACGACCACACGGCCAAGCTCTCCATGGACATCGACGAATTCCGTCGACGGCTCGCCGGCCTCGCGTCGACGGGCAGCGCGGCGCCCGCCGAGGGCGTCGACAGCAAGGATTCAGCGGCGGGTGACGGCGGCGATGCGGCTGGCGGCGATGCCAGCAGCGGCAGCCAGCGGCTGTATCTTCAGACTGCGCTGGTCGACGGCGTAGGTGCGGAGATGATGGCCGACTTTCGCGCCTTCGACTGGGAAGGTGTCCTCGCGACGCAGCAGCGGCTCGGCTGGGGATCTCTCTCATCGAATCTGCTCCTCGTCGGCCAAAAGGGCAACACGACGCCCTGCCACTACGACGAGCAGCAAAACCTGTTTGCGCAGCTGCACGGCGCGAAGCGAGTGATCCTCTTCTCGCCGGCGGACTTTGGCTGCCTGTACCCGTTCCCCATGCACCATCCGTGCGACCGCCAATCCCAGGTGGACCTATACGCCCCCGACTTGAGCCGCTTCCCGCGCTTTCGCGCCGCACGACCCCTCGAAGCGATCTTGCAGCCGGGCGAGGTGCTCTACCTGCCGCAGTACTGGTGGCACCACATCGAGAACCTGGACGAGGCGTGTGTCTCGCTCAACTTTTGGTTCAAAGACTGCGCCAAGCCCGAGAAGGTGGTGCTGCCGCTCTCAGCCTCGCAACACCTCGCGATGCGACGAAACATTGAGAAGCTCGTTGCACAGAAGCTGGGCGCCACGAAGGCGCAGCTGGTGCTACCGCTGCTCGCGAGCCACACGGACGCGGAGCAGCCGGCCGAGTCGGCGATGCCAGAGGTGGGCGCGCTGCGAGAGGAGGTGACCAGGCTCCTCACGCACGTGATGCCCGCCGCGGACGTGCCTGCATGGCTGTGTGAGCTCGTCGAGGGCCGGTTCCCACGGCTGGCCCATCAGGAGACCGGCCAGCCGATCTGAGCTCCATCTGCCCAAGGCGTCGCGAGGGGTGGCGACCAGCGGGCGGGCAGCGGACGGGGGCGACTCCCGTCTTGGAGTTGTAAGAGCACGATACGATTTGGCACGTAGAGTCGCAGACGATATGGGAGGAGAGTGAGCGCGGATGCCGCGGAAAGCCCGGAACGTAGAGAACGAGGGCGCGGGACCGCGGTCTCAGAGGATGCGGTCACGTTCAGGATCGAGCTCGTGTTGGCATGTGTTGCGGTGTCGGTGCGTCGTCCGGTCCGGGTGCGTGGAGCTTTTGCGACGTCTCCGCACGCCGGGCATTTTAGTTCGATTAGAGCGCGATAGAAACCGTATCGATTCATTTGATACTCGATTTGATACCATCATGTACCATGCAGGATCGGACGTGCACGATCGCCGGATCGAAACAACAAACAAGCGGCCCGCCGACGAGGGCGGCCCCGCCGCGCGAGGCTTGCCGTCGGCATCGGAAGATGAAGCATGAACGCGCGCCACGCACGCCCCTAGAACGCGCTACCGTACCGCGACGGCGGCCGGGGACCCGGACCGCGTGGGATGTCGCTCGACGGTGGCTCTCGAGGATACTTCGCTTTCAGATATCAGAACTCGAAAACTTTCTTACTAATCATACTTGATACTACTACGGTACCTCGCTCATTAGAGTAGCCTAACGTTAAGGACCAAACACTGTTGAAGTGTTTAACACTAACAACATAACAACAATAGGAACCATTAACAACAACACTTTAACGTTAAGGGTTTTCAGTTAACATTAACAGTTCACT
>Ga0210246_101076_pt1 | contig 23194 bp, 15 predicted proteins | sample ChrtobMetaP3_8mM_FD_155469 | JGI IMG/M metagenome (GOLD analysis project Ga0210246, IMG submission 155469) | Chrysochromulina tobin associated microbial communities from unialgal haptophyte culture, Seattle, Washington, United States - P3_8mM | ecosystem: Host-associated > Algae > Haptophytes >...
GGAAGACCCCCGTCGCACTCTCATAGTTCTTGAAAAATCGATAGCCTTGGAGCCGATCAGGATGGAGTCCAACCTCGAACCCCCATCTCAGCCCATTGTGCACAAACTCGGCGTTCTTCGCCGTCACAAAACCCATTCTCACCGCCCTCCACATGTTCGACACGAAGGAGTCGTACTTGATCGTCACACCCGGCAGGTCGCATGCGGTGCTCTCGCACACGACACGCGCCCACTTGAACATCTCGGCGAACGTGCCCGAGATGTCGTTGGACTCACTCCAGCCCTTCGGCAAGCCGTTCACGTAAGAGCCTGCGCCCCCGTAGAACGGCACTGCAGCCGGGCCGAATGCCACGGCGTGCTCACTTAGCAGGTGCCTTGAGCTTCTTGGCGTCGTCATACTTGCAATCGGGGCGCACATGGTCGCCAAAGCAATAACCATTAGGCCCCTTGTCCGAAACGAACTGGTTGCATGCGTGCGCGAAGACGCAGGAGCCGTCGGGCTTGAGCTGCTTGCACGGCCGGCCGGCGTTGAAGTCGGCGCACGGACGCTTGCTCTTGTCATCGCCCTTGCCATTGGGCTTGAGGTCCTTGGGATCCTTAATGGTATCGATGGCTCCTTCGAGCTGCAGGTTCCCCCCGCCAGCACGAAAAAAGGCTGCAGCATTACGCCGCGCCTCCGAGAGCAAAGTATCTTGGCCACCGCGACGATAGACGTTGCCCATGTGCATCAGGCGCATCGGGTCGAGGTCGATCTCGCGGAAGTACAGCATCAGGAGCTCGTGCGCCACCTTCCAGGACTCCTTCATCCGGATGGCGCTATAGACGACGTCGTCCAAGAACTTCGACACGATCGTCGCCGAGGCCATGCCGAGGGCCACCGTCAGCATGATGAAGAGGTGGATCATCTCGTAGAACTCGGCCTCGTTCTTAGGGCGTACGAGCGTGGCCGTGTGGCTCGCCGCCTTGCCCTTGCCCACCTCCAGCTTGAAGGTAGGATCACTGCGCTTGGACAAGACGGTCGAGATCTTCGCCCAGCAGAACGCCAGCACGCCCGAGGAGGTATGGATGGCCGATTCAACACCGAGCTTGAGGGAGTCCAACGCGCCCCTGATCTTGTTGACCTCGAGGTCGGTCGTGGCCGCATCCATGCGCTCCGCCAACTCTGCAGAAGCCTCTGCAAACGAGGCATGCCCATAGACGGCCGCCTTGACGACTGCATTGGCTGCCGTGTACGCCGTCGACTTGAGATCAACTTGGGCTCCTTGGCACGGCGCGCATGCGATGCCCATGATCGCGTCGACGACGGGCCTAGTGAAGTGCGCCGCCATCTCGTGCGTCAGCGAGTACGTGAGCGTGGGCGATCCGGCGAGCGACTTGGTGGCGAACAGCTGCGCATTGGCAGCAATGCCGACCACCAGCGGGCATGCCGCATCGAGATGGGCGGGCGTGATCGTGTCCTTGCAGTGAGTGCAGACGGCGCGTACGCCCGGCAGCGAGTGAACGAAGAGCGACAGCATGGCTGCCGAAGGGGACCGTGCGCGAAGCAACAGAGTCATCCCAACTTGGGCTAAAATTGGTTGCCATTCATTTGAAACAACCGACGAACTCGAGAGGCACATATCCGATGAAACCTCACACTTGTTAACGTTGTAGAGCATGTCGGTCACGGTGTATCCGTCTTCGGGTACTTCGAGACCAGGGAGAGAGTCAGACGCGAACAGATAGTCGTCGACGAACGCCCCCACCAGCACCAGCCCCGCACCAGCACGCGGTGCAACGAAGGCCTGACCGTTAGGGGGGAGTAACGCGACACTCGACGTGATCGCACCGAAGGACAGGGCGAGGAGCATTAGCGCGCGAGCACTCGGGCCGGCGCAACACATCACACTCCCTGAACTGACGCGCATCGATATTCGAAAGCGCCGACCGGAGACCGTCGGCACATTCTCGGAGTATGCCGCAGAGACCGGCAATACTTCACTCGCCGAATAGAGCAGCATCAGCCCGCGCGCGGGCGGCATACGAACCGCATACCCGGGTGCCTATAAGGCTTTCCCCTGGGCATTCCCTTTCCCCCAAACGGCGGAGACGCCCCATACCCAGGGCTCTCCGTATCCCCCCCGATCTGGTTCCATGATGGAGACCGTCCCTGTGACCTGGCCCTTCACGTTGAGTTCACAGCTGCGTAACTTTGGGCGTCACGCAGCAGTGAATTCGAGATGGGCCGGGGCTTCTTTGTGAGTCTCTTAAACCTTCTGCCCCTCTTGCTTGACTGTGAAAGTTGATTGGCTTCGTGATTGGCCGGGGCTTCACTTCTGAGAGACCCACTTTCCTCTCGTCGCTGTCGCGCGCTGCTGCAGGTTCAACTCAGCCAGTCGTAATCACGTCGTCTATCCAGCGTGAAGCGTCCATGGCTCCCAAGCCCTCGGAGAGCGTGACCAACACCGCTCCTCTTTGGGCCCCGGTTGATGGACGTCCCGATATCGATGTCCCCGATCGGTACTGGGCCTGCTATTTCATCCTGTACCTGCTGGGCATCGGCTCGCTGCTTCCGTGGAATGCGCTCATCACGCCGACCGAATACTTCCAGCTGCGCCTCACCGGCTCGCCCTTCATCACGTCGTTCGAGTCCATCCTCTCCGTGTCCTTCACGTTCTTCTCCTTCACGTGGGTCGTGCTCCTGCAGTGGCTGCAGCACGTCATCCCGATCCGCGTATGCATCCTCGGCGGCCTCGTGACGCTCCTGCTCGCGCTGGGCACCCTCACGGTGCTCGCCATCGAGCCGCTCTTCGCCGCGGACGATGAGCTGCTCGATGTGCTCGCCAGCGGCGCCACCGGCCAGTTCGTCGCCCTGATCTCGTGCGCGGCGATCTGCGGCATCGGCCAGGCGTTCCTGACGGTGATGACGTACTCGTACGCCGCCGTCTACCAGCGGCCGCAGTACCTTCAGGCCATCTCGGGCGGGCAAGGCGTCGCAGGCCTCTCAGTCACACTCGCGAATGCCCTTCTCAAGCTGCCAGGGATTGTGCACGAGTGCGCGAGCGACGGCGACGAGGCGGGCACGCCCAATACGACGCGCCGCCTGAGCGAGAGTGGCCCGAGCGTCGCGCACGCGCGCGACCTGATCGCCGCAGCGTCCGTGTACTTTAGCGCCTCGTGCGTCGTCATCCTCGCGTGCATCGCGGCCTTTCTGGTCCTCGAGCAGCTACCCTTCACGCGCGCGCGCCAGCGGATGGCAGAGCACTCGACCTACGTCCATGCAGCCGCCCGGAGCGAGCGCGCGTATACCGACTCGAGCAGCAGCACGGAAAGACCGCTGCTGCTGCACGTCGCCGCCAGCGACCACCCGCCGCCGCCCGGCGAGCATCGCATCTCCAGCGGCGCGCGGGCGCGCATCATGCCCACAGGGGGCACCGGCATCGGCGACTCCCACAGCGAGGGCATTTCCCACAGCGAGGGCATTCGACGGCGGGCGGCGCCGAGCGAGGAGCCCGAGATGGCGAGCCTGGACACGCGCGTCGCGATCGACGCGCTCGTCGCGGGCGACGCGGATGCGCGGCTAGGGGGGGTCAGAGGGACTTGCAGCCTGGTCGCGCGGCTCTGGAAGTGGTGCGCCTCCATCAGCCTCGTGTACATCGTGACGATCGCCATCTTCCCGGCGCTGACGGTCACGATTGCGCCTTCGGGGGGCTCGTGCGCGTCGAAGCAGCTCTTCACACCCTTCGGTTTCGTCATCTTCAACCTGGGCGACACCATCGGGCGCAATCTGCCCTGCCTGCTCAGCCGACCCTCGACGATCCTTACCGCGGTCGTCTCGCGCGTCGTCTTTGCACCGCTCTTCATGCTGTGCTATACGGGCTCGGGCGATGCAGCCGGCCCGCTGCAGCTCCCGATATTTGAGGGCACGGACGTGATGCCCTTCGTCATAATGTCCGCCTCCATGACCTCCAACGGCCTGCTTTCGAGCTGATTGCATCTGAGTGCATGCTGATTGCCGCGGGTGCTGATTCCTCCTCAGGTTCGTCTTCTCGATGTCCAACGGCCTGCTTACGAGCTCCGTCTTCGTCTCGTCACAGCTCGAGGGAGTCATGCCAGCGAGCAAACGGCAGCAAGGCGCGACGCTGCTCGTCATGTTTCTGAACACGGGCATCTTTGTTGGTGCGGCCCTCTCGTTCCTCGTGCGGTACGTCAACTGCACGCCCAGCGAGGCCAACGGCTTCGACTGCAACCCCTTCCTCACGAATGCCAACTTCACCGGTCCGTGACGGAACGAGAGGAGTTCACAGGGAGGAGTTCACAGGGTACCCACCATGCGCGACAGGGTACCCACCATGCGCGACGTCCAGCGTGACAGCCCTGCCCTTCCCCATCCCCCCCCAAGGGGCCCTCGGGCTGTCCAGCGGCGCAGCGACCACAGAGTGTGAACCATCGACGCTCGAGCGTGTTTGCGCGCGAACGCGGCTCGTCGCCTTCAAAGTTTGGGAAACTCTAGGCCCAGGAGCCAGGTTGATTCGCCGCCACCCTGTTCCTATCCGCGTTCCCCGCCCCGCTTTGGCTTTCCCACCTTTCCGGATTCCGCCTGCTCTATCCTATCGTTTTGCAGGGAGGTCTTGTATTATAGTTTTGTGTCATTGAAAAGCGGCTACTACATGCGGTCTCGTGCGTCGTGGCGCGCACGGCGCAAACTCCGATCCTGCATGAACATCAACGGCATACTCGCACTCACGAAACGCTGACTCACGTCACTCTAGCACAACATCCGTCAACCCTTACTTGGGGCCATCCCCATGCCCATAGCACTACTGTGTGCAGCTTGCACGGCGGCAACGGCACAATCGCCCATGCGCTCACCACTCCCAACCGAACACAAGGTCGCTCCTCTAACACATCACTTCACAGATGGTCAGTTCTGTGATCACACTCGTCGTCGCCCCATCTCTGGACAACGAAAGCACGCTAGCCGCAGCTGCTCCCGCCCGAAATCCCACAGGCCGAGCGAGCCCTCGCCCCTAGTCGGCGCATACGCCCACCATGCCCACGACAGCGCGAGACCTCAGAGCTCGACATAGCAGCAGACTCTCCCTCTGAGCGCTGCGTCTGTCCCTCCTCCCCTCCCCATGCCTCATGTGGAACCCGAGCAGCGAAGGTCGACAAGACCCGCTGACGGTCGTCATATCATAACATCATCACACAAACGATCGCGGCCTGGCGCGGCAAACGCGCCGCCGAGCCGCGTCGAATAGCCCAGCGAGGGCAATAGCAAAGAGCATCAGCAGATCGCGGCCAAATCGGCCGACGCATGTGCCGAGCACATGGCCCCACCCCATCTCGGGGAGGGGCACCATATTTGGTAGCAGGGCGCGATTCGTCAACGCCCTGCATTCGGCGACCTCCTTAGTAGGCCTCGATCATGGGAATCTGGAACGTCGGGTACGAGAGGTCCTCAGTGACCGTGTCCTGCTCAAGGAGCACGGACAGGTTGAAGATCTTTTTGCACAGGTAGGCCATCGATCCCGCGTCCACCTTGCACACGTCCGAGGGCGTGATCTTGGTCTTGGTGGCCGCGACGTTGGCGCTCGACGCCTTCATGCCTCGGAAGCCACGCGGGGTGCCGAGCGCGTTGGCCACGTCGCCGACGCCGCCGAGCGGCACGCGTGGGCGCGCCGACTGCTGCGGGGGCGGCATGCGGGGCGTGAGCCGCGCGGTGTTGCCGCCGTTGCGCTGCGAGAGTTGGCCGCGCTGCGACACGAAGCCGTTGGAGTACTCGCGCTGCGAGGCGGGCGCGTTGGAGCCGTACTCACGGCTCGTAAACTGGCGCTGCGTGCCCGACCCCTTGTTGGGGGACATGGACTGCTCCTCCATGACATTCTCGATCTGGGCCAGTCGCTCGGTCATCGCGCCCGCCGTGGACTGCAGCATACCCGCGGTGTTCGGGTCGCGTGACGCATAGTCGGCGAGGATGGCGACGACGTCGTCGAAGCCGGCCGAGTCGGCGTAGTCGAGCGCGGACTTGCCCTCGACGTCCTCGCGCGTCGCCGTCGCGCCCGCCTCGAGGAGGAGCCGAACCGAGAGGAAGTCACCACGCGCAGCCGCGTGGATCAGCGGCGTGATGCCGAACAGGTCAGCCACGTCGGGATCCGCATCGTGCTCGAGCAGGGAGGCGAGCACCTCGCGGTGCCCAAACGAGGCCGCGAAGGCGAGCGCGCCATAGCCCTGCGAGTCGACCGCGTCCGGATCCGCCTCTGCCTCGAGGAGCAGGTTGACCACCTTGTGGTGGCCTCCATATGCGGCCTTGATCAAGGCGGTCTTGCCCGTCACGTTGTCCTGCACGTCGACCTCGGACCCCTCGATGAGCAGGAGCTCGACCATCGACGCGTGCCCACGGTACGCGGCGCAGTTGAGCGCGGTGTTGCCGTCGCAGTTCGCAATGTCCACGTCGCCGTTGACGTCGAGGAGCAACTTGGCGACGTCGAGGTGGCCGTACCATGCCGCGAGGATGAGGGCAGAGTCGCCGTAGTGGTTCTGGAAGTTGCGCAGGCGGCCGAGCTCGCCCGTGGCGGCCATATCCTGCAGCGCAGCCAGCTTGTTCTCCTTGACCAGCTTGAGCAGGCGCAGCTTGTCGTCGTCGTCGAGCATGGTCGTGCCGAACGTACGCGTCGCGTTGAGCTGGCGCGCCTTAGCGGACTTCTCGCGCTGATGCTTGCGCTCGGCGGCGAGCTGGAGGCGCGCGGCCTTCCGGGTCTGGATGCCATCGGCCGACTTCATCTTCTCATCCACCTTGCACGCGACCGCGTCGGACTTGGCCTGCGCGTTCGTCTCGATGCGCAGACGAACTTGGTCCTCCTTTTCGCGCTCCTTTTGCAGACGCTGCGACTCGGCAGCGTGCTTGGCCGCGCGCTGCTCCTCGGCAGTCTGCATGCGCTGCTTGTGCTTGAGGAGGATCTCCTCGGGCGACTTGGTATGGCGCGCCGAGAGGCGCTCTGCCAGCTCCGTCGGCACCGTCGAGGGCTTGTCCGTCCACGCCGCCGCCACAATGTCCATCACATGCGTGTTCTCGTTGAACTCCGCCTGGAACGGCACGGGCGCGATCACTTCCCGGCGGCGTCGGCGCGCGGAGAGCTCGGCGGGCAGGGCACCCATGAGCTCGACCGGGCTGGCCGGGCTGCTGCTGCTGCTGGCAGCCCCCGACGAGGGCTGCATGCTGTTCAGGGAGCGCCCGCCGAGTGGCGTAGGCGAGCCCTGTGGGGTTTCCGTCGCGTCCTCCGGGGGGCCCACCTCGTTCGACTCCATGCGACGGCGGCGCACCTCTTCGGCGCGCGCGCGCTCGCGGGCGAGGCGCTCGGCCTGTTGCTGCAGCTTTGCATTCCGGAACGCGTCCGCCGACTCCTGCTTGCGGTGCGAGGTCTGATCGATGTCATTGAGGTGGCCCTCGCGCCTCTCGGTCACTTTTTGGGCACGCTCGTGTTCGCGCGCCGTGTGCTGCTTGCGCTCCGAGTCGAGGCGCGCCTTCTGCTCGGCCGCCTTGGCATTGCGCTTGTTGGTCTCCTCCATGATCTGCTCGACCGACTTGCGCGTGCGCGAAGACAGCTTGTGGTGCAGTGGCGAGTCGGCCGGCGGGCGCGAGTCCTTCGAGGGTGTCGAGCCGGTGCCGAACATGGCCCAGGGCAGGTCGATGACCGTCTCGCCGTGCGCCCGCGAGGAGTTCGCCTCGTCGCCGAAGCCCCGCTCCGTGTCGCCGATGCTCACCTTGCGCTGGCGCACGAGCTCGGCCCGCTCCTCGTCGCGCTTGAGCCTCTCGGCCTGCTGCTGCAGTTTGGCGGCGCGAAGGGCTTCAGCAGCGGCCTGCTGGCGCTGGGTCTTCTCGCCGATGGCCGCGATGGAGGCGTTGTGCTTCGCTCGCACCTCCTCCTCGTGTAGCCGCTCAGTGTGCAGGCGCTCCGACTGCTGCGCGCGCTTCGCCGCGAGGGCCGCCTCGGCGTTTTGCTGCCGCCGCTTGGCCGACTCGAGCAGGTCGTCAACAGACTTACGCGAGCGCGAGCTGAGCTTGTTGTGCAAGTGGGACGCGTCCGAGAGGGGCTTGTCCGTCCATTCGGACCAGGGCTCGGCAATCAGGAGCTGCTCGTCGGGCATCATCGGCTCGGCCATCTTTTCCGAAAAGCGTCGGATCCCCAAAAGTGCGATGCGCTTGGACTTTGAGGCTCAATTGGGATCCGGCCGAAGTGCGCGGCTTTTGGACGTTTCAACACTTTGAACTTTCAATTTACGAAACCCGTGATTAAAGTTTGCGCACACGGGGGTGCCACCACGCACTCTCCCAGTATTTTGAAGGTGGATGCCTGGCCGTGGCAAACACACAAAGTTGCAGCGGTTGATTTCTCAACTGGCCGCTGTGCAGTGTACTTAAATGAGAGACCCGCGGGGCTAACCTCGAGAGACCTCTCTCGAGAGTTACCCGGCGTGCGCACGCGGTCCGGCGCGGCCCCAACGCCTCGAGCTCACTGGGCCTTCCGCTTCGCGTCGGCGCGCTGCGCGGCGGCGGCCTCGAGCTTGAAGAGCTCGAGGCACTCATCCTGCATTCGGAGCACGTCGGCCATGCTGTGCCCGTCCCACGCGCGCTCTGGCTCGCCGGTGCTGCTGCCCGAGGCGCACTCCGCCACGACCGCCTGTATCTTGGCCTTGAGCGGTGCACTCAGCTCGAAGTTTGCGAAATAGACGAAGGGCAGCTCCAGGCACTCCGGATGCAAAAACTTGCGAAGCTCCGTCGGCGTGTGGCGCGTCGCGCCGAACCAGACGACCTTCTGGGGCAGTTTGGCGGCCTCGGTCATGGGCATCGAGAAGATGGGCGACGCAGGCGACCAGTAGAGCGGCTCCATGGCACCCACGATGCGCGTCGAGCCGCTGAGTGGCGAGTCGGTCATGGTCCACCACTTTGGCCACTCGTCGAACGGGTTGCGAGGCAGCATGAACATGGGGCAGCATGAAAACGGCAGGATGTCGTCCAGCCAAAAGTCACGCAGCGTGAGCGCGGTTAGTACCTGCAGCGCCGTGTAGATGAGCGCGGGCAAGAAGAACCCGGTCTCGTGCGCCCAGCCCTGCAGCACCGCGGTCCAAGGCTCACGAGACGGCACGCCGACTAGAAAGGCGAGCAGCGCGGGCGACCAGAAGGTGACGAAGTCGAGTCCCTGGAGGAGCAGGATGCCGAAATGGAAGGCGAAGCCGCCCAGCCCGCAGAGCACCATGAGCAGGTCCGAGGTTGGCGCGAGGATGAACGACGTCTCAAACAGCACCGAGCCTGACGCCAGTGCTGTCGCCAGCCAGGGACGCGTGAGCAGCTGCTGCTGCAGCCTTCGCACAACGGCGCTGTCCGTCGGTCGCGACCACATGCCGTCGAAGACGTACGCCTGCAGCGTCGGGCCCCAGCCCCAGAAGCGCTGGAAGCGCGCGCCGCACAGCAGCTTGCACATGCCCGACGCGAAGTAGCCCGACGCGAGATAAATTCGAATCAGGACCAAAGGCCACTCCGACCGTGACTTGACTTGATGATCGAGCGACGGCGCGCAGCTGAGCAGCAGGAGGAGTGACGGGATGAGGATCGTCGAATGACCCGAGCACGTCACCTCGGCGTACAGCTGCGGGAAGTAGCACAGCGAGAGCAGGTACGCGACGAACAGGAAGACTCGCGGCGCCATCGGCGTGCACGCCGCGAGCAGGCAGCCAATGAGCGCGAGTCCGGTCAGGCGCAGCTGCGGCGCGCTGAGCCTGGGCGGCGTCAGGAAACCGTACAGTGGCGCCGGGTGCGCGCCGAGCCCGCGCTTTTTTGCCATCTCGAGCCTGCGACGCGAGGAGCGCGGCAGCGTCACGGCGGCCGTTCATCGGCGTGTGAGAGCGACGGCGGCGCGACGGGGCGGAGGAGGTCGCGCGAGGGCGTCTTTACAGCATCAGGCGGCGGGAAGAGAGCTGCGTACCCGGAGTTGTCGAACCACTCGAGAAACCGCACCTGGCGGCCCAGTGTCCACATGAGCGCGGCGGCGAGCCAGAGGCAATAGAGGAGCTGAAATTGACGCACCGGGTTCTCGTAATCGACGGAGCCAAAGTATGCGAACGCGCTGCGCAGCAGCGGCGATTCCTCGGGTAGCAGCGCGGAGACGAATCGGCCCAGCCAGGTGAAGGCGTGCGCCCACGGAGGATGCGTCGGACTCGACGCCATTGATGACTTTTGTAATCAATCGTGGCCTCGTCTCCATGTATACAGAGCCTCTTGCTCAGCCCTCCAACCTGCGGCGGCTGAGCGCCGCACGCTTCTCGGCCTGCGGTCATGCGCGCGTGCCATGCGCCGTCTGCTCACGTCTGAATGCGCTCGCCCGCTCGGTGGCAGGCCGGCCCACAAGTCGTTCTTCACCAAGAAGAAGCTCGCAAAGAAGCAGAACCAGAACCGCCCGATCCCGCAGTGGATCCGCATGCGCACCGGCAACAAGATCCGGTGCGTGGATCACCCCATTCAATACGTGGCCGTAGCCAGCGCGGCGGCGCAACGCGCGGCAGCCTCGCAGGCAGCCCTCGTGGCTCAGCTTGCAGCCCGCTCGGCAGATGCAGCCCGCCGGGCAGAGACTTTGCTGGTGCCCCTGTCTGGCTTGGCTCACTCGACAGCGCTTGCGCGTTGATCAAGCGTCACCTCTCCACTCTCGATAACCTACTTCGTGCTGCTGACCGTGCCCTCTTTTGTCCCGCAGGTACAACATGAAGCGCCGCCACTGGCGCCGCACGAAGATTGGCCTGTAGACGCTCGGGCAATTGGGGGGAATGCGAGGGACACTCTTTTTGTACAGCTTACGTGTCATACCTCTGTGGCTGCCCCACGTTTGTGCCGTCGAGCGCAACTGCGCTTTGCGGTCACTCGCGTCGTGAGCTCGCATCTACGTATCCCATGAGTTGCGAGCGCTGCCCGTCGCCCGCGGCGCCATCATCGTTCTGTTTTTGTGCCGGTGCGTGGTGTGCGCAGCGCCGTGTGGTAGCTACAAAGACGTTGACACAGAAAACCCTGTCTTATTGGCGGGGCAACTTTTCTCTACACGAGAGGAGCAGCGCGAGGCGGGGGCGCGCCCGCGGGCCGCGCGCCGCGGGCTCCGCGCGCCCCGGCGGGGGCGCCTGCCCTCTGGCGGCGGGGCGCGGCGGGTGCGGGCGGGTTACATTTAGTATGGATCATCCTGGATCCTGTGACATCTTCGTCAGACGTCACTCTGGCCCGGCCTAAAGGCCCATGCAGACATGCCCACAGATCGAGATCATGCGCGGTTCGTATTTCGGGCGTTAAGACGTTGGGTAATGCGCGAGCATGCGGTAGGCCTCCTCATCAGCTCCTATTCAGCGTGCGCAGCACCGTACCTGCGCCGGCGGGAAGCGTGCAACACGTGAGGGGAGAGCGCTTGCGCTACGTGCATGCAAAGTGCTGCTCGGGCGGCCGTTGGACAGGAAAGGGGCGAAGCCGTGCGTACCCCAAGACTGATGCATCATAGTATCATTAATCTCCCACCGCTTCTGCCCCATGGAGGGTAGTTGCTGCTGCTGCAACGGCGGCGGGTGCTGCCCTCCACCTAAGCTCGACTGCGCAGTTGGATACGCGGATGGCCGCGGGTAAGGCGGTGGATGCTGTGGATGGTAGGGCTGCGGCGTTGCCGGCATAAAGCGGGCGGCCTCTGCTGAGAAGCCCCCGGGCGCGGGCTGCTGCGCATAGGCGTTGCTCCTGTACACATTCTCGCCCGCTCCGCGCGCCGATAGTTGGCCTGAATAATTGGAAGGGGGCAACTTTGGCGGTGATGCCCCGACCGCAATCGACTCCACGATGGAGCGGCTCCGCAGCTTGAGCGTGTTACGCCCAATGGGATCGAGCTCGTCGACGTCGTCGTCCCCGTCCTCGTCGTCGGCGGGCTCCTGCATCCACGGCGGCTGCCTGGCCGAGGGCATGGCCGGGTTGCCAGGAGGGCAGGGGGTCTGGCGTCAAGTCGACCGACACACTTCCCAAAAAGGCTGGGGGGGAGAAGGCGAGCGGCGCGGGGTTTGAGCTGTTGGAACGACTCAACGGTCGCAGGAACTCGTCTTGCTCGAGAGTCGGTTCCGCAAGCACAGGCCTCGATCGCAGCGCAGTGGCGGTCCGGCAGCCATGAGCGGCAACGTCTTGTGGACAACGATCTTCAACGAGCCGACTTCTCAAGCCACTGAGCTCACGCGCGATCGCATCAGACAGCATGATCGCGTCGGCCGGCGGCCAGCCTCTATCGTCCCAGGCCCGCTATTCGAGGAAGCGATCCGCGGCCGTGACACACATGGCCTTGTCAAAATGGACGATCCGTGGGTACCGCCAAGGGAGCGGCACTCACTGCCGCCGCCACTCGTCGGCTATGGTGGCACATTCCCGCGCGTCCGGCCGGAGCACACTGGTAAAAACATGGGCGAGCAGGCAGCGCAGTTCATGTGCGTACAGCCTTCTCCTCCAGCGCGCCCCGCGGCCCTCGATGACCGTGCTTACATGCGTGCGATCGACTCTCTCTGTGTGTAGTCCACACTTTGGCACGGCCTCCTATCGCAAAACGGCCAACATGGCGCCTGGTGGTGGCGCGTCGGCGCTCGGCACGAAGCCGCTGCCCATCCCGGGCAGCAAGACGCCCATAGGCGTGGGTATCTACGACCAGCTGCTGGTCGTGCGTGCGGCCGATCCGCTCATCGGGAAGGTGCAGTGAGAGCGCTGCTTACGTGAGAGCATTCACAGCTGATGTGATTCCCCTCGCAGACGCGCAGCAGCAGCAGCTGCTGCAGCTGGCAGCAGTTATGAGGAGTTCTACGAGTTAAGGTGGCTCGAACGTCGCGGCGATTTAGCAGAGCCCGGCCCCAGCAGCGAGCAGGGTGCAGTTACGAGTTAGCACGTGTACTGACCGTTTCGAGTTCAAAGTAGCTGAGACCAAGCTGATTATTCGATTAGATCACCGCGCGTACCCACGCTGTAATCTCATGTGTATTGTGTAATCTGTCGTGTATTAATCGCGTCCGGCGGTCCGCGGACTCCGCGCGTATGAACGCGTACCGTCCCCGGGCGCGGGCGGCGGCGGGGGACGACCCCGGGCGCGCTCCCCGCTCCGCGCTGCGCCCCGACATGATCCGTCCTGGTCCTCGGACTATCGCGTATTACCTCGGACCAACCACGCCAGTGGGCCCACGCGGACGTCGCGGTAACCCCGGGTACGTTCGCGCGCCGGTTATCGCCCGTATCGCCGTATGCGTATGTAGAATGTACCGTTGAACCCGGTGTCTCCACACGTGACCGGACCGCCCGCAGCCGCACGCCGTGGGCGGGCCTCGTAAGGCCTCAGTTGGTACCGGTAGTAGCGTAGTAGATCGCGGCGCTCCGCCGACGGGCCGGGGGAGCCTCGGGCCACCCACACCGGACGCCAAGGGGCGCGACCACCCCGGGCCACCCACACCGCTCGCCCGTGACCTTACCCTAGGCTCCCGGGTTCGCGTTCCGCTTCCAGGGCGGCGGTACGCCGGGGGGGCCGAGAACTGTACCCTCGTCGATGTTACCTCAAGTCCGCTTCTTGTCACATGCAGATGCAAACCGTACTCGCTCAGATGCACACCGTAGTCGCTCATTGGAAGGCACTCAGCAGGCTCTTCCTCGGTACCTCCTGGTCGGCGGCGGCGGCGGCGGCGGCGGCGGCGGCAACCGAAGGTGGAGCCGAAGGCGGGCTGTAGCCGTTGAGGGCGCTTGGAGCGTACACGCCGCCATCCGACACATTCTCCACCTGGAGGCAATTAGGAGGCAATTAGGAGGCAATTCGGAGGCAATCCGGAGGCAATTAGGAGGCAATCCGGAGGCAATTAGGAGGCAATCCGGAGGCAATTAGGAGGCAATCCGGAGGCAATCCGGAGGCAATTAGGAGGCAATCCGGAGGCAATTAGGAGGCAATCCGGAGGCAATTAGGAGGCAATCCGGAGGCAATTAGGAGGCAATCCGGAGGCAATTAGGAGGGAGTGGAACCACGGCGACACATCCTTCACCTCGTCGACGAGAGCTCCCCCTTGCAAGCGCAGCCCTCCGCTGCTGCCGACGCGCGACAGATCGAAGGCCACGCTGCTGCTGTTGCGCCGCAGCGGCGTCAACGCTCCGTTCGCACGCGCTGCCGCCACGTCGTCATCGAGCGCCACTGCCACTTGAGACGCGTTGTAACCACCATTGTTGGCCAACTGTGTCTCATCGTTGGGCAGGCGCTCGGGCGGCCGATCGTACCGACTTGACCCTTGTGCAGCATGTGCGCCGCGCTGACTCTGCGATTGGGCTCGGGCGAAGCGCTCCCTCGCCTGAGAGTCGTCCATGGCGGCCGCTCGCGCTTCAGCTAGCTCGGCGGCTTCCTCACCGCGGAGGGGTGGACTCGACCCGTCGTGGGCGCCGTCGTGAGCTGTCGCGCCGTCGTGGGCGTCGTCGTGAGTCGGAGCGCCGTCGTGAGCATCAGCGCCGTCGTGGGCGCTGTCGTCCTGTGCGGTGCCGTTCGGGGCGATGGCGCGCCCACGACGGCGCCCACTTGTGGGAGCCTCTGCTTCGGGAGCCTCTGCCATCAAGGGCTGCTCGAACTTGGCGAAGCTCGAGGTGCGTGAAAGTGCGAGCTCGGCCGCTTCGGACCTGATGAGAGGGGCAATCAGCGCTCGTCAGCGGCCATCCGTCATGAGTGGCCATCCGTCATGAGTGGCAATCAGCGCTCATCAGTGGCCATCAGAGGCCATCCGTCATGAGTGGCAATCAGCGCTCATCAGTGGCCATCAGAGGCCATCCGTCATGAGTGGCAATCAGCGCTCATCAGTGGCCATCAGAGGCCATCCGTCATGAGTGGCAATCAGGGCTACTGGCACTCCGGGCTCAGGGTTCTCAGGGCGAATGGCAATCATAGGCAATCAGGGCTGCCTCACACCAGCCATGCAATTATAGGTAGGCAATCATAAGCAATCATAAGCAATCCTAAGCAATCCTAAGCAATCCTAGGCAATCATAGGCAATCATAGGCAATCAGGGCTGCCTCGGACCAGCCATGCAAGCCGCGCTCGAGATTGCGGAATGAGCGCGAGATCTCGTCGCCGAGCCCTCCGACGCCCGAGCGCGCCGCCACGTAGAACTGCGACACGGCCCGCACGATCGCCTCGGGCTTCTTACGCTCCTCTTCGACTATCCGCTGACGGATGTTCTCAACCTCCTCTGCGACGCTCATGAAATTGATGGGCAGCCCGGGGCCGAGCAGCGCGCCCGCCTGCAGGTCGAGGTACTCGTCGTACTCCTCCGCAAAGTGCTTGGGCAGAAAGTCCGACGACTTGCGGTGCTTACCTAGGATGCCAACCTCCTTGTACACGCACGCGATCAGCTTTGAGCAGAAGAGGGTCTCGAGGTTGTCCACGTGCTCCTTTTCGTTGGTGCCCGCGAGGCGTGCGAGGAACGAGGAGACCACGCCCTCTTGCTTCAGGACGGCGAGGAGGATCTCCTCGATCGACGGCGGCTTCTGCCCAAGCACTCCGCGCACGAAGGATTCGACGCGCCTCTGCATCTCGACGCGGTCCTGCCCGGGTAGCAGCCTCCGCAGCACGATCTCCCGGCCCTGGATGGCGTAGTACGTGTAGAGCCGTGTAAAGAGCGGGTAGAGGAAGACACCGCCTGCGTACTCGAGGATGAAGACATGCCGCGACGAGAACTTGACCACCATGCCGCAGTGATCCCAAGTCGACGCCGTGAAGCACTTGGTCACCTGCGCTGCAGCGTGCTTGGACGAGAAGAGAATGAGGTCGCCCGTGCGCACAATCGACTCCAGGTCGCGCACGTCGACCTTGGTTTTGAGACGCGCCTGGGCGCAGCCCATTAAAAAAGTCGGCGGCCTGCACTGTGAATACTGGATTACGGTAAACCCACGAGTTGTGTCAAAGTTCACGTCACGGAACATGACGCTGTGCGCGGGTACACACGGCACTGTTCGCGCGAGAAGAAAATGGTCCCGTATTAGCTGCACGGGACTGGCAGCGATAGCGTCGTCGCGAGCTCCTTGAGAGGCTCCTCATGCAATTAAGCATCTGTTTTAGGTGCTTGCATGGCTATGAGCTCTTCAAGCTTCGCAGAGACCGCGCCAAGGTCCCTCTCGACTCGTGCGAGCGGGTCAGTGAGAATCACGTCGAATGGTACAAGGAAGTTGCGGCCAAGCACGAAGGCCGACGCCGACTTGAGTTCGAGAGGGCCAACTGGGGGACTAGTGAACTGACTAGTGGTTGCCACGGAGAAAAAATCGTCAACATCCGCGAACTTTACGACCACGTCGCCGCTCCGGTACAGCCAGTGCAGCAGCGCACGCACCGCCCCAAGCTCGGCCGCCTGCTTCGCCTGTGGTGTCGCATCACTGATGGGGGCTGACGGTCGGCCGCGTGGCCCAGCCGGTCGCGCACGCGCACTCCCGGCGGCGGCGCCGCCTCCCGGGCCTCCCACCCGGGCCGCGGTGCGCGTGCTCGCGCTCGAAGCGCCCGTGCTCACCATGCTCACGCAGCCAGGCAGCGAGCTGCCTGGAGTCATCGCCTGAGCTGTCTCCTCGGCGGGCGGCAGGGCAGCTCGCGCGAAGGCGCCGTCGATGAGCGCGTCGGTGGCGTACGCGGCGGCCGCAGGTGCGGCGCTGACGACCTCGGGGATCTGCAGCACACCCGTCAGCAACGTGTGCCACTTGTACAAGTCGTCGGCAGAGAAGGAGTCCCGAACGGTGGTGGGAACGGAGAGCAGCGCCTCGAGCAGCGACGCGTCCGGCTCGAGGTCACGCAGCTCCTGGGAGGCGAGCTGCTGCAACGCCGCGTTGAGGGTGGCGCCGCGAGACGGCACGTCCGCGACGAGTCGGCGGAGGAGAGCGATGAAGTCGAGAGTGACTTCGGACATGAATTCCTCACGTTCACGTTCACGTTAATTAAATTGCCATCACGGCAAGAGACAGGTCCCGTGGTGTCGTGAATTCCTATTCTTTTGCTGCGCCGAAGTCAGTCTGAAAATTCTCTCCACTGTGAAGCAGCTGACAGGTCACTCTGCCTGGTGGAGCAGTGCGCCGCGGAAACGACTCGAAGTCGGTGTGCTGGGTGGCGAGCATGGCGACGAGGAGGAGGCGGACGAGGCAGCAGCACATGCAAAATGCTTGCGAGTGCGCCCACGAAAGACCTGCGAGACCGTTCAAGGTCGCAGCTCAGAGTAAACGAATGGTTTGTTTCCTTTTTTATCGACTAACAACGCCGACACTCTGGAATTTGGTCACATACTAGCTAGCAGCTGTAAACCCACGAGTTGTGTCAAAGTTCACGTCACGGAACATGACGCTGTGCGCGGGTACACACGGCACTGTTCGCGCGCGCAGTTCTGGCACGTTCTCCAGCGCTCCTTTTCTCTCTTGGCCATCCTCCGGCCTCCTTCTCCTCCTCAGGCGTCCATATCTTCATACAGAAAGGACTCGAGCCGCTCGAGAAAGTTCGGCTTGCGCAGCGAGCGCAGCGCTCCCGCCTCGAGGCGACGCACCGCGGTCACCTTGATCCCGATCAGCCTGCCGATCGCTGCGATCGACTTGGCGTTGCCGTCGTCGAGGCCGTACCGAAGCCGGAGCACGTCGCGCTCCTCGGACGTTAGGGCGAGCTGCAGCAGCAAATCCAGCTCCGAGCGCAGCTGCGCCTGCTGTATCACGTCCTCCGCAGGGGTGGTCCTCGCGGGGATGAGGTCTCCAAGCGTCGCGATCGATCCGCCTTCCTTATCCTGACCGACGGGCGTCTCGAGCGAGACGGTCGCGGGCAGAAAGGCCATCTGCTGCACGCGCGTCACGTTCACGCCCAGCATCTGCGCCAGCTCCGAGTCGCTCGCCGGCCGGCCGAGCTGAGTCGAGAGGAGTGCGCGCGCGCGCTTGAGGCGCAGGGCGAACTCGTGCACGTACACGGGCACCCGGATGGTGCGCGACTGGTCGGCGAGCGCACGCGTGATGCCCTGCCGGATCCAAAACGTCGCGTACGTTGAGAACCGCAGCTTGCGTCCCGGGTCAAAGCGCTCGGTCGCGCGCAGCAGGCCGAAGTTGCCTTCTTGAATCAGGTCCTCCATCGGCAACCCGTTCCCCAAGTAGCGCTTGGCGATCGAAAGGACGAGGCGCAGGTTGCAGATCATGAGCTTCTCGCGCGCGGCCTCGCCCGCGCGCAGTGCGAGCACCACGTCGCCCGCCTCGCGCACCGCCTCGTCGCCATGAGCGTGCGCCACCTCAGCGTTCGACGGCGCACGTCCGAGCTCGAGCTCCTGGGCGGCCCTCGTCTTGCGGATCGCGAGCATGCACTGCACGCGACGCGCGAGCTCGAGCTCCTCATCGGGCCGAAGCAGCGCGCGCTGCTGCAACGTGACCGTCTTGATGTACCACGAGACTGAGCTGTCTGCCAGAGCTGCTGACTCGGACGCCGCCTCGTCTTCGCTCTTCTTCTTGGGCGCGCCGCGGCGCGCGGACGGCACAGCCGCCGTGCGCACGCCGTTGCGAGGGCGACCTCGCCGAGAACGCGGCTTGGGCGACGCGGCTGCAGCGGTCGCCGTCATGATAATGCCCGAGGAGGCTGCGGGCAGCGCAAACTCATTGGCATCGGGTTCCGGCGCGGGTGGATGGGGCGGCACCGGCGCGGCGGCGCGCGACACGCGCGCAGAGATCGAGCTCGTGCGCGCCGCGGCCGTCGGTGCGCGTGGCGCCCACGAGAGGCCGCATTCGAACGGCGACACCAATGTGGGCGCTGCGAGCAGCCAGAGCTGCAGACGCATCTCACTGCGGCGTCAAGTCGCCGAGAACCGAGAGCTGTTTCATGATGAACACACACACAACACGCACGAGGACCACTCGAGGTCCACGAAACGTTCGACAACTACTGTACGTAAGTCCGCGTCCCCCTACGTCCTCGCGACATTTTGCGCGCACCAACCCCTTCACGAAAGCGCAGCCAGCCGGCGGGCGGCGGCCGCCCGACGCTAGTGCGAGCAAGGTTTCGGACATGTCGACATATTTTGAGATCCTCGTATCCGCCGTATCATCCGCCGTATCCGTCGGATTATCCGCCGGACAGCTATTTTTCTCGATGCGCGGGGTCCATCAAGATCGGGAACTTCACAGGCAGGAACTCGCAACTTCCATGGCGACGCACTTCCAGACGCTGTCGCAAGATCTGCTCGCGGCCGCAAAGGAGGCGGATCGCGATGTCTGGGAGCAGAACAATGACCGCTTCAACAACCTCATGGTTCTAACTGTGCTCATGTTAGGAATCACGAGCTCACTCGTTACCGACGGCAGCTTTAATGCGAGCAATGCGTCGCAAGACTTTGAGCTCGCCTTCCTCATAACAACATCGGCGGCGCTCGCGTTTTACTTTGGGTCCCTGTCCGCGGCGATCCGCGCCACGCGCAACATGTCTGACCTCATGACCGAACGCTCGGCAAGGCTCGAGGAGCGTATCATTCAGCTCACTAGTATAGAAGGCGGGCTGTCACCGGAGATGCGGACGCTGTACGCTTCGCGCGACGCGTCGGATCAGCCTGTGGTGGTTTGCGAGCAATCCTGCTCCGGAGACGAGAGCTTCGAAACTTTTGTGATTAGGGAGATCAAGTGGCTCGACGATGCCGCCAGGAGATACTTCCTCATGGGAACCGCGTGCTCAATGGTTGCGATGGCCATGCTAGTCTCGACTGACTTTTCCTCTGTCGGTGCAACTATGTTTGCCGTGATCAGCGTGGTCGGGGGGGGCACATTGGCGCTTTGGACCTCGTGCGCACCAGGCCGGAGTGTCCGAGTCCACGCCCGTACGCCCGTGGCGCCCGTGCCCACGCGCACGGACCTGCAAAAAGAGGTCGTCGACGCGCCCCGTAAGGATATACCACGCTGCGAGGTAGCGCTGTTTTGAAGAGGCGCGCTGCGGGTCACAGCGCTGAACAGCACTCCTTACTGTCTTAGCCCACGTTTTCATCACGTGGTTCATAACTCGGTTTTCATACATTTCACAGCAGAGCCCAGCGCGCGCGCCTGACAGCACGTGTCCGAGAGCGACCCGCTCCTGTGCCGCTGTCACCCCGGGAACCATGGATAAGCCATGGCTGCAGCCGATCAGCCGCTCTGCGCCCGGTGAGGACATGATGGGCGGCCTGCCCGAGTGCGGCGATTTCAAGCGCGGTTCGTGCTTCCGCGCCTCGTGCAAGTTCATGCACAATGGCAAGCCAGCCTCAGAGTACCAGGCGGAGAAAGGCGTCACGCCTGGGCTGCCCACGCCGCGGGCTGCGAGCCACTTTGAGGCGCCGGCCAACCTCGATCTCAATCTGTACGATCCGAACACGGGCTTCGGCCTCTTTGGCACGCACGTCTTTGGCACGCGCTACGGCACCATCGGCGCCATCCCGAAGATTGAAAACGTACGACCGCTGTGCATGGACTTTTTCAAGCAGGGCGTGTGCAACCGGCGCGGCCCGCACAACCAGGGCTGTCTCTTCCGGCACGACGAGATCGATGGGCGCGGCAAGATCGTCGATGAGTCGATGGTGATGAAAGTGGATCAGCTGCAGGTGGACCTCTTCGTCTCCGAATCGTCGGGTGGGGTTGGGGTGTGGGGCAAGTACGCTCGCGATGACCTAGCGGACGCGGCCGCCGCGTACGCCAAGCAGCGCGAGCTCCAGCTTCAGGCTGAGGCGGCGGGGGCCAAAAGGCGCGAAGAGGAGGATGCACACGCAGCAGAGGTGGCCAAGGCCGTTCTCGCGGCGGCGGCGACAGCGGGCGCGCGGGCGGATGGCGCGCCGGCACACGCAGCAGCCGGCGCGGCGAGCACCGAGGCGCCGCTGCCTGAGGGATGGAAGGCCACCAAGGCGCCTGACGGTCGAGTGTACTACTTCCACGCCGCGACGAAGAAGACGACGTGGACGCGCCCCGTCGCCGACCCCGCTGATGCGCCGCCGCTCCCGGCCGGCTGGAAGCAAGCCACAGCGCCCGATGGGCGCACGTACTACTTCATCAAGGGCGGTGGCGGCAAGACGCAGTGGACGCGCCCGACGGAGCCCGCGCCCGGGGCCGCGCCCGTTACGGCGCCTGGCGCCGCGCCCGCGTCAGCAGCCGATGCGGCGACCGTGAGCGCAGCCGATGCGGCGACCGTGAGCGCAGCCGATGCGGCGACCGCGAGCGTAGCCTCCGACGGTGCCGGTGCTCGAGGGAATGGTGCGCTGACGAATCCCGCTGACGAATCCCGTGCTCGCGGGATTGGTGCGCTGACGAATGGTGGCGCGCACGCCGCCACCGACGCGGCAGACGCATCGACCACGAGTGTGAACGCATCGACTACGAGTGTGAATGCAGATCCTGCCGCCGGCTCGGCCGCCGCAGCGCCGGCCGCCGAGCCGGCAGGCGCGCCGTTTGCGCCGTACGGCGCAAACGGATACGGCGTGCCGCCGCCTGGATACCCTCCCCCCGTGATGCCTCCCCCCGTGATGCCTCCGGGGTATGGGCCGCCTCCAGGATACCCTCCAACGATGGCGCCGCCCGGCTACCCGCCGCCCAGTATGGCGCCGCCCGGTATGGCGCCTCCCGGCTATGGCATACCGCCGCCCGGCTACCCGCCGCCCAGTATGGCACCTCCTCCGGCCTACCCGCCCTCAGGATACCCGCCCTCCGGATACCCGCCCTCCGGATACCCGGGCGTCCATGGCCCACCGCCGCTCGCCGCCTCGCCGACCGCCGCTGCTCATGACGTGGGCCCGCTCCCTCTGAGCGCCGTCGTGCCGGCCGAGACGGACGCGGCAGCACCGCCCGCACAGGAGGTGAAAGAGGAGGCCGACCCCGACGAGCCCGAGGCCAAGCGAGCTAAGGTGGACGAGTAACGGAGAGAGCGCTCCGGTTTACGGCGCTCTGTATCTGCACAGGAGAGGCGTCCTCAGGCCCAGGAGAGAGGACGCCCGAGAGTGGCACGTGTTACGACGCGTCGATGTACGCGCGCGCGAGAGAGAGAGAGAGAGGGTGCGTGTAAGTTTTTTGCTCGTGATAACGTGTAACGCGGTGAAACGCGGACATTATAAGTTAAGCGCCTGCGGACCGGCATCGCGCGTCGGTCGGTCGACCGCGTCTCCCACCGCCTGGCCGGGGGTTAGGTGTTCTCGAGGTGCTGCGCGTCCGCCCACTCGACCCGTCGTTGACGGTTGCTCTTAAGAATGAGCTATACCGTGCAACCGTGAACGGTCGGGTATTTTGCATTCGATTTTCTCTGCGCGGCGTCGGGCTCCGTCCGCGCGGCCGCCGGCGCCGGCCGGCCGCGAGGCGTGCACGGGTGCGTGCGTCGCTGTCGGGCGCATCGTTTCCGTTTTGGGGGGTCCCCCCCCGCGCGACGAAAGTGCCTTACCGCTCCCTTGCGGTGATCGTCGCGGGCTTGCTCGCCATCCTCTGCGGCTACGAGGTCGCAGCCGAGAGCTTCATGACCGACTGACCAACTGCAGGACCCGGACAGCGCATGTGTACATCCTCGCTTCCAGTGCACAGAGGCAGCACACTACCTCGCCCTCTCCATCCTCTCTAGCAGGCTGTGCATGAGGCTGGGGCGCCCGCTCCTGCCGCCAGTGAGGCTGGCAAAACCATGGTAAGCCCCACGATGAACTTGTTGGCGACCATCCGGGCGAGCTCCGCGGTGCGCATCGAGTAACCGATCTCATTGTCGTACCAGGCGTAGATTTTGACCATGTTGCCCATGACGACCATCGTGCTCTCCGCGTCCACGATCGTGGAGCGCGTGTCGTTGTTGTAGTCGGTCGACACGAGAGGCTTCTCCTCGTAGCCTAGGATGTCGCCGTGCTCAGCGGTCGCGGCGAGAGGCATGCCTGGTGCGGCAGCCTCCTTGAGAAGGCGGTTGACTTCCTCCGCGCTCGTCTCGCGACCCACGATGAAGACCATGTCCGTGATGGACGAATTGAGCATCGGCACACGGATCGCGTGCCCGTTGAGCTTCCCCTTGAGCTCCGGGAAGACCTCGGCGACGGCAGTGGCCGAGCCCGTCGTGGTGGGCGCGAGGTTGAGCATGCCGCTGCGCGCGCGGCGGAGGTCCTTCTTCTTATCGTTCACCATGTCCACCAGCGACTGCGTCCCTGTGATGTTATGCACCGTCGTGATCATCCCCTTCTCGA
>Ga0210246_101091_pt1 | contig 23001 bp, 15 predicted proteins | sample ChrtobMetaP3_8mM_FD_155469 | JGI IMG/M metagenome (GOLD analysis project Ga0210246, IMG submission 155469) | Chrysochromulina tobin associated microbial communities from unialgal haptophyte culture, Seattle, Washington, United States - P3_8mM | ecosystem: Host-associated > Algae > Haptophytes >...
ACAGGGGAGCCCTGCATGCATGGCGCTCGGAGCGGACCCGGAGCGCCAACGTGCGAGGCGTCAGCAGCCCACCTTCGCGCCGACGTAGCCTCCGAGAGGAGTGAGCGAGTGCCGCGAATTCTAGAAGCGAGTTCTAGAAGCGAGTTCTAGGGCGCGAATGCAAAAACGAAATCTCTTGGGGACACTCTAGAACTCACTTGCCCCCGGGCGGAGCGAGTTCTAGGACCCGACTTCTAGAATGCAAAGTCGAGCCTAAGGTCACGAAAACACACAAGTAACCGCGCGGAACTAGAAAGGTAAATTCACGCCTATCCAGCACATGCAAACCGAAAGACATTTCACACTGTGCGTGATCCTACTGAGCATGTCGTAACGAACGAAAGACATCTCCCGGAAGGAGCAGACGAAAATGTTCGTGGCGCTTGTTCACGCATCCATCGCACTGCCTGCCAGCAGCACCGCCGGCGCCGCAGTGGCCGCCTCGTCGCTCGGAGCGCGCGTGCGGTCCGATTTCAAGCTGCTTGACCAAGATATATGGGAGGGCAAGCGGCTCGTGTACCTCGACTCAGCAGCCACATCGCAGAAACCGGCGTCGGTCGTGCGTGCGATGACAGAGCACCTCGAACGCGACAATGCCAACGTGCACCGTGGTGCGCACTCACTGGCGACTCGTTCGACGGCGTCATACGAGTCGGCGCGCGACAAGGTCGCTGCGTTCGTAGGCGCAGCCGACCGACGGGAGATAGTCTTCACGCGCGGTGCGACTGAGGCGATTAACCTGGTGGCGAACACATGGGGCGTATCCGAGCTCGGTGCCGGCGATGAGGTCGTGCTGAGCGTGATGGAACACCACTCCAACATGGTGCCCTGGCAGCAGCTGGCGAAATCACGTGGCGTGATCCTCAAGTACGCGCGGCTCGATGCGTTGGAGCGGCTTGACCTCGAGCACCTGCGCTCGTTGCTCGGCCCGCGGACGCGGCTGGTCTCGATCGCGCACGTTTCCAACACACTAGGTTGTGTCAACCCCGTCAAGGAGATTGCGGCTCTCGCGCACGCCGTGGGGGCCAAGCTTCTGGTGGACGCGTGCCAGAGCGTGCCGCACATGCCGATCGACGTGCGTGAGCTCGGGTGCGACTTCCTCGTCGCCTCGGGCCACAAGATGTGCGGCCCGACCGGCATCGGCTTCCTGTGGGGGCGACTCGAGCTCCTCGAGGCGATGCCGCCGTGGCAGGGCGGCGGCGAGATGATCGACACGGTCACCCTCGAGGGCGTGACGTACGCGCTGCCGCCTGGCCGATTCGAAGCTGGCACGCCCGCCATCACCCAAGCCATCGGGCTAGGGGCGGCATGTGACTACCTGCGCACGATCGGCATGGCCGAGGTCCAGGCCTACGAGCACGAGCTCGCCGCGCACCTGCACCGAGGCCTCTCCGCGATCCCCGGCATTCGAATCTACGGACCTCCAGTTGACGTGGCCACAGACGCCGCCGCCACGCATGCGCACCGCGCAGCTCTCTGCGCCTTCAACATCGAGGGCGTGCACGCCTCGGACCTCGCCACCTTCCTCGATCAGGAAGGCATCGCCATCCGCGCCGGCCACCATTGCACGCAGCCGCTCCACCATCAGCTCGGCGCGGCGGGCTCGGCGCGTGCCTCGCTCTATCTCTACAACACACACGATGAGATAGACGCGCTCTGCGTCGCCATCGCTGAGACCGTAGACATGCTGCGGATGCTCGAAGATGTGTGAACATGACCATCGGGAACAATTGATCGGGAAGCGCGTGTTGTGAAGATGCTCGACCGTGAGTGAAACTTGCCTAACTTTTGAGAACCGACAGTCGTCTCCAATCTTCCGTGCTTCAGTTGCGCCGATCCGAAAACTTCACGAAATATTCACAGCAACACACCTGTGAAGACACGTTTGACGAATTTTTCCATGCAAAGGATATTTGTACGATGTGTGGCTGACAGCTCCAGACGGCGTCGGCGCTTACTGTGCACGTTGCCTCCGTCTTGGGTGGTAGCGGCGAGCAAGGAGCTCAATGGCAAGGACGTATCCATCCTGACACGCAAGACGGCTGAGGGCATCGACATGAAGCCGCTGTACACGGTGGCCGACTTGCCACCACACGACTCCGACGCCGCCCAGGCGATGGCGTCCAATCCGGCCGAATTTCCGTACTTGCGTGGGCCGTACGCCACCATGTACACCCACCGGCCGTGGACCATCCGGCAGTACGCCGGCTTCTCGACGGCAGCGGAGTCGAATGCGTTCTACCGCGCCAACCTCAAGGCTGGTCAGCAGGGCGTGTCTGTGGCGTTTGACCTCGCCACCCACCGCGGGTACGACTCCGACAATCCGCGCGTGTCGGGCGACGTGGGCATGGCCGGCGTGGCGATCGACTCGGTCCTCGACATGCAGGAGCTCTTCGATGGGATCCCGCTGGACAAGGTGTCGGTTTCGATGACGATGAACGGCGCGGTGCTGCCCGTTCTCGCCATGTACGTCGTTGCCGCCGAGGAACAGGGCGTCTCACAGTCCAAGCTCTCGGGCACAATTCAGAACGACATCCTCAAGGAGTTTATGGTGCGCAACACCTTTATCTACCCGCCCGCGCCGTCGATGCGGGTGGTGGCGGACATAATGGCGTATACGGCGCTGCACATGCCCAAGTTCAACTCGATCTCCGTCTCCGGCTACCACATGCAAGAGGCCGGCGCGGACGCCAAGCTCGAGCTCGCCTACACGATCGCGGACGGTATTGAGTACGTGCGCGCGGCGGTCGCAACCGGCCAGATCGGCGTCGATGACATCGCGCCGCGCATCTCCTTCTTTTGGGGCATCTCGATGAACTTCTACATGGAGGTTGCCAAGCTGCGCGCTGCGCGCGTCCTCTGGGCGCGCCTGATGAAGCGCGAGTTCAAGCCCAATAACCCCAAGTCGCTGCTGCTGCGGACGCACTGCCAGACGAGTGGCTGGTCGCTCACGGCGCAGGAGCCGTACAACAACATCATCCGTACGACGGTCGAGGCGATGGCAGCAGTGATGGGCGGCACGCAGTCGCTGCACACCAACTCGTTCGACGAGGCCATTGGCCTTCCCACCGATTTCTCGGCGTCCCTCGCGCGCAACACGCAGCTGATCTTGGCTGAGGAGAGCGGCCTGGGGCACTCGGTGGACCCGTGGGGCGGCTCGTACATGATGGAATCGCTCACGGCGTCGCTCGTCGACGGCGCGATGGAGATCATCGACGAGGTTGAGAGCATCGGCGGGATGGCCAAAGCGGTTGCGAGCGGCATGCCCAAGCGGCGCATCGAGGAGTGTGCGGCGCGCAAGCAGGCGCGCATCGACTCGAACGTCGACGTGATCGTCGGCGTGAACAAGTACGTGCCTGACCCGGGGCGGGCGCAGCCGGCGCCCGAGCTGCGCGTCATCGACAACACGGCGGTGCGCTTGCAACAGGTTGACAAGCTGGCGCGTCTGCGCGGCGGCCGCGATGAGGTAGCGGCCAAGGCGGCGCTCAGAGCTCTCGAGGCATGTGCATCGAGCTACGAGGGCAGCCTAATGGGCCTTGCCATTGAGGCCGCGCGTGCGCGATGCTCGGTGGGCGAGATCTCCGACGCGCTCGAGCGGGTGTGGGGGCGGTACACGCCCGACTTTGCGCTCTCGGGCGGGGCGTACTTTGACGAGTACGGCCACTCGGCCGACGAGATCCAGCAGACCGTGTCGGCCGCCAACAACTTTGAGGTGGCCCACGGCCGCCGGCCGCGCATCCTAGTGGCGAAGATGGGGCAGGATGGGCACGACCGTGGCGCCAACGTCATCGCCTCCGCCTTCGCCTCCTTCGGCTTCGACGTCGACGTCGGGCCGTTGTTCGCCACACCCGCCGAGGTGGCTCTACAGGCGCTCGACGCCGACGTGCACGTCGTTGGGGTGAGCTCGTTGGCTGCCGGGCACAAGACGCTCGTCCCCGAGCTAGTGCACGAGCTGCGTGCGCTGGGCTCGTCAGCGATCGTCGTCGCCGGCGGCGTCATCCCACGCGACGACTACGAGTTCCTGCACGAGCGCGGGGTGCGGCAGATCTTCGGCCCGGGCACGCGCATCCCCGCGGCAGCGCGTGCCATCATCGCTGACCTCGAGGAGGTGCTCGCAGCTGACGACCCGTTGGGCCATGCGCCATTGCAGGGACCAAGCAGCGAGAAAACGCACGGACCCGACACTTGGAGGATGATGCGCTCTGAATGATAATGTGCAAAATCGCAGGTAGCATGGGGTGTGACGCCGTCGTTCCCAGAGATTTCCCAGTGATCGATGCATTTCTATTGGGAATCTTTTGACATTTCTTGACTAAACTTGTGTTTTCTTAAGGTGATGTTCCTGCCCTGCTGCACACCGCCGCTCTGCTCATGGACGCCACCTCCTTGAACGACGCCGCGATCGTGCACCTCAATTCTGGCAACGCGGGCGTGGCGGCGTCGCTGTTTCGTCGAGCGCTGACGATTATGCCAGACGGAGAGATGGCCGCAGCCGCATACTTCAACCTCGGCATCGCCCTGAAGGATCTCGGACGGCATCGCGACTCAGCAACAGCCTACCTTTCGGCGCTTCACCTGCATCCCAGCTTCCCACAGGCGCACTTCAATCTCGGCCGCTGCTTTCAGATGCTGGCTGACGATGCCGGCGCCTCGGGATACCTGAACTCTCCAGCTGCTCGCCGGCAAATCTTACTCCGCGCGGCGCACCACTTTCGTCGTTCGGCCAACTCCGCGCGGGCGATCGACTCCTACCGTTCGCTCGAGGAGGTGCTGCATCAGCTTGGCGACGAGGCGGCCGCCAGAAGCGCTCACACAGAGCTGTTGCGCCGCGCGCCACACAATGGCTTGCCCGAGCGCCGCCGCGTGCCGTGTTCACGCATGCGCGAGCTGTTGGCGCTGCATGACGCCGAGCGCACGGCCGCAGATGGCGCGGCGCCGTTGCCGCCTGCGTCACTGTGCCGACCGATGGTCAGTGCGGAGGCCATACGGCGCGCTCGCGCATCCTTCCAGGCGCGAGGCTATGCCGAGCTGCCGCCGCTCCTCGACCGGCACGCGCTCGCGTATGCTGTCCACCACTACGAGGCACTGGCGCGGAGCTCGCGCGGCGGCTTCTATCGAGATGAGCCGAGCCCGCACGACCGCGAGCACGACTCGATCCTGGCCAAGGACCGGTGGGCACTCGATAACGACCCGCTCGGCCTCTTCCTCGCTGAGCGCATCGCAACCGTCGTCAGCCGCGTGACCGGCGTGGCGGCCCGGCCCGGCTTTGTCAAGGCAGCGTGGTACACTGCAGGCTCCAAGTTGCCCCCTCATCGCGACCAGGTGCAAAATCTCTGGTCCATCTCGCTGACGCTCGTGCCGCCAAGCCCTGGCGCCGGTGCCGCGTGGCCGCTGCGACTCATCTCGGCGCCTGCACACAACCCCTTGGCGCGCACTCACACGGCCAACCTGACGGCGAGCGTCGTCTTCTTTGCGGGCCGCGACTTTTTGCATTGGCGCCCGTGCTGCCTGCGCGGAGGCGAGCACGCGCTGGTGCTGCTGCTGCACTTTGTGCGCGCCGACTTTCCCGCCTTCCGCTGCTCTATCCACCTCGCCGCCCCTTCCGCCAACCCCGACGGCCTCGTGCACGACTGCGCCGCGCAGCCCCGGCCCCGGCGGTTGGGTGCGATCGACACCGACGCCGACGTCGCCGACGCCGATGCCAGCGTGCTCGACGGTTCTGACACGCCCGACGCCTTTCCACCGTCCACGCGGTGCGACGCCAAAGCTGACGCGTGGCTCGGCTCTCTGCATGATGTCGACGTCAGGGAAGTTGGCGTGCGCGGCGGTGCCACCGACGCCCTTGGCCGCGGCGCGAGCGCCCAGCGGTACCTGCTGTACAGCCCGTGCGTGGTGGGCCTCGAGGGCCCATCGTACTGCCTCGGCCAATTCAACAACCAGCTGCACATGCTCTGGCATGCGATGGCCGTCGCGCGTGCGATGCAGCGCACGCTGGTGCTGCCGCCCTTCCTGTGGATGGCCAACCAGAGCGCCAACGAGCAGCGCTGGTTTCGTGCGTCGCACTTCCTCGACGTGTGCGCGCTGCGGCGGCGTCAGCCAGTGGTCGAGCTCGAGGACTTCGTGGAAGCAGTGCGCTTGCAGACTGGCGGTGTTCTCTCGCGCTACGCGCATCCGCCCTACCTGCTCGGTGGCGCGGGCGCCACCGCGTTCAATGGAGAGTTCTTCAAGACGCGTGGCCTCCGCTTCCGAGCCCCGAGGGTCGCCTCGCCGTTTGATGAGATGCAGCAGTCGACGAGCGGCCGCGGCATCCAGGGCTATGCGCCCTTCGAGGGGACTGGTTTTTGGGCCGCCGCGGCGCTGCATCTGGACCGCCAGCAAGCCGAGCTCGCCGAGCTCGCCGAGCACGATCCACCAACCACATTTCACACGGGCGATGCCGACGTCCGCCTCGTCGATCTCCTCACGCACCACGCCACCGAACTGCAGCAGTGGTCGCCACTGGCGGCAGAGCATCCCCAGCTGCGCGGCCACCCCCCTCCGAGCGAGATGAACCGCGCGGCGAGCCCCACCCACGAAGCGCCCGACGCCCTCGTCCTCGACTTTGCGCCCGCGTACAACTTCAACCTCGACTGCTTCGCCTTCGATGCCGAGCTCGAGGCGATCCAGCGTGCCGTCGTCTTCCGCCCCGCCCTACATGCACTCGCGCTCGCGGCGCGCGAGGAGATGCTGCCAGGCAGCGAACGGTACCTCGCCATTCACCTGCGCCGGGATGGGTACGAGCACTACTGCGCGGGCGGTGGGTTGGCACGCTACGGCCGCCGGCGCTTCGGCGTTGCAATTACGCCGTCGATGTGCTTCCCGTCCATAACGCAGGCCATTGAGGCCATCCACACGGCTCTCCGCCGCCACTCCCTCTCGCGTGTGCTGCTCGCGACCAATAGCATCGATGCCGTCGAGCTAGCCACGCTGCATGCGGCGGCTGCGGTGGTGCGCTGGCAGCCGCCGCCGACGATGCCCCCGGAGTGGGTGCCACACATTGAGCTGATTTTGTGCGCGATGGCCGACGCGTTTGTCGGCACGCTGCCGTCCACGTACACCGCAACGGTCCTCGCACAGCGCGACGCTCGCGGTTGGGGGCGCAACACCAGTGCCTTCTTTGGGGCACTGAACTTCTGGCACTCCCGCCCGGGACGATGGTAGTGAGCTTCAGTAACCTCTGAGAGATCGTGCCAACCTTTTCAGTGTTCGTTGCTCCCAGTCCCGAAGGGTTAGAGTTAGGGTTAGGGTTAGTCCGACCTCGGACTGTATAGATCCAAGCCTCATATAGCCTTGGGTCGCCTTTAGTCAGGGCCGTAGGTCTATTTTGGGAATCTGGATTGATTTCCGCCGCTGACGTACGTTCGCTGAGGTACGTTCGAGGGTTAGAGCTTAGGGTTAGGGCTAGGGTTAGTGTTTGTGTTACGGGGTTCCGGAGTTTATCCCACTTGACTCGACGTTCACAAACGCCACAGCCCCCAAAAATTAGTTGCAATTCTTTTTGCAATAAATAGTTCTTCTGTATAAATATCTGAAATAATATCAACTTTAACTTTAATACGATTAATTATATCTTCTTCAGTCTTAATACATACATAAGTTGTCTTATTTTTACTAGGTATATATTTTGGATCATTTCGTACCTGTATCTGCTTTACATGGTAATAATAAAGATAAAGATAGAGAAATATTTGAAATTATTGATGGTAATATTAAAATTATTTACATGTCATGCTTTCTCATAGTTTGGAAATTCCTCTATCGTAGTAGAATCGTCGTTTTCCCGCTTAACCCTAACACCCCATTTTAATGTGTATTCCCATGGATAATGACATATAAAAGGATATATAGAACATATGGTAATGCAAAACATATTAAGTTAGAAAATAATTTAGAAGCTATTAAAGATACGTTGACTAAAATGAAATTAGATATTATTATATATTGGTAAAGAAGAAGTATTAATTAATATTTTAAAAAATTATAAAAAAGATATATCTGTAAAAAAATTGAGTTATGTTGTGTGTGCATGCTTGTCGATCTTCCACCCTCCGTTCCAATCCCTCCCCATCCCCGCCCGGCCAATTCACGTCTCCTCTATCCAACGGCCAGCCCAGCAGTGGAATGCCTATCGCAAACCCATTCACATCCGGCAACGGCAGCTTGTCTTTCAATCGCTTTGGCGCTCCCACCCTATGCCATTCGTCGTTCCAACAACTAGGACGTCGATTGCGCATGGACAGCGAGAGCCCGTGCACTGATGGGTGTGCCTCCTTGCTCTCACACCACCTCAACGTGGTTCAGCTCCCTACTGAGCGCCGGCTGCAATCCTCGGCCAACTCACTGCCACACACGAGATCGGGCTCGGCGGATCAATGCTTAAATTGAACGTTTACGGGCGAGGCGTTCGGCCCGGACGTCGCCGCCGCCGCGGACCCAGGAGCGAGGAGGACCACCGCCAATTTCGTCCGCAAAACTTACCATGACGACAACAAATTCTCCCCAAATTCTCCCCGGCACGACGTGAAGTACCGGTATCGGTATGGTTTGGCTGGTTGTGAGATTGGTCTGTGTGCCTTTGTGCGTCCGCGTGTCCCGTGTGTCCCGTGTGTGTCCCGGCTCCCCCCGGTGTCTTTTTACCGGTATCGGTATCGCTCTCAGTCTTTTGTACTTCCCATTGCCGACTTCGCGTTGTTCCGGTTTTCCGTTTTTGAGAGTAATGGCGCAGGTAAGAGGCTCCCGATCGGTTGAAGGTCGACGCCCAGCTTGCTTACGGTCGACATGTTTGCGCTTGCCCGCAGATAAACCCGGCTCGGCTGCTGACATCGGGTCAGATCGAGCAGTTGGCGAGCAAGGACGGCCCGCGTAGGACGGTCTACTTCACCAAGCAATTGCCCGATGAGGGCCCTCCCACTGGCGAGAAACGGTACGCACGGACGCAGCAGTACCTTGGCGAGTGGAAGAACAACAAGTGGGATGGCAAGGGCACGCTAGAGAAGGCTGATGGGACCCGTTACGTCGGCGAGTGGTTGGATGGAAAGCGCCATGGTGTTGGTACCCTCTGGCACCGGCATAAAGATGGTTCCCTGCGAAAGGTTTACAGCGGGCACTGGGTCAACGATGTGCAGACTGGTCGCGGCACGATGAACTATGCTAATGGAGACGTCTTTGTCGGCGACTGGGATAAGGGCCAGCGGCATGGTGTCGGCATCTGCACGTATGCCGCGGGTGGTGTTTACGAAGGCGAGTGGTGGCTGGACAAACGGCACGGCTTCGGAGTGTACGACTACCCGAACGGCGACCACTTCGAAGGGCACTGGGTGGACGACAGCAAGGAGGGCCAAGGCGTGCATTTTTACTTCAGCGCCGCGCATAAAGCCCACTCGAAGCGGTACGACGGCGAGTGGGTCGACGACGTGCCAAAATGTGGCGCATACACGGAGATGCCCCGCGATGCGCTCGCGCCCGATTCGCAGTGCCCCGATCCCCTACCCGGTGTGCAATTGATCGATCCCGAGGGGGTGCTCGCCTCGCGCCTCGCCGAAGTGCGCGCCGAGCGTGCACAGCACCGCGCGAAGCGCGTCAACCTCGAGGAGCACTTCACACCCGAGGAGCTCGAGGCTCTTCGGGCTGCCTTCGAGCGCCTCGACGCACCCGGCAAGGGCGCCCTCAGCCGCGGGCAGCTCGCTGAGGCCTTCCAGCAGGTGGGTATGGCGCCCACTGAAGAGGCCATTAGCTCAGTGCTGAGCAAGCTCCAGAAGGACACCGCCACAAGCTTCACCTTCGCCGACTTCGCACAAGCGGCCGATCTCCTCTCGCCCGTTGAGATGTGAGCCGTTCCCATTGCCTCACCGGCCACACTTGCACATGGTCTTTTTTTAGATCCCATGGTCGGTGCACGATGGTTGAGCACTAGTCTCGCCGTTTGGCGGACGTGGACCGTGCGGACGGTGCAGGCCGCCGCGCCTGCCCACCAGCACGTCGGACGTCGCCGCTGCTCGTTCCTCGTATTTCCGTCGTAAGTACTGCCGCCGCTTCGGCTGCGTGTCCCTGTGACAAAACGTTTGTGCTGATAAACATTATGTGACGTTCGGAGCCGATCGACATCTACAGTCGGTTGCGATGTGGCATGTGCGCGCTCGCGGGTCGCGGGGGGCCCCGCTCGGGCACCGGAAGCAACCACGAAGCAGCCACGATCGTGCGGCATGATCGCTCGGCCGTGATTGTCGGGCAAAGAATGATCCGATCGGCATGTTCGGATCGCACCGTAGACCACACATGGCGCATCCGCAGGTCCACGCACTCCGCCCGCTCTGGCGTCGTGGCGTGGCACACGCGCATCGACACGCGCATCTTCCGCGCCTCTCTCGCGGTCTCTCCTCTGGCCGAGTCAGGCGGCCACTCTCTCATCTCCGCCGCCCCGTTTTATCTGAGGCATCATCCGCCAAGATCCGATCCAAGTGAACTCTCCCGCCACCCGCAGTTCCGCGTGCGGTGCGGCGCGGGCCTGCGCGCCCCTGTCGTCGCTCCACTCGCCTCTCATCTGTGCCCTGCTGTGAACTGTGTTCGGCGCACGTGGGCGGGACCGAGCACGTGCTTTGCGTTTGGGGCCGCGGTACGCACCTCGCTCAGCTCACCTCGGCAGAGCTTGTCGAACATGCAAGAAAACTCCCGTCTCGAAAAACGGCACCCACTGGCCTCGAGGCCGGCTTCGAGGCCGGGATACGTGCTGACGTGCGCGCGCCGAAGCGCGCCGCAGGTTTGAAAGGACCTCGCCGGCCCGCTTCCCATCCGGATGCCTGTGGGCGAGCAAGCAACGGCGCGTAGCTCATCACATGCAGCAAAGGCACTGTGGCGAAATGGGCCGCACTAGCGTCGCTCGCGGTAGTCTCGATCTGTGCGGCGATCCCAGTCAGCGCGGCGGTCCCAATCACCCCGACGGTCGTCATCACGCTCGCGTCTGTAAGGGTCGTAGCGAGGCCTGTCGTCGTTACGATACCTGTCGTCCCGGTACCTGTCATCCCGGTACCTGTCGTCCCTGTGCTTATCGTCGCGGTACCTGTCGTCGCGGTACCTGTCGTGACGGTCCCAATCGGAACTTCCACCACGCTCACGCTCGTCACGATAAGGGACACCGCTGCGACTGATACTTCCGACGCCACCGCCAGGGCGGGCAGGAGGATTGGCTTGGAGTTCGAGGAGCTTCTCGCGGATACTCTTCCATGCCTTGTACTGCTTTCCCGACTGCAAATCGGCGAGGCGCGCCTCGTTATCAGTCGAGGAGTAGACGAGGCCAGAGACCTCGTCTACGAACTGCCGCTTGGTCTCTTTAGGTTGTGCGCGCCGCTCAAGCTCCTGCAATTGCGCCTGTAACCTGCCACGACGCGCGAGTCGCGGCGCGCCCGAGGAGCTCTGAGCGGCTGGCGCGCTGCCGAGACATGCGTGCCGCGTGCGTTCGAGTGTGCTGCCTTACATTCCCGCCTTCTGGAAGGCCTGCATCGAGCCGTCGACATCGCCTTCCTCGCCCAGCACCTCCGACTGCGTCTGCAGCTCCTGGATCTGCTCCTTGATCCCGTCAATCTGGGCCAGGAGCTCCTTGGGCACCTCCGCCTCGGCCTCATTCATCGCGTCATACCGCTTCTTCGCAGCCGCGATCCGGCGGTCCTGCTCTTCGACGAGTGCAGCTAAGAAGTCCATCAGCTCGCTCTCGAAGCCAAACTTATCCTTTTCCTCCTGCGTGAGCGCTTCCCATTGCATACGCAGGCCCTCGGTGCGCTCCTTGAGGAACCCCTCGCGGTCGAGCTGCGGAAGGTTCTCGCTTTTGGTGCCCTTGAGGAGCTCGTAAGGGCTGCAGCCACACAGGTAAAAGCGGTCAATCGATGGCGAGCGAAAGTCCGGGCCCGCCTTGTCGTCCTCATTCCGCTCCGCGAGCGGAACGTCGCGCGTCTTGCCCATCAGCTCGTCCATGGCCGCGCGCATCGCATCTTTTGCTGATGCTCGAGCCATCTAGAGGCCCACAAATCTGTTCGTGGCACGCAGGGAGTCGAACACTGAATTTGAGATGGCGAGGCACGCTTCACTCATCGCCACCACCACCACCACCAATACCGACGTGTTCGCAGAATCACACTTCAAGTCAAGACAAGTCAAGACCATTTTGCACGCACCACGTTTCACAGCCAAAGGTTAGCGAGACCCGGTAGGTCGCAGCTCAGAGTAAACGAATGGGTTTTTTTCCTTTTTTATCGAGTAAGCAACGCGAACGCACTGGAATTTGGTCACATACTAGCTAGCAGCTGTCAAGTCAAGACCACATTTTGCACGCACCACGTTTCACAGCCAAAGGTTAAGTTCGACACCGTTTCACAGTCGCACGTCGATTGAGGGCATGAATGACGGCTTCCGAGTCGTTCTCGTGAACAAGAGCCCTTGAGAGGCGTCTGCCACATGTCCGACGTCATGTCGCGCCAGCTCCGTCAAGGCGCTCGCAAGAGCTACGCAGGTCTTGATGAGGGCTCTCGTGATTCGCCCATGGTCGAGGAGGATGACGAGCACCCCGAACCCAGGAAGCGCGGCCGGCCGCCCAGCAAAGACGGACCAAAGCGCAAAGTGGGCCGTCCGCCCAAGGTGCAAATACCTGCAAGACCACAGTCGCTCCAACGTCCGGCAGTGTCGGACGAGCAGCTCCTCATCTGGCGACAGAAGCTAGAGGGTCTGCCAGACGATGACGAAGTCCATCACCTCCAGCCCCCCATGTGTAACTCCGGGGTTGGTGCTGAAGATGCGGCCTTCGATGACCGGTTCGTCGATGAAAAGGCTGTCGGCGACTCGTCTTGGGCAGTTGACGAACATGCTGTCGCATGCAGCGACGGAGTCGCTGCATCGGCGACATCACCAGCAGCAGCAGCAGCAGCAGCAGCAGCAGCATTGGCTCCAGCGGCACCAGCGACGCCAGGCGGCGCACGGCTCGCGGGGTTTGAGGCGGCTCCGACGTCGCCAATGCAGCGTTGCTCTTTGCCGCCACTATCTTCACTTGTGCAGCTGGCACCGGTTGTGCAGCCGCGAATCGACCAACCAGAACCCGATAGGCAGCGACTCGCGGCACCACCGGAAGCGATCAGCTACTTGCTCCATGTGTGCACCTTGCTCGCCCAGCTCCATGTCCAGCGCACACCTGCACTCCCGGCGCGCACATTGCGCGCACATTGCGCACGGCATGCTGACCATGTGCGACCAACGGCCTCCCGCGCAGATCCACTACTTCTTGTATTCCTTCCTTGACGCTCTGAATCTTGGCAACGGCTCGGATGGCGTGCCAAGCGAGGCAGCACTTGGACTGTGTTTTCTCGACGATGCGATGGCCGACGGTGATGTGCCGCTCGTGCACCGAGTGCACACGGCGGTGCTCGAGTTCCTTGCGCGTACCTCTCTCGAGGAGCCCCCCACAGATGACGATGACGACGGACGGCTCGAGCCCACCGAGTTCACGCGGCTGCGCCCCGAGCTAGCAAAGGAGCTTCTCGGAGGGCTGCGCGTGCCGGAGGCGTGGCCGGAGTTGCTGCGCCGCGCGGCGCGTGAGCTCGGCCACGACGATCCATCCACGCTCCGCGCGCTCGCGTGCGGCGAGTACCGCGCCATCACGCTGGGCGGGCGGCTCCGCTTGCTGAGCTTTCTATGCGAGGCAGCCGCGAACACGCTTGCGGCCCGTCGCATCCTCGATGCGCGCATGCACACCCTTGAGGCGCAGGAGTGGGACTACGAGTCGGCCGTTTCTGCGGGTGTGCTGCAATGGGCATCGCTCCAGCACCTTCCCCGCCCTGAGCCTCTCGGCCGCGATCGCAACCATGCCACCTTCTGGAACGCGGGACCTGGTCTCATCATGCGCCAAACCGCGACTCAAGCCGACGCCGCGCCGGCTTTCGCCGAGAACGCGGCCTCTGCCCGTCCCATGGCCGCGAAGCCCACCACCATCCTGCCCCCCGCCATCGAGCCCATCGCAACCCAGCCCACCACCACACAGCCCGCTGCTGCCTTACCCGACGCTGCCGAGTTTGTCTCCGCCGGGCCGCCTGAGGCTGAGATCGCGGCGCTGAGCAGCTTGCGTGTTGTGGGCGGTGCGAGGCTCTCGAGCACGTTCGAGCTGCTACACGGCGATGGCGCCGTCCCTCAGCTGCGTGCGGCGCTCGACACACGCGGCGTGCGCGAATGCGCCCTCGTTAACGCCATCAGCAACCACCAGCAGAACCTGCAGAAGCAGAGCATGCCAACCATGCGCCATCACCGCCGTCCGCCGGTGCCGTCGGGGCGCGTTGGCTGGCCGGCACCCCCGAGGGAAGATGTGGGCAAGGAGGCGAGCTTCACGCAGCTCGAGTGCCCCGCATGCGAACGCCGGCTGCGTGGCGGGCTCACTGAGTGGCTTGCGCACGCATGCAGCAGCTGTGCCCTCAACGCTCCCCGCGCGCTGCTGCGGCCCGACACGCTCCAGCGCCTTGCCATCGGCCTCCTCGCTCTCGAGCTTCAGATCCCGCCGCTTCTGTGCGCACCTGCGTGGGACGTGCACCGCATGGAGTGGCAGTCAACCCTCAAGGAGGCGGCCGCCTCGGGCGCGCCCTACGCCCTCAGTCGTATCGCCCATCTCGTGCTACGGCTGCAAGAGAATATCCATACCGCCCTGTTTCGCCCTGGATGGGCCTGCTCTGCCTCCAAGCTATGCGGCATTCGCTACCTGTCCCTGGACGACGCCACACCATCTCCAGATCAACCATCAGAGACTGCGGAGGTAGCTTCGAAGGCCGAGGGCCCAGATGCCGCCGCTAGCCGCCCTGCTGAGGTGAAGGCCGAGGGCCCAGATGCCGCCGCTAGCCGCCCTGCTGAGGTGCGCGTATTGCTGGCACCTTTGCGGGCAGCCAGCGGCCCTCGTCGTACCATCGCGGCAGGTGCGCGCGTGTGGATGCACCTCTACGTGACGCAAGGGACCGCAGCTGCGGGAGCGCCTGCGAACGGCTTGGGACCGGCGAATGGCGCTAAGTCCGGGCGTGCCGCCGCCGCGCAATCCTCTGCTGTCGCCTACACCTCTTCCGCGCCTGCCGGCGCACCCGCTACGGTGCAGGCCAGTGAAGGCCTGCGGGTGCAAGCCGACATAGAAATGGAGGATGTACACGGCGTTGTTGAGGCAGAAGCTGCGGCGGATGCGATGGCAGAAGCGGGTGCATCGGTTGCGCTGGTAGTGGAACACGATGACGCCGGGCCCGATGTGGGGGGCAAGGAGATGAACAGCTACAAGGGCGACGAGATGGATGAAGATGACGATAACGTAGAGGGTACCGGAGAAGACAGCGACAACCATGAGGCCACGGCGAACGGAAAGGTCAAGGGCGGGAAGGCGGATGGGGACGAGGATGACGAGGACGAGGGCAACGAGGAGGAAGACGTCGAGGAGGAGCGCCACCCAGTGGCGCAAAGGAGAAAGCGGGGGCGACCGCCGCTCCGAAAGACAACGCCCAACTCGAAAGCCTCGGAACCAGCTCCGCCGCCGGCGATCTCGGCGATCTCGGCACGCCTTGACCGCAGCACCCGCAGCAAGGGGCTGCCCAATGGCAACTATGCGCCCCCTGCGCACGTGGCGCCAGGGCGGCAGACACGGCAGACACGTCGGTCGCAGCTCGGCGAAGAGGGTGGACAGGAAGCTAAGGACGACAGCGAAGGGGCGGGCGAGCAGAGCGATGAGGATGATGCGGCGGAGGTGGAGAACCCGTGCGAGGTGTGTGGAGGCGCGGAGGACGACATCAACACCTTGCTTTGCGACGACTGCGACCGCCCCTTCCACATCTACTGCCTGCCGCGGCCCATGATCGCGGTACCTTCGGGCGACTGGTACTGCGCCGATTGCTCTGACAAGCGAGCGGTAGCGGCGCGCTTGCAGATCCGCACAGGCTGCGAGTTGCGCTGTCGCGACAAGGCAGGCAAGTGGCAGGTGGGTTACATGGAGGCGATGGGTCCCGAGGGCGTCCTGGTGCATTATCCGGCCCATGCCGGTGCGGCTGACGAGTGGGTGCCGCTCGACAGTAGGCGACTTCGGTACGAAGGCGCCGGCTTCCGCACGCGTGTGGCCGAGGTAGACGAGGAAGACGATAGTGCGTGCGCCGTGTGCGGCTCAGCGGGCGACTCAGAGCATCTGCTGCTCTGCGACTCCGAAGGGTGCAATGCGGCCTACCACACGACCTGCCTGCGAGTGCCTCTCGCTCAAGTTCCCGAGGGTGATTGGCACTGTGAGCTGTGTGACGAGCAGCGTGCTGTCCATGGTACGCTTGAGCGCGCACGCGCGCTCATGCCCGACGGGCTGCGCCGCTGGCGGCGACGCGTGCGCGGTGCCAGGTCCGCGGCGGAGCTAGCGCTGCTGCTCGGCACCTTCGAGGGCGCGCTGCGCCTCGACGAGCTGCAACAGGCTGGCCAGCGCGCACGCAAGGCGCACCGCATGGCGGGGCGTGAGGAGCCTTCGCCGACCTGCGACCTTAATTTCGTGCTCGGGTGGCGCTTGGGGTGCACCACGGGCACAACTGGCGGTGGGGCAGATCGCGAGTTCAGAGTGGAGCGTGCAGCGGAGCCACCGCCATGCTCGATCGTGCTTCCTGACGGTGTGAGCCCAGGCCAGAAGCTTTCATGCACGCCGCCCAACTGTCGCACCGTGCAAATCGTGGTGCCGCGTGGCATCAAGGCAGGGCAGAAGCTCCAAGTGTCAGTGCCACGTGCGTTGTGGCCACGCTCGATCACGTGGTGCGCGCTCGACGCCAAGGCGCCTGTCGAGGTGATTGCCAAGGTGCTCGAGCATGGACTCGAGCTCGAGGCAGAGCGCCGGCGCACCCTCGACAAGGAGGCCGAGGTGCGCGACGTGCTCCAGAGACTAATTGACGCTCTCGCAGAGAGTGATGACGAGTCGCGTCAGCGCAAGCAGCAGCTCGAGCAGCAGCAGCAGCAGCAACAGCAGCTCCTGCGTGCCCAGCACCAGCACATCCAGCATCAGAAGCACATCCAGCAGCAGCAGCAGCAGATGCAGCAGCAGCAGATGCAGCAGATGCAGCAGCGGCGGCGGCTGTTGCAGCAGCAGCAGCAGCACGAGCACCAACAGCATCACCTTCAGCAGCAGCAGCTACAACAGTTGCATCAGCAACAGCAGCTCATGATGCAGCAGCAGCAGAAGCAGCAACAAGAGCTGCCTTTGCAGCAGTATGGCAGCAACGGCAACGGTCAGCCACCCGCTGCGGTGCCATTGGCACTGGCGACCCCTCTGCCATCGCCACATCAACCATCGATGGCTTCATGGCACACAGCCACGTGGCCGCAGTCGCTTCCTGGTCAACAAAGTGCTTCGATGTCGTCGGTTATGGTGACCTCTCCAATAGTTGGCAACATGCACAATCCGCTTGCTATAGGTTTGCAATCGTCTTCCTGGCAGCAGCAGCAGCTGCTGCTGCAGCAGCGGCACCAGCACCAGCACCAGCACCAGCACCAGCGCCAGCACCAGCACCAGCACCAGCACCAGCACCAGCACCAGCAGTCACCACAGCGGCAACGGGTCTCCTCACCATCGCATCCACGCTTTTCGGAATCGCGACCGAGGCAGTTTTCTGCGGTGTCATCATCACCTGTCTCGCAGTCGAGCACCAACCCGCCACCAACCCATGCTCCGCCCGCGCAAAAGACTAGCGTGCATCAGCCGTCGCAGCAGCATGTCGGCATGACCGACGCAGAGCGAGCGGAGCGAGCGGTGAGGAAAGAGGTCGAAGGGGTGCTGGAAAGGCTCATAGTGCAGGTGGAGCGTGACATCGTCAATGAGAGGCGCGAGCGTCAGAAGCGAGAATTGAGAAAAGAGCGCGAAGCTGAGCAGCAGGCAGAAGCATGCATTGAACGCCTCATCAGGCGCCTTGAGCGGGACGAAGCCCAGGTATCCTGCGAGGACGGCCGTCCGTACGCCGAGCCGCTACGCAAAAGCCGCTTGCATTGCTACCGAGTACATGGCATGCCCTGCACGGATTGGTTCCAGGGTGAATTGCCTGAGTCTGCTCGCAGTGTGGATGCGGAGACCCAAGTGCGCCAGGCTCGCCAGCTGCTTAAGCTGGCCCAGGCGTGTGTGCAGGAGCGCCCATCAAAGCTACCGCTCGCGTGGGTGGCCCCAGAGACGCGAAGCCGCGGGTGGAATGTCATCTGCCTCGCCCTCGGTGGTGATGAAGGAGGAGAACAACAACAGGGGGCGGGATAGGGGTGGGAGGGGAGGGGTGGCCCATGTACACGTACTACAGGACGTTTTGCCACGCCCATCCGGATTACTCGAGGGGATGACCGATGATGTATGCTGTGTGGTGGCCCCTGTGTGCCGTGTCCCGTGTGAAAAGGCCCGCGCGGTCGACCTCAGCGCGGCGAGGGAAAATGTGACTTGGGGGTTCCGTTGCGCTGCGAGTGTGTGCCTTCGCCTAGCCGCTTGTACGGCGATGGAAAGTCGAACGAGAAATTTTTTCATGTTTGGTGCACGTGATGGTGAGCATCTCAGCATCCGGATGGAGCGTCCGCGCAGCCCACGTCGCGACGCCCGCGGCCGGCACGGAATACGAAATACATACCGGCTAATCGGTAGACTCACCAAAAGATCCACCATAGATCCACCACGCGTTCGCGCGCCATTCGCCGAAAGCGCTCGGCCGCGACGGCGGGGCAGCAGCGACGCTCACTAAGACGCTCACGCAAGTGGTCCGCGTGCGCCCCTCCCCCTCGACCTTGTATCAGGCGCCCCTGCCGGCGCCGGTCGACGTAGTGTATAAAAATTGCGGGAGATGCCGCCGAAGGCCTCTAGGATCATCGGGATCACAAGGGCCTTCTTGTTGCGGAGAGCGTCGTCAAAGTCGCCCGCCCGTGCTGACTGCCGACTTTGGAAGTGTGAATACAGGAATACTCGGTCAAAGTCGGTGCCTCGGCTACCCTGGACAGTACAGTACATGAATGTCCTTCTCTGCACGCAAAGCATCCACTGCGACACTGGCAGCCGTATGGGGCTCTAACACGGCTGTCGGCAAGACGCTCGTGAGTGCTGGGCTGGTCGTGGCCGCGCGTCGCGCGTCTCGACTCCCGCTACTTTATCTTAAGCCTGTGCAGACAGGGTTCCCAGCTGATTCGGATGGTGAGCTTGTGGCGCGAGTGGCAAGCGGCACCCATCGTCTTGGTGCCCATGCGGCAGCAATATCTGGTGGCAGCGCTATGGCGGGTGGTCGCAAGTGGTCGCCGACCTCGGCGGCCTTTGATGCTGGCAGCTCCATCGAATGCTGCACGCTGTACGCTTGGCAGCAGGCAGTGAGTCCACACCTTGCCGTCGAGCGTGAAGGCCGACCCGTTTCGGACGAGGCGGTGCAACGCACCATCGAGGCAGAACTCGGCGTGGCGACTTCAGCCAACTGCGAGTTCGTCCTTGTGGAGACGGCTGGCGGTGTGGCGAGCCCGGCACCGAGCGGCACGCTGCAGTGCGACCTCTTCGCACCTCTGCAACTTCCAGCGATCCTCGTGGGAGATGGAGGGCTTGGCGGCATCAGTGCCACAATCTGCGCGTACGAAACGCTCCGTCGGCGCAGCATATTTGTGCAGGCTGTGGTCCTTCTCGATGGCGGTCTGGAAAATCACGTGGCGCTACGGAAGCACCTCGACGCACCGGTTCTAACGCTGCCCGCCATCATGAAAGAGCACAGTCTCACACAGTGGCTGGACGAAGCGGCGGCGTCCTTGGATGAGGTGCTGCACGTGTGCACACGGTAGCATCTTAATTCCTCCAAGTTTCAGGGGGCGGGCAGGGCGGAGTGGGCTGGGGGCGCGAGGCACAGCCCCGAGCTGCCGCGTCGTCACGTTTTTGGGCGGCGCGGGTGCACCATCTGTATTCATCATGGTAGCAAATCACGTTCTCATGCATACGTATGCACATATTTCGCCGGCTCCGCGCGCAACAACCAACATCGAACACGTAGCTGTGCCACCTCACGACGCGGGGTACTGGTCCACGAGCCTAGCCGCCTAGTTCGGGTCCACGGAAACCGATCGACCATCTTGAACGATTGCGGACTGTGAGACGCGTCTCGCGGCCATTGCGCCTCGTCGTGTCACCGGGGCGTTCGTTCTGTTGGCGACGTCTCCAACGAGACGCACCAGTCGCCGGCCATCACGTCATACACGTGGATCGAGTCGAAGCTAGCACGCAGCTCAGGTTCCTCCAGGATGCGCTCGAGGTTGAGCTGATAGCGGCGTAGACCACCAATCGCCTGCTCGCGCGTAATGTACCGGCCGAAGGATTCGCCCGAGGCCATGCGGGCCTCGAGGAAGGCCCAATTCCGCAGCGGCTGGATGTGCGTGCCGAGCAGGTGCACCCGGCATCCGGCGGCGCGGCACTGGCGCACAGAGGCGAGCACAGGCTCGAGGTTGAACAGTGTCTTCTCGAGAAGCACCGTCCGGCGCAGGGCGAGTGCGCGCTCGACGAGCTGGTCCACGAGGGCGATCGACTCGCGATGCAAATACTGAGAGTGCAGTAGGTGCTTGCCCGGGCCCGCCCTCTCGTTGTTTCGACGCACGAGCACGGAGAGCTCGTCCTGTCCCCACGCGGCCAGATACTCCTTAATCAGGTCTGCGGACGCGTCTAGTAACGGCAGCCCGAGGGAGGAAAGATATCGCTTAAGCACGGTGTCCTTGCCCGAGCCGGGCACACCCACCACAATGTACACGTGCTGCTCGCCCGGTGCAGGCGGCCTCAGCGCTGGCGGGCCACCGGGCTGCAGCAGCGGGGGCTGCAGCAGTGGAGGTGGCGAGCCGTTGGACACTTCGGGACTGTCGGCAGCTGCTGCAGCGGCGGCGGAAGCGGCGGCGACGGCAGCGGTCGTCAGCGCCTCGGCGGCTTCCTCGTACTCCTTTCCCTCCTCCTCCTCGCTGTCAGCAGCAGGCTGATCGTCGCCAGCTGCTGTCGAGGGTTCTGCGATCGCATCCGCCGAGCGACTGCTGCTGCTGCTCCCGCTGCTGCCGTAGCCGACAAGGCCTGGGCCACCTCTCCACGTGGGCATGCGCTCCCAGAGCGTGAGCATGCGCTCGATGATGTGTGCGTGAAGTAGGTGACGCTCCCTGGTAAACGCGTCGTACCTACAGGTGAACTCGGGACCTGACTCGCACTCTCGCACCTCGGGCGAGGCGCAGCACAGCACGATCGAGTCGCGGGCGACGGCTGGGTCAGCCCAGTCGCCAAGGTAGTCGAGCGACTCTAGCGAGCGCTGCAGCAGGCTGTGCTCGTTGTCCGAAAACTCGACGGCGTTCTGCGCCTCGGGCAACTGTTCGAGAGCTTCGATCTCCTCTGCGCGCAAAGGAGCGATGCGTTGTGGCAACACGGCACTGCCTCTGGGCTGCAACTGCGGCGCGTAGCTATCGAGGTAAAGCGCGCTCGTGATTACGCGCATTATCTCGGGCTCAGTGCTGCTCAGCAACGCCGGTCGCTCCTCTGCGAGGCACAGTAGCGGTCGGCACGACCGCGGTGCGTCCTTGTGGTAAATTGTCCTCGACCATGCGATAGCTTGCGGCGCATGGCGCCCCGACACCTGTGAAGCCAGCAGGAAGGTCGCTGTGCACATGGGGTGCGCAGCCGCCGCTTCGAAAGCAGGATTCCTTCTTTCGAATTGACGAAGAAAAGGAATCCTTGTGTATTAAGAGGACCTCTTTCGTTACCTCTTTCGTTACAATGAAAAAAGGCTCAATCAAGCATGCAAGCAATTCCTATCTTTGGGCAAAACTCGTGGTGGCATGCAAGACGCCGATGAATCGTCGAAGCTCGATCCTGCTGCGCCGCGCGTTTAGAGTGCTCAAGCACGACTACGACGAGAGCGAGCGTGCCCTTGCTGCTGAGCGTGCCGTTCGCGTATCAGCGGTCGGCGAATTAACAGGGCTCCTCCAGCGCGCAGAGGCCGCGGAGCGCGAGGCGCGCGAGCTCAATGCTTCAGTGCACACGCGTGCAGCTTCTGCGCATAGCTCGCTCCAATAAGGCACCAACGCACGTTTGCAGAGCCTGCCATCGAGTCGGGTGGCAGCAGCGCTGGTGGTGGCGGTAGCTACCAGCGAGGAATGGAGTGGGCGGACCGTATCCTGTCGCACACCACACTCTTCTCATCGGCGTTCTCAACATCTCTCGACTCGCACGGCGGGCTTGCCGTGCCTCTCGCCGTCCAGCAACGTCTCGAGCAGCAGGAGCAGCTGCTCTCAGCGCACGCCGACCTCGTTCAGAGCCTTGCCCTCGAGGTACGTGAGATGGAGGCAGTCATGGTCAACTCCGACGTGCGCGCACGCCAGGAGCTGGCGAGCGTTCGAGCAGCAGTAGCCGATCGCGAGCACGGATTATCCGAAGAGTCGCACCACGCTGCCCTCGAAGCTGCCTTGCGACGAGCTGCTGATCTCCATGCCGGAGAGGTTCTGAAGGCGCAGCAAGAAGGGCAGCAGGCGGCGGCAGCAGCAACGCAGCACGTGGCGGCCGTGCGAGCTGCAGCAGCGGCGGAGGTGGATCAATACCGGTCGGCCGCGGCTGCGGCGCAGGCGCATGCAAGCTATCTCTCCCAACACATCAAGACGTTTGAGGTGGAGCTCCGCGCCTGCCGCATCGCGCTCAACGGGCAGCTACCGCCGTGCGACGTTGCAGATGGTCAACCAGCTCGTGACAGAGAGCGTCGAGATGGCTCTCTCCATTTCAGCCCGCTGCTCCCGCCTCCCATATTTGATGACGTGCAGGATGGCGCTTTCGCCGTCACGAGCCTGCCGGCATTCTTGCCTATGGAAGCGTCACCCACCGACATCCAGCCATCAACGGCATCACTGACAGTAGCAACGGCGAGCAGCGACGGGGCCGCTGCATCTCGTGCTGGCGAGCGTATA
>Ga0210246_101095_pt1 | contig 22970 bp, 17 predicted proteins | sample ChrtobMetaP3_8mM_FD_155469 | JGI IMG/M metagenome (GOLD analysis project Ga0210246, IMG submission 155469) | Chrysochromulina tobin associated microbial communities from unialgal haptophyte culture, Seattle, Washington, United States - P3_8mM | ecosystem: Host-associated > Algae > Haptophytes >...
CCTCCTTCCCCTCTGGTCGCGCCGTGGGGGACTGCGCGAGGATGCCGATCCCTCTAGGTGAGGAGAGCACGTTAGTGCTGACGATGTGTTGTGTGAACGCCCACGGGGGCGCGCGTAGCGCGGTGTGTGAGAGGGATCGCGGAAGAAAAGCTCCTTGGATTGTGCGGGGCCACATGAGAATCACGCCTACTCGGCGAGTCTGTGTGAGCTCAGTGCTGGTCACGGCTCTGACAGCGATGCCGCCACCAACACTCGCGCGCGTAAAAGGCGCGGCTGAGATGGACCTTGAGTTCTACGCACGAGGTCTGCTTGGCGGCAGCGCCTCACCAGCACCCAAAACGCAGCTACCGCCAGTACCCAGGCAGTTAGATGAGCGGCTCGCCGCAGCAATGCTCTCGGCGGTAGCCGCTGGTATGGCTCCCTCGGTCAAGATGAGCCCGGCCGAGCTCCGCACTGCCGCTGCTGCACTCCGGCCACAGTTGGCCATTGAGTATGACCGCGTGAATGCTGTCGGCGCCTTTGGCGGCGGAGCAGGCTACGATGCGGCGGTGGGAGCTCGTACTGCAGCAAGCTACTCGGAATCCCAGCAGCAGTTTGGCTTCGACCTGTCTGTGCTAGCCCTCTTTACAGTGCTAGCCGACGCGAAGCTTGGGCGGCGTGAGTCAGCCGATGTGAGTCGTCGCATTGGCGAGGAACTCCTCGGCGTGTTTCCTCCTGCGGCGCGCTGCACGGATCGCGACAGCCTCGGCACCCTCATTGCTTCGTGGCGTGCCCTGCTCGATGAGCTGAAAGCGGCTGGTTACATAGACGGCTACAGCGTTGACGACTCCGACGCCGATGAGGCGTTGTGGAAGCAAAAGTCGTCGCTCAGCCCGACGCGTCTCACCGTCACACTCAACGACTCGGCGACGCTGCGTGCCGCGCTGCTGCTCAACGGTCGCGGCGTCTCGCCGGAGATTGCGCGGCCGTTGCTCACCGCCTTTGCGGCCTCTTGCGGAGCACGCGTCGTTGAGCAGGCCGAATACTTTCTCGATGACTATCGCGAGTCGCCCCTGGAATACCGTGCCTCGCAGACGCTGCTCTCATACACATTGGCGCCGGAGTAATCGGGTCGAATCGCATTTATTCACAGCATAGTTCACACCCTCGTTTTGACCTCTAGAATGGAAAAGGACTTGGCCTCTTCCCTGGACTGCCTGCGTTCCAAGGCCCGCGTGCATGCTGTTGCTCGTGTGCTGGCGATGTCTGGCTCTCATGGAGATAGTGAGCTGACGCGCATACAAGCGCACGCGCAGGCTATCGCAAGCACTTCGTGCAAGACTGTGGCGGACTTGGCTTCGTGGATACTAGGCGAGGGTGCCTCACAAGGTCTGGATGTCTACAGCCTGCACGTGCTCAAGAAGGCCTTCGAGGCTGCTAGAGGCGGCGGCGCATCATTAGCGATACCAAACCCGCCGCCGCTAGCAGGACCAGCAGCATCTGCAATGCGCCTCCTCTCCTTTGACGCGTTGCGTCGTGCACGTGGCACCTTGGAGGACTTCACACAATTCTACTTGCCGTTGCACGGTCTGAAGGATCGAGACTTTTTTCGCTGGTGGCACGTCCTCGTCTACGCCGAGGCTTGCATCTACCAGCTCGATGAAGACAACGAGGCCAAGTGCTTCGCGCGCCTCACCGATGTTGCGGGTGCACCAGCTGGTGGCCGGGGCGGCGGCGGCGGCGGCAGCGGCGGTGCTCCTGCAGACGTGCCCGTGATCGAATGCCCTTGCGGAGCCGGGCCTACAAGCATGCTCACGGCGCGCACCGAGCGCAACAACGGTCGGCAGTTCTTCAGGTGCCCCAATGGCCCCAATGGCAGGTGCAGCTTCTTTCAATGGGCCGACGAGCCACCATCCCCTGCCAAGGCAGGCGGCGCCGCCAAAGGCCCTAGTCACGTTACCACGTCCGCTCATGAAGCCACAGACGTCGAGCAGGCGCTATACGCCATTCTGCATGTACACGGCTTGGTCTCTTCGCGCGTGGCTGAGGAGCTCGCGTCCGGGCAGCGGTACTGGGCTCTGGAGAGGAAGCTCTGTACAGCCATGGCGAGCTTGCAAGCCGTCAGTCTGGAAGACGTTATGGAGGCGAGCCAGCGAAAATCGTTCGACTATCGAGTGCTGCATGCTATACTGTGCCAGCTCTGTGGCGAGGTCCCATCTGAAGCGCTGCTGCGCTTCCTTCACGTCGACGAATGCCTGACAGACATTGCCGACGATCTGCTCGACTACGAAAAGGATGTTCACGGAAACGCTTTCAATGTTCTGCGCGGCGTGGTGCATGCCACACGCAGGGACGGCTCTGCCGCAGCTCTAGAATTGGCCTCTAGAATTGGAGAGATGGAAGAGGAGCACGAGGCGTTGCTCCAGGCCCTGCCCATCGAGCAGCGACAAGTATACTGCGCCAATCGGGCTGCGGCCATGGCCAAGCCAGGCGCGGATAAGTGGACCTTCCCGGCCCAGATCTTTTGTCCTGCCGACGAGGCTCGCTACCGATTGGAATGCGCACTCATAGAGGAGCAGCAAGACAATGAATCGGACCTTGACGCAGGCAAACCGTCCGCGGGCTTCGAGGTGGCGGCTTGCGACGCCAAGGAGCACACCGTGCCGACGGCATCGTGGCGCGCTCACGAAAAGAGCAAGCGCCAGCGAACAGGAACTCTCTGTTAAAGTCAGGCGTGCATGCCTGCACCACACCGTCCGGGGAACTACCTTGGGTCCACTCGGCATTGACCTCCACGCCCCCCCGGCGGTGGCTCCCCTGGGGCCGGCCAAATCATCCCAGTATGGCAGCAAAACCGTGCGCGAACCGGGGCACAAACGTGCCTTGAGCGCTTGGCCTATTTGACCGCCACGCTGCCAAGGTTGCCGGGTGGCGTGCACGGACATATGCGCGTGTGGGCCTCGGAAGAGGACGGGCTGAACATAGAGATGCTCGCGCAGCACGGTTCACGGTGGGCCAAGATCGTCAAGGAGCTTCCTGGACGCACGATCTCCTCTGTCCGCAACCGCTGGCAGCGGATCGACAGGGGACGGCGAATTACGCGAACGGCAAAGTGTCTAAGAACCGCTGCTAGTGGTGCAGGCAGCCTAAGCGCGGCCATTTGTGCTTTGCGCGCATGCAGCGTCAGCCATCGGAGGTCAAGGTAGAGTGTCCTCCTCCGTCACGAGAGGTCAAGGAAGAGTGTCCTCCTCCGTCACGAGATGTCAAGGAAGAGTGTCCTCCTCCGTCACGAGAGGTCAAGGAAGAGTGTCCTCCTCCGTCACGAAAGGTCAAGGAAGAGTTTCCCGATGACACGGCTGCCGAAATAGGCGAGCAGTCGACGACGGCCGGGCACCCCTCGGCATCAGACCTCGCACCTGCCGTTTACGCATCTACCACTACTGGCGCTTTCGGGCCGCTCCCTCGCGACATGTTCCGAACATCATGTTGCACCACCTAGGATTCAGGCGGCTTGGGCCAGGACTCACGCTCGATGACGACTCGTCTGGTGAGGACGACGGCCATCCACTTCACACGCCGATTCTCAACGCTCGGCGGCGCGGCATCTTCTAGCGCCACGCCTCTCGACAAAAACGTACGCTCAACGGGATGGGCGGCCTGAAGCCACAGCAACATTACACGCCATACTATTCACTGGCGCCGTTGCTGCCAGCAGCGCCGCTGCCCGCCGCAGGGTCCAACTGGCGAGCACGTACCCCATGATGGCCACATATCTCGCTCTTCCGCTGGGGCCAAAGCCTCCGCTCGCCCCCGGTGACATCCCCAGCGAAAGCACCGTGTGTCCGCATTGGCCATCCTGCCTGCGAGCGGAGGACGTCGCCCGGGTCGCCATCCGCGATCCCGGGCTCGCCAGTCTGCATTGGGCCCATTGCAGCAGCCCACCCGGAGCAGGAGGCGCGCTTTTTTTTCAAAAGTATTGAACAGTGAAACCGGGCTATAACCCGTCTCGTAACTGGGCCCCTGTCTTGACCGGAACCGTTGACCGACCGTCTTGTAAGATGTACGATCGTCTCATCGCTTTGAGGCTCGTATTATTGTGGGACATCTTCTAGAGTCAAGAGTAGACCAGTTTGGTCAATGTGCACTGTCGGTGGTCGTTGACGCACTCCCAGCCCCCACGCCACGTGGCGTGCTCGCCGAGCGAGGCCGTGGAGACGCACCGGCTTGGCTCGCGAAAACGTTCGCGTTCTTGCTGCTCTTATTGGCCGCCGTGCCGCGTGCTGAGAGGGGCCGGAAAGGCCTTTCAGGGCTTCTGCCCGGACCTCGAGCCGATTGCTGACGTCGAGGGCTCGCGATGCCTCGTTGGGAGTCTAGTGCCGAGGGGGAGGGCGAAGGGGCTGCAGCCAGCGCACGTTCTGTCGCCGTCCTGCGTGGGCTCTCTCGACCCTGGACTCTCTCAGTATAAGAGGTATGGATGAAGATGTGGAATGGACTGCCGCGCACGTGCCGTCTGTCCACGGGTTTCAAGGAGCCGCCCAAGCCAACCATGACACTCAGGAAGTATTTCCCTGACATAGGGAGCATGTAGGTGACCTTGTGCCTGCCATTGCCGCAATTTTCGATGTCGATCTTCTGTTCATGAACGGCAGGAGACACCGTCACCGTGAGTGGCAGATGATGCTTCGCGGTGATGTTACCCGCCTCGTCTCGGGCGTCAACGAAGAACGACGCTGGCGCCATTGAGTACCCTCCACGCGTACCGTCGCCACGCGCCACACAGTGCGAAGGGGAAGGTATGCCATGTGCCACGTCGTACTGAATCGGCGCCCCTCCAATCAGCACGAGATTTGCTCCATCCGTCATGGAGATTTCGAGCGTCTGCTTTTCTGTGGCCATCGGAGTGAAGTGGACCTCGTACGAGCCGTCTCGGCGATCGTAGACAACCAGCCCGCGAGTCGGCACATCTTTGGGATGAAACGGCACAGCACGCGCCGAATGCACACACTCGCCAGGCGTACGTACGGACGCGCGCACTTCGTGGCTGCCGTTCGTGCACACGTTACCAAACTTGTCGCGCAACGTGGCCACGATGATGATGCGCTCACCAGCTGGCAAAGGCTTGGACAGATCGAGCATGTGAGCGTATGTGCTATTCTCTGGGTCTGGTGAGAGAGGGTGCACGAGCAAGGGGTAGGTGCCATGCGGCAAGCCGACAGGCTCGCCTTTGACCCACGCAGTCACGCGGTACCATCCTGCGACCCTGAGAGAGAATGAGAACGTGGCTCCTAGGCGAGGCACCAGCATATCGATCTCCTCCTGGGTTTTGCACAGCTCAACGCCTATGATGGGCATCTCATGTGCCTTTGTATGCAGGTCGATGGTAACGGGCGTGCCGCTCTCGTCCATGCCACCCGGGCAGAGCGTTGGGATGATAGGCTCAACCGTGAGCCGAGTATGCGTCTGCAGTGCCTCCGGGCTTGGTGATATTGGATTGAGGCATCGGTCGCGGAGCAGAAGCTGCCCACTCACCTCCTCGCCTGCAGTCACCTCCCCGAGCTGTTCAGCAAGCCCCACGATTTCGGTGTGCCTCGGGCTGATTAAGGCTCCGGACACGTAGACGGGATACGGCGACTCCTCGAGCTCTGTCTTTCCATAGCGAATGTAAACGTCGTACTCTCCCCCTTGCTTGATGCAGAAGCGGACCAAGTGCGCACCAGGCTCAACAGGAGGAGGTGGCTCCTCGTCTTTGAAGGGGTCCTTCTCTCCATCGCCTGCAGTAAGCGGTGCCTCTTCTGACTTGTGCGCACGAGGCCTTTTTCCGTCTCCATAATACTTTTGAATGATCGCATCGGGTGGCATCAGAGGCCCCGTTGGACGCTCGGGGACCTTGCGAGCAAAGCTTTTTTGCAAAGGCGTCTTATTCTGCGCCATCGTCGAGCCCTTCGGCATCGCGTGCCCGGGGGTCGCATCCGATTGACGCATGCTCTGCTCGGTATCCTCCGTGCTCTTGGCCGTCTGCTTTGTATTATCATCGTGGCCACCGCGGAAACCCCTCGTCCACGGTGCAGGTGGTTCTTCGCCTCTGCGCAAGATCGCCACACGCAGGTGACCAAAGAGGCTCTTGCTAATGTCGCAAGGCCCCGGCTCACAGCCCATGAATTCCGAAGGCCGGAGCAGAAAGCTGGCCCAATCACCAGCGATAGCCGCTCGTGTTCCTTTTCCGTGCACGCGCGCCGTTGCTGGACCCCCAGCGGGGGGTATGATGAGCACTGGATACGGAGTCTTAGCTACGGGCTCGCCATCCTCGCCCTCGATGTGCAGCATGTAGCTGCCAGCCTTCCCTCGGTAGTAAACCGTGTACACGCCATCGTTCGCCTCGGCCTCTGGCTCACGGGGCTCGACCCAGGCTTCGCCATCGGGCATGCCATCGGGCAGGCCATCGGGCAGGCCTTCGGGCAGGTCCGTCTTGGGCTTATCTGCGTCGGGAGAGGTCCAGCCCTCGCGCGCGCGGAGACGCACGGTCCACGTATTGATTTCGCGGTTGCAGCGGTTTCCGAAACGATCGTTCGCCGTCAACCTAAAGCGTCCGATGGTGCGTTCGGGCGTGCACGCGGGCCTGTCGTGAAACGGGGCCTTGCTGCCCATGGCGATGGCGATGTCGCTCGCAGCCATGAGCCTCCTCTTGTGATCGTTTGCAAGGCGATCCCGTTCGATCGCGGATGTCACCATGCGAGCGTCGACGTGCTGCTGCGGCTCCTCGAGGACTCGGCAAGAATGCGAGTCCACTGTCGAGTGCCTGACGATCACAGAGAGCGGGTCCAGTCCCATCTCCACATTCTCTCCTTCTCGGCGGCTCCTGATGACGCCGCTTGGAATCAAGTCACCGCAAAGGTAGGCTGCTGCCACGTAACGTCCTGCCTTCTCGCGCAGGAACTCCGCCTCGTGCACGCCCCTACCTTTGTAATGGCAATTCTCCATGTCCGTCCATGTATCGCCGGCCGCGACCTTGGATGGAGCTGGCGATTCTGGATCGGTCGCAGGGGGGAAACCATTTGCCAGCGCTTCCAGCTTCGGCATCGCCGCGAGCTTCTGGCGTCGAAGCTCCTCGTCCGTCTCGACGAGCGTCAGCTTTGCGCTGACCATGCCTCTGGCCTTCACTGATGTGGCGTTAAGGAATCTGTCCCGTGTCAGCACGCTCACGCAAATGATCTCGCCTGAGCGCACCATCAGGAGTTCAGCCTCTCTGTCTCTGGCAGCGAGGCTGGAAGCAGGCGCAAGCGCAGGCGCAGACGCAGCCACAGGCGCAGGTTCCATCTCGACAACCGTGCTGGCAACCATGGCGTCAACACGAGCTTGCACCTCCTGCTTGGGCGCACGTAATCGCACCTTGCACTGATTGAGAGCTGCTACAGACGGAAGCACAGTAAACACGAAAGGTGGGTGCTCGATGGGCGGGCACTCCAGCACGACGTCGCCAGTAGTGGAGTAATTGCGCTCCGTGGCCAGTATTTTCGTGCGCGTCGCCACCATAGTAATATGCACACCGAATTTGCCTGACTTCTCCAAGGCGCCGATTTCAACCTCATGCATGCTCATGCGCTCTCCCGTAATAGGAGGGACGACCAACTTCGTGGCACGCACGATCTGCAAGTTGGCACTGCTCGAGCTGCTGCTCCCAGCGAGCAAGTCACTGTAAAGTGCTCGCGTGTCACTCTTGCCTTCGGCGGCAGAACTTAACTCGCCATCCACGATTGCATCGGAAAGGCGAAACATTTTCACGTGTACCTCTCTCCGGAGCTCGGTGGGTGAAGCCTGAGGAGCGTTTGCATCCAGGCGTATGGTAATGGCAGGAGCCACTTCGCCGGCCTCCATTATCTTCTTTCCGCCACGCATCGTCGCTGAAATGCGACCTTCCCAGCGTGGTTTCGGCCCACGGCTCGACCGTGGTGGGCCCTCGGCCACGGCGTCAGGGGGCTGCCATCGTCCGCCTTGGGCCATGTCGGCGCTGCCGGAGGGCGTCAGCGTAGAGAGTCAGTCCGCCGCGCCCACAGCGCACCCAGGCCGCGCCAATTGGGTTTCCTATGCGTGCTGTGCGCGCATGCGGTCGTTACGGGTACAGGGAGACACTTGAAAAATAACTCTCCCTACGACGTACCGGTACACTGCGGCGCGTCTTTACCGGAGTTCAAGTTCAAGTTCTTGAACTTGAAAAGTTCCCAGGTCTGTTTGTGGGGAGGCGGCTGCACAAGGCTGCGCAGCTTAACATCTGTTGGCGTCGTCTGAACAGGTGTGTTCTTTTGAACCTTTGAAAACACCCGGGGAGCCGGGAAACATGGGACAGACACACGAATCTATTCATTTCCAATACTTCTAGGTACTTCTAGGTACTTCTAGGAAGCGGAGATACACAAACAACCGAACCGACTCATGCACTCATACGCACTAAATACGCACGCGCACGACTAGCGCACGACCGGGCAGCCCGGACCGGAGCCCAGTACGGGGTCGAAGTACGGGGTTATCAGAACCCTGGATGCGAAGACGCAGGGAAGAGCCCAGCGATGGCTTGGCTGTTGGTGTGTGCGTGTGTCGTGGCTGGCTATAGGCTGGCTAGACACGCTCGGGCGAATCCGACGTCAAGTCGGAAGCAGAGACCGTGGTCACGCTCGGGTAGGTCGCGTCCTTGCCCTTCGCCCGGTACGACAGGCGAACACCCCTCGGGCTAAAGCTCGCCGTGAAGTGGATCGTGCCCTTGGGGGAGAGTGCCTGCTTAAACTCGTGGCTCTTCTTCCCGTCGAGTACGCTGAGGGAGACGACGCACTCACCGATCTTGTCGTCCGTTGAGTCGAACATGCCGGCATCCTTGTCCATGACGGTCACCGAGAGATTCTCACTGCATACGAGCGCCGCGCTCGTGCGTTCGCTGATCACGATCGACTCTTCCCATTTGGGCGTGACTGTCTTCTCCTTGACACTCGAACGGACTTCCACGTCCAAAAATTGGAAGATGACGTACGGATCACTCTTGCCGTTCAGGTCCTTGGCCTTCAGTCCGCTCGCCGAGTGGAGCTTGACTGAAAGCTGACCGAGCGGGGCAGCCTTCTTCTCCATACTCGCCTGCCTCTTCATCTTCTTCTTCTCTTTGGCGTGTTCCTTGATCAACGCGTCCATCTCAGACTGCTGGAACTTGTGAATGATCGTGTTGAAGGTGACAATGAAGATGAGGCATATGAGCATCGGAAGGAAGACGTTCAACCCTATGCGCACCAGGCCCAGGTTGTGGTTCACCTTGGGGCACACGACGTCGGAGAGCGCCGTGGCCTCCTCGCAGTCCGGATAGAGGACGGTGAGCGCCTCGACGTCATCCGGAGTGAGGCATGGCTTCGGGTTGTTCTGGGTGAACGCCTCCATGAGCGAGTTGCGAACGGGGTAGCCGAGCTGACCGATATCCACGCCGTCGATACCCGAAGCCGCACCAGGGGGGATGCCGGCCATCACGCCCCCCCAGATGCTGCTGAGCGAGCATACGCCGCCCCTCGAGAGACGCCCACCGCTCGAGAGGAATGCTTGGTACGAGTTCTCCCCGTTGGGCGCGGTGTTGTAGTCGGCCATCGGCTGGTAGTAGTTCTGGGGTAGGTAGTCCGGATGCCCGAGGCCAAAGAAATGGCCCGTCTCGTGCAGAATGGCGGCCTCGAAGTCGGCGCAGTCCCAGCACGGGAGCAGCACGATGTACGTGATGAGCGGCGGCGAGATGACGAACGTGCACGCGATCGCCAAGACCAGCGGGTTGAGCTCTGCCAAGTCCTCCATCGCCGCAAAAAGGCGCTCCTTGATCGTGATGTTGCCGTCACCGTTGCGGTCGAGGGCGTGGATGCGCGGGTTGTCGGGGCCTGGCGACGGTTGCCAGATGCCGACGAATCGCGAGAGGACACTCAGGATTGAGAAGATAACGAACGCGCCCCCCGCGGCGAATAATAGCCAGGTGATGGCAATCACGAGGGCGCGCGCGTCCGATGGGCGGCCGAAGCTGTGCTTCCAGCGGTGGATGTGCGAGCAGAAGTACGAGTCGAGGTACCAGCACAGGTCCTTGCCGCCGAGCAGGCCGCTCGTCGCGATGCTCATCGTCCCCGCATGCACCGAGATGAATGTGCGTCCAAAGTAGTTCGGCGAGCCGTTCGCGTTGAGGGTGAAGGGCCGCTCGCCGTTGGTGTAGTAGAAATTGGTTGTGGCGTGTGAGATGCTGAGCGCGGTCGCCACGGCAATGTCGCCGCCCTGGGCGTTCTCGTTCGGCTTAATCGCTGTCACCCAAATCTCAGCGAGGGGACAACCACCGTGGGACGGTAGGTCGGGCGCCTGGTGGAGACGAGCGGGGTACGGCACCTGCGGGTAGTTTGGGTAAAGCTTGTCGCACTCCTGGGTCACATCGATGAATTTGATGAAGCGGTTGTTGCCCGCCCAGTTGTTGAATGCCCTGTTCACGGCCGCCCTGTAGCCCGGACAATCAACAAGATCGAAGCCCCACGGATCCTCGTTGAAGAGCGGGTCGAGCGCAGCGCACAGGGTCGGGTCCCAAGCCCATGTGATGCCACCGCCAAGGCCCATCATCGTTTCTCTCACGTTGGACGTATTCGGAGTTCCCGCAGCACCCGTGCGCCCTTGGGGATTGTAGCTCCATAGGTGTCCAAGCTGGCCAAATTGCCAGTGCCTCACATGGCTGCCATACGCGCCGCCTCTCATCATCGTGACGATGTCCATGATGCCGACACCATAAGTAGCCTGCGACGTCGTCACCCAACCCACCACAGGTGTGAGCGACGAGACGAGCAGAACGCGCTGCAGCATTGCGAGGGCCAGATACGTCCAAACAAAGACGAAACGGCCAAAAATAATCAACTCTGATCGTTCTCAGTCTGATCAAGTTGGGAGTTGCAGGCATTGCATGCAGCGCATGTTGAGGGCAGCGCAACCCATCTTCTTCGAGAGAAGGGAGCCTCGTCGGCCGGCTGGTGCAATGTATACGAGTGAACATATCGACTACAACTAGTATCTCAAATTGTTTATTATCATGTCGGAATATGAAGGGATCGAATGCGGGCTTCACCCGACCGTCATCGTGCGGTGCCCGTGACAGTGTCCCCACACCTACGTACCTCGTACGCGCAGCTGACGACTGGTCTCCTAACATAATTACACTGTAGCATGGACACGATGATGGGCCAGCGCGGCTGCCATGGCGGCTGCTCGTCGCTCGAATGGCCGACCGCGTCCCAGGGTGCCGTGCTCGGCAATCGCTCACCTGGTCTTCCGCTCGCTGCCACGGCGAAAGAGCGCACCTCCAACCTCGCCGCCTGCGCTGGTGGTGTGCCCTCGTCCCGCGCCGTTCTCGCCTGAGTACTCGTCACCTGACCCCTCGTTTGAGAGCGCAAAGGGGCGGCGCCCATCGCCCGCGTCGCGCGCGAGCGAAGTCTTCCACGCCTGCGCCGCTTGATCTGCCCACGGGTTCGTCGACAGCGTCGGTCCGCCCGGCTCGGCGCTTGTGGACGAGAGCTCGTTGACGAGACGCACGGTTCGTGGCGCGTCGTTGTCTGGCACCACCGGCAGCGTCGGCGCGTCCGTGGCAAGCACGATCGGGTGGCAGGTGCTACAGAGGCGCACAGGCTCCTTGATCGCGAACTTGGCGATGGGCGCTCGACGGGCGGAGCACGTTCCACATACGGTGGTTCCGCAGTGGCGGCAGTGGTGTCGCCGCCGAGTCGCAGTGAATGGCTCACGGCAGAGCATGCAGAGTGCGGAGACGTGGTCGGGCACCCAGAGGGGCGGATGCGAGATCGCCTCGAGGAGCTGCACTCGCTGCGCCGCCCCCTGCCAACTCGCGAGGTCGAGGGGCGTCTGGCCGGCCGCGTTGACGATGTTGAGCGACGCGCCTGCGCGCACGAGCTCGCACGCGAGCGGCACGTTGCCGCAGAGCACTGCCTTGTGCAACGGCGTCTCCAGGCGTGAATCTCGCAGCCCGAGCTTCGCGCCCGCACCAAGCAGCGCCTGTACGGCGGCGGTGCTCTCAAAAGCCGAGCTCACAGCCAACAGGTGGAGGGGCGCCTCGCGACGCACGTTGAGCGCGTTCACGTCGGCGCGCGCGCGCAGCAGCGCGTTGATGAGCGGCAGCCGCACGCTGGCCGCGCACGCCACGTGCAGCGGCGAATTGCCCTTGTGCGAGGCTGAATTGACTGAGGCGCCCGCGTCCAGCAGCAGCTCGCACAGCTGCAGTGTGGCCGCCGCTGCCGCTCGCAGGGCGGTCGGGTCGTGGTCGCCGGCTCCTAGCCTGTCGCGCGAGGGCAGCGGCAGCGCGCCGGTGGCCGCGAGCGCGTGTAGCAGGGTTGAGCCGTCCGTCGGATCTGGATCGATGACGTCGAGGTCGGTGCTCCAACGGTTGAGCAGCAGCATCGCGAGCTGCACGCGCATCGACGGCGGCACACTTGCGGCCGCACACAGGGTTCGCAGCAGCCCCTCGCCCTTTGTCGAGAAGCTTGCATTCGGCTTTGAGCTGCTGGGCGATGAAGGAGGCACGCCCTTGAGGTTCTGCATCATGGGGATCGGCGCCACTTCGACCCCGGGAGGTAGCGGGACTGTGAGCGGCTGAGGGCGCACGATCCCGTCGGTGATGGTGCCGGTGCTCTCGTCGCCAGCGGCCTCGCCGGACATCTCGCCCTCCTCTCCCTCCTCCAAAGGGGGCGGCGTGAGTGCTCGCTCTCCCGCTTGCATGGCAGCGAGCGCCGCAAGTGCCGCCTCACGCCCACTCGAATACTTGACTGGCTCTGGAGGTGGCGAGACGAGGGGCGCCTCGCCTGCGCGCGCCGCCGCGAGCGCCGCGAGCGCCGCCTCTCTCCCCGACAGGAACTTGCGTGCTGGGCTGCTTTGTGCCGGCGAGGGCGGGGCGGCCTTTTGCGCCGGCGAGGGAGGGGGAGCCCTCGGGAGTTCGCGGCGGGAGCACAGGGGTCCATGAGCAGAGCCATCGGACAACTTACACCGTGCGCAACAGTACAGGCCCCACGACGCCTCAAAGAAGCAGCCGTTGGTCGCACACTTTCGTGCGCCGTCTGCTGCGACGGCATGGGGATCATGCGCACTCGGCGAGGCAGGGGGCTCCTGGGGCGAGTTGAGCGCGCTTGCCATGCTCGAGGACGACGGCCTCTCTGAAGTCGCCGGCGGCGGCCACCCCGGCGATCTCGGAGGCGATCTCGGAATGCCCTCGTCATCCCATTCGATCTCGCCCGCGATCTCGCCCGATCTCGGAATGCCCTCGTTATCCCATTCGATCTCGCCCGCGATCTCGCCCGCGTCCGCCGACGGCGCCGCGCCGTCCGCCGCAATGGGTGCGGTCGACGAGGCTGCTGCTGCTGCGGCGGCGGCATCGGCGGCATCGGCGGCATCGGTGGCATCGGCGGCATCGGCGGCATCGGTGGGGGCGGCCGCGGCCGATCGGGCTGGAGCGGCGGCGGCGGGCACTGGCGAAGGCGGGCGCATGGCGCGTAGGTAGCGCGCACGGCGCTCGTACTGCTCGAGCAGTTGCACGTACACCTTGTGCTCCGCCTCGTTAGTCAAGTCGGCGATGGCACCTTTGAGCACACGCGATGCGCGCTCATACAGCGTCGCCGCCTCCTTCCGACTGGAGTGGTCGGCGTGGATGGCGGCGTTGCCCAGCGCCACGCCACCTGTGAGCCCATCGACCGCGGTCGCCCCATGATCGAGGAGCAGCTCGACAAGTTCAAACAGGCCGCGGGTGAGCGCAATCAGCAAAGGCGCCTCGCCGCGCGCGTTGACGGCGCTCAGCTCCGTCCCGAGCCCGACGAGCCGTTGGCAAAAGCTCAGGTCGCCGCTTCGCACGGCAGCATGCACGAGCGTATCCCCCTGCCGGTTGGAGCCTCGCGCGCACCCCCCGAGCTCGATGATGGCCTCTAGCAGCGCGCGCGGCGCGCCCGCCCAGCCGGCACGGTCGAGGGGCGTGCAGCCCTCACTATCCGCGTCATTGATGTCGGCGCCGCGCTCGACGAGCCACGCCAGCACCGCCTCGCAGTGGGACGCGGATCGGATGTGCATCGCGGCTGCGTGGAGCACACTGCTGCCGGGCTCAAGCCCCGAGGCGCTGAGCACGCCGAGTCCACGCACACTCGGACCAGTCGAGCTCGGCAGCGGGTCGGACTCGGCGCCCAACTCGGCGCCTCGCTCGGCGCCCAACTCGGCGCCTCGTCGCAGCAGCATGGAGGCGACGTCCCACCGAGCCACCGACGCCGGGTTGCACCAGAGCGCCGCCTCGAGCACGCTGCACCGGGGCCCGCCGTCGGCGCCCTCGGCCGCGGCCTCCGCTGGCGCTGACCCGGTCGCTGAGCCCGCGGGCGCGGGCACGTGCAGCTGCAGCGCGCTCGGGCCGGCGCGCTCAGCCACGGCCTCGATCACAGCCAAGGAGGCACCGGAACAGCGCACGGCCTCGACGAGGGGCCGTGCGTAACGGCACTCGAAGAGCGTGGCGCCAAGCTGCGCGGGCAGCTCGCTGAAGCTCGCCGTCTGCGTCACCGCCTCGAAGTTCCGCAGGACGTAGCCTTCGATGAGCTTGGCGAGATGAGTCGCCTCCACATGGATCGCGTGAAGCAGCCGGCCCGGCGCGATCGAGGGCGAGAGGTCCTCGAGCAGCCGCGCCTCGCAGCGCTGCATGAGTTGTGGCAGTGCGTAGCGCTCGGCCGCGCGGTGGACGTCGAAGATCTCCGTTTCGCTCAGGGAGGTGCTCATTTCGCCGACGTACGCAAATGTGAGCACCGCCTCGATGGTCGCGGCCGACGTGTCGGCCGGAAGCTTGACGACTCGCGGCGGCGCCAGATTGGCTGGCGTGGGTGTCGGCGAGGATGGTGGCGCAGCAGCATCCGATTCTGGCTCCGCGAGCAGCTCGTCCAGCAGCTTCGGGCACCGGAGGTGCAGTACGAGCGAATGGGCGAAGATTGAGTGGCCCTCTTGCTGACCAAGAAGTGGATCGTGATTAATCAATTTGAGGTCGGCGCACGTAGGGGACAGCAAGAGCGATGCCACGCCACGCGCGAACTCAGCGTCGAGGGACTTGCATCCGCAAGCTAGAGTTCGGGACATTTCTCGACGACACTACCGTACAAGACATGACAAGAAGTCGGAGTTGCCGCCCCAAAGCGCTCGTTTTTCGGTGTGAATATTCACACTTGTGCGCGAGTCGCCGACAATACCTCCTGGCGCAGCGGCAGCTCGCTCTCGCGCTCGATGCGCCAACGCGGCCTGACAGCACGAAAGGCCTCGAGGACTTCGAGCCTATCTAGCCACTTGGTGACCGAGGCAAGCTCCATCGACCGGCTCGGCGCGAGCTCGAGGCTCCTATAGAAGCTGAGCGGCCGTTGCAGGCGCCACGCCGTGTAGCCGAGCCGCCGCCGCTCGCCGCGCGCACCGCCGACGGTAAAGGCACCATACTCGAGGGCACGCGGCACGTGGAGCGGCAGCGGCGGCTCCGAGGTGGCAGCGGCGGTGGCACTCCCACGGGCGGTCTTGGCCTCCGCGGCAGCCCCATCGAGGTGCGCATCGAGCGCGTGCACGAGTTGCGCGAGAAAGGGCCAGTGCTCTGCGAAGAGGCCGCGGAACAGCGGGTCGAGCGTCGCTGGTACCTCATCAGATGCTAGGAATGCACCGGAGATGGTGTCACCTGGAGTCGCGTCGTGGCGGCGGCAAGGCAGGTTCGGAAAGGCCGGGTCTGTGGCATGGCCATGCAATCTCTCCATCCAGCGGACGACGTTCGGTGCCCCCCCAAAGAGCGCCTCGCGCGAGTGTGGGTCGCGGTACAGATGGGCCCAAAGTGGCCCGTAGAGTGAGAAGTCGCCCCTGCACGGCCGATCGCCGAGCAGGAAGGCGTGCGAGGCCGCGCCGAAATGGCCCTCCAGCGCCGAGATCAGCGTGGTCGAGTAGCGCTCGGCGCCTGCTCGCGTCGCCTCGCTTTGCACGCCCTGCACCGTGCGGAAGCTCTGCATCTTCGAGACGAACGGTGCGACGAGCCGCGCCGAGATGGCGGCGGGCAGAAGCGGGAAGGCGCAGCGTCCAAACTCGCGCGTGGCCCAGGCAGCATTCTCGGCGTCGTTCCATCGGTGGTGCAACGCGAGCATTGGTAGCCATTCATCGGCGTGCAGCTCGATCATGAGCGATGCCAGCTGCTGCGCCGCCCCAGACGGCTTCGTGATTGGCTGTGGGTGCTGCGACTCGATCTCGTCGCAGATAACGGCAGAGTCCTGCCGCCATTCGCCATTTCCAAGCCGCACCGTGGGCATGATGAGTCTGCCGACACTTGGCTTGATGCGAGCCAGCAGCTGCAGCGCCGATGGTGTCGCGTCAGTGAACGGGATGCCCTTATACGCCAGCAACGCGCGCACCTTGGCCGTGTATGGCGACGCGAGCCAGCCAAAAAGAGTGCAGCCGGCAAAACGCTCATCGGGTGTCTGTAATCCACCACGGCGGTGGGTGACCGCTCGGCTGACACGAGGCACCGACATGGGGTAATTGTGAGCCCCGTGAACACGGCCTCGTGTGAACGTTAACACGACAGACGCGACAACCGGTGCTACGGACTGTTACTGCCCGCTCAGGATACACACTGACACACACCTTACATGACCCCATACGAGACGCGGAGCATGCGCGCGCTGGCGGCGTTGAGGACGGTTTGGGCGTCGGCGGCTTGCATGGCGGAGGTGGCGAAGCGCGCGCTGCAGCGGAGCCAGCCTGTTGGTCCGCTTCCTCCTACTCACTCAAGCTTTGCGTGGCTCTCGGCGTGCAGCTCGGGCAAGTGGGCCTCGCGAGAAGGCCAAAGCAGCCACGGTAGCTCTCTCGTACCGCGTCGGCGCAGCTCGTCGGCGCAAGCTGTCCAGACAAGGCCGTATCGATAGAAGGGCACTGTGGGCATGAGGTGGTGCACGTTGTGCATGTTCTGCGAGAGCAAGAGGGCCGTCAGGAACGGCGAGGGCGCGTCCTTCCTAATGAGGGAGGGCGCGCCGGTGATAACTGAGGTGGCGACGAATGGGTCGGTGGTGTAGTGATGCGGACGATGCGGCAAGTAGTCGAAGACATACATCAACCAAGTGGTCGAACCCAAGAAGGGGAGCAACCAATAGTGGATCGCCGACATATCCCACATCCACCACAACACTGTCAAGAACGCGGGCATGATCACGCCCAGGTCCAGATTGACGACGCGCTCCCATCTCACTTCGTCGAGCGACCTGCCCACCGCGTAGGCGTGGTAATTGTTGAAGGCCGTCAGCCAGCGAAGCGGCAAGAAGAGCAAGGGCCCAGATCCAGCCCAATGATCGGGATCGCTTGCCGGATCGTTCAGATGCGCGTGATGCGCGAGGTGGATGAACGAAAAGACGCGATACACGCCCGCAAAAGGGAGAGCGGACAAGTAGCCGAGCACATCGTTCCAGACGTGCGACTTGGGCACGAGGGCGCGATGGACCGCGTCATGCATGGGAGTGAAGCTGAGGAAGATACCGACCGCACAGATGAGCGACGCCAGCCCCGATGGCACCCGACGAGTGTGCCCAGCCCACGCACCGCCCAGCCATGCGCCTACGCCAACAAGGGCTAGGGCAACGGTCGGCCACGCAATCGGCGGTCGAAGATCATTGGGGCGGTATTGGCGAAGTGCGTCGCGCCAGGAATCGTCGATCACGGAGGTGCTGGCGTCGTGCTTCACGGCTCGTGGTGCTCTCACCTCCGGGCTTTGGTAGCATAGCAACCGCACCACCGTGAACGCCATCAGCCCATTGAGCAGGGTGCCCAAGACAGTGGCAGAATTCACCGCGTCAGTCGAGAGCTCGCCGCGGGCCTTTGGGTTGGACGGGTTGAGAACCGACAGGGTCGCGCATATGCAGGCCACTGTCGCACCGTTGAGCGCGATGAGTTCGGCGATGGAGTGTAAACGTGTTCTCATGCGTACCGGTATGAACTTGTGTGGGTCGGTGCTCGAAGAGAGCTCTCGAAGAGGGCGGCGACGAAACGAAATCGTGCGAGATCTCCGAGACAATCGAACGTCAATTTCTGTCCCACTCACGGAAAAAAGTGACCGCGACGGCGCGCGAGACGTCTCAACTAAAAGGCGAAGTCAAAAGGCGAAGGTGACTGCCAGCCAGCCGGACGCTGGATACATGGCTTCGGAGAAAGCAGAGCTTCTGACCGAGGCGCTCGCGGCGATCATCGACCTCGTGCCCGAGCTCGACCGGAACGATTATGCCTATATCGCCAAGGTGCATCCATGGGCGACGGACTCTTTCCTTTCGGGGTTGCTTGCGATGAGCGAGGGTGAGCTGACGGATGACACGAGGCTGATCGGACAGCTCATGCAGCAGCTGCAGGCGCAGCAGGCTACCATTGTGACGCTCGAGACCAATTTTGGCAACGCCGTAGTCGACGCCGACGTGCCCACGCCACCGCCTGCCGCATGGCAGCAGCAGCAGAAAAGCCAAAAGCCGAGTGACGAGGCCGTATGGCAGCAGCAGCAGCAGCAGCCGCGCCCCGGCAGCCGGGCAGCAGACCCCGCTTCCCCGCTTGCACAGCGCCCGCTTGCGCAGCGCCCGTCCGGCTCCCCGCTTCCCCAGTCCGAGGCACCTAGGAAGCCTGGACCGGCCGATCGCCCGCCCAAGGCTGATCCGAAGGTGCGGCCTGCGTCCCCGCGCGCCGACGACCGGCCACCTGGAAAGCACCCGCAGCCCAAGCAGAAGCAGCAGCAGCAGGCGCCGTCGTACGACGAGTACCCCGAGGAGAATATCTCGACGCAAGTGTCGCCAGTGCCCAAGCGACCAGTGCCCAAAACCAAACCGAAATCCAAAGCCAAGGGACGCGATCCGGAGGACGACGGGGACGGCACCATCCCGTGGAGCGAGTTCGCGGAGGATGGCGAGGGCGGCACGGTGCAGCCCGCCGACGCGGCCGAGGAGGAGGAGATGGCTCGCCGGCGCAACACGCGAGAAGAGATTCGGTTCAACTCAATCTCCGAAGAGCTCAAGGCCATCAACGCGGGATTGATCGACCCCAGCGAGATCTCGACCGTGTCCGCCGTGGACACGCGCCAGGCGTGCCAGCACTGCGGGCGCAAGTTCCTGCCCGACCGCCTCGGCCGCCACATCAAGGTCTGTGAGGACCTCAAGCGTGGCAAGGAATGGCGCGGCACCTGGAAGTCGCCTCACAAATCCGACCTCGACTCTCAAAAGTCGTTACTGACGAGCAGCTTCAAGGTGTGACCGCGGCGCCAAGCTGTGAATGCAAGGCCTGCGAGACCCAAGCGCTGCCATGTGGCACGTTCTGCAATTAGCGCTCGCGGCGGTGTGTGGTCTTGCGCGTCTCTCGGCTCTCCCCGCCCCAACCGCCCGCAAGCCTCTCTCACGTCGTGGTCGGCGCCCCTCGTCTGTCGCCGCTGGCCGCGAGCGCATGCTTCAGGTTCAGCGAACATGTATGATAGAACATCAGAGCCTACCTACTTTCCCTCTGGCCCTCTGCTCCTCACTGGTTACATAACATTGGAAATTGGTAATACTACGTCAGCAATGTCACATTCCGAATGTCCGTTTTCATGCCGACATGCCCTCTTGCCTCTAATCGGATATCGGTAATCCCCGGCCCGTCCACTACAGCGTGGATTGTCCAAGTCGGACGAGAGCGACCCTCAATCTCGATGAGGGGAAGGCACAGCTGCGGGTACACTTGTTGAGTGCTGTGGGTTCGGTTGGAGAAGACACGAAGAAGGCAACCCGTGGCAGGACTCGTGGCGTCGTGGGTAGGCTTACGTTAGGCATCACACGCCCGATCGCGGATCGGCCGATGGCGATGCCGTCACCGGCGGATCAGCGAGCAGACAGCTACAGTGTACAGAAGCACGACGTCTCGAAAACGAAAAGGCAAGATATACGCGCCCGAGGACTTGGGAAAAAGGGCAAGGAAGGATGGCGTTGCAAAGAGGCGAGCTCAGGATGAAGATAAGAAGCATTCCGAAGGTGAGACTGCAGACTCAGAAACCGGACGGAGAGCGGGCGCATGAGTGGGCGCCGGTTGGTGAGAGTTTTGACGTTTGTGAGAGTGTTCAGCGTGTAGAAATGGGATGAGCATGACTGATGCCTGACATCGGTGTTCCCCCATAACGCCACGCTTTGCATGCTTGGGTCCGTGCCCTCGCCACGTGTGCCGTTGCCGCTCCGCGGCGGTTGTTACTTACTTACTTACATGCCCTGGTGCCCAGAGAGGTACGGCTTTCGGGTTGGGAACTCTCGATTTATTTGTTCAGGCTGCAGAGACTGCTCAGATGCGTCTCAGACTCAGATGTCCATGGCTGCAGCGCTCGTAGCTCCGCTCTTGCTGAGAAGCCGCAACCGCTGATCCTTCTTCTTGATCTTTTTGGCGCTGAGGCTCTTGACAATGCGCTTGCCGTCCGCAGACGTTTTGAGTGTGACAGCACGGTGTTTCGGAATGCCAGCAACCTCGGCATTCTTACGCTGCTCCCTCCGCCTGTCCCTTCGCCGCTGATCACGGCTCTTGCCGCGCACGCGGTCGTCGGAGTGCACGCGGCCGACACCGGCCATCCTCTTGGGCTTCGAGGACTCACTTGGGAGACGTCGTTACAGGGCAGTGTGAATCGGCTGTGAATTGGCTGTTTTGTAAGTTTGGCCCGGCCCGGTCGCGGTCCGGCGGGCCCCGCGGCCGCCGCGCACGCGCGCCGCCGCGCGCCGGGGCGGCGTTCGGTCGGCGCCCGCGTCCGACTCCGAGGTCCGAGCCCGCGAGCCCGTCAGTCGACATAGTGGCGGTGCCGCCTCAATGATGCTCAAACAAATCGTGGAACAGGGGGTGATCTCTCACACGGCCCCGCCGAGCGCCCCGCCCCCCCCGCCCTTGCTGCGTGCACACCGTCTAGCTCGACGTCTAGTCCATTACGCCGGCCGCGGCACGGCCGACCGCGGCCGTAGCCGCCCGTACGATAGCCGCGCCATGCGCACCGACATACTCACATAGCACACTCGAACCGTTGGTACCGAAGCGCCTCACGGACACTGTGCCGCCACGCGTACGCAGTCGGTTAGCCGCTTCCGGTCTACACCCGAGACACCCGACCCGCCGACACACCCATGCCTCCTACAGTTCAGAGGTATCGTACCAGCTCCTCCCCTCGCATATCAAGCGGAAGTCGCTCTCGTCCGATGACGAGCTGCGCCACTAATCAAATGATGGCAACCAGACCGCACAATGCGACAGCCACTTCTCACAAAGCGGCAGCCACAGTGCCATCGCATGCCCCCCCACCGCCCGTCTGTGCCTCCGCCATCCCCACCCATCGAGCGATTTAACCCTTCAAGAGGCCTGCCGCACGCCACTCCTCGCGGCGCACCGGCCCCTGCTCAGCCGCCAGGCCGCCATGGCGAACGGCGAGAGTTTCCCTTGCATCCTCCATGGTACGAGTGGACTCGCTCCCCGACGCTTCTCATAGCTTCGCAGCCCCCCCTCGGATTCCCCACGAGCATACCCACACGTGCGCCACGCACGTTGAAGTGCTCAGTCATTCCCACATCTCCCGCAGCTGAGCACGTGCTCAAGGTCGCGCGGGGTGCAAACCCGTGCCGTTTTCGCCCCGCGCAGTGGAGGATCACCCTCCTTTGGCGTTTGCCTCTTCAACGGCCGCCCTAACGGCCGGCGATAACGCGACTTCCGGGCGAGGCCGCATGAGTGGCCCCCTCCTGCGCCAGGGCCGAATACGCGTCACCTGCCGTCCCCAGCGGTGAGAGCGGCGAGGGCACGGAGGGGCCATACCCTGGAGGGCCATACCCTGGCTGCTGGATCACGAACGCGGTCGGCTGCCCGTACATGATGGGTTGTGCGGCGTGCACGGGCGCGACCACGCCGGGGGCCAGGGGCGATTGCTTCGTGGGGGAGTAGCAGCCCGGCGTCGGCCCTAAGCTCGCCGTTGGGAACGACGGGGGGGCCGACGTCGGCGGGTAGGCATGGGGGCGCATGCCGGCCTTATCGAAGTTCGAGGCGGCACCGTCCCCCGCGGCGGCCGTCGGCGTCGTGACAGAGGACGTGGGGCCGACAATCACGGTCGTGCAATTAATCGGGACTCGCTCGGGGGGTACGATCGAGAGTGCCGTGCGCGGTGGCTCCTTCTCGGCGGGGGCGCTCGAGGGGGCGATCGCTGTCGGGTAGAGAGATGATGCGAGCGCCAGGGCAACCCGCTCCGCCGGTTCCATTACGGCAGGGGCAGGTTCGGCCATGTCCACGAACGCTGCCGCCGTGGGCAGCAAGTTCTTCGGCGATATCGTCGCTGGGGCCAGTACGCCGGTGGGAATCGATGTCATGCCCGTCGATCCAGCCGTCGGCAGTTGGCTCAGTATCGGGGGGGGCGTGGGCGCCATGGCTGAGAGTGGCATGCTGGGCGCCATGCCTGGAGGGTGGCCGATCATGCCGAAGGGCGTGCCGGGGGCGATGCCGGGGGCGATGCCGGGGGTGATGCCGGGGGCGATGCCGGGGGTGATACCGGGGGGCATGACGGGGGGCATGCCGACCGGCACGCCAGGAATTGAAGACCATCCTGAGTGATCAATGTACTCGTACTGCACGGGCGCTTGTGCGGGAGGCATACTGTTGGGTGGCATCTGCATGTGCATCGGCATAGACCCCGGCGAAATCTGCTTCTGGCTGTGCATTCCCGCATGCTGCGGCTCGGCCGGCGGCGGTGGCTGCTGAGCGTGCTGCGGCTGCGCGTACGAGCCGTTGGCACCTAGCGGCTGTGCCGGATAGCATTGGTACTGATGCATGAAGCTATTATAGACGGCTTGCTGCTGCTGCTGCTGCTGCATGAGGAGCTGCTGCTGCTGCTGCTGATGCTGCTGCTGCAGAAGCTGCTGCTGCTGCTGGAGAAGCTGCTGCTGCTGCTGCTGCTGCTGCTGCTGCTGCCGTGG
>Ga0210246_101097_pt1 | contig 22911 bp, 14 predicted proteins | sample ChrtobMetaP3_8mM_FD_155469 | JGI IMG/M metagenome (GOLD analysis project Ga0210246, IMG submission 155469) | Chrysochromulina tobin associated microbial communities from unialgal haptophyte culture, Seattle, Washington, United States - P3_8mM | ecosystem: Host-associated > Algae > Haptophytes >...
GTTCGATGATGAAGCCGCTGCCGAAGCGGCTGCCGATGTCGCGCCCTGGACAGTAGGGAGTGTGGTCAGTTTCGGGAAGTTGTGTATCAGACATTCGAATATCATTCAGTATCATCAGTATAGACATGTATCATTCAGTATCATCAGTATAGACATGTATCATTCCATATCATTCAGTATCATTCAGATTTCACACTCTTGGTCTTTTCATATCATCAGGCTCACCTTCTTGGAGTCTTTGACAATTCGATCTGCTTCGTCTTGCTTCTTCTGCTTCTTCTTGTCTGCTTCTTCTGCCGCACCTTCTTCTTCTTCGTCCTCCTCCTCGTCCTCCTCCTCCTCGCCGTCATCGTCATCGTCGTCATCGTCATCGTCCTCGTCCTCGTCCTCCTCGTCCTCCTCGTCGTCGTCGTCGTCGTCGTCGTCCTCTTTGCCCTCCTCGTCCTCGTCATCCTCGTCGTCCTCGTCGTCGGCCTGCGTGGTGGTATCATTCAAATCATCATATCATATCATATCATCATGTATCATCAAGTATCATCAAGTATCATCAAATCTCACCTGCTTTTTTGTGGAGACTTTCGTCTTTTGGGAGTCCTTCTTCTTCTTCGGCTTCTCTTGCCGGGCAGTCTTGTTGTCGCGATCTTCTTCAAGAGCAGCAGCGAAAGCCTGAGAATCGAGTATCATTTAGTATCGTTCAGTATCGTTCAGTATCATTCAGGATCATTCAGGATCATTGTATATCATTCTGTATCAGCATCAAACCTGCTCCGTCACAGCGTCAGAGGGCGCTTCATTGCAAGGACCTGGGAGATAATAGAGAATTGCAGGCCCGTCGAGATCTCGCTTGTGAGTCTTATTCCCCTTCTGCCCCTTGTATGCCTGGGAAGCCTTTCTTGTGGCCACAAGCCTGTGATGCAGGACGTCATTCAGTATCATAATATATCATCAGTATCATATCAGTATCATGTCGTTGGCAGTATCATATTGTATCATATTGTATCATCAGTATCATATCAGTATCATTGTGTCTCACCTGAATCCTTGTCCATCCTGGAACTCCCAATCCATCTTGCCTTCGCCTGGCACCCCAGCGCCGCCAACACGTCCACCCATGCGTTCGGTCATGAACTCCTTGGTGCGCTGCACGTCCTCGTACAGGGTGTTGTCCGTGATGGCCTTGCGGATGATCTCTCGGCCGAGCTTCCAGGTGGTGTAGGTGCCATGCTGCTGGATCAAGGGGTTGCTGTCGACCTTGGAGCACGGCCAGTCGATGTAGTCTTGACGCTTCTTGCGCGCCTTCGATTCCGCGTTCGCGGCGGCAATGGCAGTTGACTCCCCCCTGTGTTTTGGTGCTCTGTGTTTTGGTGTTTTAGCCACGCCCGCAGGGCGTGTGTTTTGTGTTTTTGTGTTTTGGCCTTGCTCGCCTGAGAGCTGTGTTTTGTGTTTTCGTGTTTTGGGGCCACTGGCCTACTGCAGGGTGAACTCAACAGACAACGTACCGGGCGCGGGCCGGTACGTCCGTGTGCATTCTACTGCTCCTGCCGCTGCTTCTTCTTAGCTTCTTCTGCTGCTCTTGTTGCCGCTGCATCTCCTTGCCTGCCTCACGAGCAGCGCTGAGGTGTTGAAGACGGGGCAGTAGACAAGATCGACGGCGTTCATCGACTCGCTCAAGTTGAGCTTCGTCTGGAGCTGCACTGCTGCAGCCAGTAGGAATTGAGGTCGTGCTCGGCCGACTTATTAGCCGACTTATCGTTGTCTTGGACCTCCAGGTCGCTGCCGGGGCCAGGCTTGGTGCCTCCCAGGTCCCAGCTGCCAGCATGCCAGCCAGGACCTCGTCTTTTTGCAGAGGGCGTGCCACTGCGACGTCTTGATGTACATGTAGACTGCACGATCCTTACATGTAACAGTTGTGCGCACCTTGGGCTCCAGGCTGTTGAGGAAACTCTCAAACTCAAAGTGACGGAGCACCTCCACCACGTCCTCGCTGACAAAGGTGCAAAGTACACGGCGCATCGCAGCTTCGCAGGGCGGGTGACGGGGGGTTTCCTATACAAATTGGGGGTGGTTTCCTATACAATACGTATCCTAATGTATCCTGCATGTATCCTGCATGTATCTTGCATGTATTTCGATGTGTCCTATCAAGATACATCAAGATACATCAAGATACATCAAGATACATCAAGATACATCAAGATACATTTGTATCTGTCACTTTGGCGATGATGATGGCATCGAAACATTCCGACAACCCCAGAGATATGTATCCTGCATGTATCCCGCATGTATCCCGCATGTATCTCGCATGTGTCGAGCATGTATCTTGATTACCACGGAGGATACATGTATCCCGCATGTATCCCGCATGTATCCCGCATGTATCCCGCATGTATCCCTTCATATCAGATACATCTCTCTCCGGATGCATTTGAGATACATGTATCTCACTATGTATCTCACTATGTATCTCGGATGTATCCTGTATGTATCTTGATCACCTCTGAGGATACATGTATCTTGCATGTATCTCGCATGTATCTTGCACCTCAGATACGTACCTCTCTGCATACATTTGAGATACATGTCTCTCATGATGTATCCCTGATGTATCCCGCATGTATCCTCTATGTATCCTGGAACCACTGCAGATACATGTATCCCGCATGTATCCCGCATAAATCCTTGCATGTATCCCACATATATTCGTAATGACGCGTCCAAGATACATGTATCGTGATTTTGTATCTCGGTGTATCCTGATGTATCCTGATGAAGAGTCCAAGATACACGTATCGTGATGTATCTTGATGTATCCTGACATGTATCCAGTGTGACACCAAGGAAGCGCCCAAGATACATGTATCTTGATGTATTTGATGTGTATCCCAAAATGTATCTTGGACTCGTTTGGGATACGTGTAAAATACATGCAAAATGTGAAGGATACATGTATTCTCTTGGAATGTAACAGAGCATGTAAGATACATTTGAGATACATCAGGATACATTCGGGATACATGTATCCTTCAGGATACATGCAAGAACCAAGATACATGCAGGATACATTAGGATACGTATTGTATAGGAAACCACCCCCAATTTGTATAGGAAACCCCCCCTGACCCGCCATACCCCGGGTCAACCCCGGGTCTGAACCCGTGCAACCACCTCGCCTGGCGGTTTTCACGACACAGCAAGGGAAGCACGGGCTTTTCACAGTAAGTCAGGCCATCATTTCAACCCTCCGGCCCGACAGCTGTAACACGATCACATGAACCGTTCATTGTGGTATTCATTGTGGGGTAATATCCGAAGAAGCCAACAGCACCAGCCACGATCTACAATAGCAAAGCCTCTGGCGCTACATGTATGCGTTTGCATTCGTGGGTCGTACGGTCGGCAGCGGCCGCCGAGGCAGCGCGTGTCGTCGAGGCGAGTGCGGCACGGGTGTCGTCAACCGCGCGACCCGCGAGGGCGCGCCTGGGGGCAGCAGTGGCACACCACGGTCGATAAGGATGGGCAACCGATTCGCGAGCCCCGCGCCGTCGACCCAGCCCAAGCGCGAGCCGCTAGGCGGCAGCGGCAGCGAGTAGCCCATCGAGGCCGCATGCGCCGCTTCCGTCTTGTCCATTAGCATCTGCCGGTAGAGCGCATCGAAAAGGGAGGCGCCCTCTCGTAGAGCAGCCACGCGCGCGGAACAGGCTGTGGACCCGGCGAGCACGCCATTGAGATCAGTGGCCGCGAGCGCGTCGAGCGCCGCGCGAATCGCAGGGAGCATCCTCGCGTGAGTCGTCCACATGGGTGGAGAGGATCGCTCTCCACGGGCGACGGCGGCAAGCGCGGCAAATGCCTGACGAAGATGTTGGCATTCGCTCACTGCGACGTCTGTCGAAAGCCTCCCATGAGGCTGGTGCTTCCCTCCGAGAGTCTCGACCGCGCGACGTAAGATGACGCAGAGAGCAGCATCGCCACCTGCAGAAACGACAGCGGCAGGAGGAACCATGTCTGCCATGCAATGTAACTCACGGACGGCAGACCGCTTTAGCCCGTCAGTGCCATTGCGCATGATGTCGCTCAAGACCAGGATGCGCGAAGCTATCACGGGTATCTGTCGGAAGGCCTCCTTGGGTGATTCGCACGGCTCAAGTGGTGCAAGAACCCAATTATCCATTGGCTTGGGCAGCGGCTCGAGCATGCGGCCTAGGAAGAAAGCGTCTCGCTTGTGCTCGAGCGTCGGCTGACATTGGCGCGGTGAAATGCACGCGCCGAACTCGAGACGGACCATGGCCGCCTCAAGGGCTTGCTCGTGCGAAGCGACGAGAGGTGCGTGCGGGTTTTTTGTCGTAACCGAAACAGTTCCGGAAACCTACGCACCTCCGCGCATGCAAGCGGACGCGGTTCAACGAGACCGACACAGAACGGAACGGCCCACCCCACCTCCGCGCATGCAAGTACTCGGAAATTTCGTGTCCGGTCTGTTCAACGTGACCGACACAGAACGGAACGGCCCACCCACCTCCGCGCATGCAAGTCCTCGGAAATTTCGTGTCCGGTCTGTTCAACGTGACCTGAACGGAAAGGCACAGGTCACCGATCGCATGAGACCAGCACCGTGCCATTGGCACCCGTGCCGCGATGAGTGCCAAACACGGAGAGCTGCCCAGGTCTTCGGAGAGAGGCGATTTTATCATCGCACATCCTCATTCGATCACCTCCGTGCTAAGTTCCATCCCTGACTTGCGCAGCCGCTCGACGAGGGTCATACCAAAGGCGGCGGCGGGTGTGAGGACGCCCCCAGCCGCGCAGGCAGACCTCTCGAGTGCGCCGCACAGTGCTGCCTCCACCACCATCCGAGCGGTGGCCTTGTAGCCCGGGTCACCCGCGTCGCCGCTGCGCACGTGCGCCATGACCTTACATTCCTCGCCATCGGCACGAAAGCCAACGCCGAGGGTCGAAAAATGGAAGTGACCCGTGTCTTGAAGCTCCTTGGACGGACCCTCTCCCGGCTTGGGCAGGGCGCCACAAGCAAAGAGCAGCCAACGGATCGGGCTCACGACCAGAGCGATCCCCAGCATCACCAACCCGGCCAGACCGCCCAGCGCGGCAACGCGCGAAGGCATCGCTTGCACCTCGGCGTAGCTCGGGCGAGCGCCCAGACCGCCGTAGCCAAGCAGCACGGCCGACTTGCGCACCACCGGGGCGTTCACACTCGCCATCACGAAGGGCATGTGCCACGTTTTCGCGCGCTTGTCAAAGCCGATGAGACCGCCGCCAGTGTCGTTTGTGTCCTTGCGGGTGGCAGCGGGCAGGTCGCTCTTCGGTTCAAGGGCGTACGAGCCGAGTGCGCTGGCTGCCGCGGCACCGGGGACCTTCTTGGGCGACGTGGTCATCATCAGCAGCGCCGTGGCGATCGTACCACCGCTCACGCCGCCCTTGGACTTACGGGCAAACGACTTGAGCTCTTGGGTCGCGACGCCGAAGCGCTCGCGCAGCTCGCGTGCTGCGAGAAACGCGCCCAAATCGGACGGCACGGAGTCATAGCCGCACTGGTGCACGATCAGCGCGCCGGTGGCGCACGCCTGCTCGTGGTACGCGTCGTAGGTTGCACGATGCAGTGGCACCTCGCCACTGATGTCCACGTAGCATGTACCAAGACGTGCGCAGGCAGCCACAACGGGCATCGCCTTGTCGAAGAACGGCGTACCCGCAAAGTTCACGATGACTGATGTGCTCTGCACCAGGGCATCCAGCGCAGCCGCGTCGTTGATGTTGCAAATAGCCGTCTGCGCGGAGTCAAGACCAAGGTCAGATCGAAGAGACTCGAGCTTGACCGGGTCCCGGCCAGTCGCAAGCCACCGAAGCGGCGAGCCCGAGTAGCGCGCGTGAAGGTATTCGACGCCCAGCCTGCCGGTGAAGCCGGTGGCGCCCAATAGCACGAGGTCGTACGTGCGCTGCGTGTTCACCATGAGCTTCGTGGGGAATCGGAGCGTTGGTGGCCGCGACGTGGACGCGATCAACTTCGCGAACCTTCGATCGACACCTTCCTCAAAAGAGCGCTCGGTATTTTCCGGTTGACGAGACGTGCTCTCGAGCGCATGAAACGGAAAAAAGATTCCGGTGGGATGTAACGGTAAGAGCCGCGGTTACAATTATTGTACATGTACTGAAACTTGAACTTGAACTTGAACAGCATTGGTACCGGTAGCTGCGGCCGCTCGCGAGCGCCGTGGCGCCAAAAGGGTACCGGTACATGCATCTCCCGGAACTTTTACATGTACCGGTGAAAAGACACCGGTGGTGCGGTGGAGCCGGGACACACACCACTGAGTTCAAAATCAGGTGCGGTGGGGAAGGTCACGGGATAGTGTGTTAATAGTGTGTTACAAGTAGTGTGTTTGAATCCAGAAAGAAGTTCAAGTTCAAGTTCAACAGAAAGAAAGAAAGAACCTCTCCCTGTATTCATACAGACATACACTGTCAACATTGTACCCCTTTGGGTCAAATCACGAGACACACGGGCGCACATGGGCACACGGATCACACAGACGAACCTCACAACCATCCATACGGTAAAAAGACAGGGGAGCCGGGACACACGCGGACCTGTCAGCGTGTTCACAGCCATCGTGTTTCTAGTTTTTCCCCGCAGCTTCTCGCGTCGCCGCACGAGAACATCATAGGACAACATGGAAAAGCTCACGGAGGCGTTACAGGTGCTGTGGACGACATCCGACCCGTCAGAGCGAGCGCGTGCCGACGCGTGGCTCCGCAGCTTTCAGGACTCCTCCGAGGCGTGGCAGCTCTCGTTGCAACTCGTGCAATCGGCTGAGAGTGGGGATGCGCGGCTCTTTGGTGTGACGATCCTGTGCAACAAGCTGCGCGGCGGCGCAGGCGGCGGGCTGCCCAGTGCGGACATTCGTGGCCTCCGAGGAGCATTGCTCAGCGTTTTGCGCGCAGGCGCGCAGGGCCGGCTTCACCATCAACTCTGCCGCGCTATCTCTTTGCTCCTTGGTGACGTGGGCATACAAGACCTGCTGAGCGACCCACAGTTTGCCGAGCTGCCCATGCCGACGGTGCTCGAGCTTCTAGGCCTGATCCCCCTCGCGGGTGGGTGGCTGAAAGACGCCGAGGTCGAGCAAATGCAACTTCTGCTGCTCACACTACTCGACCACGCATGCGACCCATTGGCGGTGCCCTTCCCATCAGCGCAGCTGCCCGTGCGCGACGTGCCGAGCGAGAGCAGTACGGCTTATCGCACCGCGGTGCTGAGCGCCGCATGCCATTGGGTCGCGCTGCCTGCCGCGGAGGGGCTCACCCTCAGCGTGCTCACGGAGGCGCCCTGCTTTGCGCACATGCTGCGCCGCATGCAATCCTTCTTCCAGGGCGGCGCTCCGGACGCACCCCCGGCCGAGGTGAAGCTTGTCTTCGAGCTGTGCATTGCAGCGCTCGACCTCGAGCCCACGGAGGAGGTGTTCCTCGACGGTGATACGAGCACGGGGGGGCGGCGCACGCTGCTCGGCTCGAGGCTCCCCTACCTGCCGCCCGAGGTGCTCCTCGCGCTACTGAACGCGGTCGGCTCGGCCACGCAGCCACTGGCGAGCACGGCGCGATGCACGAGCGGCGAGGAGGAGTCGGCGGACGACTTCGGCGAGCTCGACGAGGCCGAGGCCGGCGCGCGCCTCTCGGTGATCGTGCTCGGCGGCACACTCGTGCGCAAGGCATCGGCCCTCCTGGCGGGCAGCGCTCCTCAGCAGCTACTCACCGAGCCTCAGAAGGCGTGCTCTCAAGCGCTCGCGGCACTCTTGCAGCTTATGGTGCCGTGCGCCGCGCACCGGCATCGGCCCTTGTGCGAGGCAGTCGACTCGTGTGATTTCTGGCCGAATGCGCTCCGGGCCGTGGAGCACTGGGACGCGTCCGCGCGCGAGGCGCTGCTGCAGCAGCTGGCGGAAGCGCTGAGCACGCGGGCGGCCTTCCCGCCCGACGCGGCGCTCGCCGAGTGGGGCGCGGCCGAGCTCGACGAGTACCTGAGCTTCCGTGACAGTCATCTCAAGGAGACCTTTGCTCAAATTGCGCGCCACGTGCCCGGCTTGCTCGCACACATGGCGGTGGGCGTGGCCGGCGGCGCGGCGGGCGCAGTCTCGTGGCAACGGCGCGAGGCGGCCCTCTTTGCGGCGTGCAGCACCGCCGAGGTCCTCACTTCGCGCGTGCTGCCCACGCCCGGCATGCCGCCCACGCCCGAGGCCGCCGCGCTTGAGGGCTACTTTCCCTCGCTGTTGCGTGCGGCGCTCGTGCCTCCCGCCTCAGTGGCCGTGGGCATGCCGGCGGCTGAGGCGCTACTGCTTCGGACGCGCTGCCAGCTGGTGCACGCCTTCGCTCCTTGGCTCGCCGGGCCGGGGAAGGCCGTCCTGGATGAGGCCATCGCCGGGGTGCTCCCGTGCGTCGATCACGCGGCCGCCACCACCGCTGAGGAGGGTCTCATCACGCTGCTTCAGCTCTCGATGCGATGCGCACCCGAGATCGCCGAGTCCCGTGAGCGGCTGCAGGCGGTGCTCGCGCTCCTCGGCAGCCCAACGCCCGCGCTCGACGCAGACGCGCGCTCCAAGATCGTCGCGTGCAGCGCGCGCCTCGTCGTCGCAGCCTCCGAAGAGCTCCGCATCCCTCTCGTCGAGCAGCTCTTCAGCCCGCTCCTCGCGGCAGTCGACTCGCAGATTGGCGCTCTCGAGGCGGCGCACGCGGCGGCCGCGGGCGGCGTGCTCGCCGACATGAGCGGCCCAGCCGCCGCTCTCGTGGTCTCCTTGAACAACCTGAGCGCGGCGGTTGGCCCTCTGACACGCCTGGGCAGGCCCGCGGTCTCTGCCGTCGCCATCCGAATCTGGCCGTCTTGGGCGCGTGCGGGCGCCATCTGCCACGTGGCCCCCTCTGCGCTGCTGCCGCCGCTGTGCGCCCTCGGTCGGGCGGTGATCCTATGCTGCCGCACGGACTTTGTGCCGCTGCTGCAGACGACTGTGCAGGTGCTGACGAGCGCACTCGCTTCGTCGCCACGAGAGGGCACGCCGCTGCTGGAGCTTGCCGCGACGATCGTGGAGGTCTTTTGCGATCAGCCTGGCTTCGAGAGCGCCTTCTCAAGCTTGCTCGACCAGATCGCGAGCCATGTGCTGCCTGTGCTCTCGGGATGCGGCGTCGTCGAGAACGCCGAGCTAGCCACCGTCCTTCTCACACTCGTCGACCTTTACTGCAAGTTCATCGTCCCCGCGCTGCTCGCCTCCTCCTCGTTCCCGTCTCTCCTTGGGCTGTCGACCAATGTGCTCTCCACGTGCCGCGCGCCCGAGCCGGTGCTTGCCGCGGCCGAGTTGCTCGCGGGCGCGGCGATGAAGGCACGCCGCATTGGCGTCACGAGCACCGCTGCCGGCTCTGCCAAGGGCAACCCTGAGGCCGTCGAAGCGCTCCAGCAGCACATGATGCACGCGCTGAGCGGGCCTGCAGGGGATGCTCTGCTGCGCAGCCTCGTCAGTGGGCTGGCCGACACGCTGCCGCCTGCGGCCGTTCCCCGGGCGGCTGACATTCTCTGCCCGCTGCTCCACACGCACGGATGGAAGCCGACGCTCCGCGCCTGGGCGATGGCCGCGCTCACGGCGGTGCCGATGGTCGACGGCGTGCCCGATGCAGCGACCAAGGAGATGGTACTCAATGAGCTGTGCAACCTACCCGACGCCGTGACCGCAAACGGTATCGCGCTGGATGTGGTCAGTCGGCTACGGAACGTGCTAAACGAGTTTGCGCGCGTGTGCCGGCGCATGGACAGCGCTCAGCCTTTTGAGGTGGCCGCCTACCATTGGAAGAGCATGTGATGCCTGAGAAGGCCACAGATCGCAGGAGCGTACTGTACTGTAGAGGGACCCAGAAAGGAGCGTTGGCACGGATTGCCGCTCGGGGCGGGGCGGTAGAGGCAGGGCGCGAAAGCAGAGGCGACCCAAAACGAGACTGAGGGCGAGAGTACGAACGGCGGGGCGGAACGGGAAATATGGTAACGTGAACTGTGAATGACTGATGCAATGTGTCTGATGAGAGTCGCCTACGCCCTCCGGCACGGAGAGCTGAGTCCGGAGTTATTTTCGTCACCGCTTCACCTTTACCTTCCGGATCGTGCTCACACCGGCCGTTTTTTCACTGCTTCAACTTCTCCTTCGCCTTCAAGCTTCTCGTTTTCCGCCTGCTCCTCCGCGGCCTTCCGTCGCATGTCCATGATCACCTCCACGGGCGTGAGGCCGAAAGGCTTGGGCGTCGGCGCATCGCTCGCCACGCCCACGGAGAAGGGCGAGAGGCTCTGAAAGTCCTCCGAGGACGACTGTGAGAGACTCTTTCCAGCGCGAAACCAAGAAGCGTCGTCTTTGGGTGCGGTGACAACCTTCGCCTTCTCGTTCTCCGCCTGCTCCCTCTCGGCCTGCGCCTTCTCCGCTGCCCAGCGTTTCGGATCGGGTACGCCCTGCCTTGTCAGCCATCCCCAGCTGCGGCGCAAGAACGACCTCTTCTGTACGGCCTCTTCTGCCGACACCTTCTCCGCCTGAGCCGCGCGCCGCTCCTCCTCCATATCTTGCTCAAGCTCGAGTGCCCACTTCCGAGCGGCTGCATCAGCCTCGTCCTCTAGCTCGAATGCATTTGGAGGCGCCTCGGGAGAAGGAGCCTGCGCTTCGCGTGGCATCACGGCTATCTCGTCCTCCACCTCTATCGGCTCACTAGCGAGCAGCCCGGCGTTCACCCGCGCTGTCCTGAGCTCCATCTCCGCCTTCGACCGACGTGCAAACAAGTCCATTTGCGCCTGCTCCGCCAACTCTACTTCCGCTGGCCAGTTCCTCGCCAACTCATCGTCTGCTCTCGACGGTCCGGCTTGAGACTCGGCATTGTCTGCAAGAAGCTGCATCTCCCAACGGTACGCCACCATCTCGGCCTCGAGACTTAGGATCGCCGCATTGGCTGCTTTCTCAGCTGCTTCGGCCGCCTCGAACTCTGCCAAGGCTGCCTCAAACTTGGCTAACCGTGCCTCGTCTGACAGGTACGTAACGTCCTCTGCCTGAGCAATCGGCCTGGCCCGCCCTTTGTCCGCGGTACGCTCGCGTTGCCACTTCTCCTTTGCAGCAGCCAGCTCCAGGTTGAGCTGCGCCTGTTCTTCTTTACTGGTCCACCACGGCGACGGCGACGGAGTCGGACCGGGCGGGGGCGGCGGCGCGGGCGGACCCGGCGAGGGTGGCGGCTTAGCCCGCTGAGGCGAAGGCGGAGGTGGAGGCGAAGGAGGCGGAGGAGGCGGAGGAGGCGGAGGCGGGGGCACGGGCGCCGGAGAAGGTGGCGGTGGAGACGGGGGAGGCGGAGGAGGCGAGGGACCCGGCATCGCAGCGCGCGCCTCCTTGTCCTCCTTCATCCCCTGGAGCGTTTGCTCCATCCACACGTAGGGTGCGAACGCAGTTTTGTTCATTCGTGACCCCATCGGCGGTGGCGCTGCATCCACGGCCGGTGCGGGTCGCACTGTAACTTCGGATTTGTTCTTGCGCACCACATAGGCGATGCCGGCAAGCGCCAGGGTGATGACGAGCACGACCAACGGCTTGCGTGGTGCGATGAAGCCAAGCACAAGTGTGTGCGGCCTGAGAGCCATTTGTGGTACATCAACCAAGTCAAACACAAAAAGCCAACTCAAAAAGCTGAGAGGCGCTCTGACTGCAGGTGCGGCCCTGACTCCAGGGCTGAACGCGGAAGCTGCGGACGAGACATAACTCACGTCAGCCCTGTCGTCGGCCACCATTCGCGGCCAATGGACGGCGCTGCGCGCGCACATCCGCGGCGCCAAGAACGCAGGCACCGGGAAGGCTGCCGACGGACATGGCAGTGCAAGCAGTGCAATCGTCATCACGAGCATGAAGGTCGGGGACGATTGAGTGAGCGAGAGACCCATGGAACAATCCCGACGACTCTCGCTTAGGCGCGAATTCACAGTCCTGCGAGGGGGCGATTGTGTGAGTCATCACCGTGCGACCGCAAACTTCTTCGCGTAAATATGTTGGCGAAACTCGCCATCGCGTTCGTGATCATGGCGTCTGATTTCGCTCAAGCAGGGCAGGCTGGCGGATACGAAGCTGCAACGGCCGAGGAGATTGCACCGGGCTCCCACTGCTTCGTCCTCGCCTCGTATGCTATCGAGCAGATCAAGGCTCAGTCTAACTCCCTCACGTTGATGCAGAAGTCATGTGCGTACCCCGAGCACGGAGTGCCAACAATAATCGCCGCCGCGGCGCGCGCGCGCGCGCATCGGAATGATCCATCCCCTCATCCCTCCCTCTTGCGCGTGTCCCTTCCAGTCGACAAGGTCCTCAGCATGGAGCACCAGGTCGTCGCAGGCACCAACTACCGCATCCGCGCTCACCTGCAGCCCTCAGGGTTGATGAGCCTCTCCGTCTTCGAGCAGCCCTGGACGCAAACGCTTGAGGTGACGGAGGCCACCTTGACGCCCACGGATGACTCCAGTGCCATCACCACCCTCGTGGGTGCCTCAAGCCACCTGCGCCTCGACGCCGCCGAGTTCGCCAAGCGGCTCGAGATGGCGCAGCCGTAGGAAGGACCGACACAACAGGAGAGCATGGCATGACGTTTCTGAGAACAGCTTTAAAATACACTTACAGAATGTGCTTTATAGGTCATAGCCACAGAGCTCAGAGGCCGCACGTCGAGTTACGGCACAATTGCCCAGTGCCTGAGCTCCTGTCGTTCTGCCTTATCAGCCGCCGCCCTCATCGGCAAGACGGCAGACCCGCGCACACAGCTACACACAGCACGCCCCCCGCAGGAGCCACGGCGCGCAGACGCGGTCGTCACGGCGCTGCTACGACGCACGAGGGCGGCGCGCCTCCCGCCGCGCACTCATTGACCCGCTTTCTCCAGTTTGGAGCGCAGCTTCTCGGTGTCCGTTAGAGACGCGTCGCGCAGGACGGGCGGCGGCGCGTTCATCACATTCATTTTCGCGCGGATGGCCTCCTTTTTCGCAATGTCACGTTCCCGCCTCCAGACCTCAATCGCCTTGAGGAGCTTGATCCTCGGCCCAATCTCGGACACGCCCATCTCCTTGAGGTGGTCCTCTGTGAGGTCGGCGAGCGTCTCGAAGTTGATCTCGTTCTTCACGAAGAGCTCGACGAATTTCGTGAGCCCTTCCTGCTCGAGCCATGCACTGATGTCCGCCGCCCCATCAAGCGAGATGAACGTCGCATCCATTTTGAGCGACAACACGCGATGCTGCTCGTCGAGCCGCTCCACCAGCTGCAGCGTACGATTGACGTCCGCGTCCTTGCTCACGCCCAGCGCGCGCACGTCCTTCTCGGACGAAAGCGAGAGCAGGTCGTACAGCTGCCGGTAGCCTGCGCGCGCGAAGAGCTGTGAATACTGGTCGAGCCCCCACTCACTGAGATGCTTCTCGACCTCGTACCCGCCCAAGAGCGTCGGATCCGCTTTGGTAGGCGGGCGCGCGGTAGCGAAGCGCTTGATGGCCTTCTCAAAATCGCTCTTGTGCAGCGTGATCAGAGCGTCGCCGCTCGCGTCGAGCGGCAGCCGCGAGTTCATCTCGTCACTAGCCCACTGCAGCAAGTTGTCGATCAGCCGACCGTTGTACTTTGAGCGCAGGTCGGCGTTCGTGTTCTTGTCGATGACCAACTCCATGTCTCTCGCCGCGTCCGGCGTCAACTTGTACCCCTTGGACTCTAATTTGAGATTGGTGATGACGACGAGCTCCTTGACCGTGTAGTCGTCGAAGTGGAAGCGGTACTTGATGCGGCTCTCGATGCCCGCATTGTACGTGACGAACTCGTCCATCTCTTTCTTGTAGCCCGCGAAGACAAAGGTGGTCGACTTACGCCCCGAGTTGTTCATCACCTTCATCATCTCGTCGATGGCCTCGCCCGCAAAGTCGGTCTGCCCTTTCATGAGCGCCTGCGTGAGCTGATACGCCTCGTCCACGAAGAGAATGCCGCCCCTCGCCTCCTTGATCTTCTTGTACGTCTTCATGGCGGTCTGGTTCACGTAGCCCGCCACGAGGTCGCCCTTTTGCACCTCGACCACCGTGTCCTTGGAGGAGACGCCTAGCTGGTGGAACAGCTTGGCCACGAGCCGCGAGACGGTCGTCTTGCCCACGCCCGGGTTGCCCGTGAAGATCATGTGCCGGATGGCGTCGAGCGTCTTCTGGCCCTCCTGCTTGCGCTTGATGTCGAGCGACAGCTGCTTGCACAGGCGCTTCATGTTGTCCTTGACCGACTGCATACCAACGAGCTTGGCAAGATCCTCATCCATCTCCTTCTCAGCCGCGGCGAGCTGCTCCGCCGTCAGCGGCTCGGGCTCGGGCTCGTCCTCCTCGTCATCGCTCCTGCTCTCTTCCTTGCCCTTGCCGCCGCCGCTGCCAGCGGCGGCCGCCTTAGGTTCCTGCCCCTTTTTGAGTTGGTCCATGCGCGAGAGGTACTCGTTGCACTTATCGCGGATCGTCTTCTGCGTGACCGGATTCTTTTCATACTTGAGCGCTGTAATCAGGTACTCGGTCGCCTTGCCATACTTATCGATCGCGTCCTTGTAGTTGCCCGCGTTGTCAGCGTCGACCGCCTGGTTGGCGATCGCGATGCCCTTGTCGCGCATCTCATTCGCCATGGCTGGGCTCTTGCAGCCGGCTGCCAATCAACAAAAGGCGCGATGATGGCAAAGCTCCCGAGCGAAGCGAGCGAGCGCTTGGGTCGCAGAGTGTGAACTGACTATTCAAGTGTGAACTCGCTCACTCCCCCGAGACAAAATACAAACTTTTATAGTAGACACGCGTTGTCGAAGCAAAGGTGCAGCGCTTGATTGAGGTCGAGACTTTTTATGTCAAGCATTGAGCAGAACTTTTTTCAAACGCAAGGGAAGCCCTCATGAGCACCGGCAGGGCCTCGGCCGATGGCATCAGCTTCGTCGAGTTCTCGAAGTTGATCCACGCTCGTGAGCCGAGCATCTCGGCCGCGGCTCTTAGAGCCTGCTTCGATCAGCTTGACAGTGATGGCAACGGTTTTGTGGATGCGCGCGAGTACCAGAAGGAGCACATTCTGGTATCACTGCTGGAGGAGCTCGCCAGGGCCCCCCAGAGCCTCGCCACTATTTTCGAACGTTGGGACAAGGACGCAAGTGGTTGCATCGATGCTTCCGAGTGGCGCGCGGCGGTGCGTAGCCTCAAGCTGCCAGCATTCGGGTATGGCGACCAAGCCCTAGATGCGGCTTTTGCCGCTTTGGATAGCGACGGTAGCGGCACGGTCACCTTTGCAGAGTTGAATCGCCAGCTCAACTTGCTGCTTGCGCACGATGGCGGACGACGCCTGGCCGTCAAGACGAGACTGCGCGCCCATGCCACCAAGGCGACGGGCGCCGCCCTGCCTCCGAGCGTTGTGATCCACGCCGGATCAGATGCGCTCAAGCAGCTGCGTGGCGTGATGAACAGCCAACGGCAGAAGGTGATCAACCTCTTCCGCGAGTGGGATACCAACGGCGACGGGCAGATCTCAAAGAAGGAGTTTCGTCGGGCGATGGCACTGCTCTCATTTGAGGCGCCACGGCAGACAGTCGACGAGCTCTTCGACAGTCTCGATGTGGATCGCTCAGGGGCCATCGACTACAAGGAGCTCGTCAAGGCACTGCGCTCCGCGCCTGGCGAGGCCATCAACGATTCCAAGGAGAACGCGACGGTCAACTCTACCTCGTCGTCGCCCAAAATGTCAGAGGATCTCCTCGCCGAGATCGATCGATGCCATGGTGCGTTGGCCGCGGCCATGTGTGATGTGCCTGTTGGCAGGCAGCGAGGCGGGGGTGACAGCGAGCTGGCGCTCCAGATGGCAAAGGCAGAGGCAGAGGAGGCGAAGGCGGCGGCAAAGGCTGAGGGCGAAGAAGCGAGAAGGGAGGCGGCTGCAAGAGGTGAGGCAGAGGCCGCGAAGGAGGCGGCAGTGGCAGACGCCGAGGCGGCAGTCGCCGAGGCGCACGCGGCAAAAGCCGAGCTCACAAGCGCGAGGCAGGAGGCGCACGCGGCGGCAGCGGAAGCAGCGGAGGCGAAGGAGAGCGCCAAGCGAGCCTCTATGGCTCACCTTCTGGCAGAGCAGGCGTGCAAGGAGGCTCGTCAGGCTGTGGCGACGGCGCGCCAGTCGGAAGCGGAGGCTTTTGCGCGGGCCGAGGGAGCGCGTGAGGCTGAACTCAAGGCCAGGAGTGAGGCACACGAGGCCAAGCGGTGCATGGCCCAAGCTGCTGAGCGGGAGGCCTCGCAAGCACTGGCGGCGCAGACGTCCATCGCCGAGGCGAAGGCCGAATGCAGCCTCGCCATCGCTGAGATGCAGGTGGCGATGGCGGAGGCGGATCGGGCGCGGCAGGCGGAGGCTGAGGCGCTCGAAGAGGCAGCCAAGGCAAGCGCTCTGGCGGAGGAGAGGGAGGCGGCGAGACTGGAGGCACTCGCGGAATGCGACAAAGCCATCGCAGATGCGGACTCGCAGGTGATGCTCGCAAGGCATGCCGAGGCCAAAGCGAGACGGGATGCAGATGCAGCAGTGCAGGAGGCTGCTGAGGCAAAGGTGCGGGAGGCCCAAGCTGCTGAGCGCGAGGCGGCGAGCGCGGAGGCGGCGCACACGTTCGCAAAGGAGGCGTCCACATCCCTCATGGAGCTGTCTGCAAAGCTGGCAGAGGCAGAAGCGGCGCGCGAGGTGGCGGTCGAAGAGGCTCGACTCGCACGTCGGTCCGAGGCCGAGGCCCGCCACGCAGCTGCGGAAGCGAAGCGCGAGGCGGAGACGGCGACGCAGGAGGCTGAGAAAGCTAAGGGTGATGCGGCGGAGAGCGTGGCAGCTGCACATGCGGAACGCGATCAGGCCATAGCCGCGGCGGAGGCGTCTCGGCACGCCGCGGAAGAGGCTCGTCACTCCGAGCGTGAAGCGAGGCGGGAGATCGAGAGAGGACGCGAGCGTGAGGCGTCCGCGGTGATGATGGCGCAGCGCTCTCGTGATGATGCGATCGCGGATGCCGAGCAATCTCGGAATGCGGAGCTCGAGGGTAAGCGGGAGGCGCACGCGGCGGTGGCGATGGCCGAGGCAGCGATGGCGATGGTCGAGGCAGCGAGGGCGGAGGCGCAGCAAGCTCGGGAGGCGGAGGTCGAGGCCAGGAGGCAGGTAGAGGACCTGTGGCAGGCGGTCGAGAAGGAGGCAGCAGACGTGGCGACCGCACAAGCAGCGGCGAAGACGGCCCATGAGGAGGCCATCGGACGCGTGGTAGCGGCTCGTGACGTGGCAGAGGTTGAGGCAAAGGCATCTCGACGGGATCTCGAAGAGGCGAGGCGGGAACTCGAGGGCTTGAAACGCGAGGCAGAGGAGGCGAAGCACGAAGCGCGGAAGGCATCGCAGGAGTTGCACCAGGCAAGAATCCAAGCCACTCAAGCGGTAGCAGAGGCGGTTACGGCGCGCACTTTGGCGGCAGCCCGGACGGCCGAGGCTGAGGTTGCGGAGGCGCGGGCGTCCAGTGCTCAGGCGTCCCGCGATGCGGCCGTTGCCGAAGAGTCTCGGGTACGCGGGGAGGCCGCATCCTTGGAGGCGGCTCAGTCGAAGCAGTTTGAGCATTTGCGCCGTGCCGAGCGCGAGGCGAGAAAGGAGAGCGAGGCGGCCAAGAAGGAGCTGGCGCGGGAGAAGGAGGCGGCGCAAGAGCGGGAGGCGGCTTTGGAGGCGGCAAAGAGGGCAAGCGATCAGGCCCTTGCAGAGATGGAGGCAGCTCGTTTTCGAACGATGGCAGAGCTCAGGGAAGCGAAGCGGCGCGAGGCTGACGCCGTGGAACGTGAATCGTCGATGATTGCGGCGCACGCACAGCTCGCGCTCGAGCGCCGAGCGGAAGCTGAGGGGCGGCGCGCGGCGGAAGATCAGAGCGAGCGAGCAGCGGCGGAGAGCGCGCAACGGCGGCAAAGCGAAGCCGCCGCCAAGAGCGAGTTGGAGTGTGCTCGGCTCGACGCAAAAATGGCTCGACAGGCGGAGTTGGAAGCTAAACGTGCTGAGGTGCGCGCTATGCGCCTCCAGTCTTGAACGCTGAGCCCTCGCTGACCTGCCTTTGCTGACGTCTCCTCTGTGCGCGCCCCCCCCCGCAGGCGCAAGTGCGCGCAGAGCTCGAAGACACGATGAAGCGAATGAGCGCCTACATGGCTGCCGAGCGTGAGGTGAAGATGAACACGGCTGTGGAGGAGGAGCGGCGTACCTGTGCAGAGGCCGATCTTCGACGACAGTTGGAGGACGCCTTCCTTGCCCTGGAGGAAAGCGAGCGCGCCCTTGAGGAGGCGCGGCGCGAGGCGGCCGAGTACAAGCGCGAGGCTTGCGAAGCGATCCAACGTGAGTCTGCCAAGGCCATGGCGGTGCAGCTCGCCATGGAAGATCACGTGGGGATCGCGAACGCTCGTGTCGCTGAGGCTGAGAGGTTGACGTCCAGATGGCGCGAAGCACACGAGATGGCCATGGAGGCGGCCAGGAAGTCAAGGACGAATGAAACCGAGGTGAAGCGCAAGCTCACCGAGGCAACCGAGCAGGTGGCCACGGCTCAGCGGCGGAGCAGAGTTGAGCAGCTTGCGCAAGCGGAGAGGGACCATAAGCTCTATGGCGAGGCTGTGAAGCCACTGCAGCAGGCAGTTTCTCAATCAATGGCGCTCGTGCGAGAGTGGACAGAAGAGAAGGTGCGCGAGACGCAGATGCGTGAGGCTCGGAGTCGCGAGCCAAGGGCGAGCATGGGTGCTCAAATGCAGCAGACCAACTCACCTGCAGATCAGACCGAGACGACACAGCAGGCCGCAACCCTTGTTGAAGACACGTTGCAAGCACGAGCGTCGAGGGTTGGCGTCCATTGGGACGACAGCTTGGAGCGATGGCAAGCTGGTGAGGCCGTGAGGCACTCGCGCCTGGACGAGGCAATGCCACAGCCAGCACGACAGGTATGGATTGATCATGATCAGGTCAATCAAAGGACCTGCTCCAGCAGGACCGTCGCCTTCGGCTCAACCACGCGTGATCCGAGGGCAGCCCTCACCCCGCCCGTGCCCGCCTCTGACGGGACGCCATGGTCGGCTGACATGAGCCATCCGTCCATGCCGCCGATGCTAAGCAAGTTCGTTGCATGCTTCAACATTTGCGCTAAGGACGATCCGGACGCGAAGAGTGCGCGAGCGGCGCTGTTTCGGCGCTTCTCGAGCACGGGCAGAGGGTACCTCTCGCTCGCAGAGACGTGCTCGGGGGTCCTCTCCGCCCTTTCCAGCAAGCACGGACAGGAAGCCAGTACCATCTATCGCCGCTACTACCGAAGCTTCATTCGCGCTTTCAACGATGCTAAGGACTCCTCGAGCGCTCGGCCAGGCTGCCCAGATGACGACAATTATGTGACGCGTTCTGAGTTTCGCCTCCTTCTGGTGTATCTGTGCATCTATGCCACGTGGTACGAGACGTTCGCCCATGTCATCGACGTCGGTGGCCCCGGACTCAACGTGGCCGATGCGCTGCCTCTCCACGAGGATCATCGCGCCTCACGGGCCGAGTGGAACCGAGCTTTGCCGACGCTGCGCCGGGCGGGGCAGACGTGGGCGCCTTATATTCGGCTGCGCGAGGCGAGTACAGCCGATTTTGACGCCATCGACTGCAACGGTGGTGGATACATTGACTTCCGCGAGTTCTGTGAGTGGATCGAGATGGCCGAGAAGGCGGCAGGCACACCTGCAGGGCTCGAACTGGGTGTTAACGAACCTTCTGTGACGCTCTCAAGCATGCCTGAGGCTCTGCGTGACCAAGCGCACGTGGCGAAGGCGTCGGATCAGAACGTGGGGCGCATTCATTCTGGGAGGACGAACGACGGCAGCGTCATGCGTCGCAGCCACCGTTGAGCCCTACAAGGGCTACACTACGTTCTTGGTAAGAACAAGAAGGTGGTATTGTTGTACAGTATTGTCAGATCAGCAAACAAGGCGGTGCGGTGCGTTGTGGATGTGAGTTCTGACATCTCGTGGGCATGCGCATGATTTCGAATTTTTCGTGCGCTGTGGTGTAGATGAAATGGAAATCTGTCCGCGACCGTCGCCTCTGGTCGAGCATGGTTGCCGTCGAGAGCGCGGTCCCAGTCGTGCGTCTGCGTGCGCCGGTTGTCCGATAGGGACAGTGGCGTGTTCGTTATCGTCAATCGTGTTGAGACCAGCACGGTAGAGTCTAGGCTCTAGCGGTGGGTGAGCGCCGCGCAGGGGTACCGCGACTGGGACGAAACTGGACGAAACTGACTGACTGACGTCTGACCCTGACTGTTCGTGTTCCATTATGAATATGCGTCGAGTCGGAAAGCGTAAAGGCAGCGAGAGCGACGACGGAGGCACGTGTGACGTGACGGCGGGCGTTCGATTCCTACTTGTAGTATTTGTAATTCATGGGCATGCTTGTACTCACATGGTGGCTCCTCTAGTGAATCTGAAAGAAGCCAGTATCGTGACACTTCAGAGATGGTAAACGATCTGATCGTGTGATTTTTGGTCTGGGTCGCGCTTCGCTCGAATGACAGAATTTCTCAGCTGGGAGTCATTGCGTTGGGCGACTTCCCAGCTACCGCTTGTGCGCCGGGACTTACGCAGGGACTCCCGCGGTGGGGGCAGGGTCGGAGCAGGTGGCAACGGATCCGCCACTTCTTTCTTCTCCTCCTCCACGACGAGCCTCACGGCCTCGTTGATGGACTCGTGCATGGCCAAGGCCACACCATTGACATGGGGGGCAACCATCAGCGTTGCATTCTCTCGAATGACAGAATTTCTCAGCTGGAACTCGTTGTGCGGGGCGACTTCCCAGCTTTCACTTGTGCGCCGGGATTCCCACAGTGGTGGTGGCAGGGGTGGAGCAGGTGGCAATTGATCCGCCACTTCTTTCTTCACCTCCTCCACGACGAGCTCCACGGCCTCGTTGATGGACTCGTGCATGGCCAAGGCCACATCTTTGACAACGCTAAGCGTTGCAATGTCCTGCGTTTTATATCTTTTCTCTTGTGTCTTTGCCTTCAGAAGCTCGATGAGACTCACCTTGCCGTCGCCCGAATGGTCACACGCAATCATTACAGCTTCGGCGTCGGCCTCCGTAATTGATCGATCGAGCTCAGCAAGAATGGCGTGCAGCTCTCTGAGCTCGATCTTCCCATTTCCGTCAGCATCCATGCGCATGAAGGCCTCGACAATCGTGGGCTCGTCTACCCTCTCCATTAGCATGGCGACGTGATCGGTGATGTGACTATCCGCTTTGGCGGGAGGGCAGAGCTCTTTCCAAGTCAGCAGACGACGTTGCCGATGAGGGGCATTTGCCGCCCGGCAACTTTGAGTTTCAGTACCGCCGGCTTCGCAGGTCCGAGCAAATAACTTTTCAGCGTCATCTCCGTTGCCTGCGAGGGTCTGTGCCGATGACTGCAGCACTTGCTCAAGACTTAGGACCACTCCTGGATGGGGCGGTGGGAGCTGTGATGCAAGCGGCAGCTTGAAGCTTTGGAGCTCGTCGACAAGAGCGCGGAAATCATGATAAGTCATTTTGCCGTTGGTTGCTTTGGTCTCGTAATCTGCGAGGATCTTCTTGGCGTGCTCTGTCCTTGAAGCAAGGCCGAGGTGACGCAACGCGTTGCTAAGCTCGGCTGTAAAGATGCCGTTCGATTGGTCGCGATCGAAGATGTCAAACGTGATGCGCACAGTATCTTCATCAATCCTTGTTCCTCTCGCCTGACGCCCGGCGGTTGAGATCTTGTCCGGTGTGCTCAGCTTGTCCCGAGAACTGGATGGTGTGTTGCCACGCGATGTCATGCGGCCCGGCGTCTCGACGCATGGTCGCGTAGGAATCGTTATCGTGGGTCTCGGAATGCCACATGATGGACGGTTGGCATCAGTAGCATCGACTGACGATCGACGGCCAACACTTACAAAGGAGAGCTTGAAGTCGACTGACGATCGGCGCCGTATCGAATTCGAGGACATCGATACGGAGAGCCGCCTGACAGAGCTCTTGAGCTTTCGTGTTGCAGCCAGCACTGCGAGTGGCAGGGCCGTCTGATCTTCCTCTGGGGGCAGGATACCCATCTCCGTCTCCACTTTCGCCATGCGTGTGCGCATCCTCACGATGCCTCGATGGTGCAAGAAACCAGCAACGAGCAAGATAAATGCCATCGCAACGCCCGCGATAAGCAGCACTCCGGTCATGGAAGAATCCTCAGGAGAATCCTGCGATTCGACGCGTTGCCACGTTGGGTCGTCTCTAATGTCGTCTGCTGCCGGACTCAGAGGCAATGAAATCATGAGTGATGCAATGGGCGGCGAGAAGCCACGAAATGGTGCAGGTGGAACTGGGTCTGGTGGGGGGGCCCTAGGTGGCGTTGATGGAGAGGGTTTCGATGGCGGTATTGATGGCGGCGGTGGTGGTGTGGGCGGTGGTGAGGGCGGTGATGGTGAGGGTGGCGGTGTAGGCGGCGGTGAGGGTGGTGGTGGTGGTGGTGTGGGTGGTAGTGAGGGCGGTGGTATTGAAGGTGGCGGTGAAGGCGGCGGTGAGGGTGGAGGTGGCGAGGGCGGTGGAGGTGAGGGCGGCGGTGAGGGCGGAGGCGGCGAGGGTGAGGGCGGTGGTGGCGACGGCGGTGGTGGCGACGGCGGTGGTGAGGGAGGAGGCGGCGAGGGCGGAGGCGGTGATGGTGGTGGTAAAGGTGGTGGCGAGGGTGGAGGCGGCGAGGGCGGAGGCGGACAAGGCGGCGGCGAGGGCGGAGGCGGCGAAGGAGGCGGCGGCGAGGGCGGCGGCGGCGACGGCGGCGGCGGAGATGGCGGTGGCGGCGGGGGCGGCGGGGGCGGAGGGGGAGGGGGCGGGGGCGGGCGCGGCGGTG
>Ga0210246_101101_pt1 | contig 22809 bp, 20 predicted proteins | sample ChrtobMetaP3_8mM_FD_155469 | JGI IMG/M metagenome (GOLD analysis project Ga0210246, IMG submission 155469) | Chrysochromulina tobin associated microbial communities from unialgal haptophyte culture, Seattle, Washington, United States - P3_8mM | ecosystem: Host-associated > Algae > Haptophytes >...
GGGAGTACGCTGGCACCAGCAACACGTCGTCGAAGGTGAGCGCTTTGCCGAGTAGGCGCATGGGAAAGCTCCAAAAGCGTCGATTGTAGCCGCCCGCCCTGCGGGCAAACCCGCAGGTGGGAACGCACCGGTTTGACCGCTCAGTGCGGAAAAACCACCGCTGCGTCTGCTGGTGCGCCGCCCTGCGTGCATGGAGTGAGGCAGCCTGGGAACTCAGGGCTAAACTCGCGAAATGTCACAAGTCACCACCTCCCAACTGCCCTGGCGCGCGCCCCTGTTGACGGTCTTGCTGCTCGCCTGCAGCTCTGTTGCCATGGCGCAGTGGCAATGGGTCGACAGCACCGGGCGCAAGGTGTTCAGCGACACCCCGCCACCAGCCAGCATCCCGGACAAGAGCATCCTCAAGAAGCCCGGTTCGGGCATGGCCCCGCCGGCAGTGACCGCAGAGCCGGCTGCAACCGCCGCGGCCACCGCCGCACCGGCCGCTCCACAGATCCCCGCCCGCGACACCGAACTCGAAGCGAAGAAGAAGCAGGCCGAGCAGGCCGAAGAGGCCAGGAAGAAGGCCGAAGCAGAGCACGTGGCCAAAGCGCGCGCCGACAACTGCGAACGTGCGCGCAAAGCCAAGATCACGATGGACTCCGGCGTGCGTCTGGCGACCACGAACGCCAAGGGCGAGCGCGAGATCATGGACGACAAGGCCAAGGCCGCTGAGACCCAGCGCATGGAAGGCATCATCCGCAACGACTGCGGGCCCCTGCCCAAACAGTGATCCGCCTCAGCGCGGCAAGTCTTCAGTAGCCGGCCTTGGAGCCGGCTTTTCTTCGCGCGAACAAGCCTGTTCCCCGCGCGCCCTGCCCCACAAAACGCTCCCGGCGAGCCACCTTCGGGTCCACGCGCAACGCCCGGTAGACCTCCAGCCGATCGCCATTGCGCAGAGCATGTTCACGACCCACACGCCGACCCCACACGCCCAGCGTGAGTGCGGGCGTTGCGAGTTCGGGGAAAGCCTTGAGCCATCCCGCCAGTTCCAGCGCCCCATGGGCCGTGCATCCCTCCGGCACGTGCAGATCTAGCTCCAGCACCTCACGCGGTGCCGGCGAAAACATCAGGGTGATGTGCATGCCGGGCTCAGTCCGCGCCGTAGACCTGGTCGGCACGTTTGACGAACGCATCCACCAGGTTGCCGGCGATCTTGTCAAACACCGGGCCGACCAGCGCGGCCAGGGCAGAACTGGAGAAACCGTAGCTCAGTGTGAACTCCACCTTGCAGGCACGCAGCGTGCCGTCACCAAGAGGCGTGAATGCCCAGACGCCATCCAGCTGTGAGAAGGGTCCATCGACCAGCTCCATGAGCACCTTGCGGTCGGTCTCGTGGGTGTTGCGGGTGGTGAAGCTCTGGCGCAGGCCACTGATGGCCATGCCCACGCGAGCCAGCATGCCGTCGTCGTTGAGTTCCAGCACTTCGCCGTGGTCGCACCACGGGAGGAACTGAGGGTAGTGCTCGATGTTGGTGACCAGCGCGAACATTTCATGGGCGCTGTGGGAGAGCAAGACAGACTTGTGAATCGTTTTCATACAATCGAACTCATTGTATTGGCCTGAAACGGCCGCACCTCGCGCGTCATGGCCACCAAAAACAGCAAAGCAACCCCCACCAAAGGCCTCGACAGCCGCATCGCCGACAACAAGAAGGCGTTCTTCAATTACGCCATCGAGGAACGTTTTGAAGCCGGCATGGTGCTCGAAGGGTGGGAGGTGAAGGCCCTGCGCGAAGGCAAGGTGCAGCTCACCGACGGTTATGTGGTCATCCGCAGCGGCGAATTGTTCCTGATCGGCTGCCAGATCAACGCGCTGTACACCGCCTCCACCCATGTCAGCCCGGACTCGGTGCGCACCAAGAAACTGCTGCTGCACAAGGACGAGATACGCCGTCTCATCGGCAAGGTCGAGCAGAAGGGCTACACGCTGGTGCCACTCAACCTGCACTGGAAGAACGGCAAGGTCAAATGTGAACTGGCGCTCGCCAAGGGCAAGGCCGAACACGACAAGCGCGACACCATCAAGGACCGCGAAGGCAAGCGCGAGGTCGATCGCGCCATGAAGTCACGCAACCGCTGAGGCGCAGCAGCGTCTTCTGCGCGGGCGTGTTCAGCGAAGGTGCGCGAGCGGGTGAACCTCCGCAGCCCACGGGCTCTCGAAGAACGCGGCCACCTGCCCTCTTCCCACTTCTTCAATGCGTTCGGGGTTCCATCGCGGCTGGTGGTCCTTGTCCACCGCCAGCGCGCGGATGCCTTCCACGGTTTCGCTGGCCGCGCCCGGGCGCAGGTGGAAGCAGCGGTACACCATGCCGCGCTCCATGCGCAGGTTGTCGGCCAGGCCGAGTCCACGCGCACGGCGCACCTGCTCCAGCACCACATGCAGCATCAGCGGTGAGCGGTGGCGCAGCGTGGCGGCCGTGGCCTTGGCCCATTCGCTGTCGTCCGACTCCAGCGTGGAAATGATGGCGTGCACGTCGGGCAAACCGAACACCCGGTCGATCTCTTTGGCAGGCCAACTGCCCGCGGCCACCGTGATGCTCAGGTGGCTGGCGCACCAGCGCTCCACCGCTGCCCCGTTCTCGAACGGCGTTTGAGCCAGTGAATTCCACAAGCCGACCAGGCGGCCCGAATCGATGAAGCCGTCGGCCAGGCCAGCGGCCATGGCGTCGCGCCCGCCGAGCACCTGGCCGGTGAGTGCGAGGTACTCGCCCAGGCGGCCCGGGCAGCGGCTCAGGAAGTAGCCGCCGCCCACATCGGGAAACAGGCCGATGTGGGTCTCGGGCATGGCGAGCTTGCTGCGTTCGGTGACGATGCGCAGGCTCGCGCCCTGGCTGATGCCCATGCCGCCGCCCATGACGATGCCGTCCATGAACGCGATGTAGGGCTTGCGGTACGTGTGGATCAGGTGGTTGAGCGCGTACTCTTCGGTGAAGAATGCCTCCAGCGACGCGTCGCCCGAGAGCGCGGCCTGGTGGAAGTAGCGGATGTCGCCGCCGGCGCAGAAGCTGCCGAACGGGCCTTCCTTGTTGACACCGCGGATCGCAACGGCCAGCACCTCGTCGTCGTCCCTCCAACGCTCGAGTGCCCGCGTGATGCTGCGGATCATGTCGAGCGACAAGGCGTTGAGGGCCTTGGGCCGGTTGAGCGTGATGCAGCCGACGCGGCCCAGCACTTCGGCGATGACAAGGGTTTCAGGCGCAGGGACGTTCATCGTTGTTCTTCCGAAAAATCGTTCATTGGGGTTGCTGGTCGACCGTCTGGATGCGGGGCGTCCCCGCCCGAGAACGCCAGCCCAGCAACTCGTTGATCACCAGGGCGCCGATCACCAGGCTGCCGCCGCGCAGCACCTCGTCGCCCGGCACTTCGTTGGCCCAGATCCAGGCCAGCAGGATGCCGAAGATCACTTCCAGCAGGGCCAGCAGCGAAACTTCAGGCGCCTTGAGCACGCGCGCGCACACCACCGACAGCGCGCAGGGAATCGCCAGTTGCACGAGACCCAACATGGCCAGCCACGCCACGTCACTCGCGGTGGCTGCAAAAGGCAGCGCGAACGGCAGCGTGAGCAGGGAGGAGATCACGGCACCGAGCAGCACCGAGGGCACGAGATCGATCTTTTCGCCGTGGGTCTGGCTGCGTTGCACCACCGTCCAGTTGATGGCGCCGGCGACGGGCACGCACAAGGCGGTGAGCGAACCCAGCACCAGTCCACCGGTGTCGATCTCGGGATGGGCCAGCGCCTGCACGAACTGGCTGCCGTACATGTAGGCGATGCCGGCGCCGGCGGCCAGGATGGCCAACCAGGTGCGCGCGGCCAGCTGTTGGCCGATGAAGATACGCGCCACCAGCGCGGTGAAGAGCGGCCCCACCGACATGATCACCAGCACGTTGGCCACGCTGGTGAAGGTCAGGGCCAGCATGAAGGCGGTGAACATCACCGACCAGCACACGCCCGAGATCCAGAAGGCCGACGATTCGGGAATCAGGCCCCAATGGTGTTTGAGCCAAATCCGCAGCGAGGGTGCGTCTGTTGACGCAACCAGGTGACCTTGGCGTCGGTCGGCCTGCCGCCAGACGGGCAGGATGACCAGCAAGGACAGCGCGGTGAAGGCGCTGCGCCAGAACGTGACCTCGAACCGCGCCGCCGATTCCAGCTGGCGCGACACCACACCGGCGATCGACCACATCAGTGTGACCGCCAGCATGAGAAAAACCGCCTGGGTGTGCGTCAGGCGGTTGAGGGCTTGAAAAGGCATGGCCAGTTCAGGTCGCAGCAGCCGCAGCACAGAGCCGCGGCCCGCCCGGCTCAGCTTTTGGAGGCTCGCTTGCGGTCGCTTTCCTTCAGGAAGCGCTTGCGCAGACGCACGCTCTTGGGCGTGATTTCGACCAGTTCGTCGTCTTCGATGAATTCCACACCGTACTCGAGGTTGAGGTCAACGGGCGGCGTGATCTTGATAGCGTCTTCCTTGCCGCTGACGCGGAAGTTGGTCAGCTGCTTGGTGCGGGTGGCGTTGACGATCAGGTCGTTGTCGCGGTTGTGGATGCCGACGATCATGCCTTCGTACACCGGGTCGCCGGCGCGCACGAACATGCGGCCGCGGTCGTCGAGCTTGCCCAGGGCGTAGGTGAAGATTTCACCGTCGTCCATGGAGATCAGCACGCCGTTCTTGCGACTGGCGATGTCGCCCTTGTGCGGCTCGTAGCCGTCGAAGATGTTGGCGATCAGGCCGGAACCGCGCGTCAGGTTCAGGAACTCGTTGGTGAAACCGATCAGGCCACGCGCCGGAATGCGGTACTCCAGACGCACGCGGCCACGGCCATCGGGTTCCATGTTGGCCAGTTCGCCCTTGCGCTCGCCCAGTGCCTGCATCACGCCGCCCTGGTGCTGTTCTTCGATGTCGGCCGTCACCATCTCGATGGGCTCGTGGCGCACACCGTCGATGTCGCGGAACACCACGCGTGGCTTGGACACCGCGAGTTCGTAGCCTTCGCGGCGCATGTTTTCCAGCAGGATGGTCAGGTGCAATTCACCGCGGCCCATCACTTCGAAGATGCCGTCTTCGTCGGTTTCCTTCACGCGCAGGGCCACGTTGTGCTGCAGCTCTTTCTGCAGGCGGTCCCAGATCTGGCGGCTGGTCACGTACTTGCCTTCGCGGCCGGCCAGCGGACTGGTGTTCACGCAGAAGTTCATGGTCAGCGTCGGCTCGTCGATCTTGAGCATGGGCAACGGAGCGGGGGTCAGCGGATCGGTCACGGTCACGCCGATGCCGATGTCGGGAATGCCGTTGATCAGCACGATGTCGCCCGGGCCGGCTTCGGTCACCTGCACGCGGTCCAGGCCCTGGAACTTCAGCACCTGGTTGACGCGACCCTTGACGACCTTGCCGTCCACGCCTTCCATCACGACCACGTCCATGTTGGGCTTGATCGTGCCCTGGCTGATGCGGCCCACGCCGATGCGGCCAACGAAGGTGGAAAAGTCGAGTGCGGAAACCTGCAACTGCAGTGGCGCTGCCGGGTCACCGTCCTGCGGCTTCACGTGCTTGAGCACGGTGTTGAACAGGGCCGACATGTCGGGTCCCCACTGCTCGCCCGGTGCGCCTTCGACCAGCGAGGTCCAGCCGTTGATGCCCGAGGCGTACACCACGGGGAAGTCGAGCTGTTCGTCGTTGGCACCGAGCTTGTCGAACAGATCGAACGCGGCGTTGATCACGGCGTCCGGGCGCGCGCCCGGCTTGTCGACCTTGTTAACCACCACGATGGGCTTCAGACCCAGGGCCAGCGCCTTCTTGGTCACGAAGCGCGTCTGCGGCATCGGGCCTTCCTGCGCGTCGATCAGAAGCACCACACCGTCCACCATGGACAGGGCGCGCTCGACTTCACCGCCGAAGTCCGCGTGGCCGGGGGTGTCGACGATGTTGATGTGCGTGCCTTCCCAGCTCACGGCGCAGTTCTTGGCCAGGATGGTGATGCCGCGCTCGCGTTCGATGGCGTTGTTGTCCATCACCGTGTCCACGATCTTTTCGTGTTCGGCGAAGGTGCCCGACTGGCGAAGCAGCTGGTCCACCATGGTGGTTTTGCCATGGTCAACGTGGGCAATGATGGCGATGTTGCGGATTTGTTTGCTCATGATGCGAGTTCCGGTGAGGTTTCCAGGATTTGCTGTATTTCGATGGGGCTCAGCAGCCGCCCCGGGATCAGTTCACCCGCTTGGGTGTGCGCGCTGCCCAGCAGCACGGCTTCTTGTGAAAACGATTCATCGCCGGTGGAAACAGGACCGAACACGGCCACACTTTCCTGGTCGGCCCAGGCGCCACGGCGGCGCAGGCCGCTGAGGAAACGCCCCGCATCATCAGCGTCCAGCGTGACGGCCTCGTGGCCTTCCAGCAGGGTCTGCACCGGCAACAACAGCGCCATGCGTTCGCTTTCGTCCAGCGCTTCGAGGGCGTCAAGCGTGATGCACTGCGAGGCGTTGAACGGGCCGGTTTCGATGCGGCGCAACATGCTCAGGTGCCCGCCACAGCCCAGGGCCTCGGCGATGTCTTCACCCAAGGTGCGGATGTAGGTGCCCTTGCTGCAGCGCACGCGCAGATGAAGAAACGGCGCGTCGCCCTGCAGTTGCATGTCCAGCAGGTCGAGGTCGTGGATGGTGACGTGGCGCGCCTCGCGCTCCACCGTCTCACCCTGGCGCGCGTATTCGTAGAGCGGCTTGCCGTCCTTCTTCAAGGCGCTGTGCATCGGCGGCACCTGGGCGATCGGACCCATGAAACCGTCGAGCGCTTCAACCACCTGGCCCGGCGTGCAAACCACGTCGCGGGTCAGGATCACCTCGCCTTCTGCGTCGCCAGTGCTGGTTTTCACGCCCAGGCGCACCACGGTCTCATAGGTCTTGTCGGCGTCGAGGTGGATCTGGCTGAATTTCGTGGCCGCGCCAAAGCACAACGGCAACACACCGCTGGCCAGCGGATCGAGCGTGCCGGTGTGGCCTGCTTTCTCGGCTCGCAGCAACCATTTGGCTTTCTGCAAAGCCTGGTTGCTGGAGAGACCCAGCGGTTTGTCGAGCAACAGCACCCCATGCACAGGGCGCCGCTGCACCCTCGTGCGTGGCGCGTGCATCGTTATTCTTCCTTTGACCGAGAAGAGACAGCCTTGGAAATCAAGGCGTTCATGTCGGCCGCGCGCTCGGTGGTGCGGTCGAACACGAAGTGCAGCGTGGGCACGGTGTGGATGTGCAGCCGCTTGAACAAACCGCTGCGCAGGAAACCCGCCGCGGCATTGAGGCCTTCCAGCGTTTCCGCAGGATCACCCGTGAGCAGGCTGAAGAACACCTTGGCGTGCGCGTAGTCGGGCGTGACCTCGACCGCATTGATCGTGACCATGCCCACCCGCCGATCTTTCAACTCGCGCGCGATCAGCTCGGCCAGATCGCGCTGGATCTGGTCGGCCACGCGGAAACCGCGGTTGGGGACGGATGAAGCTTTGCGAGGCATGGTTTACAGCGTCCGCGCGACTTCCTTGACCTCGAAGAATTCGAGCTGGTCGCCTTCCTTGATGTCGTTGTAGTTCTTCAGCTTGATACCGCACTCGAAGCCTTCCTTGACTTCGCGCACGTCGTCCTTGAGGCGCTTGAGGGTGTCGATCTCGCCGGTGTAGATGACCACGTTGTCGCGCAGCAGGCGGAAATGCGCGCTGCGGGTGACCTGGCCAGCCGTGACCATACAACCGGCAATGGTGCCGATCTTGGTGGCCACGAACACGGTGCGGATCTCGGCCGAGCCGATGACTTCTTCGCGCTTCTCGGGCGCCAGCATGCCGGACATGGCCGCTTTCAACTCATCGACGGCGTCGTAAATGATGTTGTAGTAGCGCAGGTCCACGTCGTTGCCTTCGGCGAGCTTGCGGGCTCCCACGTCGGCACGCACGTTGAAGCCGATGATCACCGCCTTGGAGGCAATGGCCAGGTTCACGTCGGACTCGCTGATGCCGCCGACCCCGGCGAACACCAGTTGCACCTTGACCTCGTCGGTCGAGAGCTTGAGCAGCGACTGGGCCAGCGCTTCCTGCGAACCCTGCACGTCGGACTTGACAATGATGGGCAGCAGCTTGACTTCGCCAGCCGACATGTCGGAGAACATGTTCTCCAGCTTGGCGGCCTGCTGGCGCGCCAGCTTGGTGTTGCGGAACTTGCCGGCACGGTAGGTGGCGATCTCGCGCGCACGGCGCTCGTCGGTCATCACCATGAAGTCGTCGCCGGCCTGGGGCACTTCCGACAGACCTTGAATTTCAACCGGGATGGACGGCCCGGCGGCCTTGATCGGCTTGCCGTTTTCGTCCAGCATGGCACGCACACGACCAGAGGTCTGTCCGACCAGCACCACGTCACCGGTCTTGAGCGTGCCGCTCTGCACCAGCACCGTGGCCACGGCACCGCGGCCTTTGTCCAGACGGGCTTCGATCACCAGGCCCTTGGCCATGGCATCCACAGGCGCCTTCAGTTCCAGCACTTCGGCCTGCAACAACACCTGCTCCAGCAGCGCGTCGATGCCCTGGCCGGTCTTGGCGGACACACCCACGAAGGGCACGTCACCACCGAACTCTTCGGGCACGACTTCTTCGGCCACGAGTTCGGAGCGAACCTTCTCCAGGTTGATGCCGGGCTTGTCGATCTTGGTCAACGCCACGACGATGGGAACGCCCGCCGCCTTGGCGTGTTTGATGGCTTCCTTGGTCTGCGGCATCACGCCGTCGTCTGCCGCGCAGACGAGGATGACGATGTCGGTGGCCTGGGCACCACGGGCACGCATGGCGGTGAAGGCCTCGTGACCGGGGGTGTCGAGGAATGAAATCATGCCGCGCTCGGTCTCGACGTGGTACGCCCCGATGTGCTGCGTGATGCCGCCGGCTTCGCCCGCAGCCACCTTGGCACGGCGGATGTAATCCAGCAGCGAGGTCTTGCCATGGTCCACGTGGCCCATGACGGTGACCACCGGTGCACGCGGCAGCAACTCGTGTTCCTGCTGCGAGGTTTCGTCGTCGGCAAAAGCTTCCGGATCATCCAGCGCCGCCACCACAGCCTTGTGGCCGAGTTCTTCCACCACGATCATGGCGGTGTCCTGGTCCAGCGGCTGGTTGATGGTGACCATCTGACCGAGCTTCATCAACTGCTTGATGACCTCGGACGACTTCAGGCTCATCTTGTGTGCGAGCTCGGCCACCGTGATGGTCTCCGGCACGTGCACTTCAATGACCTTGACTTCGGTCGGTGCCACGAAATTGCTGGCGCCGGTGTCTCGGGAATCGCGCGAGTCGCGGCGACCACGCGGGCCTCCGCGCCAGTTGGAACGCCCGGCACTGGTATCGCCACGCGTCTTGATTTCTTTCTTCTTGGCCGCGTCGTCTTTCCAGGTGGAAGACAGGTTCTCGGACTTGATCTCTTTTTTGCCGGCCACACCGGCCGTGGCGGCGCCAGCTGCGGTGGTGGCGGGTTTGCCGGGCGTGCCGGCAGGCTTGTGCAGCGTGCCCTTGATGCCGGCCTTCGGATCGGCCACGGGAGCCGGTTCGGGCTTCTTCGCGACCAAGGTCTTGGCAGGCGCCGACATCATGGCGCGGATGTTCGCGGCTTCGGCCTCCGCCTTGCGACGGCGCTCCACCAGATCCTGGGCGCGCAGATCGTCGGCGCGTTTGCTCTCGGCGTTGCGGTCCGCGATCACGCGGGCTGCGGAATCGCGTTCCAGCGAGTCGGTCTTGGCCTTGGCGTCTTTGGCGGTGCGTGCCGCAATGGCTTCTGCAATGCCTTCGGGCGAAGCGGCTTCGGCGGCGGCGCGGGCAGCGGCTTCCGCGGCATCCGCAGCGGCCGAAGCAGCACGCTCCTGCTCGACCACGGCTTGCGCCTGGCGGGCTTCCTCGGCCTCGCGGGCCTGGCGCTTCTCGTTGAATTCTTCTTCCTGGCGGCGCAGCAGCTCGGCATGGCGGCGCGCGTCTTCCTCGCGGCGGGCCAGTTCTTCGGTGTCGATCACCGGCGCCGCAGCAACCGGCTCCTCAACCACCTCGGGCACGGCCACCTCGTCGTCGCGCTTGATGAAGGTGCGCTTCTTGCGCACTTCCACCTGGATCGTGCGGGCTCGGCCAGTGGAGTCGGCCTGCTTGATCTCGGAGGTCGATTTCTTCACCAGGGTGATCTTCTTGCGCTCACCGCCGGCCGTGCCATGGCTGGCTTTGAGGTGGCCCAGCAACGATTGCTTGTCGGACTCGGTGACCGGATCGGTCCCGGACGACTTGGGCACGCCCGCTGCGGAGAGTTGCTCCAGCGGGACGGTGGTGGGCTTGTTCAGCTCGGCAGCCAGTTCGGCGACGGTGGTACTTGTCATAGGTCTCTATTCTCCGATGGGCCTCCGCTGGTCAGGTCGTGGATTGCGCTTCGTCACCGGTGAACCAGTGAGCGCGTGCCAGCATGATCAGCGCGGTGGCCTCTTCAGGCGTCTGTGCGGTGATGTCGGTGAGCTCGTCGGTGGCCAGGTCGGCCAGCTCGTCGCGGGTGTGGATGCCGGCGTCGGCCAGCTTGGCGATCAGCTCCGGGGTCACGCCTTCGAGGTCGCGCAAATCTTGCGACACCTCTTCGACGCTCTCTTCGCGAGCGATTTCCATGGTCAGCAGGGCATCCTTGGCGCGGGTGCGCAGCTCATTGACCGTGTCTTCGTCAAAAGACTCGATCTCCAGCATTTCCTGCAGCGGCACATAGGCCACTTCTTCGAGGCTGGTGAAGCCTTCTTCGATCAGGATGTCGGCAATCTCCTGGTCCACGTCCAGCTTGGCCATGAAGATCTTGCGGATGCCGTCGGCCTCTTCGGCCTGCTTCTGGGCCGACTCGTCGGCCGTCATGATGTTGATGCGCCAGCCGGTCAGCTCGGACGCCAGGCGCACGTTCTGGCCACCGCGGCCGATGGCGATGGCGAGGTTTTCCTCGTCGACCACCACGTCCATGGCATGGCGCTCTTCGTCCACCACGATGGAGACCACGTTGGCCGGGGCCAGCGCGCCGATGACGAACTGCGCCGGGTCTTCGGACCACAGCACGATGTCCACACGCTCGCCTGCGAGTTCGTTGGTCACGCCGTTGACGCGCGAACCGCGCACACCGACACAGGTGCCGATGGGGTCGATGCGGCGGTCGTTGGTGTGCACGGCGATCTTGGCGCGCGAACCCGGGTCGCGGGCGCAGGTCTTGATCTCCAGCAGGCCTTGTTCGATTTCGGGCACTTCCTGGCGGAAGAGTTCGATCATGAACGACGGGGCCGAGCGTGACAGCAGGATGGGCGCGCCGCGCAGCGTCAGATCCACGTCCATGATCATGGCGCGCACGCGGTCGCCGGTGCGGAAGTTCTCTTTCGGGATCATCTCGCCGCGCTTCAAGCGACCTTCAACCCGGCCGCTCTCGACGATCAGGTCGCCCTTGTCCATGCGCTTGACGGTGCCCACAAAGATCTTGTCGCCGCGCGACATGAAATCGTTGAGCAGCATCTCGCGCTCGGCGTCGCGGATCTTCTGCAGGATCACCTGCTTGGCAGCCATGGCACCGATGCGGCCGATCGGCACGCTTTCGACCGGCTTCTCGATGAAGTCGCCTTCTTCGATGTCGGCGAGTTCGTCGCGGGCGTCGGTCAGCAGTTCTTCGGCGTCGGGGTTCTGCAGGCCGGCCTCATCGGGCACCACCAGCCAGCGGCGGAAGGTCTCGTAGGCACCGGTGTCCGGGTCCATGGCCACGCGGATGTCCACGTCGCCCTTGTAGAGTTTTTTGGTGGCCGAGGCCAGCGCCAGTTCCACGGCGCCCAACACGACGTCGCGCTCGACGTTCTTCTCGCGCGAGATCGCATCGATCAGCATCAACATTTCGCGGTTCATTTCACTCGCCCACCTTTCCGAATTGCATGTCCTGGGTCACTTTGATTTCTCTCATTCATCGCTGTCTGAAGCGTTGGCTCCAGGGGCCTGACGGCCCTTGAAATTCACGATCGGCGCCAAGCGCGCCTGCTGGATGTCGTCCAGCGAAAAGGTCATGGCCTGCATGGGCACGGGCGCGCGCTTCTTGCTCACCCGCGCGCCGGGCTTGGGTTCGGGCGCATCGCTCCAGACCACCTGCCACTGCACACCATCGTCGGCACGCTCCAGCGTGCCCCTGAATTTCTTGCGGTTCGCCGCCACGTCGGTTCCGGTGGCGCCGATCGGCGCTTTCAAGGTGAGGTCGATCACGTGACCTTCAAACCTCACATAGTCAATTTCACGTTTGAGTGGCCGGTCAATGCCCGGCGAACCCACTTCGAGGCGGCGGTATTCCAGGCCCTCGACTTCCAGCAGGTATTGCAACTGACGCGTGATTTTTTCGCAATCCTCGACCGTGACAAAACGCTCCACCGGCACGGGCTGGCCCGCAACGGGCGCCTCCCACGGCAGATCGATCGTGACCTTCAGCAAGCCACTGCCCGAGCGCTCCAACTCCACCAGGTCAAAACCCAGTCCGGTAACGGTCTGCTCTACGATCTCTTGCCAAGCCATGCTGATGGTGTCTGCCCAGGGTGGACCAAAGAATCAACCCTGTGGATTACCCCAGGGTCAAAAGCGTTCGGCCAAAAAAAATGGGCCGGTAGTTACCCGCCCATTTGGTCGTGAAGCTCGCATTGTAACGCCTGCAACAGGCGATTGGCAACCCTATCAACAGTTCAATGCTGAACACCGTTCAAATACCCAGAACCCATTGAATGAGGTTCTTTGCCAGAAACCCCAACATGCCGAATGACAGGACCAGAAACAGCACGAAGGTGCCGAACTTGCCGGCCTTGGATTCGCGCGCCAGGTTGAACACGATGAAGAGCATGTACAGGATGAAGGCGCCGACGCCGAAGGTCAGGCCGAACTGGGCGATCTGGCCTTCGGTGTAGCCGAACAGGGTGTTGCCCATGGCTCAGCGCCCCATCCGATGGGCGGTCAGGTCGCGGTAGGCGTGCCAGCTGGCGTGGGCCAGCAGCGGGATCAGCACAATGAGCCCGAGCAAGGCGGTGAGCATGCCCAGTCCGACCAGCAGGGCAATCACCACCGCCCACAACGCCATGGGCCCGGGATGGCTGGCCACGGCGCGCCAGCTCTCCGTCACTGCCTCCATCACCGAGACGCGGGTGTCCACCAGCATGGGCAGGGCCACCACGGTGGACGCGAACACGGGCGCTGCGAGCAAGGCGCCGAGCAACAGCCAGACCTCGAACAGGCCGATTTCGCGCACCAGCACGACGTGACGCAGGAAATCCACCGGCTTGAGGATGGGCACGGGCGACCACAGCGTGATGAGTCCGGCCGAGGTCAGCACCCAGCCCGTGCCGGCCAAGCCCAGCAGCAGGCCGAACTTCACCAAACGGCCATCGCCCGAGCGCCAGAGCTCAACCACCTCGCCCAGGCCGGCGCTGCGCTGGCGGCTGACCTGGTAGAGCCCGGTGGCGAGGATGGGCGCGACGATGAGAAAGCCCGAGAAGGCACCGGCCAGCAGCCAGAACTGGTCACGTGCAGCCCAGAGCAGCAGCCAGCCAAAGGCGGTGAGCAGCAAGCCGTGTACCAGGCCCGGTACCGGGTTGCGCCGCAGGTCGGCCCAGCCCAGAGCCAGCCAGCGCCCAGGCGACCGAAGCGAGACAGGGCGTGTGGAAGCGAGAGAGGAATCGGTCATGAGCGTCGGTTATACGCCGCCCATCTCGTCAGCAGCCTGACGCAAGTCAAGCCTTTGAGCGCATCAGGCGGCGGCCTGCACCAAGGTGCGGGTGTAAGGGTGCTCGGGGGCGCGCAGCACCTGCTCAACCGGGCCACTTTCGACCACCTCACCGTCCTTCATCACGATCACATGATGCGCCATGGCCTGGATCACATCCACGTCGTGCGTGATCAGCAAGTAGCTCAGGCCGCGTTCGCGCTGCAGGCGCTGCAGCAGGGCCAGCACCTGCTTCTGAACGGTGACATCCAGCGCGCTGGTGGGCTCATCGAGCACGAGCAGTTGTGGATCGATGATGAGCGCGCGGGCGATGGCCAGTCGCTGACGCTGGCCACCCGAAAATTCGTGCGGGTAGCGCTGCAACCAGTCGCCACCGCGCCGCGGGTCGTCCACCAGGCCCACATCGGCCAGTGCCTTGACCACGCGCTCACGGCGTTGCGCCACGGAAAGCCCAGGCTGGTGCACCAGCAGTCCTTCGCCCACGATCTGTTCGATGGTCATGCGCGGGGACAGCGATGAAAACGGATCCTGGAACACGACTTGCACCCGCTGGCGCAGCGCCCTGCTCTCGCCACTCTTCAAAGCTTGCGTCCAGTCGGATCCTGTGACCTGCAAGTTGCCTTGGTAGGGCAGCAAACCCAGCGCGGCGAGCGCAAGCGTGGACTTGCCCGAGCCCGATTCGCCAATCACGCCCAGCGTCTGACCCGGCGCCACGTCCAGGTCGGCGCCCTGGACCGCGACGAACTCACCTTTCTTGAACCAACCCGTCAGGCCGGGCAGTGGAACGGGATAACCCACGCGCAGGCCGCGGGCTTGCAGCACCGGCGTGGCATCGGCGGCGGGCGGCTGGGCCGGCGCCACGTCGCGCTCGGGTTTGCTCGCCAACAGCATCTGGGTATAGGCGTGCTGCGGCGCGGCAAACACGTCGCTCACTGCGCCCTGCTCCACCAGATGACCCTGCTCCATCACGGCCACGCGGTCGGCGAATCGGCGCACCAGGTTCAGGTCGTGCGTGATCAGCAACACCGCCATGCCGTGCTGGCGCTGCAAATCTGCCAGAAGATCCAATATCTGGCCACGCAGGCTCACATCCAACGCGGTGGTGGGCTCGTCGGCCAGCAGCAGCTTGGGCGCACTGGCCAGGGCCATGGCGATCATGGCGCGCTGGCGCTGGCCGCCGCTGAGCTGGTGCGGGAAGGCATCGGCGCGGCGCGCCGGCTCCGGGATGCCGGTGGAGGCCAGCAGCTCGATGGTGGACGCGAGCGCCTGACGCGGCGTGAGGCCCTTTTTGAGCTGCAAGACCTCGCCGATCTGGTCGCCCACGGTGTAGAGCGGGTTCAGCGCCGTCATGGGTTCCTGAAAAATGATCGCCACCTCGTCACCGCGCACACCGCGCAGCTGGTGTTCGGTCAACTGCAGCAGATCGCGTCCATTGAGCAGCGCCGAGCCACTCACGTCGGCGTTGTGCACCAGGCGCAGCAGCGAGAGCGCCGAGACCGTTTTTCCCGAGCCGGATTCGCCCACCAGCGCGAGCTTTTCGCCCGCCTTGATGGAAAAGTCGATGCCGTGAACGACTTCCTGGCCGCCGAACGAGACGCGCAGGCCTTTGACGTTGAGGAGCGTGGGGCCGGGCCCCGCCGCCGGGCCGCCCCAAGGCCGGGCAGCCCCCTCGGGGGGCAGCGAACCTCGCGAAGCGGGGAGCGTGGGGGCCGTCATTTGTCGGCCTTTCTCGGATCGAGCGCATCGCGCAGCGCATCGCCCATGAAGGTCAGCAGCAGCAGCGTGATCACCAGGACCGCGAAGGTGGAGAGTGAAATCCACCAGGCGTCGATGTTGTTTTTGCCCTGGCTCAGCAGTTCACCCAGCGAGGGCGTGCCGGGCGGCACACCCAGGCCCAGAAAGTCGAGCGAGGTCAGCGCCAGGATCGCCGCGCTCATGCGGAACGGCAGGAAGGTGACCACCGGCGTGAGGCTGTTGGGAAGCACGTGGCGCCAGATGATCTGCCAGTTGGACAGGCCCAGCGCGCGCGCGGCACGCACGTAGTCGAGCTGGCGGTTGCGCAGAAACTCGGCGCGCACGTAGTCACTCAGACCCATCCAGCCGAACAGGCTGAGCAGGATCAACAACAGGCTGATGCTGGGCGCGAACACGGCCGAAAAGATGATGAGCAAATACAACTCCGGCATGGAGCCCCAGATTTCGATGAAGCGCTGGAAGGCGAGATCGGTCTTGCCGCCGAAAAAACCCTGGATGGCGCCGGTGACCACACCCAGCAACACACCGATGACGGTGAGCGCCAGTGCGAACAGCACGCTCACGCGAAAACCGTAGATCAGTTGCGCCAGCAGGTCGCGGCCGCGGTCGTCGGTACCGAACAGGTTGTCCAGCCTCGGCGGCGAAGGATTGGGCAGCTTGGCGAAGTAGTTCAGTGTCTGCGGGCCATACGGATTGGGTGCGTAGATGGCCCAGTTGTCGCCTTGGGTGATCTGCTCGCGGATGAAGGGATCGAGGTAGTCGGTGGTGGTGTCGAAGTCGCCGCCGAACACGGTTTCTGCATAGTCCTTGACCATGGGGAAATAGGTGGTGCCTTCGTAGCGCACGACCAAGGGCCGGTCGTTCGACAGCACCTCGGCGAACAAGCTGCCGACCACCAGCAGGCAGAACAGCACGAGGCTCCAGTAGCCCAGACGGTTGCGCTTGAAGCGCCGCCAGGCGCGCGCGCTCGGGGACAACGACGGTGTCACGGCTTCAGTCGAATTTGACACGCGGGTCCACCCAGACATAACAGAGGTCGGAAATCAGCTTGGTCACCAGGCCGATGAGCGTGAAAAAGAACAAAGTACCGAGCACCACCGGGTAGTCGCGCCGGATCACACTTTCGTAGCTCAGCAAACCCAGACCGTCGAGCGAAAAAAGCGTTTCGATCAACAACGACCCCGCGAAGAAAGCGCCGATGAAGGCCGACGGAAAGCCCGTGACGATGGGAATGAGCGCATTGCGGAAGATGTGTTTCCACAGCACCTGCCGCTCGCTCAGGCCTTTGGCGCGCGCTGTCATCACGTACTGCTTGCGGATCTCTTCCAGGAACGCGTTCTTGGTCAGCATGGCCGTGACCGCAAAACTGCCCAGCACCATGGCGGTGACCGGCAAGGTGATGTGCCACAGGTAGTCGACGATGCGGGCGCCCCAGCTGAGTTCTTCCCAGTTGGAGGACGTGAGGCCGCGCAGCGGGAACCACTGCAACTGCCCGCCAAAGATCACCAGCAGCGCGACACCCAGCACGAAGCCGGGGATGGCGTAGCCAATGAGCACGAGCAAGGTGGTGACCAGATCGAAGCGCGAGCCGGCGCGCACCGCCTTGGCCACGCCCAGCGGCACGGCCACGCCGTAGCTGATGAGGAAGGTCCACAGGCCCAGCGTGATGGAGACCGGCAGTTTCTCCATGATGAGTTCGGACACCGCCTTGTTCTGGAAAAAGCTGGTGCCCAGGTCGAAGCGCGCGAACTGGCCGAGCATCTGGAAGAAGCGCTCATGCGCGGGTTTGTCGAAGCCGTAGAGGGCCTTGATCTGCTCGATGCGTTTGGGGTCAACACCCTGTGCGCCTCGGTACACCGAACCACCTTCGGCCCCCGCTGCGCCGGCACCCGCACGGGCTTCGGCGAGATACTGATCCACCGGCCCACCCGGCACGAACTGGATCACCACGAAGGTCAGCAGCAGCACCCCGAACAGCGTCGGGATCATCAGCAGGAGGCGTTTGAGGATGTAGACCCACATGGTGCGTCAGTCCCTTCGAGGTGAGAGGGCCGCCGCGCCGGGCCGCCCCAAGCAAGGCCAGCCCCCTCGGGGGGCAGCGATCCGCGCAGCGGTGGAGCGAGGGGGCATCATTTCTGAGCCCACCAAGTGTCGATGGCCCACACCTCACCTGATGCGTAAGGCGGCATGTCCTTTGGACGAGCCAGTCGCCACGCGTTGTAAGCCATGCGGTGCGTCGTGGCCGACCACTGCGGGATCAGCACATGGCTGTGGGTGATGGCGCGGTCGAGCGCGCGGCAGGCCGCCAGGAACTCGGGCTGCGTGGGTGCTTCGATCATGCGTTCGATCAACGCGTCCACGGCGGGGTTGGCGATGCCGGTGTGGTTGCCCGAGTCTTCAGTTTTGGCCGCCGCGCTGCCGAACAGGTCAGCGTACTCGGCACCCGGGTTGTTGGTACCGCCATAGGCCAGCGAGACGATGTCGAAATCGAAACTGCGCAGGCGCTGCTGGTAGAGCGCAAAGTCCACCGGGCGAAACTTGAGCTCGACCCCGAGCTTGGTCAGGTTGCGTATCCACGGTGTGACCACACGCGCGCCGGTCTCGTTGCTGTCCAGGTACTCGAGCACCATGGCCTGGCCTTGCGCGTTGCGCAACTGGCCGCCCTGAACCGTCCAGCCGGCCTCGCGCAGCAAGGCCTTCGCACGCTTGAGGTTGCCGCGCAGGGAGTTCGCTCCATCGGTTCGAGGCGCCGCGTACACCGGACCGAACACAGCGGGCGGCAACTGCTTGCGCCAGGGCTCCAGCAAAGCCAGCTCTTCGGGCGATGGCGTGCCCTGCGGCGAACAATCGGTGTTTCCGAACAGGCCCTGCACGCGCTGGTAGGCGTTGTAGAACATCTGCCGGTTCATCCACTCGTAGTCCATCGCCAGGCCCAGCGCCTCTCGCACGCGGATGTCGTCCAACGGCGGGCGGCGCGTGTTGAGCACATAACTTTGAAAGCCGGTGGGCAGACGGTGCGTGAACTCGCCTTTGACGAGTTCACCCGTGTCGAACTTCTTGCCGTTGACGCGGCGCGCCCAGTCGCCGGCCGAGAAAAAGCGCATGAGATCGAACTCGCCGGCCTTCAGGGCTTCGAGCTTGGCCGTGTTGTCCTTGTAGATCTTGACGACGATGCGGTCGAAGTTGGCGGTGCCGCGGCGCACCGGCAAGTCCCGCGCCCAGTAGGCCGGGTCGCGCACATAGGTGATGTCCTTGCCGAATTGCACCGGGCCGATTTTGTAGGGCCCGCTTCCGATGGGAATGTCGGTCACGACCTGGTCGAAGGTCTTGCGTTGTCCGGTCTTGGGATCCACCGAGTTGCCCCAGGCCCGGCTGAACACCGGCAGACCGCCCACGGTCAGCGGCAGTTCGCGGTTGGGCTTCTTGAAGCGGTAACGCACCGTGCGTTCGCCCAGCACGTCCAGCCCGGCCACGTCCTGCAAGACGGTCTTGAAGGCGGGTGAGGTGTGCGGACCCATGAGCGTGTCGAAGCTGTGCTTCACGTCGGCGGCGAGCACCGGATCGCCGTTGTGGAAGCGCGCGGTGTCACGCAACTTGAACGTGACCGACAGGCCATCGGGCGCGGTGGCCACATCTTCGGCAAGCAAACCGTACGCGGCGCCGTTTTCGTCCAGCGCACCGGTGAGCAAGGAGTCGAACATGAGGTCCGACAAATACGCCGGGGCGCTGCCACGCAGCGTGAAGGGGTTGTATTTGTCGAAGGTGGACAGCCGCAGGTTGCTCACCAGCCGCAGCTCTCCGCCCTTGGGAGCGGTGGGGTTGACGTAGTCGAAATGCGTGAAGCCCTCGGGGTACTTGAGCTGGCCCCACAGCGCGTAACCGTGAGCCGCCCAAGCGAGCGGGCTGAGGAGCATCAGCAACGCGGCCAGGGACGTCGAGACGAGTCGGTGGCCGGGGCGGATGCGGGAGAAGTGCATGCGACAATTCTGAAGGATTTTTCATTGGAGACAGAAACATGGGTTTTCTCACTGGCAAGAAATTGCTGATCACGGGCGTGCTGTCCAACCGGTCCATCGCTTACGGCATCGCCAGGGCCTGCCACCAGCAGGGTGCCGAGCTCGCATTCAGCTATGTCGGCGAGCGCTTCAAGGACCGCATCACCGAGTTCGCGGCCGACTTTGACTCCAAACTCATCTTTGACTGCGACGTGGGTGACGATGCCCAGATCGAGAAACTGTTTGCCGACCTGGCGCAGGTGTGGCCCAAGTTCGACGGCTTCGTGCACAGCATCGGCTTCGCCCCGCGCGAAGCCATTGCCGGCGACTTTCTGGATGGTCTGACGCGCGAGAACTTCCGCATCGCCCACGACATCAGCGCCTACAGCTTCCCGGCCATGGCCAAGGCCGCGCTGCCCATGCTCAACGAGAAGTCGGCCCTGCTCACCCTCACCTACCTCGGCGCCCTGCGCGCCGTGCCCAACTACAACACCATGGGCCTGGCCAAGGCCAGCCTGGAAGCCTCGGTGCGTTACCTGGCCGAGTCGCTCGGCCCCAAGGGCATGCGCGTCAACGGCATCAGTGCCGGCCCCATCAAGACCCTGGCCGCCAGCGGCATCAAGGACTTCGGCAAGCTGCTGAACATGGTCGCCAGCGCCTCGCCGATCCGCCGCAATGTGACCATCGAAGACGTGGGCAACGTGGCCGCCTTTTTGCTGAGCGATCTGGCCGGTGGCGTGACCGCCGAGATCACCTATGTGGACGGTGGCTACAGCCACACCACGGGCGTGAGCCGCGACAGCGAAGCGCTGAGCTGATCCCTTTGCGCTTCGGGGAGCGTTGTGAAGCGGCGCGAACTGCTCGGCGTGCTGGGCCTCCTTTGGGCTGGCCTGTCCGGTGCTTCGCGGGCTGGCGACACTCCCGCCTTGATGCTCGCCAAGGTCTACCGACCCGGTGTGCCGCTGCGCGACTACTGGCTGAGTGAAAAATACGACGGCCTGCGCGCCTGCTGGGATGGCCAGCGGCTGCTGACCCGGGGCGGTGAGGCCATCACCGCACCCGACTGGTTCACGGCCGGCTGGTCCGCCGAGTCCATGGACGGTGAACTCTGGATCGGCCGCGGGCGTTTTGAAGAGACGCTCTCCACGGTGCGCCGACTGACCCCTGGCGAAGATGCGTGGCGGCGGGTTCGCTTCATGGTGTTCGACTTGCCCGCCCACCCGGGGCGTTTCACCGAACGCATCCAGGCCTACCAGACGCTTGTGAAAAGACTCAACCAGCCCTGGGTGCAGGCCGTCGCTCAAGAGCGCGTCGCCAGCAACGCCGAGTTGATGGCCCGACTGGACCGTCTGGTGAAAGCCGGCGGCGAGGGTCTGATGCTGCACCGGGGCGATTCGTTCTACCGCGCCGAGTGGAACGACGAGCTGCTGAAGGTGAAGACGCACGAAGACGCCGAGGCCCGCGTGCTGCAGCACCTGCCGGGCCAGGGCCGCCACGCCGGCCGCCTGGGTGCCCTGCTGGTCGAAACGCCCGAGGGCGCCAGGTTCCGCCTGGGCACCGGCTTCTCCGATGCCCAGCGTGACCATCCACCCGCGGTGGGCGAATGGGTCACCTACCGCTTTCGCGGCGTCAATGGGAGCGGCGTGCCGCGCTTCGCCAGTTTCGTGCGGGTGCGGCCTGACGCACCACGCTGATCAGGCCTTGACGCAGTCGGCGAAGTAACGCTTCCTGCCGTCATCGCCGACCATTTCCACCAGACCGTGGATGTCGGTCTCGAAGCCCGGGCACTGGGCGTTGAACTCGCGCGCGAACTTGAGGTAGTCGACGATCTTCTTGTTGAACACCTCGCCCGGGATCAGCAGCGGGATGCCCGGCGGGTACGGCGTGACCAGGCTGGTGGTGATGCGGCCTTCGAGCTCGTCGATCGGCACACGCTCGGTGGTGCGCTGCGCGATGTGCGCGAACGCGTCGGTTGGTTTCATGGCCGGCGTGAGGTCGCTCAGGTACATCTCGGTCGTGAGGCGCGCGATGTCGTAGCGGGCGTAGAGCTCGTGCACGTGCTGGCACAGATCGCGCAGGCCCATCTGCTCGTAGCGCGGGTGCTTCTGGCAGAACTCCGGCAGGATGCGCCACATCGGCTGGTTCTTGGCGTAGTCGTCCTTGAACTGCTGCAGCGCGGTCAGCAGCGTGTTCCAGCGGCCCTTGGTGATGCCGATGGTGAACATGATGAAGAAGCTGTACAGGCCGGTCTTCTCCACCACCACACCGTGCTCGGCGAGAAACTTGGTGACGATGGATGCCGGGATGCCTTCGGGCTCGAAACGGCCGTCCAGGTTCAGGCCCGGGGTGACGATGGTGGCCTTGATCGGGTCCAGCATGTTGAAGCCCGGCGCCATGTCGCCAAAGCCGTGCCATTCCTTGGCGGTGGCCTGTGAGCCCGCCGGATCGGGGTTGAGCACCCAGTCGATGGCCTCGCCCATGCCTTCTTCGGCCAGGTCGTCCGGACCCCAAACCTTGAACCACCAGTCGTCGTCGCCGAACTCGGCGTCGATCTTGCGCATGGCGCGGCGGAAATCGAGCGCTTCAAAGATGCTCTCCTCCACCAGCGCCTTGCCGCCGGGCGGCTCCATCATGGCCGCGGCCACGTCGCAGCTGGCGATGATGGCGTACTGGGGGCTGGTGCTGGTGTGCATCAGGTAAGCCTCGTTGAAGAGGTGGCGGTCGAGCTTGACGTTCTGCGAGTCCTGCACGAGCACGTGGCTGGCCTGGCTGATCCCGGCGAGCAGCTTGTGGATGGACTGGGTGGCGTACACCACCGACTCCATGGGGCGCACGCGCTTTTTGCCCATGGCGTGGAAGTTGCCGTAGAACGGGTGGAAGGCCGCGTGCGGCAACCAGGCTTCGTCAAAGTGCAGGTTGGCCACGTAACCGTCGAGCATCTGCTTGATGGCTTCGGTGTTGTAGAGCACGCCGTCGTAGGTGGACTGGGTGAGTGTGAGCACGCGGGGCTTGACCGCGTCGGCGTCCACGCCGGCCAGCAGCGGGTTGGCGCGGATCTTGGCCTTGATTGCGTCGATCTCGAACTCGCTCTGCGGGATCGGGCCGATGATGCCGTAATGGTTGCGCGTGGGCTTCAGGAAGACGGGGATAGCGCCCGTCATGATGATGCTGTGCAGGATGGACTTGTGGCAGTTGCGGTCCACCACCACCACGTCGCCCGGCGCCACCGTGTGGTGCCAGACCATCTTGTTGCTGGTGCTGGTGCCGTTGGTCACGA
>Ga0210246_101103_pt1 | contig 22744 bp, 14 predicted proteins | sample ChrtobMetaP3_8mM_FD_155469 | JGI IMG/M metagenome (GOLD analysis project Ga0210246, IMG submission 155469) | Chrysochromulina tobin associated microbial communities from unialgal haptophyte culture, Seattle, Washington, United States - P3_8mM | ecosystem: Host-associated > Algae > Haptophytes >...
AGCCCGGCCGCCGCCCACGCCGCGTGGTACCGCCGCCACGTTGTTGGTCCCGAGGTGATACCAGTTATCGACAGTATCATCCTAAGTCTCCTCTATTCTCGTTCCCTGGGACCCTCCTGGCGCCCTCCTGGCGCCCTGGGGCGCTTGCCCGGGGCGCGCGCGCGCGCCCGCGGGGCCGCGCGCGCGGTTCGCCGTTCGCGGTTTTCTTATTACTTTTTTTTCTTTTCCACCCAACACTGCGGGAAAAAAGCCGAGAATTCATACTCGGTGACGCAACAACGAAGTTCACTATCGTGGTAGCGCACAACAGCTTTCTGACCCGCCCCCCTTCACGCATCACGGGATTCACACCTTCACGCGCCGGCTTGACACTACAGCTCACAGAGTATCCGGCCATTGCGATCTCCGCGCGCCCCATCTCGTCATCGACATCGCACATCTCCACCCCCTCGGGCACATCTCCAGGCTTGGCTTGGCTGCGTATTGCACCGAGTGGCCCAAAGCCCACTCACATATGCGCCGCGCAGTTCACGCTGCTGCTCACACTCTCAGCCTCGCGCCGCTCACGGCGCGCGACGCACCTCCAGGCCGCGCACGATGGCCACACGCCCGGCCGCACCCTGCAGGCACACCGGCAGGCGAAATTTCAGCACGGTCCCCGCGGCCGGCGCCACGACGGGCAGCGTGAAGATCTTCCTGTCGCCGCCGTTGATGTGCAGGAAGCGCGCCTGGCCACCAGGAAGATAGGACGCGCCGAAGTAGTCGACGCATATGGCGACGTCGTACAGAAGCAGGCCATCATGGTGTCCGCGACCGTCCACGGCCTCGGCCAGCCAGAAGTCCTCGCCCGGCACGGCCTGCCAGTCCGCGGGTGGCTCTGGCGGCGGCTCAGGCTCCTTGCGGGTCTCGCGCTTGGCCTCGCGAGCCTCAACCTTGACCTGCCGCGCGAGCGCACGTTCTGCACATGCCACGCGTTCGCAGTGAGCGCGGCAAGTCACGGTCGCACACAACTTGGCAAGCGTTCAAGCTCGGCCGGGCACCTTGCTCTCTCTTCACCGTGCCCTTCGGCGAGCGCATAAGGGGGGGGCAGTGCTTCGTCTCGGTGCACCGGCGGTGCTGGCCGCGGTCGTGCTTGAGGCACACGGTCACGTCTTTCCCCTCATCCCAGTGCGGGCCGCGGTACTTGCGGCCGCCCTGCGCGACCGCGCGCTGCTTGGCGAACTTCCTCCAATTGTTTCTGTCAGAGCCGAGCAAAACGGAGTCAGAAAAAGGCCATGGCCGGGCGCGAGTTGCGGGGGATGTTTGAATGAAGGCACTCGGGGTCCGATGGGCCGAAAGAGCGGTCACGGAGTGGTCTTCATGACTCACCACCGGCGGCAGCCAGGAAGGTCCAGGACGCACGAAAGACGCCGGACCGCCCTGACCGACCCACAAACTCCTTGGCACAAACGAAGTCAAGTCAAGTCACGTCAAGACATGGCAAGCTTAGACAAGTCAAATCAAGTATCCGTCCACTCCCTTCCACCGGCCTCCGGAGCACATTCGATAGGCGTCCTTATGGTTGTCTGTTGTTTACGTTTAGAATTGACTCTTGATGAACCCCGGGGACGTAGAGAACGTTGGTAGGAATTCACGCCTATCATAAGTAATTTCTAGGCCAAACGGACCTCACGGCTGTGTTAATGGCGAGGGCATCGGCAGGGGAAGTGCGGCTATCGAAGAAGACCATTGGCGTCAATTCGTAGAAAAGGACACTCCTGACTTCGGAGATTTTCTTGTAAATGCTCTCGGTCGTGACACTAGTGCTTTCGCTCCAGGCACCGGTCGCGCTCGATGGCCGCACCCTCGGCCGTCGGGCAGCGCTCTCGGCCGGCGCCTCGGCACTCTTCGGTGGCGCTCTCTCCACCTTGGCGTACGACGAGATCCCTCAAATAGATGCTGACTTTGCGGCTCGCGAGGCGGCGCGCAAGGAGCGAGAGGCAAAGGCGGCCAAGCAGGCGGCCGAGCTCGCCAAGGTGCTCAAGCCAGTCGAGTCCGCGCGCACGGAAGCCGAGTTTATCGAGGCGGCGGACCAACTTGCGGTCTGGGTGATCGGCAAGGGCCAGGGTGCGATCCCGGAGGGCGTTGGCGTGAAGAACGTGGTGAAGCGCATCACGCTCGCATACGACGATCTGCCCAAGCGCAGCTACGCCTGCGAGCGCACGCGTGACAACAATGGCATTTGCTACTCGCCTGGCAAAGGCGCCTCTCTCGCGTACGAGGCGCTGATCAAGGAGCTCCGCAAAGCGACGATCATCCAGCTCGGTGACTACCGCCGTGTCGAGTTTAACGCCTTTTAAGGGGCGGGAAAGCGATGCGGCGGCCGGCACAGTCTCGCCCTCAGCAGAGACAGCGCCCTCGCCCACTTAGGTAATGATCGCTGGCCTGACTAGCTCGCTTGGGCCGGGCCTCTGCGCCCAAATGGCGAGAAAGACGTCGAAAAGCGACAGCGACAGTCTTCGTACTTCGAGACAAGAGGTGAGTGGACAGATTATGCGTATAGATGACCGGGCACGAGGCTCATGAATCCAGCCATGAAGAGCATGTATCAAAGGTCCTAAAAGCAAACGCTTAAAGATGCCTTTAAACCGCACATGTGACATGAAAAACCACACACACGGCGCAATGCTTCGTCGCGATCATGCCCGCTTTGACATATAGTAGTGGCGGAAGAGGAGATCAATGCTCTCCGGCCGATAGAGGCGCTCGCGCGGGAAATCGGACATCTTCGGCGCGCGCGTGAGCACAAAGGTCATCAGCCGGAAGTTGGCCTCGATGTACGGCGGAAGCATGTGCTCGGGCATGCGACGGAGGAGGCTCTTGGCTGCGCGACGAGAGGACGCAGCAGCGGCAGCAGGCAGCGGCGGAGGCGCAGCTGCTTTGCTCCGCGACTTGCTGGCCGTACTACCGAAGAGCTGTTGGAGCTCCTGCGAGGCAGCGGATGTGCGAGAGGAGAAAAGTGGATGGGATGGTAGGTAGTTTGACGCGGCGCGCATGTCGCTGACGGGCGGATGATCGGCGCGCACCTGCTCCATGCGCATCGCGAGCTTCTCGGACGCGGAGGACAGTCCGCGAGCGAGCGGGCGCAGCGCGCTGGGCTGTCGCAAATGGGCCAGCATTCCACACGATACGCAGTCACGCACAAACGTCGTCGTGTTGATAAAGGGTCAGTTGATTAGATGTTCACATTCACACACACAAATTCACACCATGGCGGGTACGCGCGCGGGGGCGGTCAGTCGTGTTTGCGAAGTTCAAGACATGTATTCGTGTTTGCGAAGTTCAAGACATGTATTCAAGATTGGCATGAAAACTATCAATCATCACGCAGACGCACACCCCCGCGGCCGGAGAGTTTTCGCGTTGTGTTGAACGCTGGCATGCATGCAACAGCAGGAGCACGAAGGAACCCAACTTGTGGTTTATAGGTTTGGGTCGACATGTCGGGGTTGGGTATGGGTTTGGCTTTAGGGTTACTACTGTACAAGAAAAATTGCGGAGACCGCGCGGAGACTCTGGGGTTATGTCACGTGGCGAGTGTCAAGAACCACCCGATGCCCACCGTCTTCATCGGCATCTTGAACTCGAGGCCGCAACGCCAACCGACGCAGCGCGCGTTGGGCACGGGCTCGTTGCACAGGCGCCACTCGCGCGGCGCCGCCCCGTCGAGCACGTGCCACTGCTGCAGGTAGCCCCACGACTGTGCCAAAAAGGAGCCCTGCACGGCGCCGAATTGGACAGACCGCCCATCGAAACTGTGGCGCAGCCGGGCCCCAGGGCTCACCATCGCAAAGTACGACAGAGCGCGCACATGGCGCCCCCCCTCGGGTGCGGGCAGCTCGAGCACGAGCTCGGTCGCATTCTCGGCCGTGCAGGGCGGTACGAGCCACATCCACTTGCGATCCGCGCGCTCTCGGACCGATTTGGCATAGAGGACCACCGGCGGCGGCTGACCCAATCTGAAGCGTACCGCCGCCGCCGCCGCCGCAGCCGTCGGCGCACTCGCCGTCCCCGTCGTCAGAAGAGACGGCGTGTCGTCGAGATGCGCAGCGGCCTGGGGCTCCCAGGCCAACGTCACCGCCGACCGCATCGATGGCGAACGTAGCAGCGCATCCAAACGGGCACTGACGCCGTCGGTGGTAGCGCTTGCATGCCAGGGGAGCGAGAGCGGCGGCGGCCAGCCGGCAGTGGCAGCGGCGGCGGCCGAGGAGGGGGAAACAGCCCAGGTCGCCCCATCGGCAGCTGCAGCGCTCGAGTCCACGGTGACGTCCACGGCGGCGCTGCTCCCGCGCTCGGGGGCGCGCAGCAAGCCCAGCAGCACAGCAGAGAGCAAGTCGGCGACGAGCGCGTGGCCCTCGGCTGACGGGTGGAAGTACGAGTCGGCCACGAGCGGGCAGAAACGCCCGCGACGGCGCGTGCTCACGTAGCCAGCCACGTTCAGTGCCGCGACGCCCGCGCCGGCGCGCCCATACTGTTCAAGCACTGAGCGCTGCGCGTCGTAGGCGGAGGAGGGGACGGGCATGTGGCGACACAGGGCGCGGTTGCCCGCCTTGAATGGCGCGGCCGGCTGTTTGTCCCACAGGTACGTGAGCATCAGCAGCGGCGGCGGACGGTACGAGAGCGAGCGGCGCAGCCATGCGTCGATCATGTATCGCATCGTCGGCGGGCCGAGGGAGGCGGCGGCGCTCGCGCCACGGCCGGCGGCCTCGAGGCTGACTGAGTGGTCGTTGATCGCGTACTCCCACACTAGGATGTGCGCCGAGCGGCCGTGCAGCGCGTCCGCCATGAGCGCCGCCCAAAACGAGGTGGTGCCACCCTGTGCAACCGACGTGCGCATGACCCTGCCGAGCGGCCGGCGCGAAGTGACCTCGGCGCGCTCGAGCAGCTCATTGAGGCGCGAAGCCAATTGCGCATCGAACGTGTGGTTGACGCCGGCGCCGCCCGCGCCTGCCGCCGCGGAGCCGCCAACGACGTACATGCGCACCGGAAGGCCGGCGATCAGCCGGTGCACGGCGCGGCCAAAGGCGGCCGTCGCACTGCTCGATACGTAGGTGGCATTAGCACCGTCGCCAAGTTCGAGGCGTGGGTCGAGCTCCGCCAGCGCAGACGAAAACACCTTCGTGAGCGCAGCTCGCGGCGATACGAGCGTACTTGACATGATCTCGTCATGAACTCCTGAAAAATGGCTGTGAACGGGCAAACTTGCCGCTGAAGTCAAGTCATAAACAACAGGCAACCTATCGAATTGTACGACTTGAATTGACTTCGGCACGTTGGCTACTTTTGACTTGCTCTGCTTTCACTGCTGACTGCCTGACCTCTAAAAAGCTACTCTTCCACTATCCAAACTAAATCGCCGATTCGACGCGCAGGCCTTGCTACTCGGCCGCGCCGCCGGCATGCACTTCCGCGATGAAGACGCCTCCGCCGACCGCGACCGCGTCGCTCACAGGCCAATCCCAAGCGGGCCCGGCCCAAGCTCGAAGCGGGTGGGAGGCTCATACGGACCGACTGGTCCCGCTCCCGCCGCCTCTGTCGCAGCCTCCGTCGGCGCTGCTCCCGCCGCCGTGTCCGTCGGCGCCGCTCCCGCAGCCTCCGTCGGCGCCGCTCCCGCAGCCTCCGTCGGCGCCGCTCCCGCAGCCTCCGTCGGCGCCGTTGGCAGGCGCCGGAGCGATCTCTGTTTCGCGCGTAGCCGATAATAAATGGCGTCCGCCGCGACCTCTTCCGCCGCAAGGGCGGGAGCGCGGGCGGGAGCGGGGGCGGGAGCTTGAACGGGGGGTTGAACGGGAGCTGGTGCGGGAGCCGGGGCGGGAGCCGGGGCGGGCTCGAAGCTCGCCGGCGCTCCCGCCGCCAGATTGAAGCTCGCCGCCAGATTGAAGCTCGCCGCCAGATTGAAGCTCGCCGCCAGATTGAAGCTCGCCGGCGCGCTGCCCGCCACCGCCGCCGCCTCCGCCACGAAGCGCGGGCGGGGCGACGAAAGCTGGGGCCGAGCGGAGGTGGGCGAGATTGAATCTGGCGACCGAGACCTTAAAGCGGAGCCGTCGCAGTGCAAGAGGCCCGGCGCGCCGGAGGGGGGGTGCAGCTCAGGGGGGGCGAGGCGGGTGGGCACGCTCGATCGCGGAGCCCGGCGCCTGACGAGCGCCGCGACGGCCACGATCCGCTTGAGCATCGAGCGCCGTGACGGGCGCACGGGCTCGCTGGGCGGCTGCGGCGCTGTGTCGAGCATGTACTCGAGCCTATATGCGCCCACGAAGAGCGCCTCGCCGGGCAGCCACATCCTGGCACGCACGAGCTCGCCATCAGCGGTGCCGAGGTGCGTGCCTCGGGCAGAGCCCAGATCGGTGACTTGGACAGCGAGTGCGCCGCAGTCGATGCGGCAGTGAGTGCGTGACACCTTGCCGTCGTCCCCCGGCTGCCACAGCTGCACGTAGCGGTAGGTGAAGAGTGGTTTGCTTTGGGGCCGATCCTTGGGCGGTGGCGGCGGGTCGGCGCGTCCGAGGACGATCGTCCCTTCGAGGGAGTATACCCCGAAGGGTTGATACGCGTCCAAGCTCGACAAGGTGGTATCGGCGTCTGACTCTGAGTGCCACGAGGTGCTGCGTCGCGAGGCGGAGGCGGCCGATACATCTGGCAGGTTTCCAAGTCTTGGAGTTGGATGAGGAGTCGGATGAGGAGTCGGTGCCTCGGTGGCGGCGGCAGCGCCCGAGGAGGCGCCGACGCGCCAGATGCGGAGCTGCTTAGGAGCAAGGTGCCCGCATAGGGCGCCATGGTGGGCGGATTTTCGGAAGGCGTCGACATGGCGGCTCGCCTGTCGCAGGATAATCTTCTCTACTGGTGCGAAGGTTTCCTTGCCGTCGACGGTCGCGTACTCCGTGTCGAGGATCGCGTTCGCGCTGAGCTTGGACTTGGACCAGCCACGCTCGATTCGTGCCACCACCTCCTGGCGTGCATGGCCCTGCGCGCATCGTTTGTACTCGGCAATCGTCTCGAGCACCTCGAGGGCCGCACGGAGCTCGTGAGCCTCCTCGCGCTGCTGCGTCGGGGATGGGGACCGGGAGGGAGAGTAACTGGGATTGGCGGCAGCAGCGATGGCGGCGGCGATGATGGAGGCGGCGTCGGTCACATTGCCGCTCCCAATCTCAACGAGGTAGCGTCCGAAGTGCCAACGGCCGAGCGGGTGGGCGAGGAGAAGCTCAAGGGGGGCGGCTGCTGGCGCCTTCCGCAGAGCGCCCGCAAGCGCATCGTGATGCACGTCAAAGACGCTCGGCGATGCCGGCAGTGTTCCGAGACCTCGCCCCTCCTGTGCGGCGCACAGAGCGCTCACCCACGCGTCTCGGTCGACCGCGTGCCGCGCCAGGAGCACCAGCGTGAGCAGCGGCGTCATCAACTCAAAGGCGCGGCCCTGGAAGGCGCGTCGCCCCCCCCCGCGTTCGTCGACGCGTTCGTCGTGCAGGGTGGTGACGGTGGCGTACGCTAAGTGGAGGCATGCTTTCCAAGGCAGCGCGCGCCCCGCGCCCCATGCGCCCGCCTGGCCGTTTACGTCACGGCCGTTGGCAAGCGGCGCCTCATCATAAAAGTAGAGCCACTCGCCCAAGAGGCACACGAACAGCTTCCTTTCCCACAGCCTCGGAGGCTCCGACCGCTTCGTCAAGCTCGCCAGGCGTGATGGGCTGCCGCGGCCAGCGCCTTCGCCACCGCCGACGCCGACGCCGACGCCGCTGCCACTATCGCCGCTGCCACTATCGCCGCTGCCGCTATCTCCGCCAATGCTGCTCCCGCCGTCGGAACCGCCTGCCGCGCCATCTCTCGCAAGCCTGAGCAGCTTCAGATTCCCTGCCTTGGCCACGGGCCCCAAGCGGCGGCGGTCCGCTTCGGCGGTGGGGGCGCGTGCGATCGCGCGGCGCCAGAAGCGCGCGCCGCGCGCCGCCTCCTCGGACAGCAGCTGTGCCGTGAGCACCGGGCGCAGCGCCTCGGCGGCCCGCTCCTTGGCCTGCAGTGCCTCTGGCTCCGTATGCAACGCGACCTCCGCACGCAGCCCGTCGTACCACGCGTGCAGCGCAGGCCCTGACATGGCACTGAGCAGCTTGACGTTGGTAGGCGTGTACACGGTGATCCGGAGCGTGTACGTGAGCTCCTCGAACGTTGCGTGGTGCAAGCTGCTCATCTCGTTGCTGATGCTGTCGGTCTCCATGCTCTGCGAAAAACCCTCCACCATCGCAAACGAAACGTAGAAGCTCGCTTTTGGCTGGGAAGAGCGCTGGGATGCATATTGGTGCAGCCAGGGCCCCTTCAGAACAAACCACCCCCGACTCCATTGCCCACGTGACTTGCCTTGGTGCATGAGCCAACTGTGGACGGTGCCATCGGTTGGAGACGCTGGCCGCACGATCGGCGGCGGTGGCGTCGCCGGCTCCTGCAAGACCTTGGTGAGCGCGATGAATTCGCGGCGTGGCATCGGCGTGGCATCGCTGCTGTGCATGCTCGGCACACTAGCTTCAGTAGCTCTTCACCGGCGTCAGAGCGCTTTATAGTCAATGTTACATGAATGGATGCATGGACGAGACAAACATTGATCTTGCTCGTTCCACACTCTAATTCGTCCACATTTGGAGAGGGTAATTTCGTGCGCCGCGCAACTCTGACCTCGGTGTGGTGTGCCTCCATATACATGTACCGAGGACATCTCACAAGCACGAAGCGGATATTTCTGTTCGTGTTTTTCCTGTGAACGCCCCCGTGAGGGGGCGTCCCTTCCCACCCAACGCGTAGACTCCTCGTCGCCTAAGGTGAGGTGCGACCTCTTCCCTGCTGCGTTGGTCTCCGTGGCCGTGCCGCCTGGCACCGGGAACGCTGACGGCCTGGCGGCTGCGGCACCTGCAGGCCGCGCCTGGCGTCTACTCAATCGAGCGCGCAGATGCGCTGGCTGCGGGCAGAGGGAAATGGCCGCTTGCACGCCTTTTGTGTCAGGCGGATATGGCGCTCCTGCCGCGGCCCAAGCTCGTTGGCTCACGCGCGCGTGCGCCGATCCCCTGCCCCCCGTCCGTATCAGGCAGCAATGTCGCACGCGAGCAAGAAGAGGAAGTTCGTCGCTGATGGTGTCTTCTACGCTGAGCTCAACGAGTTGCTGATTCGCGAGCTCGCTGAGGACGGCTATTCGGGCGTGGAGGTCCGCGTGACGCCGATGCGCACTGAGGTGATCATCCGCGCGACGCGCACCCAGAACGTGCTCGGCGAGAAGGGCCGCCGCATCCGCGAGCTCACCTCGGTCGTGCAGAAGCGCTGGAAATTCGCGGAGAACTCTGTGGAGCTGTACGCTGAGAAGGTCGCCAACCGTGGCCTGTGCGCGGTGTCGCAGTGCGAGTCGCTGCGCTACAAGCTGATCGGCGGCCTGGCGGTCCGCCGCGCGTGCTACGGCGTTGTGCGCTTCGTGATGGAAGCCGGCGCCAAGGGTGTGGAGTGCATTGTCGCGGGCAAGATCCGGGGCGCGCGCGCCAAGTCGATGAAGTTCACCGACGGTTACATGATCAAGTCCGGCGAGCCGAAGCGGACGTACGTTGTCACGGCGGTGCGCCACGTGGCGCTGCGCCAGGGCATGCTTGGTGTGCGCGTGACTATCATGCTCCCGTGGGATCCGACCGGCAAGACGGGCCCCAAGACTGCCCTGCCAGACCAGATCGTCATCCACGACCCCAAGGAGGACGTCGCGATGGTGCCGACTGGCTCGCTCGACCCGACGAAGGAGAAGATGTGAGCGTCTTTTCCCGCGTGAGGGGGCGGGGGGCGGGCGCACTGGCTCGGCGAGGGGCGGCGTCTCGCCCTGCTGCCCTTAGGGCCCGTGCGAACTGCTATAGAAGGCGGGCTCTTTGATTCGTGCCGTCGTGTGGTGTGATCGTGGTGAGTAGACAGAGGTCACGAGGCTGCATATATTTCCCACCCTGGACCCAAAACAAAAACTGGGACCTGTTGACAAATATTTGCGGCCCCCTCGCCTGACCGCACACCGCCACGAAGCAGGAAGCACGATCGGAGCTCGGTGGAGATTGCTGGATTGAGCGAGCGCGGGCGGCGGGGCCCCGATTGCCGCAACTTTTCACATCCCACCGCACAGTCGGAGTCGCACACGGAACACGCGACGGTCGGCCGCGCGGCCGCAGGCCGACAGCCCGGGCCACGCCAGGCAGGGTGAAGATGCGCGACGGGCCGACTTAACGGCCACCTGCGGTGCCTGGGCGGGCGGTGCCGGGCCGTCGATTCGTGGGCGCCACGCTCTCCTCGAGGAGGCGCAGCTCTCTCCTATGCGCGGCATGTGCCTCCCGCAATGCCTGCTGCGCCGCCGCCAGCCTGGCTTCGTAAGCCTCCCGCATCGTCGCCAGCTCCGCTGCCATCACAGCCTCGAAAGTCTCCTCGCCATCCGCGCCCTTGCTCAGCAGCTCGCACTGGCGTGCCGCACCCGTTGCAGCTCGCTCGGCGGCCTCGCGCGCCTCGTTGGCATGCACGAGCTGCTCGCGCAGCTCGCATGCCTCCGCGGCCGCCGCGCGTGCGTGCTCGTGCGCTCTGCCCGCTTCCTCCGCAGCCGCGGAGGCGCGCAGGCGTTCTGTCTCACCGATGGCGAGCTGCATGGTCAGCGCGGCGGTGCTCGCATTCGCGGCATCCAACTCGCGACGAAGTGCCGCCACCTCCGCCGTCAGCTGTGCCACCAGTTCCGCTGGCACCGTTGCGCCAGCACCGTCATCGCCGCCGCATAGCCCCTCGTCGCCGCTGCTGCCGCCACCGCCGCCGCTGTCGTCGAGAATCAGGATGTCGGCCACGCCGCGAGCGGCGACAAGGGGCGCGCGCGACAGCAAGGTTGGCGGCGGCGGCGCGGGCGGCAGCAGCTGCTGCTGCGCTGTCGCCGCTCGCGCACTCTCGAGCCTCTCGACCGCCTCGCGGCCGAGTCGAGTCGCGCGTACCGGTAGCTTGTCGAGAGCCTCAGACTCGGTTGCCTCAGACTCGGCGAGGTGGCGCGTTGCCTCACGCGCGCACTCGCGTGCAATCGACTCCCGAGACGCACCCACCGCCAGTCGCGCAACCTCGATGTCCAGAGCCGTAAGCTCGGACAGGAGCGTCGCGCGCATCGCCGCGGCCTCGGCCAGCGAGCTCGAGCTGCCCTCGCCGACGCGCCCATCCTCGCGGCGCTGCGCGCGCTCCTGCCGGGCCTTTGCCGCCACCGATGCGCCCTCCGCCTGCGCCTCGACCTTGCCCGCCATGCGCGCCCCTGCGTCATGGAGTGCCGCGTCCATGCCGTCGAGCAGCGCCACCAGCGGAGCGACGCGCGAGAGCTCCGGGTGAGAGCTCCGGGCGGCCTCGACGGCCTCGCGCGCCGCGGGCCACGTGCGCGTGAGCACGTCCGTCGCCGCGCGCTCGAGCGCCTCCAGCTTGTCGCTCAGCACCTCTTGGAGCGCGAGCTTTGCCAGCGGGCCACCAGCCTCGCGGAGCGACTGCAGTTCGCGCTCCGAGTAGTGGCGTACGGCCGTCGCGCCGGGGGGCATGGCCATCGTGCGCAGCCGCTTCTGCGCCGCGAGCACGTCCGCCTCTAGTACCTCAAAGTATGTCGAGTCGCCGTGCGAGCTGAGTGCGGAGTGGCGCTGCGAGGCTCCGGTGGTGGGCCGCTCGAGGGCTGCATCAGCGGGCGCCTTGCCTTGTCCCACGGGAGGCAATGCGCTGAAGGGCAACAGCGTGGTGCGAGGAGTGCTCGATGGATCTCGCGCGACGAACGCTTCCGCGCGGAGGTGGTTCTTGTGGCCGATGTGCAGGGTCGGTCGCATGTGGCCGACTGAAACAGCCACTAAGTGTCAGAATGAACACCTTTGTTTGGACACATGGTCAACACCATAAAGACGGCGTCTGCACTGAAACCGGACTTTTTCCCGGTGTGGATAGTGAATGGATTGAGGCTATGCGGGAACTGGCAATGCCGACCGCGGTCGCCGCCCTCACGAGCAGCGCGGTGCGATTCTCCGCGTCGGCGAGGCCGTGCAACTCCTCCTTTGTGCCCCACTCCTCGCGCTCCTTCCACCGCCTTCTCCTCCAGGGCAACGGTCCGAACGCGACGCTGCCCAACTTGTTTGGACTGCCGACATGCTCGTCGTATGGCAGCTATGACACGTCCGTCTTTAGGACAGTCACGCGGCCGGACGCGGGCATTTTCAAATGGGGATCGGCCGACGAGGACCCATACCTCTTCAACCTGGAGACCTCGAACTACGTGGAGCCGATCATGATGATCGCCCTGCCAGGAGTATTCGGTTGGATCGTGCTGAAGATCACGCTGTGCTGCTTCTGCTACCGGCGGTACTGGCTCGGGCTGTGCGGCGAGCCGTTCCCGACGGTCAAGGGCTACACGCCTCGCCAGGTCGGCACCAACATGTGCGTCACCGCCATCTCGTGCGCCGTGATGATCTTCATGTCATACATCATCACCCTGATCACCAACGCGTCGTTTGACGCGGCGTTGGAGTCGTTCTTGAGCGCGGGCTCTCGCGCCGAGGCGCTCTTCATTTCGGCGTTCGCCACGGGGCGGGCCCTCCTCGGCTCCGCCCTCATCATCACCGCCGAGCTGAACGCGTGGGAAGCGCTCGTGGAGGCGCGAGTGGACACGGTGCAGTTGAATCAGAGCCTCGGGTGTGCGGCGACGGTGCTGGGCACGCTGCCCAACGGGACGGCGCTGGCAGACGCGCTGGGCGCACTCGGCAGTGCGACCTACCTTTTCCCGCCGCTGGCCATGACCGACGCCCTCTTTGCCGAGCTCCGTAGGCCTCACGAGTCCTATCCCGCGTTGATCCCGCCCGTCATCGCGTGGTTGCTCATGCTGCGCAGCCGTCTGGCAGGGCTGCCCTCTCTGCCGAGGCTGGGCGGCCGGCTGGACGCGCTCAACGCGAGCGTGCTCAACATGAGCGGTGTGCCCACCTCCATTGCCGCACAGCTCGTCGCCGTCAACGAGTCGGTGCGCTCGATGCCCAACCTGACGCTGCTACAGCATCGCCTCGGCCACGTTCATGAGCTCCAGACGGAGGACAATGATGGCCCGTGGTCGGGGCACCACATCTGCTCGAACATCGACGCGCAGTATTGGGGCGTCGCCTGCCATCCCGACGGTTCGTGCCCGTCCGATCGCCTCTTTTGCGACTACTCGGCGTGCGACGCCTCGGGCTGTGGGAGATGCGAGCTGACCGAATGCGAGCTCCTAGAGGCCCAGCTGCAGCAGCTGCGGGCGGCGCTGTTGGCGCTCGAGCCGGCGCGTCCTCTCGAGTTGCTCGAGAACCTGGGCGCGATGCTCAAGGCGGTACCGCCGCTCGTCCAAACGGCGACCGAGCTCCAGGCCGTCGAGATTGAGCTGCATGCCTTGCCCAACCTGCCGTCAAGAGTCGCGGAGTATGTGGCGCTCAAGGAGGTGCTCGCCCAATGGAATCCGCGCACGATCGAGGTGTCCATCCTCGCGACCCAGGCGGCGGCAAACTCGCTCCTCGCCGCCAATACGATCGGCATCCTGCCTGAGCTCGAGAGGCAGCAGGCGGCTGTGGAGCCGCTCGACTGCGTCGGCACGCTCATCAACACGCTGCTCGCGCTCAATGCAACGCTCGTGCGCCTCGAGCCGGCGGCCGTTACGCTCGTGCGCCGCCTCGGCTCGCTCTCCGCGGCGCTGCGCGCGCTGCCCGACCCTGTGCACCTCAACCAGTCGATTATCGGCCTCGACGGCGCTATAGGCGCGCTGCCCGCCCTCGCCACGTACACGGCTGGCGTGTACGTCATCAACGCGGCCATCACGGCGATGCCCTCGGCGGCAGCGCTCACGACGGGACTGCTCGCGCTCGAGACGACGCGAACGCTCTCGGCCGTGCACGTGCAGATGGTGAACGCCACGCGCGCCCTCTCTGCCGCCCTCGGCTCTCTCCCGCCCACCGGCCCACTCAAAGCGTCCCTCGGCTTGCTTGTGGCGCACCGGTCGGCCCTGCCGGCGCGACTGACGGAAGGACTGACGAAGATCAATGCATACCACCGCTTCGGCACGGGCAGCGGCGACCCGGCCGTCGCCGCCTTTTTCGACAGCCTCCAGCTGGACGTCCTCGCGCTCATCGATACCGTCGACGCCAAGCCTGACGACACCGAGCTGCGCGCCCGGCTCGAGGTAGTCGACGCCTCTCTGGCGGAGGTGCCGCCGACGATGCCGCTCGTCGCGCAGCTCGAGGCCCTCTATGCCTCCATCGGGCAGCGGAACGACTTTGTGGCCGTGGCCGCCCTCGATGACGACGGCAACGTCGTCAATAGCACCGGCGGCGGCTTCGTCGCCAATAGCTCGGTGGGACTGCCCAACGTGACTTCTTACATCGAGGGTCTCGAGAGGACTCTCGAAGGCCTGCAGGTGGTCCCTCCTGTGGGTGCCCTCTCGAGCGCTTGGGCTACGCTGCGCGCACGCCTGGGCGAGATGCCGGCCTGGGGCGCCTCACGCCCCTTGATCGTCGCGTACGAGGCCGAGTTGGATGCGCTCCCCTCGACGCCCGCCTCGCTGCTCGAGGGAGGGACCTCTCTGTACCAAATGCTCGCTGCAGTGCCGTCACTCGTCGCGCAGGCGACCTCCGCCGTGCTCGCCGAGCACACGCGCACCACGGCGGAGCTCGACCTCCTCGAGCTCGCGCTGCTCGGGCTCGAGGGCGACGGGTACATGGATGACTTCCTCGACATGTCGCCCAACTCCTGGAAGTCGTATGTGTACAGCTTCTACGTGCCGGCGGCGCTTTCGGGCTGCGCTTTCCTCTCGTGCTGCGCGCGATGGGGTCGCCCCTCGCTCCATGCTGGCCAGCTGCTCCTCGTCCTCCTGCCCTGGTACATTCTCGTCGGCGCCTCGATCGAGCTCCCGGCATCAATCGTGCTCCAGGATGTGTGTGGCCACATACCCACGCTCGCCTCCCGCGTGCTCACGAACTTTGCTCGCCAGGAAGCCTCCCCAGGCTTTGAATACGCCGCCGGCATCGCCGCTGGCACCGCCGCTGGCGCCGCCGCCACCTCAGGCGTCCCTCGGACTCGGTGGGACGTGGCGCAAGAGCACGTGATCGCGTGGTTGACCAACTGCGAGGCTGGCGATCCTTTCAGCTCGTTCTTCACCCCGCTCGACACGACCACCTCCGCCGCGCAAGCGGACGCGACCGCAGCGCTCGCGGCGCTCGAGCTACTCCCCGTGGCACGAACGCAGGTCGATCAGCTGGCCCAAGAAGCCGCCGCCGTCTCGGCGGACGCGGCGCTCGTGCGCCAGACGGTGCGCTGCGGCACGGTGCACGCGATCTACCAGGACGCGCGTACCGCTGTGTGCTGCGATGCGGCCTACGCCATCACCGCTATCTTCATCGGACGCTTCGTGTGCTTGATTGCCATGTGTACCGCCACCGTCGGTGCCATCATGGGCTACAAGCGCTTCCGGCGCCAGCGCGATCTGTGGGGCCCGTACGCGAGCATGGAAGCGCGCGAGGTGGGCTACTACTTGTAGCCCGCTCTTCGAGTACATAGCATGAGTCCCCCTCATAGAAACCAGTCGATAGATATCAGCCGCAACAAGTTATACTTCGTAATTAGCCAGTAGTGAGTAGATGACATACTGTTATGCGTTATAGTCTCCCGACTGACGTGAGACGTGTACTGATCTCCACGCCACTGAGCTGTGCACTGCCGGCGCCGTTTTGATTCGCTGATGCGCGTCACCGGGTCGGAGCGTGACGCAAATGAGCGTGAGAGGGGGACAGGGAGGGAGGGGGGTAAATCCGTAAATCCGTAATTACGTAACAGAACGCCCAAAACGGCGCCCATTGCACCCCCCTGGGGTGGGGCATGGTCGCCCGGCATGCTTCTGCCCCCCCCATGCGAGGGTGACCGCTTTCAAGTTCAAGTTACTTCGTAAACAACAGACAACCTAACGGAAGCCTAACTTGAACTTGAACTTGAACTTGAACTTGACCGCTTTCATGTGCTAAACTTGCGTTTTCGGCATCGCGCTTCCGTCGGTCGGACGCTCGGAGCACCTCCTCCATGGCACCACAGTAAAGGCTTCGAAGCGACAGCACCTCTGGTGGCGCTGCAACACAGTTAATCGCCCGCCGACGCGCGCCCCAGCCGGCCGGACCCACTGACGCACGCCATAGCCGGCGCGCGCGCTCGCGCAGTCACCGTGGCCACCGTGCGGCCACCGTCACACCTCAATCACTCCACATTGCGTCAGTATCATTACATAGGGAAGCCATTTAAATTCCGCGTCACATATACCACCCCTACCCACCCCGTTTCACCTCGTCCCGAGAAGCCGTCACGATACCCCGGGCGCCGGCTGCGGCCAGCAGAACCCCACTAGAACCCCACAGCAGCTGCCGGCGTGAGCACATGCGCAAGCATATTGTACGCACCGCTGCTCCGCTCGACCGATCGTAGAGAGGAACTGCACTTCCACTTGTTCGAGACTCGGAGTCACGTACATGTACCGTCAGCGCAACGCTTAGGCCTTAGCGCAACGCATGCAAGTATAGAAACACCTCCGCTGCATGCCAAGAGTGCGGTGCCACAATTTTTAAAGAGGCATACCGCTGATCGACTCGCCGCCCAACGTTTACATGATTCGCACGAGACCCGAACGCCTCAAACGTCAAGGGCCAATCTTGATCTGAAATGGGCCCGTGCTTGGTGCGGTGCGTGTGATCGCATGCCCATGTTAGATATGGAGAATCCGCATGCCACGATTGGGTATGGTTGCAAGGAGACGTGGGCCTTGCTGACTGATTCGATGTGGGCTTTTCCGGCTGATTTGATAAGGGCATCCAAAAGATGTCTTTGTAGCTGTCAGAGATCGCAGGCAAGCCCCAATCGTCGATGATGCCGAGTGCAGTTGATCCAAACTTGAGCCAGGCGGTCTGATAGACCGGATGCTCAAAGAAGTCGGTCTTTCCACTGAGAAAGGGACCTGTAAGAGTCGTGCGCCGCAGGCGGGCGGCCTCGGCCAACGCTCTGGACACAAGCGGGTGGCTGCTATTGCTCGCTAACGAGATGAGGTAAAGTACCTGCCCGAGATTGTCTGACTCTGAAACACCATTGCCGCGGTCGTACAGCTCGCGTAGGGAAACGACCCAGTCACGAATTGTATCCGAGTTACCTGTCGCGTTGAGAACGAGAGCGACCATGGCTCCATCGCGGTACCATGGTGTGGCATAGGCAAACAGATTGGGTACAGGTGCGCCATTTGGCATGATGTTGACCAGCGTCTCCTGCAGCAGCACCCGCCTCACGGCCGGATAAGACATTCCTTTGAAGCTTGGGAGCACAACTGGTACCATTGTGCCTGCAACAGCCTTCGCTGTACTTCTCTCATGATCCAATATGTGTATCCAAACAGCCGTCTCGTTCTCGTACACGCGCACTTCGTAGCCATCCTCAACGATGAGCACCACTTCGAAATGTGGTGGGTTTATCACCGCACTGATTACGGTCCATCTATGAATGATGGTGCCATTGATTGCGTCAACAAGCTCACCCGACCGGTAGACAAGCTTCTGACGGCGGCCCATACCGAACAAAAACCACTTAATAGGAGGCAGCGACCTTGAGCTGAATTCGCGTCGGAATCGCTTCAGCTCCTGCTGATAAAGGGCAAGGTGACGAATGGCAAGAGCAGAAGCCGAAGTGAGCGGCATCACTGGCTTGTGAGCGGCATCACATGGTGGCGCTGTCGCATGCGACTTGCAGTTGAGCATCCCACCATCCTCGCTGCACTGGCAAGGGAGATCGGCGGAGGACCCCGAGCGCAACTCCAACGGCGGGCACACACCGCACAGCTCTTGAGTAGCACAAGCACCGGAGCAAATAATTAGCTCCACCAAATCCCGCCTCTGGCCTGATTCATGCTTAACATACTCAGCTCGGTCGACGCCAAGTTGATAGGAGTCGTAACCTAGAGCCAGTGCAGCAGAACACCACATTGAGTCGTCTCGAGAGCGGTACGACTCTGCATTGAAGAAGCGAGCTGCAGCAGTGCGATTACTGAAGCGTTTGCTGCGGCCGGTGTTCACAAAAATTCCCGTCCCACCAGCGATGAAAAACCAGCACCCATATGGATTAACATTGGCATGGCTTTTATTGCCAAACGTAAACACGGCACTCAACCCTTCACATTGCTTCCAACCCCGTTGTCGGCAGCCAGCTTTCCATCTCGTCACCTCCACCCATGTGTTATCTTCGGCGAAGTTCCAATTATTGCGGCTTGCATCTCCACGGAAGCTTGGGTTGTAAAGTAGCGCCCCCTCATTATCTGCCCAGAGCACGCCCCTATTGGGATACCATTCAGGCCACGTTGTCCTACGACATGATTTATCGCCATGTGCAGTGAATACAAAGCATGTGCTCAGATTCGGAAACATCCAACGGACGTAGGCTTTGGCATATGAATGATTCAGCGCTTGGTCCGAATATAGAAATTGCTTAGTGCTGAAATCAGGCATAGCACCTCCAGTGCCATAGACCTCTCGTGCGTATGCTTTGTAAAAAGTTTCTGGCACTAGTGGCGAGGGCAAGCTGTTGCAGCGGTTGACCTTGATAAAAAGCATGGCCCAAAGCACTATATTTGCCGGCCGCGGAACAGCGAGCACTTGTTCGTCCCAACTGCGCAGGGCCATGCGAATGCGGTCCTGCACAAAACGGTCTCGCCGGCCTCGCGCCGGAAAGCGCAGCCACGCGTGAAACGTCAAGTTTGCCAAGTCAATTCGACTTGTAAAATATGCTGTACAATTGTATGTTGTTTATGAAGTCAAGTCAAGTCAAGCGGCCTCGAGAGCACATTCGATGAGGCCTCGAGAGCATTCGCATTGAGCATTCGATAAGGCTTACTGGGTGTTTTAGCATTTAGGTGTCTTTGTTTATGTAGTGATTTGACATTATACGTTAATATGAAGTGACTTGGCTTGACTTACATGTACCTGGAGGATGCCGTACTGTACAGAACGTTATTTATGCCCGTACATGTTAACATGTAGCATATGAGATTATGAGTAAACACACTGCGCTGGTACTTGTACACGAAGACAATTGGTACAAGAAGAATCTCAAAATCTCAATCTGAAACCCCCCGCCTTGAAGCGTTGCCGTGAAACAGTGCATCCGTGTACGCGTGGAGCCCACAATCAACATCGGGCCCCGACGCACACCAAAGTTTTCAGTTAAAAATGCGGAGGCGGGTCCAGTTGCGCCATATCACAACAAGGCGAAATTTCGAGATCGAGATAGTATCGAGATGACCTTTCGTCACACCGAAAGGAGAAGATGAGCCACACCCGCCTGCTCGCGCTGCTCGCGATGCTGCAGAGCGCGGCCGCGTTCACTGCGCAAAGCTTCGGCTCATGTCCTGTGAGTCGATCTGTCGCGCCACCACTCATGTGGATCAAAGTGGTACCCGAGGAGGACAAGGACAGAACGGTCAGGATTTCGACCTCAGCTACGGCTCCAGCTAAAGACGCCAACGCCTATGCATTGATGCTAGAACAAATGGTAGTGGATCAAGGAGAAGCAGAGGAGGATGGCGAGGAAGCTGCGTTCGACCCGGACTTCGATGAGGACGTCCTCGCGATGATGTACCATCGCGATGCGCCCGCTTCGAAAGATGAGGAAGCTGCGCTTGCATTGGCGATCGACGAGGCAGCGACCGCGCAGCTCGAAGCCGAAGCTGCGCTAGAGTCCAGGGCGGCAGCGGAAGCCAAGGTTGCGGCGGCGGAGCGTGTGGCTGCCGAAGCGGCCATAGAGCTGGCGAGGGCAAAGGCGGAGGCTGCAATGGAGATCGGCAGGGCAGAAGAAGCGGTGCAGCGGGCGAGACTGGCCATGGAACGGGCGGGTGTATCGCATGGGGAGACAGAGGCGTTGACGGCGATGGCGGAGGCCTCAGTACTGGCCGAGGCGGAGGGCGCAGCGCAGGCCGAGGCCGAGGCGGAGGCGCAGGTGCAGGCGCAGATGGAGGCGCAGATGCAGGCTCAGCTGGAGGCGCAGATGCAGGCGCAGATGCAGGCTGAGGCGGACTGGGAGGCGGAGCAAGCGCCTGAAGAAGACCATAATGCTGGTGTCTCCATCGGTGGTGATGACGCCTCGTTCTGGGCCTCTGCGTCAAAGCCGGCGCCCAAGCCGAAGCCGTCGCCTGCGCCACGGCCCCGTCCGCCACCGCCGTCGACGCCGCCCAAGGCGCCGCCTGTGACGTCGATCTCAACTGGCGGTACGGTGCGAATGAAGATCAATGGCAAGCAGGTGACGACGCAAGGGCCGGTGAGGATTGGTGCGAATGAGGGTCGGCGAGGGGACGGCGACACCGAGGGCAGCCAGTTTTGGGCGCCAGCGACCTCCAAGAAAGTGCCTGACACAACGCCGCGACCGCCGCGACCACCGTCCACTGCAACCACGGAGTCCTCCTCGCTGACTGCCGCCTTTGCCAAGGCAGTGGGCGCCAAGGGCGTTGGGTCAGCCGCTTCCACAGCGAAGCCGACGGCGGCCGCCACCACACCGAAGTCCAAGCCGAAGCCGAAGCCCTCCACTCCGCCGCCGCCTTCGGAGACATCGAAAAGTATCCCTTCACAAGTGGAGCACACGGCGTGGTGGGACTCTCACAAGCCTTCGAATACGCGATTTGGCCAATGATGAGAGTGCTGACGAGGGGGTTGGCTCATGTGGGCCTGCAGGGCTGGCACGATGCCTTAACGTGAGGTCTGCTGGCTAAGGACGGTGCAGTCCCAGTCCTAGTTCCTTGCACACCATCGCGCGGCTATCTCGGCAGCCGTCGTTCTCGCGGACGCAACTACCATACTCCTCGCCGCTCCCGCCATGAGCTTCAAGCTCACCATGGGCATGTCGCCCTTCTAAACCGCCCCGCCATGGTGTGAATGTGAATGTGTGAATGTGAATGTGTGTCAGTGTGACTTTTAACACATACCTGAAAAGCACGAGAGTCACAGTTCGCGCTCCGCTTTTTCACGTGCCTTTCACAGGTCGGCTGGAGTCGCGTCACTTTCTGTAACGGCGCCGAAGAGCTTGACAGCTGCTAGTATGTGACTAAATTCCAGAGCGGCGGCGTTGTCACTCGATAAAAAAGGAAACAAACCATTCGTTTACTCTGAGCTGGGACTTTCCTCGTGGGTCTCGCCTGCAGGTCTCGCCTGTCTTTCGTTAGCGCACTCGCCGGCATTTTGCATGCGCTGCAACTCCGTCCGCCTGCTCCTCGTCGCCATGCTCGCCACCCAGCACACCGACTTCGAATCCTTCGCCAATGCGCTCGGTGCCCTTCCGAATCAGCCGCCCGTACCGATGGCGTGCGAACCGTCGCCGAGTCCCATCGATGTGGACACCAAAGCCATCGTGCAGCAAGTGGTCGACGTGCTGCTCAAGCACAGCCCTTCGCCCGCGGTGCACCTCGAGGTGCTCGGCCGCCGATGGCTCGCGCTCGCTCGCAACGAATCCGTGACCAACCTCACGAGCACCCTCTCGCCAGCCAAGGTCCCTGCCATGAAGAAGCGAGACAAACGAGCCCGCGAGGTGCTCGACCTTGTTAGACCTCATGCCAGTGACGCCAGGCTGCCCCCAGGCGACGATCGCGCTCCTGATGAGCCAAGCGAGCACCCATCGCTCGGCCGCAGACATCAAAGTCCTGCGGCGCTGCGGCAACCAGGCGGTGAAGCTCGCCGAGGCCGGCCTCAAGCAGCCCACGTCGTCGACTAGCAAGGTCGTGTCATCAGCAACAATCAAGGCGCTCGACGCGCATCGCGCTGCTGAGGCACAAAAGAATGGCGAAATCCGTGCGTGGATGCGTGCCGAGGACGTCGCACTTCTGGAGCTGCACGCGGGAGACTTGCCGATGTCGACCCATCATCCAGCCCTCGCCAATCGATCAATGTTTAAGGACGTCGAGTATCGGCATGTGGGACGGCGGGACGGCGACACGAACCTATCATGTGTGAACGTTAACACGACAGACGCGACAGCCGGTGCGTGAACATAACACGACAGACGCAACAACCTGCAAGTAAGTGTCTTTGTCCGGCAATTTTGCTTGTAGAAACCTGATGATGGGTCATACATTGACTTTCGAGTTTCCTTTCTCGTGTACTTCGACGCGCCCGATGGCCCGGGTAGTCGACGGCCTCTTGGGAAGTGACGGGGGTGCTCTATAGAGGGGGGGTAATCAAGTTGCCCCGCGCGCGTAGCGCGCGGGTTTTAAGCCCGCCGCAGGCGCGAAAAATTTGGCGATATTGACTGTAAATCACTACATTTAGGCCCTGAAATTGATGCCACTCACACACTATTGACTGCGACGTACATGTATGTACCGACTACTACGATGACACACTAGCCACAAATGTCAAAAGCAACTGTCTAGCTCACTCATCCGCCCGCTCACTCTCGACTGCATGGCCGGGATCCATGACGAGCTTGAGCCTGAAGTCAAGATATCCTTGACCGAAAGCTGGATTGTAGCCTCACACCGCCCTGCGGAGCACACGAGAGTCAGCAACGAGCACAAGCTGAGTCGTCATCTGCGTGTGGAGTCAGTCGAGGCTCACAAGGCGGGCATTACACTGTTTGCAGCTGATTGCTGGTCGACTGCTGCTCATCACTGTGCTTGGCCCACTGCTTCCAGCGGCTGGTGGCCGCCGCCTTTGCTGCCTCTTCC
>Ga0210246_101119_pt1 | contig 22433 bp, 18 predicted proteins | sample ChrtobMetaP3_8mM_FD_155469 | JGI IMG/M metagenome (GOLD analysis project Ga0210246, IMG submission 155469) | Chrysochromulina tobin associated microbial communities from unialgal haptophyte culture, Seattle, Washington, United States - P3_8mM | ecosystem: Host-associated > Algae > Haptophytes >...
CCCTCCACCCTCTCCGCCGCCACCCTCTCCGCCTCCGCCGTCACCACCCCCACCATCCCCCCCCCCTCCGCCCCCACCGCCACCCTCGCCCCCTCCGCCATCTCCTCCCCCCCCTTCCCCCCCCCCTCCCCCCCCACCCCTGGGTCATGCTTCGGCTCGCGCGCTTGAACCGCGCGCGGACAAGACAACGGCAATCCAAAGTCAAATGTCATGCAAAGACACATAGGCGGTTCCCCTCTGTCCCTCGTTGTGCATTCTCTTTCTTTCCTGAAGAGATCAAGTGCTCTCCGTCCCCCCCCCCCTCTCGGAGTCTACATGCTTGGGCTCAAGTAGTAGCCTATCGGAGCAAGCATAACGTCCGGAGTCTCGAGTGTGTCGTGATTCTCGGGTGTGCTTGACTCAACTAGAGAGTATGTCACACGGTGTTGGGCACGTGGGGCTCCACGAGGAACTCGTAGAAGTATTGGGTCTCTTCTTCCCCGCCGGGCTCATGCGTCGTGACTTCGACGATGTTGAACTCCTCCAGGCTCAACATGAGGTCATCGGTCATTTCAGGGTTGAAGGAGTCACCCTGTGCCGAGGAGAGATATGCGGCGATATGCTGATGCGCGACGAGCACCAGTCCCCTGCGCGATCTCGCCTGCGAGATGGACATCAGATAGTTAAGTCCGCGAGCGAGGTTAGCAGCAGCGCGAAGATGGCCGGGGGAGATCCACTTGCCGATAGGCACGGTGCCCGGGAGCGGCATAGGGCAATTCCATCCGTGGATGATGGGGTTGGCTGCTGGGGCCGTTGGTGGCGCGGCGTACGCTGGTGGCCGCGTGGAATGCTCCGGGGAGGCGATCTCCCATTCACAGAGGGATCCGCGGTAATATTGATGGAATTGTTCTCTCGTGAACGGCCCCGACCCATCCGAGTCGTAACGACGCTCATCGCGTGCGGTAGAAGGGACATGTCCGAGGACGCCCGATCCATCGGTAGCGTAGCGGCGGTCATCGGCGAACTGTACTGGGGCTTTGCCATTGCCTTTTTCGGCTCCTTTGCCGGCACCTTTTCCGGCGCCTTTTCCCTTGCCTTTGCCGGCCCCTTTGCCGGCGCCTTTGCCTTTACCAGCTCCCTTGCCAGGCGCGGTATTCTCGGGCTGACGGAAGAATTGGGGTGCAGCGTAGGGGGCTTCAGCGCCCGCGCCGTACTGCCGAGCGGGCTCCTGGGTAGGGCGGAGGGATTGGAGTCGGGATTGGAACTCGCCCTCCATCCTCGCCTGCGCGAGGGAGGAGGCTCCTTTCGCGCGGGTTTCCATCTGCGCGGCGACGACCGCTTCGGCCATCCTGTTGAGGCTGATGCACATGGCCGTGTGGCACGAGCTATTGATGCAGGCTGCAGTGAGATACTCCTTTGGCGGCTCCAGTGCCGCAGCGGCCTCCTCCGCGTTGCAGGCGGGGATATAACACGGAGAGTCGGTCTTCGACAGGCGCTCAGCAGCCTTGTGGCAGACGCCAGCAGTGCGAAAGCTCTTTGCCAGGCCGGCCTTGTGGGCGCGCAGCGCATCTTGGTCGATTTTGGCCTGTAGCTCTCTTTGCGCAGCCTGTTTGCGCTGGGCGTTGCGTCGCGACGTGTCGCCATATTTGTGCGAGGTCTTCAGGACTGTTAATCCTTCGATGCCATTCGACTCCGGGTCGTAGTCATCTCCGAGACGAAAGAACCGCTCGCCATCACTGACGGCCTCAAGCATCGTTCCGCCGATATGACCGCCTGAGACAACGTATCGGACGATGACGCCATCGCCTTGGCCATTCTGGCCGCCGCGGCAACGCTGCGCACGCGTGAGCTGGAGCGTGGATACGGTCGGGTCGGGGTCGTGCAGCCATACAGCGAGATATTCTCCAGACTGTGGATCCAAGCCATAGTGACGCGGCAGTAGGAGAGGTGCAGGAAGCACGACACCCTTGATGGATGCCACATCGCGCGGGTTACGATCTGGTGGCGGTATCAGCCAGAATTTGAAGGAGATACCGATGCCATGGCCGCCGGGCGTGCGTGGGGGAAGTCGGACCGGTTGACCGGGAATCATTTGGGTCGTGAAGCCTGCGCTCGGTTGGAGGTGCGTCAAAGCGAGCACTGCATTCACATCTTCGAGGGCGTCCTCCCCGAGCCAGCCTCGGACCGTGGCCAATTGAATGCGGTTTTCGCGGGTGTCTTGGATGTAGATGACAATCGGGATACCCGGGTTCAGTCCGCCAGCCGGGGTGGATTTATCCGGGCGATTGGCGAAGAGCGCTAGGTTTGGAACGTGATCGGGCGTGGTGATGATGATGGCGACGTCTGATCGCTTGGTGGGAGGCGCGTGCGCATCCGCACCGTGTACGTGGTATTCGATCGTCTTGTGGACCTCCGGATGCCGGCCGAGGGTTTTAACGGCGTCGTCTCGCGAGACGAGGAGGACAATGTAGTATGACAGTTGCTCGAAGACATCGAGGCTATCGACTCGGATTTGCTCGATTTTAAGGCCGGGTACCGTCGCTTGGACGATACCGTCGATGGTGCGTTCGGTGGATTCGCGCGCGTCCTGGCAGAGGCCTCCGAAGGCACCTTTCTTGCCGTCACTTGTGTCGAATATGAGCGCGAGCTCAACGAGGCTCTCGGCAGCACGAAGCTCTTCTTTCTCTTCTTCAGTGACCACGCGACGCTTACGTGAAGCAGTCGATCCGTGCTGGATCGTTGCATCGACTCCCCCTGGGGCGATCGATGACGATCCGGCATCACGAGAGTGAGAGGGTGGTGGTGCTTGATTTCCATCAGCTAGGGTCGAGCTCGGAATGCTTGATAGGTCTGTCTGCTGCATCATTACGATGCAGGTTGACTGTCGATATCTGCCGGGCTGTCTGCTCAAGGCTAGACACCGCTCCGATTTGTTGCGAGTATGCACGGATCAGGGGCGGTACGTGCTCAACCACGGACGGAGCGGTTCTCTTGGAGACCGACAACCGCATGGGTCACGTTTCCGAGATTGGGTCGCGTGTCCGACAAACTCTGCTTACGACGTAACGTTCCCTGGCCCCTGTTCACGTGGCTCTCGGGAGGGGCCGCCCCCCTTTGAGGTCTCCCCACCTTTTGATGGTAGCAGGGGCCCTGCAACCATTTCGTTTTCGCACGGCCCCCTCCGACAGCAAGCGCAAGCGCAAGCGCGCGCAGCGCCAAGCGCGCGCAAGCGCCCTTCTGGTGGCGAGCGGCGAGGCGGTGCGTCGCGAGAAGGAGCTGCTCAAGGCGAGGTACGAGGTGCAGATCACTCGGCTGCGCGAGGAGCGCGAGCGCGAGACGAGCCACCTGCTCGGCGACCGCGCCACATCCAACTCGTCTGACAAGAACTCTGATGGCGGCGGCGGCGCGGCGCGGGTCTCGCGATGGCGAACAAGCGCCCCTTCAACGAAATCCGCGAGCTCCAACTGCGCGAGCAGTCGCACAAGGACGACGTGCAGCGCATCTCGACGGAACGCCGCAGCGGCCAAGCACGCGACGCTAGACGCCGCGCACGCCAAGATGTGGACGAGGATTGGCGCACGCCATGAGGCGGCGCTTCGCGAGTCCACACACGTCAACAAGCGGCTGCAGGCGGAGAATAAGAACGTGAGGGTTGAGTGTCTGGGCTCCCTCGAGGGGGGGGCCGTTTGTATGCGGAGGATGAGAAGCTACTTGACGCACGCCAGGGGCAGCTGATGGAGCTGCAAGCCGTGCATGCGCGCCAGGCGGAGATGTTCGAGGGCCGAGAAGCGCCGGCTGGACGAGGCACAAGGCACATCGCGCGGCGCTAGCGATGTTGACGAACAAGCGCGAGGCGGCCGCGCGCCAGTCGCACGAGGAGGTCGAGCGCGAAAAGTCAAAGGGGCGGCAGGCGGAGTCTCGCTGGCAGGCCGAGGCGGCTGAGCTGTGCCCCGAGTGTCAGCATCTCCTTGAGCATGATCTCCATGTTGTGCGTCGTGACCGCGGCCACCTGCGGCTTGTAGTCCGAGCAGTGGTAGTAGACGCGCTTGCCGAGTGCCTTCTCCTCCTCCAGAACCTTACCCCGCTCGTCACCCTTGGCTGTGAGCAGGCGTGCGGCGATGCGCGCGACCTCGGCCGCGTCGAGCTCGAGCCGCCAGGCCTCGGCCACCGCCACCTCGATGGTCATCGAGGTCGTCTCCCAGTGCTGGGACTGCGGCTTCTTATTCCGCTCCTTGTTCAGCTTCTCCGAGTAGTCGATGATGAGGGCGGCGTCACCGGGCGAGATGCCCATGCGCTCGATGCGGATAGTGGTGGTGAGCCGCACCATTCCCGCATGGTAAGTGTAGTATGCGAGCTTCTCGCGGTAGAGCTTCATGAACTCGCCCATCGGTACGGGCTTGGACTTGACCAGCTTGATGTGCTTCGAGGTGGTGTTGTAGGAGGTCTGGGTCTCGATGGTGTCATAGTAGTGATAGCGCATCATGTGGGCGGTGGCGGACGTGTCCTCCTCGAGGGGATGCGTCTTCATCTTGGCGGTGCCGCACTTGTCGCATAAACCGAGGGTGCACCTGCGGGTGGAGGCGAGAGTCGGATCGAGAGAGCCGAGTGTCAAGTGATGATAAGCAGGATATGGCAATTCTTTAGGATGCTATTGGAAAAGTATGTCTTGGACCAGCCTCCCTCCTCGGTCCCGCGGGCAGGTGGGCTTGCGGGCTGCGTGTACCTCAGCGCCGCGTGTCCCAAACAAGCACCAGCAGCATCGCTCACCAAGCCGCACGTAGCATCTGCCGCGGCTGCCCGCGGCTTGTCGTGGGTGTACGGCGCCGTGTACGGCGCGGCGGCGTGCTTGATGGCCAGCACCGCCCGCTCCGCGTTGAGCGCGTCCTGGAAGAGACGCATTTCGATGCACCATCTGCAGCCGCACATGTCGAGCTGCCGGCGCGACATGCGCCGCAGCTCAGGCGGCCGCAGCTCGCGGAACGCGCGCTCCTTGAGCAGCCCGGGGTGCTTCTTCTCGAAGTCGATATAGACGTCCGTCAGGCTCACCTCCGAGAGGAGCTTGGCGACGAGCACCTTCTCGCCGTTCGCGTCCTTCATCTGCAGCGTGTCGCTCTTCATCGGCGAGCGCTTGATCGACGGGTGGCCAATGTAGAAGTCGAGCACGAGCTTGCGCGTCTCCTCGTCGATGCCTTGGCCAACGCGCTCGCGGTAGTAGGTCCAATACGCATCCTCCTCGCCCTCGTCCAGCTTGGCACGCCGCTCAATGGCGCCCTTGAGCCGGCGCCACGCGGTCGTGAGCGACAGGCCCAGCTCCGATGCCCACTCGCGCGCGCCCACGACAGCGGCCACCTTGGCCTCGCCGCCAGCCGCCTTTTGCTTCTTCGCGTGCTTGCCTCGCTGCATGACCTCCTCGTTGGGCGTGGGCGCAGCCAGGTTGAAGAACGAGTCGACCGACGCCTCGATGTCGGCGCCGAGGGAGCCGCGCTTGATGCCTTGCGACGCAAACGCGGCCTTCACCCGGTCCACGATGCGCTCGCCAAGCGAGGCCTGGCCAATGCCGGCGCGGTTTGCGGCCTCTCGCAACGCCGGCCGCTTGATCGCCGCCGTGAGCACGGCCGCCTGCTGATCCGTCGACAGCGAGCCGAGAGGCCCGACCACCTTGGCCACCATGCGCTCCGCTGCCGCCTTATTGCGCGGAAACCCGTGCTCGTCGATCTCGAACGCAGCATAGAAACGCTGCGCGGCCTCGGTGCACGGGGCGCCAAACATGCGGCGGTGGCGGCTCTGCTCCGCCTTCGTGGCCAGGTTTTCCTTCACGGCCGCCGCCTCAGCAGCTGCAAGGGCCACCTGGAGCTGCTCAATTCCTCCAAACGCCCACGCTTCTGCTGCTCCGTCTCCTCGGGTTCGTCGCCAAAATGCCGCTTGGGCTTGACGGTTCGCCCAGCTCTCCGCCCAGCGCTGTCGCCGTCTTCGCCATCGCAGCTCGAACACTGCTCCGCAGGACGCCTTGAAGCATTGGCCACGGCCCTATCGGCCTTGCGCTTTGCGGCCAGCTTGACGTTCCTGATGGCCTTGTCTTCCTTCTGCTGCAGGTGGTGCCGCCAGTCGGGGCAGCGATGGTTGTCACCGTAGCACATCGTCGGTGCGAGTAGCGAGGCGCCGGGTAGCCACGAAAAAGGCTCGTGCCGGCGCTTTTGCGCTCGGCTCGGCGCGCGAGCCGCGCCTCAAAACGAAATTATTCAAGCATGGCAGCGAGGAGGACGATTGCGAGTAGCAGTCGAGCAGCGAGGTGGGATTCCTTGGTTGACAAGGTGACATGCAATGTAGGATTCCTATGGAACTACACTTTTGGTGACTGGATTTGTGACATACACAAAAATGAGAAAATGACTTGATCGGCAACCCCAACCTAACCCCAAGACCCGCCCGCCACTCGTGTATGTTCGAGCCCAACCCTCCCGACAACGTCCCCGTCCTGCACCCTGCACCCTCGACCCGCGCAAGCCACGCTCCCCTCCCCGGAGGAGAAGATAGCCCCCAGCAGGGATCTCCCCTCGATTTGTGCTCAACTCGACGTTTTGTGCTCAACACGGCGTTGTACCCGTGCGCACGGGTACAAAACGCCGTGTTCGCAAGTCCACCTATATCTGGCAAGTTATGAATACAGGGGCACTCCTTTTGGGAATTTGGGAATTTGGCCACCCACCAAAAATGCCGCGTCGTAGCCTGAATGATCACCGTCACAAGAGCATGGCATACAGTTGACGGCCGACGCCACCATCTCCCGATCGTGCAGCAGGCCCAGCCAGCCGTTCCACGCCTTGCGCATACCGTCGCCGCGGAACGCCGACGCAGCTGAGAGCAGCGCAAGCTGATTGCGCTGGCGAGCCTCCGACATCGCAGCCCACGTGTTCATCACCGCTCGCAAGCTCTGAAGCGACATGCTCTTGATCGCTCGGCGCGCCGTCTCCTCGACATGCTCCCGCTGCTTGCGCACAAGCGCCGCGTGAGCGCTCCAAGTGCGCAGACCCCACAGCTGCTCGCCGCGGATCAGCGATGCAACGGCGACGACGACCATCGATCGTCGCTGAATCATCACGCCCGCCCAGGTATTCAGGGCGCTGCGCATCGCGCGGCCATCAGGCTGCAGCGAGCTCAGAGCGCCGGCCAGCACGCGCGACGCCTCCGCGTGCTCCTTAGCTACCGCCTAGTCCCAGCCTAGATTAGCCTAGACGCTAGAGCATGCTCTACCGCGTGGGTATACGTATAGAGCTCTATAGATAGTTATTGTAACACAGATCAGTGCCAATCAGGGGTTCAGCTTGCTCCCGCGTGCGCGGCGCGCGAGCAACCCAGACGCCTCTTCTTTACGTTTACCAAGTGACTACAGCGCGGGCCGGGCGCGCCCCGCGTCGCTGCTGCCCACGAGCAGCAGAATACTCTTCGGTGCTCGGCAGCGGCGGCTCCGTCCACGCCTCCGCGCCGCCGCCGCCGCCGCCGCCGCTAGTGCCGCCGCTGCTCGGTGCGCAGGCGCTCTTGGGCGCCGACGCGCCGGTGGGCTTTGGTGCGCCTCCTGACACTCCGCTAGCTACTCGCTTTGCCAACGGAGCCGGGGCGGAAGCTGACACAGGAGCGGGAGCAGCGGGAGCGGGCGCAGCGGGAGCGGGCGCAGCGGGAGCGGGCGCAGTGGAAGCCGCGGCGGCAGTGGGAGCCGCTGCGGTGCCTGCGGTGCCAGCAGTGCGCTCTGTCTTACCCGCGTGCTCACGAGGCGGCAGCGCCGCCGCGCGTGCCTCCGGCGACGACGCGTCCGTCACGGGCGAGAGCAACGCGCTCAGCTCTCCGAGGGCCTTGGTGACGCTCGGGCCTCCCGCGCATGCGACGCACTCCTTGACGAAACGCACCGCACACGACTGGACGGGCGGGTTGGTGCTGGCCGCCGCCTCCTTACCCTTGGTCGCCTCGATCGCGTCCGCGAGCGGCAGGCAGCCGGCGCGCGCGATCGCGTCGAGCGTCGCTTTCACACCGTCGACGACCTGCGTGTTCCGCTCGCCACCCCGTCTGAAGAGCGAGGGCGCGAGAAGCTTGGCGTGGCGTGCAAAGTCCTTGCCGAGCGGCGCCTCGAGCGCGCCGACCGCGCGCACCGCCACGGACACCACGCCCAGGTTCATCTCGAGGTCCAGTACCTTTTTGAGCCCCTGGGCCAACGCGCTGTAGTCGGCGGGCACAAGAGCCTCGCGCCCGTCGAGCAGGCTGATCAGCTGCTCGGCGGCGGCCTTGCGCCCCTGCCTCCATTGCGCCTTCGCAGCTCCGATCACGAGGTTGTCGGTGAGCGATTGTAGCCACGTGTCGGGGACCGTTGAGTGCGGCAAACGGGGGAACCGCCGTTGCGGCAGAGCGCGGAGCAGGTCAAACGGGGGAACCGCCGCCGCCCCCGCCTCTCCACCGGCCGCGCCGGCCGCCGTCGCCGCAGCCATTACCGTCGGCCGAGGCGCCTGTGGGCGCCGGTCCTTCGCTGCGCAGGCGGCGGCGTTCGCTCTGAGCTCAAGTCCGAGCACGAGCGCGAGCGCGCCCAGCACGGCCTGAGCGAGCGCCTTGAGGGCCGCCGCACGCGTCTTCACGATCTTGCTGGCCGCGCCGAGCGCAAGCGCGATCTGGACTTGCGAGGCGCCGCCCACCTCGACGAGGTACAGAAGCGCCTCGAGCGCCTTGGGCCGTGCCAAGTGCTTGTCGACGATCGTCGTCGCCATAGGCCCCGCTTGTGCTTGCGCGAGCTCAGCAGGCGCTCAAGAAGGCTGTCGCTGCGTCGAGCGCCGAGCCCTGCGTGGCCGGCATCTTATCGCTCAGGATCTCGACGGTGCGAGCGGCGTACTCGTCGAAGACCGACGGCTCGTCGGCCAGCGAGCGCAAAGAGCTCCGCCAGACAACACGAGCTCACGCAGATACGCCGGCACGCGCGCGTGGGCATAGACCTCCTACCTCGTTGCCTTAGCACGCCCCTGGAGGTTGTGACTAGCCACGCGTTCACTTGGGCATCGCAGTTGTCGGGTTGCTCTTCCTAAAGTTCTCGGCCTGCTGCTCCATGGCCTCGAGCCTCTCGAGGGACACCGACTTGATGGGCATGATCTTGGGCTTGCACAGCAACTCGCTCAGGTTGCCCTTTTCCAAGTACACGAGCCCTGCCTTGGGCAACACCTCCACCAGCGTCGGCCTGTCGTCGGTCGCGCCGCTCATTGGGACGAGCGCTCGCAACGGCGCTTCAGTCTGCAAGCCGCCCCAACTTTGAATGTGTGTTGTTTCGGCGCGGACGCCGACGCGTGCGCGCAAAATCTTCCAAAATCAGGCCCAAAACGATTCAAGTTTGAAGACGAAGCGAAATGCCAAAGAGCGGTCCCGAGAACTGCCCCCAGTGGCGACCTGTTTCGGCCAAGGTCTTGCGTGTAGGCGATGTGGTACGCGTGAGCACTAAACAGCGCATCCCACCGGCCACCTGTCGAGCCACGCGGCGCGGCGCGAGCCATCGGAGCAGCACTGCCAGCCCTGTGGCGCCCGTGCTGCGCCTGCGCAAGGAAGGGTGGGCCCTCGACCGCAACTACCCGCCGTGCCACCTGTGCAAGGCGACCTTCGCTCTCATCAACCGGCGCCACCACTGCCGCATCTGCGCCCTCATCCTTTGCGAAGCGTGCACGACCAACACCATGGCCACGGCGGGCGCGCGCACCAATGCCACCGGAAGCACCCGCGGGGGCCTCCGACCTGCCCGCACCACCGCCCGTGTCCAACTCCGTGGCCACGGCGACCCCCCACCCTTGCGCGCGCGCACCACCATGCGCGTTGCCGCCCCGCTCGCCTCTCCCTTCTCACGCGCCCCTGTCAGCCCGCCCCGCTCGCCCTATCCTCCGCCTGCCCTGTCCCCGCCCATGTTAGGCAGTCCATGTTAGGCAGTCCCCGCGGCGTCGTCCCTGTACCCCGGTGGCCTTCCCTCTGAACCCCGATGACGACTCTCGCGCCACTGCTACAGGAGGACGGGCAGCCGATCGCGCCCGACTCGGCGCCCGTACGCGTGCGCGTGTGCAGCGCGTGCTGGGCTTTGCACGCCGACACTACCGGCGTCGCCTCGACCGACGCGGCGGCCGGTGGACCAACGGAGACGCGCGCGGTGCACAGCTCGCTCTTTGCCGATCGGATGCGCCGCAACGGGTACGCAACGCTCGCGCACCTTGCGACCGGCGTCTCGCTCGCGCGTGCCGCCACCTTCGAGGTCGCCCAAGCCGACACCAAGGGGGGCCGGCGGCGCTGTTCCATGCGACCACTGAGTCGTTACTTCACTAGAACAGTGGGTGCGGGCGGTGTGTGCGTTGTCATTGTTTTGAGACTAGAGCGTTAAATGGGACACTGCGAGTGTCAGCTCAATACATGTTCAACTCAGACCCCCACCGATTTAAGGTCACCCTCACACGACACTCAATCACGCACCTCGCACCCGATGTGCCACGGGCATGACCATTCTGCCGGATGCGGGTGCGAAATGACAAGGGCAGAAAACGCGCCGGTCGCGTACCATGCTACTCGCCAACTTGTGCGTCGCCGCCGCGCGGCTTTGTGATTTGCACAAAGGCACGTGCAGCTTCCGAATGGTGAGCTGCGCGATGCGCGATGGAAGATTTGGTTGTGCACGGAAGCTATGAACGGCTCCCTGCGTCATGCGAAGGTCATGGGGAGCAGCTGCCGTAGCCGGAGCCAATCGCTCGCACGCGCGCGCGAGCATGATGTTGAAAAGATGTTGAAGACCTGCATCAGTGAAAGGCACGCTTGAGAGAGCGGAGGCAGACGAGTGCCGGATCGAGAAGTGTTCCAGAGTATGGACGCTTGCGTCCGGGGCGTTCCATGTATCCGTGGTGGACTCGTGGACCCGATCAGCGCTGGGCCAGTCACTCCTCGCAAGACCCTCGATGGAAGGCGCGGGTTGATCCGGAGTCGAGAGGGGGGCAAAGAGGAGGAGACTCGCCGAGCCAGCCGCTCTCGCGTTCCCGTCTACAAATTTAGGTCATATGCAGGAGAGGATCGCATCCAAATAAGGCAACTTTGCGCAAAAAAAGAGGATAAAGAGAAATCATGCCGAATGCTGTACCTCAACAAGCTTTGACTGAGGACGAGAAAACCTTATTGGCAGATGTGCGCACAGTTGTGGTGGCGACCGACACCAACCTCGTCCACGTCCACGACGAGGCTGCGCGACGCCTTTTTCCACGGCACGCTCCAGCTCTCGAGAGCCTGGCGAATCGTCTCCGAGTTTTCGCAGCAGCCGAGGACGACGACGAGGTGACGCGTATGAGACGCAGGCTGGGGACCATCGACCCTGAGGACCTCCAGAACCGGATGGAGCTCTTCCTCAAGCTCCTCATGCAGTGCGGCCACGAGATCCTCGAGCTCTGGGTGACCAACGGCGCGCACTACCTGGACAAGGAGCAGTTCGACAAGGAGGCCGTGCTCTTGGTCATGGTCGTTCTCCGAGTTGCGGGCTGGCATCTTCCGAGCCCATTTAACAATGTCGAGGCCGGTTTCGACATCCTGTTCGACGTCGCCGCGACTTTAGACTCGGAGCACACCTGGTGGGCGAGCGTTCCCCTCCAGGCCTTGACGGAGCGCATGCGGACTCACCGTAATCCAAATGGCGGGCCATCTTCGAGAGGCCAGCTCAGCGAGGACCTCTCATGCCTGGCGCTGGCGTACCGGGTACTCTACTACCTGCTGCCCATCTACATCACGCTCGTCTGCTGCAAAGATCGAGGGCACGCCGCCGCAGGAAGGCTCATGGCGCGCGACTTCAACAAGACCCACGAGGCGCTGGAGTTCACCACGAGCGTCTTCCAGTTTGCGTCCGAGATCGCGTTCACGAACATGGACTTCTTCGTGGACCAGGACGCGAGCATCTTCGACCTCCCCGAGGATGCCCCGTGGGGCATCTGGGTTTCGCTCGCCCTCGGGGGCAGGATCTCCTGCTACCAGTGCCGTGCGCCCACGATCCTCACGCACCTGGCGCCCTGGGACGACAAGTTCGAGCATAGCTACCTGGCCCTCGTGGCCTCACGATTGCGCTTCCTAGCGGCCAGCGACCAGTTCCACTTCATCTCGGAGCTCTGGACGGGCGACGTTGGTCAATCCAAACTGCTCAAGATTCTGACATGCCTGAGCACGCAGGGTCCGAACCTGCTACGCTCAGGGATCGCCAGCCTCGGCCGCCTCCAGGGCATTGACTTGAGTTTCCGAGGCCTGGAACAAGCAGGAACGTGGTACCAGATCCCGGGTAGCGACCACGTGCGTGTGCCCGTGGCGCCGCTGCGTGTGTCGGACGCGCCGCACATCGTGCCGCGGGGAAAGCAGGGTGTGCACGCGCAGGTGTAGATAAGGGGTTCACCAGAGATACAACATGTGGGCTCGGAATTGGTAACATTACAAGTATTGCGGCTTCTCTTCACAGTACGATATCTGGGGAGAGCTGCAGCCGCTTTCATTCACAGGCGAACGGCGCCAACCACGCTGACATCGGCGGGAGGCAGACTCGCTCATCCTCCAGGTGACCATCGGGTGCTCATGGAACAAGTGCAGCTTTTGCGACATGTACACGCAGCCGCAGCAAAGCTACCGCCAGAAACCGCTCGAGGACGGAGGAGATTGCATCAGATCTGCGCCTGGCTTCGGAGTTAGCTTCGGCATATGGCGCGCCAGTTCGGCGAGTCTTTCTTGCCGACGGCGATGCCATGGGCCAGCCCACCGCCAGGCTGCGCAGCGTCCCGGCGACGTGACCGTCCCGGCGACGTGACCTGACAGTACCGGCGCCGGCCCCACGGCCGGCTGTGTGCAGAGAGTGCGATGAGTTTCCTGACTGTGTATAGTGTGCGCCCGCACTGCGGACATACACGCGATATCGGGCGGCAACCGCAACCGACGCCGCGACGCCGGCGCCCGCGGGTCCCGCCGGACCGCGGGGGCCACGCCCCCGGTCGCCGTGGGCCCGCGCTGGCGTCGACGCCGGTGCGCTCCGTTCCGTGTTTTGTCTATATATTCATATATACGCGGGGAAGCGGGGATGAACAAGATAGCGTGGGAATTGATTATTATTTTGTGTTCAAAAGTGTGAAACCACCCTCTCGCTTCGAACGGGTAAAGCTCGTATCCGGGACACAGGGACAAGCATGTCGCCCTCGTCCGTCGGATGGCTGATGTCTCGAGTGTGGCCAGCTAGCATTTTTTCTCCCGACCGGCCGGAGCGTGTTATACGAGTTCATCGAGGAGAGGCTCCCTGCATCGATCAAATCAAGGCCTCGGTTGAAGGTGAGCAGCGTGCAGTGGTGTCCGGAGATTACCGCATGTTCACTCGATGGAGGAATCTCGACGGTGCACTCTCTCCTGCGGCCAATGCTCACCGTCATAGCGTGCAGCTCGTGACTGCCGGCATTTTGCTTGCCGATGGACTTGAGACGCCCCCATGGCTTGCCTCTCGTGCCAGCATATTCCTCCGGTACGGAGGATGGAGTATGGCTCATCCCTTCCGCGTTTCTTCCTTAGGAGGCCGCGACCACGATCAGATTCTTGATATGCTTCGAACTTTGATCAACCGCCGTGTTGAGCGCAACCATTATTTGGACTAAGGTGGAATTGACCCCTTTCCCTTTTTTCCTTGGTTTAGAGGTGACGCGTACGTGAAAATCGAGCCCGGTGCAAACTTTACAATGTAGGAGCTGAGGGCACGGTCGGGCTCCAGCCCATTGGCCGTACAGAGGGATGCGCTTGCGCGGCTCGGGCTGCGCGACATCGAAGGGTTGCGGCATCGCCGATTCCCTTGCCGAAGCGCTCTTTGACGCCATCGCGACGGCGCGCGTGCCCAAGGGCACGCTCGACGTGCCGGTGCGCCCGCACAAGCTCCGCCTGCCGAGCGGCCAGCGTGGAATAACCCGTGCGATGCTGCGCGCCATCCGGTGCTTCTTCCGCGTGCGCGGCGCGCTCGGCATGCTGATGGGCGACCTGATCAAGGAGGAGGGCTTCGAGTGGAGCGTGTGCGCGCTCACGCGCTCGACGGGTCTCTCGCTCATCGAGTCGCTCGCGCTCGCGGCGGAGGCGCGCGGCGAGGTTGTGGGCGCGCTCATCGGCCTCGCGACCACCTTCTTCTCGTACTCGTGGGAGGGAACGAAGCTGGGTGACATGCTCGATGCCATCGAGCGCAGGCTGACCGAGCTTGAGGCCGCCGACGGCGTGACGCGCTACGTATGGATCGACATCTTTGCAGCCTCGCAGACGCTGCTCTCGGGCGAGTTTGATGCCGAGCGCTACCCCCGGGGCAGCGAGGAGCACACGGCGCGCAAGGAGGACACGGACCACGTCTTTTCCGATGCGATGGCGGCCATCAGCGAGATCCTCCTGTACTGCTCGCCGCTCACGGCCGAGTGGCCCGCGCCAAAGCAGCCCTATTTCCTGCCTGATCGCGGAGAGCCGCCAGCCGGCTGGGTGCGCCGCGGACCGGGCGCGATGACGCGCGCGTGGTGCTTGTTCGAGCTCGTCAAGGCGCTCGCCAAGGGCGCCACGCTGCACGTGGTGCTCGCGCCCGCGGACGTCGATGGCTTCGAGGCGCTGCTGACGTTCGACTTGGGCGAGATTGCGGGCATCGTGGCGTGCCTGGACGCGGCCGACGCGCAGATCACCAAGATCGAGGATCGCGACTACATCCTGGCAGAGGTAGCGAAGCTCGAGGGCGGCATCGGCGCGGTGACGAAGACGGTGTGCGCGTCGCTGCGCGAGTGGCTTGCGGCGGAGGGCCGCGCCGCGCTGATGCGCATGCCGCGAAAGAAGCGGGCGACGTCGGCACTGCAGATAAACCTGGGGTTGCTGCTGCAGGCCCAGGGCCAGCTCGAGGGCGCGGAGGTCTTGTACCGCGAGGCGCTAGAGGCACGGCGTGCCAGGTTCGGCAACTGGCACCCGGAAACGCTCGACTCCATCAACTGTCTAGGGACGCTGCTGCAAGACCAGGGCCAGCTCGAGGACGCGGGTGTCTTGCTCCGCGAGGCGCTCGAGGGGTGCCGTGCGACGCTCGGCAATCGGCACCCGGAAACGCTCGACTCCATCAGCAATCTGGGGATGCTGCTGCAGGGCCAGGGCCAGCTCGAGGACGCGGGTGTCTTGCTCCGCGAGGCGCTCGAGGCGAGCCGTGCGATTCTCGGCACTCGTCACCCGAACACGCTTGCCTCCACCAACAATCTGGGGTCGCTGCTGCAAGCCCAGGGCCAGCTGGAGGATGCGAGGGTATTGCTCCGCGAGGCGCTCGAGGGGTTTCGTGCGACGCTCGGCAATCGGCACCCGAGCACGCTCACCACAATCAGCAATCTGGGGCGGCTGCTGCATGACCAGGGCCAGCTGGGCGAGGCCGAGACTCTGCTGTTCGAAGCACTTGGCGGCTGCATCGCAACGCTCGCGGAGGGCCATCGCACACGGCTGCGCTCACAAGCCTGGCTCGCAGACGTGCGCCGCGCACAAGGCCGCTTGGAGAGCGCCCGCGCACTCGTAGATGCACGCGTGATCAGCACGGCGCGTGAAGCACTGGGCCCTATGGTGGACACGACGCTGATGCTCGAGGCCATCCACGCACGGCTCGAGTGCGCGGCAGGTGGAGGGATCCATTCACTGAAATCGGCTCTTGAGCGCATGAGGACAGTCCTCGGGCCGCAGCACTCTGAGACGCGCCGCTGCGCGGTAGCACTCTCACAGGAGGAGGAGGTCGCTTTCGCTTTCGCTTTACAGCCGTAGGCTCCGGGGGGGGGCGGGAGGGTGGTTTCCTTAGAAATCGGGGTAGGTGATTTCAATATCGCTTCAGCTGTTTCCAACTTCTCGCGCCTTCCATATCTACAATTAAGGAGTTCCCAGCCTCCTTTAGAAAACACCGATACATTCACACCTCTTCCGACCCTTCAGGCGCGTCCGTCATGGGATCGTCTATGGGTGGCTTGGCGCGAGACCGGTGGTTCGTCGGCTGCAGCGCCTGTTACAAAACATGCTCGCGTCAAAACCTCGCGTGTTCGCTGGTGCTCTCATACTCTTGCAGACCTTGCTGATCGCAGCCTATTTTCTCATCTTGTCCGAAGGCCACACGCAGCCCGAGGCACCGCGCGTGCCGCAAGATTTGCTGCCGCCCTCATCACCGCCAATCGAAGAGAGTGGCCTCGTGTTGACATCACTTCGGAACGGCACTGCGTCGCTGACGGCAGCTTCACAAGTAGCCGCCGAGGCTGCACGCAATAAAAACTATAATGTCGCCGGACAGACTTTGCCTCGCCGGCTACTTGTGAAGCAATATGCCCGTGGGGTCTCGCCATTTTATCGCTCAGACGTGCCAGTGCCTCGCAGTGCTTTGCCAAACATAGTGTTCATGGTGGCTGACGACTTGCAGCCGCACGATCTTGGCAAAGGGTTCACGCCCAGCACCGACTCGCTCGGTGCCGGCGGCGTCCGATTCGCTAACTGCCACACGCCGGGGCCGCTGTGCACGCCGAGCCGGTATGCACTGCTCACAGGCCGCCATCCATCGTGCGCCTTCCATAGCTCGACGCCGCGGCCAAAAGTCGAGCAGATTGGCGTCGATGGGCTCTCGGCGATGAGCCCGGAGCTGGCGGCCATTGGCTTCAACATCAACTTGCCCTTGCGCGAGCGTGCAGCCGGCGCCGGCGCCGCGCATGATGCGGGCTCCAACCGCTCGAGTGCTGTGGATCACCTCGCTGAAGAAGAGCGTGGAAGCGCTACGTGCTCGATGCCAACAGCCGCCAGCCTGCTGCGAGCGCGCGGGTACGCGACCGGCATCGTGGGCAAGTGGCACCTAGGCTACCCTGCGCCGAGAGCCAGTACGGCAGAGCGGCAGCGTGTCGTGTCGAGCAGCCTGGCGAGCTGGCGCACAGTCAAAACCACAGTGCAAGCCGAGTACCGGGCAGTCCAGATGCACGTGCGTCGATGCGGCTTTGACTTTGCCGAGCGGCTCTACGTCAATAACCTATACCCGGGGCAGCATGTGCTCCCTTCGGCCATGCTCCTGCACAACATTGAGTGGATCGCCGACGGCGCTGTGCGGTTCATGACCATGGCGCGTGGCAAGGTGACACCCTTCTTCCTGTACGTAGGATGGACGCTGCCGCACAATCCCGAGGTGCTCACCAGCATGCAGGCTGACCCGCGCTACACGCCGGGCGGGCTTTGGGCTGCGAACAGCTCGCATGTGATGGCCTCGCGCAAGCGCGCGTGCCGGCTGGCGAAGGTGAGTGTCAAGGCACTGCTTCCGCGTACCGGCACCGGCGCACAGGGCGCGCAAGGGCGGCAGCCCATCATGATGGACGAGGCAATTGAGAGCGATCCGCGCTTCGGTCACCGGCATTACCCGCTCGCGCTCGCATGGATGGACGAAGGGGTTAGCGCTGTGCTCCAATCGCTACGAGAGAGCGGGCAGGATGCCAGCACGCTGACAATCTTCACCTCAGACCACGCGGCATTCGACAAGGGGCATTGCTACACGGGTGGCTCGCGTGTGCCGCTGCTGCTGCGCTGGCCGGCGAAGCTCGCACCGCGCCTGACCGCCTACCCCCACCTCGTCTCGCATCTTGATTTGCTGCCCACCCTTTTGCATGCAGCCAACGTTCCTCTCTACCGACTGCCGCCGCCGCCGCCGCCGCCGCAGCAGCAGCAACGGAAGGACGTACTGCAGCCTGCGAAGCAGCAGCCCTCGCCATCAGGGGAGCGCCGCGTGCTGGCCCTAACCCCCAATGACACCCTCAACTACGGCGTGGACGAGGCTTCGGTCCAACTCGAAGAGACTAATCGTCCCATTCGGTCGAATTCGTCCCCATTCGAGAATGCTGAACTCAAGGAGCCTGAGGCCGAACCGTTACTTGTGGAGCGGCCCGCCCTCGTGCCGCCGCTCTCGGCTCCAGCGACCACAGCCTTCGATGATGAGTTGGTACCGCGGGTGCCATCGGACCCGCTCGCAGAGCAGCTCACCGGTAGGAGCTTGGCGCCACTCTTGATGAGCACCGCCGCGCTGGACGTGCAGTCGGATGCACTGTCGGACGCACAGGCTATTGCCCGTGCCGAGCACGTCGTCTCGACGTGGCAGGACGCGTGGGCGCACGGAACGCCCCATGAACGCATCCTCTTCTGCGAAGTGGGAGAAGCTCGTGCGGTCAGCACGAGCCGCTACCGCTTGCTCTACGCTCCACGCATCAAGCCGATTGCCAAGGGCGGCACGACAGACCCGACGCACAATTATCAGGTCAATAAGCATCATGCAGCTTACTGGCGGCCACTGCAGCTCTACGACCTGCAGGCCGATGGCGCCGAGCAACGCAACTTGATGGCCCCCGCAGAAAGAGCCGCGCTCAACCTGAGTGGCACGGAGCTGCTCAATCTGCGAGTTGAGATTACGCGACTGCAAGGGCGGCTGCGCAACCACCTGGAGGCGGCGGAGGCAGAGCGCGAGTGTGCGGCCGTGCCGCCGCCGGCTCGAGCCACCGCCAGAATTTAGCGAAGGTATTATGTACTTGTAGAGCACACACATTATGTAAAGCGTTTAACGGCAGCGCAGATGTGCTCGCTCCAGGGAAGTCGAAGGTATTCATCTTTTCTATGCGAATCGTGAGGCACACACACTCACATCTAGCGGCAGTGCAAATGTGCTCTCCAGACATTGCACGTCTCTCAAACCGGGCGCACTCTGGGTCCTCATGTCTGAACCACCTCAAGCGGTCGATCGCAAGATCTTGACCACTTGTAGTCCACAACCAGCGATGCCGAGCCCCAAGAGCATGCGAGGCGGTGGAGCCACAAACGCTGTCGGCTTATGCCTTGACAGCTGTTCGCGCAATCTGTGACGGGTGCTGGTGAATGCGGAGGTGAAATTCATCGCTCGGGTGAAGTGCACCGCAAGAGCCGAACTGGTCGCCCGATGAAGCATCCTGTCGTTCTTTTTTCCATCTTGATGAACGCGCAATGCGGCAGAATTCTATTTCGAACCCCATTTGGATATGTTTCGTTGATGAACGTCCTCGACGAATTGAGTTTCGTTACGACACTGCACGGGATACGTTGCTTAGAACCCGCGAATCAATCAGTCAGTCAGTTTCGTCGCGGTCCCCCCCCCCCGCCAATCTCTTTCGACACGAACTCTGTCCAGTCCGCTCCCGTCATAATACAAGTAAGCTCACAAAGAACGCACAGGCAGCCCCCCGTTCAGGCCGTGGGACGTGCATTACCGTTGAAATGGGCACCATCCGTCTGCCACGAACGCTGGCCAGCTGCACGCACTCCTCGCGGATGAGCCGCTGCACCGCCAAACGTCCCCTCGCTGCTCCCACCCGCGGCCCCACCGACTCCGAAAGCAGCCCTGTCGCAACTGGGTGCATGTCTGCATGTCACGGGTTGTCGTATTCACTGATCACCTAGGTGACCGCGATCTTCCAGCGCCCCTTTGCCCGGCGTCGCTCTAGCACCTTGCGTCCAGAGACGGTTTTCATGCGCTGCAGAAACCCATGCTTTCGCTTGCGCTTCATGCGGTTAGGCTGGTAGGTTCGCTTCGGCATGGCCTGGATCACCTCGTCGGATGACGAGGCTGCGGCGGGCAGCTCGATGTGCAGCGCAAGGTCGGTGAGCGAGCCGAAAGTCATGGGAAGCACAGCTCGGGCGGCCGGGAGATCAACGGGCCGCGGCCTCCTCCCCGGTGCCTCAAGTGGCGGCAGCAATTGTAGGAGCCCCGGCTGTGCTGCGATGACTCGCGCGGAGCCCACGTTTGGCCACCAGGGAACGTGTGGCGGTATCTTGGTGCGTACGACCACATGCACCGAGCGAAACGATACCACTGGCCGTGCGAAAGCCGCGGGCAGCGCCGCACGCGCGGAGAACAGGCGGAGCATAGTGTCGCGAGGCTCAACTCGAGGCTCCCCCCTGACCGGAACCGCGACGAAACCTCGAAACTTGATTCATTGTAACGACAGTCTGCTCAGAGGCCAAACCCCACCGCACGCCATCCGCGCACACGGAACCGGTCCGCGGGCGCCGGTCTAGATACATTTACATGTAAATGATATCATGTGATATGTGATTTGGCTTCAATTGTAATGGTGACGGGCGACAAGCAAGCAGAAGAAAATGCTGAAGAAAATGCTCAACGCGTAGATACCGTTTGTCGAAGGAATTAACGAAACTTGTACGCTGAGGTCCCGAGTTGAGATTCTCTGCGACGGATTCCTGGGGGCGTCCGTCAGGAAGGACTGGGGCACTTACCAGGACGCTTACACCACGCTCTGCAGCGACAGTGCACCAACAGCTCCTCGCCTCCTCGAGGCCATCCACGATGTCGCTCTGGTTCCCCTGGCATCGGCGCAAGGACGACAGTAAGAAGGAGTCGCAGCACCTGCCATCGGAGCTGCGCATCGCAACGAGTGGCTCCTTCTCGATCCGCGCGACAGTAAAAGAGCTGAAAATCGACGGCCCCACATCGCACACGCGCGTGCGTGCCGCTCTCTTCGTGCCAACGACATGCACGACCTTGCAGTTCCAAAGCGATGGAGCTGCGAGGAAGAAGCCCTCTGCAAACACGTCGTGCGTTCACGTGGTGCCGATGTTCACACCGGTGGAAACGGCAAACCTCCTGGATGATGCCATTCGCATCGGTACAGCCATCGGCTGGAGCGACCGCGGCGTGAGCTTGCCCACAATGGATGTGCTCGTTCAGAATCTGTCCAAAGAATCGCAGGACATGGTGTTTCGGGCGATCCGCGAGCAACTGCTGCCTTTTGCACGCAAGCAGTACCCGCACCTGAGCGACGCCTTCGACAAGCAGCCCTATCCGCGCCCGGGCAACCTGTTCATCGTGCGCTACTCGGCGGCGTCGGGCCGGCCTGGCGGGCGCGGACTCAAGATGCACAAGGACGAGACTGCTCTAACGTTCAACCTTTGCCTAAGTCCGCAGGACGCCTTCGAGGGCGGCGGCACCTACTTCCCGGCTGCGTCCGCCGACGTCGATGGCCTCCTGCTGCGCCCCATGCCCGGCTACTGCCTTGTGCACGACGGCAACATCCGTCATGCGGGCAACGTCGTGACCTCTGGCGATCGCTTCATTCTCGTGGGCTTCTATAACGCGGACGGTCGCGACCGCGCAGGCGAGGAGGAGCACTTCTCAAAGCAGGCAGTTGAAGAGGCGCGTCAGAGGGCTCTCGCCTCGCCCCGCCCGCCCGTGCAGACCATCTACTTCGCGACCGCTGTGTCCGCCAACCTCGCGCCTGTGGTCTGCAATGCGTCCATCGACGAGGATCACGCACTGGCGGCGATTGGGCCGCGCTACGGCGGCAGCGGCGGCGCTACGGGCGCGCTCGCCCCGAGCGCCAGCTGTACCGGCGGCGCAGGTTCGAGCCTACTCGGCGAACCCCAAGCCGCGCGCCGCCCCCTCTCGACAGTCGCTATACAGGGCCCCACCACCGGGGAGGAACGCATGCTACTCGACGCGGCCAGGCATGCGCGCCGGCCCTCGGGCGACGTGGGCAGCGGCAGCGACGCCGGTGGCAGCACCACACCTTTCGAGTCAACGTACTGTAGGCACGGGATAACGGGCATGAGCAGCGGCGACGACGCCGACGGTCGGCCGGGGGAGCCGCATATGCAATGGTGGGTTGATGAGGGTGCCACCGGCAGCGGCAGCAGCCGCGGTGAGCTGAGGCTCGATGTACCCCTGACGCCGTCGACGCCAGAGATGCAGCGACGCCCCGCCCCCCACGCCTCCACGCCCGGCGGCGGCGGCGCGGGTGGCATGGTGGGGAGCGGCCTAGCGCTGCCGCATCCGCCGGCCTCGCCCGTGCGCAGCATGCAACGCACGGAGAGCCAGATCTCATGCATGCCCGGCTTGTCAAGGCTCCAGCTCCTCCTCAGGGGCTCCCAACGAGTGGGAGCGCAGAGTGAGAGAGAATAGTGAGTATGTTAGGCCGGACGTGGTGAATGCGGTTGAATTTCATGCGCGCGGTCGTTCACGTCATGTACACAGTGCGGACTCGATCTCGAATTGTCGTCGGTTCTTAGTGTATTAGTGAGTCGGTCGTAGCCGTGGTAGGCCGAGAAGCGACCGCGTGATCCGCGCGGTCGAACAGCTCGAGCAGGTGAGCGTCCGCTCGCGGCGTTTGCGTGTTGCCTGTTGCGGACCGACCGTTGTCTGCGCAATTATTTAATCAGGTGTGCGCGGAAGTCGGTAGCGCACCAGACCGTGTACGGCGACCTGTTGACCGTTGACGGTTCCCCTCTCGCGCGCGTGCTACTACAGGGCATCCCTTGATTCAGATGAGTTGGGTTGAGTTAAGAGTTGCTGAGTGATCTTGAGTCGTGAGTTAAGAGGTGCTGTGTGATCTTGAGTCGTGAGTTAAGAGGTCCTTTGTGATCTTGAGTTT
>Ga0210246_101126_pt1 | contig 22356 bp, 13 predicted proteins | sample ChrtobMetaP3_8mM_FD_155469 | JGI IMG/M metagenome (GOLD analysis project Ga0210246, IMG submission 155469) | Chrysochromulina tobin associated microbial communities from unialgal haptophyte culture, Seattle, Washington, United States - P3_8mM | ecosystem: Host-associated > Algae > Haptophytes >...
GCGAGATGGCAGATGCTCCGTCATCGCGCAAGGGAGGCAGCGGCGGCATCAGGCAGCAATCCCATGGCATCAGAAAGCAGGAGCCAGGCTCCTCGCGAGAAGACGAGCACGTCAAGCTGTCCAAGAAGATGTCTGCAGTGCTGAGGCACGGGATTGAGAAGAACGGGCTCAGCGACGTACTGCGGCCGGATGGGTACGTGCCACTTTCGCGGCTGCTCGGCGTCTTACGAGGAGCCGGCTCCCGGGATGTGACCGTCGATCAGATCCGGCACGTTGTCGACAGTAGCGGCAAGCAGCGCTTCTCGATATCCGAGAAGGACGGAGAACTCTTCATCCGCGCCAACCAGGGACACAGCTCGTTGGGCATCGACCAGGAGCAGCTTCTCGAGCGTCTGGACGAGAGTGAGCTGCTCGCGATCGGCGGAGGGCGGGCGGTGCACGGCACCTACCGTTCGGCGTGGCCCGCCATCATCTCCTCAGGTGGCCTCATGCCCATGGCTCGCCACCACATCCACCTCGCGGCAGACTTGCCGGGAGAGAGCGGGGTGATTTCGGGCATGCGATCGTCGTCGGAGATCCACATCTGGGTGGACCTCCTCGGCGCTTCACGCGCCGGCGTTCCCTTCTTCCGCTCTGCGAACGGTGTCATCTTAACCCCAGGGCTCGCCGCGAGTAGGCAACTCCCGAGCCAGTTCTTCGTGCGTGTGGTGGACACGCAGAAGCAAGTCGAGTGGCATGAGGGCGCGTGGCAGCCCATCGGGCTCAGGCTATGGATCAGGCTAATGAGCTTGCTCGTTCGGGTGATGCAGGCGTGGGAGCGTTGTGCCGGCTCGCACATGCCTCAGGCCGTCACCCCGCATCCAGTACTGTAGCCGGTATCACCGGCACATGTACTGTCTTCTCATCTATCATCTCATCGCATCATCAGTACATCATCAGTCTCCTCACAAACCTTCCATCTTCCATTCACGATTCCCTTCACATCTCCACATTCTCCCGTGCACTCAGCGCTGGTTGGGCTCACCGCCCCCATCGCCTCGGTCACGAGAGAACAGGAGCACGATGCCAGATCGCCTTTTCAGCTCCCCGCCCCCCATCCCATATTCATCAGCAGTCTCTGTAGCCACCCCGTGCCTGGGCGCGCCTGGGTGTCACGGCTTCTCCCCACATCAGGCCACGTGGCCCACGGTTCAGTTTCGTCAATTGACGAAACCCGGCAGCCCCCGGTTTCGTCAATCGCTCGGAGCAGACTAGGGTTACCCGCCAGACTAGGGTCACCGTCATTCACACGTCCGCACCTTCCCCAATCTCTATGAGAGGGGCCGCTACAGAGGACTTTGCGTCCGGTACACAACAGGGGACGTGGCAATCCGAGCACCGAACGCTTTTGCTTGCTTTTTGCTCAGGTTGTGAGCGAGAGCTTCGTGTTGAGAGCGAGATGGCAGATGCTCCGTCATCGCGCAAGGGAGGCAGCGGCGGCATCAGGCAGCAATCCCATGGCATCAGAAAGCAGGAGCCAGGCTCCTCGCGAGAAGACGAGCACGTCAAGCTGTCCAAGAAGATGTCTGCAGTGCTGAGGCACGGGATTGAGAAGAACGGGCTCAGCGACGTACTGCGGCCGGATGGGTACGTGCCACTTTCGCGGCTGCTCGGCGTCTTACGAGGAGCCGGCTCCCGGGATGTGACCGTCGATCAGATCCGGCACGTTGTCGACAGTAGCGGCAAGCAGCGCTTCTCGATATCCGAGAAGGACGGAGAACTCTTCATCCGCGCCAACCAGGGACACAGCTCGTTGGGCATCGACCAGGAGCAGCTTCTCGAGCGTCTGGACGAGAGTGAGCTGCTCGCGATCGGCGGAGGGCGGGCGGTGCACGGCACCTACCGTTCGGCGTGGCCCGCCATCATCTCCTCAGGTGGCCTCATGCCCATGGCTCGCCACCACATCCACCTCGCGGCAGACTTGCCGGGAGAGAGCGGGGTGATTTCGGGCATGCGATCGTCGTCGGAGATCCACATCTGGGTGGACCTCCTCGGCGCTTCACGCGCCGGCGTTCCCTTCTTCCGCTCTGCGAACGGTGTCATCTTAACCCCAGGGCTCGCCACGAGTAGGCAACTCCCGAGCCAGTTCTTCGTGCGTGTGGTGGACACGCAGAGGCATGTCGAGTGGCATGAGGGGGCGTGGCAGCCCATCGGGCTGCGGCGTGGCCCACCACCTGGTTCAGAGCCGGTCGAGGCCACGTCGGGGAGGCAGACGCAGACGCAGAAGGCCAAGGATGGCTCCGTGCCCATGCCGCCGCCGCCCGCACCCGCTAGCGGTGAATCGGACCCTGACGACCCGGATGCGGTCGGCAAAAAGGTGCGCGCCGTTGAGAAGAAGCTGCGCCAGATTGGGGAGCTCAAGGAGCTCAAGGCGAGCGGCAAGCCCCTCGAGAAGAACCAGCTGGAAAAGATCGAGCAGGAGCCCGCAATCAAGGAGGAGCTCGCGTCACTACAAGCCAAGTTTCTTGACAAGAGCAAATAGAGGAGGGCAAGTGGCGCTGAGATAGCTTGGGCATAGTGTGCCAGTGTGGAAGCCCATGGGACTCCGCCTCCACCACCGCGATGGGCTTCCCCATCGCGGTGGGGGGGTTGGGGGGGTGGGGGGAAGGGGGGGCTGGCCGGTGGGACGGCTACGCCTGGGGATGGACGGCGTGAGTCGGTTCCACCCGAGGAGGGGCAAATAATGATCGACCTGCGAGTCTGCGAAAAGCTGAATACGCAATGCCGGACGAGATCGGGAACGCCGGATGGCATTTCGCTTTTCGTTTTCCGCATTGGTTTTCCGGCGACGAATTTAGTCTTTGGCATAAGGGCATTGCTCCGCTCGCGCCTCGCGGTTCCGGGATCGTCCGATAAGGGATTACTCAGAGGTAATCAGTGCCAATCAGAGGTCATCAGAGCCAACGTCCTTGGAGCGCGCTGGCTTCTATAAATTATAATTTGCATCAAACGGAGAATTTGTGGGCTAAGGTACCCCGGTAACGGAACCCTCTCTCCCGCGCACATGAATCCCTGCGCTAAATAAGTGCATGCCGATGACGAATGCCCAGCGCATGCTTCAGATCACGACATGCCCCCGGCGGACACTGCCAGTGATCACTGCACGGGAATTCGCACCAGATGACACGCGGGAACAGCCTCTCCTCTCCACCGCCACCCTAGTTGGGGAAGTAGGCGAGGAAGCTCGTGAGATCAACCTCGAGCTTCCCGAACCACTTGCCCACATTGGCCACCTTTTTAGGGGTGCGCGTCGCAGTCTCGCCCTTCTTGAAGCGTGACGCGTTCTCGAGCTCCGTCAGGTCGTACAGGATCGAGCGCGAGATGCGGTCCATGGTGCCCTGCGTTGTGTCGTCGAAGACGGTGCTCGCGACATTGAGATCCTCGCGCAACTTGCCGAAATCGAAATCCTTGCGGATCGATGGGATCAGCTGCATGTCAGTGTTCGACTCGAATTGGCCCTTGAGCGAGGCCGCGGCGGTCTTGTAGCCTGCAAGGTTCTTGAGGCTTTTCTGCACGCCCTCGGTCTTCAGCAGCTCGTCGTCGATGTCAGCGTCCTTGGGCTCCGTTGTCACGATGCCCAGGTTCGTCACGTACCCCGCCGTCACGGGCTGGCTGCCCACCCCAACTACCGCTCCAGCAACGCCCGCCAGGACAGCCCGGCGATTGAAGACGGCATCCTTTACTGAGGCATCGCAGCGCGGCGCCGCAGCAGCGCGCGTGGAGGCAGCAGCGGAGCGGGCGGCCGCCGGCGTGGGCGCGAAGCCGGTCGCCGACGCGAGATAGGCAAGAACGGTCACGGTCCTCAACGCCATTGAATCGAATCTCCGACTTTCTGGCGATGCGGAGATGCGGTGAGAACTCGGTTACATAATCGCGAAACACGTCCTCACGAAAACTTAATCTGCGTTTCTTTTCGAAGACAAGTCAAGTCAAGACAAAGCGAGTCAAACCAAAGCAAAGCATATCAAAAAGTAAATGCGAAGTGCCGGAAGTGTTGACGTGTGAGGCGGTGAGGCCTACTTCACATCCCATTTCGGCCTATGATTGATTTCGGCGATTTCGGCATTTCGCCATGACCCAATGCATGCTGACCCATGTGTAACGAGCGTAACATACGACTCATGGGTACGACGCAAGACGCATCCCAGACGCATACCAGAACTAACTGCCCTATACATAGGAAGCCCTCCCAACGGCCGCCCACCGGTGCGACCCGCCCCGGCATCAGGATCAGGATCAGCCTACTCTAGCGCTTCCATCCCCGGCATCAGTCGCGTCGGCGCCACGCACAGCTTGCAGTGGCGCACGGGAGTTGTAGACGCCGGGAGGTTTGGGTCGGGCCGCCAGCACTCGGAGGGCGAGCAACGGTCGCACACGCATCGGCCGCACTTATGGCAGTTGGGCTCCTTCGGACGCCAATGGAAGAGATGGAAGAGGTCCTTGCACAGCTCACAATTGGGTGCGTCGCGCTTCAACTTCAATCGCCTTGGGTACTCGAGCGCCGTCGGCTTTGGCGGCCGGATGGCGGTGTCGAGGTCCTCAGGCAAGACGGTGCTGTCGCCCGCCGTGGCTTCAATCGCTGCAGCGGCCTCCGCCTCTCGATCGAGGGTGGCTGTGAGGCGGCGGCGGTACAGGTCGGCGGCCGGAGTGAAATAGCGCGTTGTCAGCGGCAGGGCGAGCCACACGCGTCGCGGCACGTGGACCGTCTCGTCCTCGAGAAATGCACAAAAGGCCGCATTACCACCATGCACCAAGGACTGCTTCTCGCGGCTGGTGAGTGTGTCGAGAGTCATGGAGCGGACAAACGAGACGTGTACCCCGAGGCTGCGGTGTACTCCCGCACATTCGAGGCAGAGCGTGATGCCGTAGGTCACAGAAACCCACGGCGATGGGCCGACCTCGGAGTTGCAATCAAAGCACACGCTCTCAATCAATTGCGGGGGAGCAGCGATCGCAACGGCTCCGTGCTCTGGTGCTGCTTCGTAAGGCTCGGCGGCCGCTTTGTGCGCTGGGGCTGTCGTCTCTGGTAGACGACGTCGAGGCCTTGGTGGCGGCGCCGGCGCTGCCATGCTTACTTCACTCTTTTCAGCACTTGAAAAGGACCCAGACTGGCGAGCGAGTGAGTTTCCGTGTTTGGAAAACAAACTTGGCAGGGGCCGTCAGTTAGTCAGTCAGTTTCGTCGCGCGCGCGCCAAACTTGCATGCGTCAATCAGTCCGATTCACAACCGCGAGCACAGGCCGACTCGCTACAAGCGCGACCGCACGCTCTGCGTAGAAACCAGCTGCGCCGTCGCAATCTCGTTCGGCGGCGGAGGTGAGGCGGACCGATTCACGACTCCGACGCCAATCCTCTCAACCCGCAGCCCTCGGGCAGCCACGTCGGCCGGGAGGTACTTGGCGGCATTCTCGTCAAAGATGCGCCACAGCTCGGCCACGAAGCGCTCGAAGACGGCCTCGATCTCCGCCTCCGTCGGGTCCGCGTTGGGTGGACCAACGGCCACCTCACGCCCGATGACGAGCATGGTGTGCGTAGGCAGTGGTGGCCCGAAGGGGAGGCCCCACTTGCCGGTAAAGAGCGGCAGTCCGACACGCAGCTTGCGCAGCACCCACAGCTGCAGTGTACGCGCGAACCCGAACATCGTGAAGAGCTGATTCTCTCCGAAGCAGTAGGCGGGAACGAGGCTGCACAGGTGTGAATCGGATGCACAGGTGTGAATCGGATGCACAGGTGTGAATCGGATCGCCGGGGCAGCCGGTTGGAAGGAGAAGATGAAGGCGAGCCACGCTCGGCAGAGGCGGGCTCATGCAGAATTCGAGGCGGGCACATGCAGAATTACGGCTTTCCAGCAGCCATGGCGCAGCGTATGAATCCGAGTCGCTTCTGCACGAAGACCTGCTCCTGCGTATGGTCAGTGTGCACCTGCTCGTAGATGCCGCCCGGGCACAGGGCCACCGAGCAGCCCTCGGCAAAGCAGCGGCGCATTGTCGGCTCGCTCGCCTCGCGCCCACCCAGCAGCAGCAGCAGCTCACGCACGACCGGGACGGAGTACAGCACCGAGGCGCCCGCAAGGCGCAGCCGGAACGTGGATAGCGCCGGGTCGGTGCGGAAGGCGGGCACGCACAGCGCGAGCATGGAGAGTGGGTAGGCGCCGTGAGGGAAAATTGTGAACAAGGCAGCATCGCTGGTGACCAGACGCTCCGAGACCGTCGGGTAGGTGTTCTCCGGCAGGCCGTCGAAGCGCATGCAAGAGCGCACGCCGAAAGCACCCAGAACAACCCGAGCGGTAGCACCGAGCACGCGCGCGACAGTCGTCGAGCCCCACTGGTGGGCCCTGCTCTTGTCGCGCATGGTGAGCACAAACCATGCCGCATAGAGGACGAGTAATCGGCGGAGCACGTAGCGGCGTAAGCGGTACTCATCTTGAGGCTCCTCGCGTGCCGCAATGCCTCTGCTAAACTGGCGCAAGAGCAGCGGCATAGATGATGATGGTGATGATGCACGCGAGTGGGAGCAAACCGGCAACCGCGGATCGGTGGGGGAGAGTATGCGCGCGCGCCGCCGCGTGCTCACTGGAAGACGCGGGTCGGCGGCAAGGCCAAGCTCTCCTCCATGTTTCATCCCTGGACGGAGGTTGCAGGGTGAAGATTCGTCAATACTCGCTCAATTTCGTCCAAGTCGGCGGGTTAGAGGTTGGGGCTTTTCTTCGAGCTCTACTTTCGCACGGCGAGTAGGCGCGCAGGAATCATCTGATGTAAAAAATTGTACTGCGCTACTGGTAACTATGCTGAATGCTCCGGTGCGTGCTGCGTCCCTCAAATCAACACAATAAGGCTCATAATCGATAATGCACACATGCCAAGCACTCAAGCAATCCCGCGTAGCTTTATCGCACAGATCGAACTGCCCATCCATGTCCATGCCTCGAATTCTTGCCAAGCTCAACGTGCTGCAGGCCCACCCCGCAGCGGCCTCAGGGTTCATTTACCTCCTAACGCCTGGCGAAGGTTTCTTCTTCGCATCGGTCTCTGCCGCCATCTTGGGCTTCTTCCTAAGGGACCTGCGAAGACTCTGATTGAGTTCGCGGTAGTCCAGCTGGCCCGTCCCGTCGGGATCGAGATCCGAAAAGATCTTCAAGATGTCCGCCTGCGAGCACTTGAAGTTCATCCTTTGCATCGCCATTGCGAACTCCTCGCGGTCGATGAAGCCGGATTTGTCCTTGTCCCACTCCTGGAATAAGTCGAGGACGCGTCCCTTGGACTCCTTCAGCGCCTCGCGCAGAGCGTATTGGACATACTCGGACAGGTCCACAGTGCCACTATCATCGAGGTCGAGGCGGTAGAAGAGATCCTTAAGCTCCTTCTCCGTCGGCTCCGGCAGGCCATCCTTGGCGCATCGCTCGATGCGCATTGAACGGAACTCGTCAAAATCAAGTTCCGTGTTGCCGTCACTGTCCGCTTTCATAAAGTCGTCCACGCGGATCTTCATGTTGCTCTGGAAGTCGCCCCTGCCCGCGCCCTCAAGGTCCGTCGGATCCACCTCAGGCGTCGCCGCCCGCGTTGCAATGCTACCTAAGGGGCTCGTCTTGGACAGCAGCTTGGCGGCCGCGCCGGCAGCCTTCAACTTGCCCATGCCCATGCCGTTGCCCTTCGACGGTACCTGTACCTTGGGGGGAGGCTTGGGCCCATCGAGGCTTGGGCCCGACGCCGCCCCCGCATTCATAATACTAGCTGCACGGCGCAAGAACTTGTCAAATTCTTGAAACTCGATGTAGCCAGATTTATCCGGATCGAAGTAGTCAAACGTATTGTCCACTACTTGTGGCGGAAAGTCGGGACCCATGATGGCGAACGCGTCCCGGAAGTCCTTCTTAGAGATTTTACCGTCGTCGTCGCCGCCCATGTCACGGAAGAGGTCGAGCACGCGTGTATTGTTTTTCTTGAGGCCCTCGCGCAGCTGGTCAACCACCGATTTGTTCGGGTCGTACATGAGCTGGACTGAACGCAGGCTCGACTTTTCCCCGGTCACAGGTCCCCTCGAGCTCTCCGGTGACTTCATGCGATAGGATGACGCTTGCGAGGCGGCAGCTTGGGCCTTCGACAACCTGGACCGCAACGCCTCGAGCTGCGTCTCGAGCTCCGTGCGGATCGCCGCCGCCTCGAGCTCCAGCTGACGCCGCTGGTCCGCCAACAGCTTCGCGAGCCGCCGCTCCGCCTCGTCGGCTTGCTCCCTCATCTGCTTCTTCATCTGCTCCTCGGCAGCCTTCGCCAATTTCTCAGTTTCGAGAGCCTCATCCGCTCGGACCTTCATCGTCGCCGACGCGTCCTTTTCGAAAGCGATCTGCCGAAGCGCCTCCTTGAGCTGCCGCAGGTGCTCGAGCGATGCCGCGCGCGCGTCCTCGAGCGCCTTCTTGAGCTCCTCCTGCTTTTGCACGCTCTCGACCTCAACCTTGTACAGCTTGCCCTCGACCGACTCGCGATTGCGCCTCTCGATCTCGAAGCGCTCTTTGTGCGTCATCTTGAACTTCATCACGTGGTCCAGCTCCCATTCATGCTTCCAGTCCATAAACGAGTGCACCAGCTTTGGCTTCGACAGCCGGAGCGCAGCATTTGCCAGCAGCCGCTTCTGCCGCGCCCGCAACAAGTATGCGTCCGCCCAAGCCGTCCAGCCGCGAGCCATGTCCTTCCTGCCTAGGCGTCGGGCGGCCACTTGGGTAAGGTGCTCGACGCGAGCCTCCTTCTCCGCGACTGCGCGGGCCGCTTGGGCGCGTGCAAGGTCCGATTCGCCTGTCGCCGTGCTCTCGCGCAACCGAGCCAGCTCGACCCTGAAGTGGGACAGCTCTGCCTCAAGGGCCCGATTGCGGGCAGCCAGCTCGGCAGCCTGCTGCTCGGCCGTGCCCAGGACGCGCGACGTCTTGTTCAGTGTCGACGTCTTCCAGTCGACGCGCCAGTGCATGTACGCGCTCACCACCTTGGGCTTCGCGAGGCGAACGGCGGCGGCAAGCAGCAACCGCTGCTGGCGCTTCTTGGTGGACCACATGTCGATCCAAGCGCTCATGCCGCGCGAGAGATCCTTCTGCATGATCCGGCGCGCCGCCATGCGCTGCAGGTGAGCGATGCGCTTCTCCTTCTCCTCCTCGAGCTGGCGTTTGAGCTCGAGCTCACTCTTAGCGGTGCCGCCATCGAACAAGCTTAGCTTGGCGAGCAGCTCATCGCGCTCTGCGAGCGCCGTCTTGAGCTTCTTCTCCATGTCAAGCTTCAGCTTCTTTGCCTCCGCCTCCGCCAGCTCCGCCTTCGCCTTGGCGTGCTTCGCGTGATGCTTATGCGTGTTGTGGGAGAGCTGGACCGCCTCCATCTCCCAGTCCTTACGCCAGTGCGTGTACATGAACACGAGCCGAGGCTTGGTGAGGCGCGACGCTGCAGCGGCCAAGAGGCGCTTGTTGCGCGCCTCCGCGTAATACTTCTCAGACCACGTCGTCCAGCCACGCGAGATCTCCTTCTTTCCAAGCCGCTTCACTGCCATCTGCGTAATATGCTCGATGCGCTTCTGCTTCTCGGCAGCTTCCTTCTCTGCCAACTGGCGACGCATCTCGTCTTCCTTGGCATTGCCGTTGAGTGCGGCCTCGCGCGCCTTGAGCAGCTCCGCCGCGGTCTTCTCTAACTCCGCCTTGTACTTCTCCGCCTTAGTCTTCTCGGCCTTGTACTTCTCGACGAGAGTCATCTTAGACTGCGCGAGCATCTCAGCTTCCCAGTCGTGCTTCCACTGCAAGTAGCCCGCAGACAGCTTGGGCTTGGCCAGCCTGGACGCGGCCGCACGTAGCAGCCGCTTTCGGCGCAGGTCCTCCAAGTACACCTCTGACCACGTCTGCCAGCCCATCGAGAGCTCCTTCTTGCCCAGGCGGCGCACGGCCATCTGCGTGAGGTGCTCGACTCGCTTTTCCCTCTCCTTGGCTGCTTCTTCCAAGGCGAGCTGACGGTACTCCTCCTCGGCGCCTCCCGCACGGGCAGCCGCCGCCCTGGCAGCCTCGAGCTCTTGCTTCATCGCCTTCAGCTCAGCATCGACGGCACTGCCTGAGGCCATCTGTGCCACCGCGGCCTTCGCGCTCGTGCGCTTCTTGGCCTGCTCGACGGCCCAATCTTGCGACCAGTGCCCGTACGATGCAGCAAGCTTGGGCTTCGCCAAGCGGGATGAGGCGGCACGCAATAGCCGCTCGTTGCGCCTCTTGGACTCCCACATGTCGATCCAAGCGCTCATGCCACGCGAGAGATCCTTCTGCATGATCCGGCGCGCCGCCATGCGCTGCAGGTGAGCGATGCGCTTCTCCTTCTCCTCCTCGAGCTGGCGAGCCATCTCGAGCTCACGAGCAGCCAGGCCACCATCGAGCTCAGAGAGCCGCGCGATAAGCTCATCGCGCTCCCGCTGGGCCGTAGCGAGCTTACGATTCATTTCCTCGCGAGCCCTGCGTGCCTCAGCCTCTGCAGCCTCGGCGCGGCTGATCTGAATGGCCAGTTGTTCACCCTGAGACATGTGCTTGAGTGCAGCCATCTCGGTTTCCCAGTCGCTCTTCCAGAGCGCGTAGCCAGCAGACAGCGCGGGCTTCGTCAGACGAGAGCTGGCCGCCTTCAGCAGCCGCTTCTGGCGCTGCGCCTCATAGCACATCTCCGACCAAGCCCCAAAGCCACGTGATATCTCCTTCTTGCCCATCCGACGGGCGGCCATCTGCGTGAGATGCTCGACGCGCTTCTCCTTCTCCAATGCGGCCTTCTCCTCCATCTGGCGGCGCAGCTCGTCTTCTTTGGCGGTGCCGTTGAGCGCCGCTTGGCGGGCACGCTCGAACTCAATCCGTAGGCGCGAAAGCTCGGCATTCGCAGCATTGAGCTGCGCCTCCTTTTGATCGAAGCGCTCTTTGAGAGTCATCTTCTTCTGCATCTTCATCTCGTGCTCCCAGTCGAGCTTCCACTGAGTATAGCCCCCGGATAGCCGGGGCTTCGCAAGCTTTACAGCTGCGGCGGTGAGCAGCCGCTTGCAACGCGCCCCCTCAAAGTAAGCCTCGGCCCACGACTCCCACGCCATCGCGATACCCTTCTTACCGAGGCGACGAACAGCCATCTGCGTCAGGTGCTCGACACGCTTCTCACGTTCGTTGATGGCCTGCTCCTCGCGCTGCCGCTGCCGCTCAACCTCGAGGGCATCGCCATTTGCGACAGCCTCGCGCAGTTTGGAAAGCTCTGCGCGCACCTTGGACAGCTCCGCCTCGCTTTCCAAGTAGTTTTTGCGCTGCGCCTCAGCTTTGGCAGCTTCCTCGGCAAGCCGCTCAGCTTGCGTCATGCTCTGGAGACGGCCCATCTCCTCAAACCAGTCCGCGCGCCAGTGTGCGTAGCCCGCAGCGAGCTTGGGCTTCGTCAGACGAATGCTGGCCGCAAGCAGTAACCTTTTGCGACGCTGCATCTCCATGCACAGATCGGCCCAAGTCTCGAAGCCGCGCGCAATCTCCTTCTTGCCAAACCGCCGTGCTGCCATCTGGCTCAGATGCTCCACGCGCTGCTGCTTTGCGGCCTCGGCCTTCTCCTCCATCTGGCGCCGAATCTCGTCCTCCCTAGCGGTGCCATTGAGCGCGGCATCGCGAGCACGCTTCAACTCAACGCGCGCCTGCGCCAGGTCAGCCTCGGTGTTTGCGAGCTTGGTAGCCATGGAGTCCAGCTGCTCCTTGTAGGTCATCGTCGCCACTGCCTTTATCTCCGCCTCCCAATCCTGACGCCACTGAGCGTAGCCTGCAGACAGCTTCGGCTTGGCCAGCTTGGCACCTGCGACGAGCAGGAGGCGCTTGTTCCGCTGCTCCCTTTCGTACTGGTCCACCCACGTCGAGAAGCCCATCGCGATCTCCTTCTTGCCCATGCGGCGTGCCGCCATCTGGCTGAGATGCTCGACGCGCTTCTCCTTCTCACGCTCAGCCGCCTCCTCGGCCTGGCGACGGCGCTCGTTCTCGAGGGCAGTACCGTTGAGGGCAGCCTCACGCGCCCTGGCAAGCTCTGCCTCCACCTTGGCCAGCTTTGCATTGACGGCGGCAAGGTTTGACTGCTCGAGATCGAGGCGTTGCTTCAGGGTCATGGTTGCAGACACCTGCTTCTCGTCCTCCCAGTCATGCTTCCACTGTGTGTAGGCGGAAGACAGATGCGGCTTGGCAAGCTTCGAGCCCGCTGCGGCGAGCAGCCGCTTCTGGCGCAGCCTCTCGTAGTAAGCCTCGGCCCAGGACTCCCACGCCATCGCGATGCCCTTCTTACCGAGGCGACGAACAGCCATCTGCGTCAGGTGCTCGACGCGCTTCTCCTTCTCATAAGCCGCCTGCTCCTCGACCTGGCGACGGCGCTCATCCTCAAGTGCCGTGCCGTTAAGAGCCGCCTCCCGAGCACGAGCCAGTTCCTTGCGCAGCTTGACAAGCTCTTGCTCCTGCTCGGCAATCTTCTTGCGGTTCTCTGCCGCCACCTCGGCCTGGTGCTTCATCATTTCCTCCTGTGCGTCGAAGGTCTTGGAGACCACCTGATCTTCCCAGTCCTTCTTCCACAGCGAGTAGCTCCCTGAAAGCTTTGGCTTGGCCAGCTTCGAGCCGGCCGCGGCGAGCAGCCGCTTGCGACGAACCAGCTCGAAGTACATGTCTGCCCACGCCTCGAAGCCACGCGAGATCTCCTTCTTGCCCATGCGGCGAACGGCCATCTGGGTCAGATGCTGCACACGCTGCTCCTTCTCCATGGCCTGGCGCTCCTCCATCTGGCGGCGCATCTCATCCTCTTTGGCGGTGCCACTGAGCGCCGCCTGGCGGGCCTTACCCAGCTCAATGCGCAGCTTGGCGGCTTCAGCCAGGGCATCCTCGAGCTTCTTCTTCTCAGCCTCAAGTTTCTCCTGCATCGTCATCTTCGAGTTGGCGCGCATCTCCATTTGCCAATCGGCGCGCCAGTGGGCGTAGCCTGCGGCGAGCTTGGGCTTGGAAAGCCTAGCGCCCGCAGCAATGAGCAGCCGCTTCTGGCGCTGCCGCTCATAGTGCATCTCGGCCCACGCCTCGAAGCCCATTGAGATCTCCTTCTTGCCCATGCGGCGTGCTGCCATCTGGCTGAGGTGCTCGATGCGCTTCTCCCTCTCCGCAGCGAGCTCCTGCTCAGCCCGCTGGCGCAAGAGCTCCTCCCGACCATTGCCACTCTCCATCGCCTCGCGCAGGGCCTCGAGAGCCTCGGTGGCCTTACGAAGGTTGACTTCGGCCAAATCGGCGCGCGCCTTTTCGCTTGCGAGTCGCTGCTTGTCCGTGAGGCGGGCGTCGGCTCTAATTTGGGACTGCCAGTCCATGCGCCAGTGCGTGTAGCCTGCGACCAGCTTCGGCTTCATGATTTTTGCGCCCGCAGCGAGCAGAAGGCGCTTGCGCCGCTGCGCCTCATAGTACATCTCCGACCACGTCGAGAAGCCCATCGCGATCTCCTTCTTGCCCAGCCGACGAGCCGCCATCTGGCTGAGGTGTTCGACGCGCTTCTCCTTCTCGCGCTCAGCGGCCTCCTCTGCCTGGCGACGGCGCTCGTTGTCGAGGGCAGTGCCGTTGAGGGCAGACTCGCGAGCGCGGGCAACCTCATCACGAAGCTTCGCAAGCTCCTCGTCCTTTTCATGGATGCGCTTCTCTTGAGCATCGAATCGCTCTTGAAGGGTCATGCTCGCGGCCGTCTTCATCTCATCCTCCCAGTCGTGCTTCCACTGAGCGTAGCCTGCAGCCAGCTTGGGCTTGGAAAGCCTAGCGCCCGCAGCTGTGAGCAGCCGCTTCTGGCGCTGCCGCTCATAGTACATCTCGGCCCACGCCTCGAAACCCATCGAGATCTCCTTCTTGCCCATGCGGCGTGCCGCCATCTGGCTGAGGTGCTCGACGCGCTTCTCCTTCTCGTAAGCGGCTTGCTCCTCGGCCTGGCGACGGCGCTCGTTCTCGAGGGCAGTTCCGTTGAGGGCGGCTTCGCGAGCTTTGCTGAGCTCGACCTGCAGCTTGGAGATCGTCGCCTCTGCGTTGGCGAGCTTTGCCTGCTCGGCTTCAAGGCGCTCCTTGTGCGACATCTTGGAGACCAGGGTCATCTCCATCTGCCAGTCGCGTTTCCAGTGCGCGTAGCCGGAAGAAAGAGCAGGTTTGGCAAGCTTCGAGCCCGCAGCGGCGAGCAGCCGCTTCTGGCGCTGTGCCTCATAGCACATCTCCGACCAAGCCTCAAATCCACGTGAGATCTCCTTCTTGCCCATCCGACGGGCGGCCATCTGCGTGAGATGCTCGACGCGCTTCTCCTTGTCGAAAGCAGCTTGCTCCTGACGCTGACGTGCAAGCTCCTCCTCGCGAGCCGTGCCGTTTATGGCAGCTTCACGAGCCCGAGCGAGCTCCGCGCGGAGCTTTGCAATCTCGACGTCATTCGCAGCATTCTTCTTGAGCTCAACCGCGAGCTGCTCCGAGACCGTCATCTGGGCCGAAGCGATCATCTCATCGTCCCAGTCGCGCTTCCACTGAGCGTAGCCTGCAGCCAGCTTGGGCTTGGAAAGCCTGGCGCCAGCAGCTGTGAGCAGCCGCTTCTGGCGCTGCCGCTCATAGTACATCTCGGCCCACGCCCCGAAGCCCATCGCGATCTCCTTCTTGCCCATGCGGCGTGCCGCCATCTGGCTGAGGTGCTCGACGCGCTTCTCCTTCTCATACGCCGCCTGCTCTGCACGCTGGCGTGCAAGCTCCTCCTCGCGAGCCGTACCATCAAGGGCAGCTTGGCGAACTTTCTCGAGCTCATATCGTAGTTTTGACACCTCTGCCTCGAGCGCTCGTCGTTCCTCAGCAAAGATTTCTTTCTGGCTCTTGGTCTTGTTGCGCTGCGTCTCAAACTCCCAGTCGTGCTTCCAGTGCGTGTAGCCTGCGGCCATCTTGGGCTTGGCAATCTTGGCGCCGGCAGCTGCGAGCACCCGCTTCTGGCGCTGCGCCTCATAGTACATCTCCGACCACGTCTGGAAGCCCATCGCGATCTCCCTCTTGCCCAGCCGACGAGCCGCCATCTGGCTGAGGTGTTCGACGCGCTTCTCCTTCTCGCGCTCGGCCTCCTCTGCACGCTGACGTGCAAGCTCCTCTTCGCGAGCCGTGCCGTTGAGGGCAGCCTCACGAGCTCGAGCGAGTTCATCCCGAACTTTGGTCAGCTCGGCAAGAGTGACATCATGCTTGGCCCTTTCCGCTGCGATTTTCTCGCTCGCCGTCATCGACGCCTCCTGCTTTTGCTCGTCCTGCCACGCGGCGCGCCAGAGAGCGTAGCTGGCACTCAGAGCAGGTTTGGCAAGCTTTGAGCCCGCTGCGGCGAGCAACCGCTTCTGGCGCTGCCGCTCATAGTACATCTCGGCCCACGCCCCGAAGCCCATCGAGATCTCCTTCTTGCCCATGCGGCGTGCCGCCATCTGGCTGAGGTGCTCGATGCGCTTCTCCCTCTCCTTAGCCGCTTCCTCCTCGAGCTGCCGCTGGCGCTCTTTCTCGCTCATTCCCTGCATAAGGGAAGACTTGCGTGCAAGGCTCAGCTCCTCCTTGACGCGCTCCAGCTCAACCTGCAGCTGCTCTCGCCTCTGCACCTCGTCGGCCAGCCGCTCCTTGGTGCTTTTCTTCGCGAGGATCTGCTGCTCCACCTTCCACTCCGTCCGCCACTGCACGTAGCTCGCCACTAGCTTGGGACGAGCGAGCTTCATCCCAGCCTGCGCAAGCACGCGTAGCTGCCGCCGCTTCTCGAGGTACTGCTCCTGCCAGGCTGACCAGCCGCGCATGATGTCCTGGTTGCCAATGCGGCGAAGGGCTCGCTGCTGCAGGTAGGCAACGCGCTGCTCTTTCTCTTCCTCTTGCTTCTCCTTCATGCGCCGCTGCAGCTCGGCCTCTTGCGCATTGCCAGTGAGCGCTTCGTCACGCAGCTTGGCGAGCTCAGCTCGCACGTCGTGCAGCTCCGCCTCAGCCTTTTGCCGCTTCTCAGTCTCGGCAGCTAGCCTCTCTTTCAGCGGCATGGTGGCCATGACACGCCTTTCCTCCTCCCAGTCGCGCTTCCAGTTCGCGTAGCACGCTGAAAGATGCGGCTTGGTCAGCTTGGCGCTGGCAGCCTGAAGCAGCCGCTTGCGTCGTCGGTGCTCGATGAACATGGGTTGCCACGTATCCCAGCCGCGAGACAGCTCCCTCTTGGCGAGGCGACGGATGGCCATCTGGCACTGGTGCTCCACGCGCTTCTCCTTCTCGGCGGCGCCCTTCTCGGCTTCGGAGGCGTTCATTTGGAACTTCTCTGCCTCGGACGCTTCCAGGATGCGCCGCGTCTCGGAGAGATCCGCCTTGGTCTTCTCGAGCTCTGCCTGCATGCCCTTGCACAGCATCTCATACTCCGCCAGGCGCTGCTCGACGGTCATATTCGCCTTCTTCGCCTGCTCAGACTTCCAGCTGCTCTGCCAGTGCTGGTAGCCTGCGACGAGCCGTGGGCGCGGCAGTCGAGCGCCCGCTGCCTTGAGCATGCGCAAGCGGCGCTGCTTCTCCTGATGCGCCTCGAGCCACGCGGACAAGCCACGCGCAAGGCCCTTCTGCAGCAGTCGGCGCACGCCGACGGCCTGCAAGTGGGCGACGCGCTTCTCTCGCTCCTCCTCGAGCAAGCGCTCGGCCTCGGAACGCATGGAGTCGACGCCGCGGCTCACATCCGCCAGTCGCATGTCCTCTGCCAGTTCACGCTCGCGCACGCGCTCCTCCTTCTCGTGCTTGAGCTCGATCTCGAGCGCGCGGACGCGCTCGACGAAGCTACGGCGCTCCTCCTTGAAGGCCTCCGCCTGCGCATTCTTCTGCGCGAGCAGCTGCTCGTTGCTCTGCGTAGCCGCAGCGAGCTTGGCGTTGACCACCTCGAGCTCAGCCTCGAGCCGCACAATCTTGTCGAGAGCTGCTTGGAGCGCATCCTCCTTGGCGTTGATCTCGGCCTGCATCTGCGACTGCATCACGTCCTGCTCATTCTCCAAGCGCGAGAGCTCTGCCTCGAGCGCTAGACGCTGCTCGTGCATCGCCTTGGCGAGGTGGAGCTCTTCGGCGACCTTTTCTTGCTCGATATGAAGCGCCTCGTCACGTGCGCGCTTCATCGCCATGAGAGCGCGCTCCTCTCCGATGCGTGCAATCTGGCGCTGCTCACGCTCCTGTACGAGTCGGTTCTGCGCAGCCCGCAGGACGGACGCCGTGAGGCCGAGCTCGAACTGTAGCTGCTGGTTGGCCTGGCGTGCGGCCGGGCTGCGAGGCGTGACTTGCGGTGCCGGAAGCGAATATTCGCCCGGCGACCGCAGCGCAAAGATTTCGGAGCGCAGCCGCCCATCGCCGCCAGCCTTCTCCGGCGCCGAGCCGGGGCGCATGACCGTGGGGCCCTTGAGATGCGGCCGTACGTCTGGTGAAAAGAGCGGCGTGGCCGTCGACGACACGCGCGTCCGGGCCGACGATGGGCGCGTCGGCTGGGGATACACGACCAGCTGCGTGCCGTCTGCGGCCCCGGCTGACCTCAACTGCTTTGGTTGCTGGAGCTTGTTTTGCACCACCTTTTGCTGCGGCACCAAGTACGTCGTCGCAGCTGCTACACCAGCTGGATCTGTCCTCGAGTCGGGTTGATTGCGAGGCGATTGCCCCGGCGTGAGCTCATCGTTGATCTCCTCCCACGCACCAACCGCGATTGAGTTGGCGGGCACGTATCGGGATCGGGGCGGTAGCACCATCATTGGCGAATCCGGTCTGCGAAAAGGTGAGCAACGATCCTCAGGTGAGCCAGGGTGAACGGCTCGTGCAAGCGAGCGGCGGTGGCGCGTGTGTGCGCGCGGGTGTGCGTGCGCGGGTGCTGGCGATTGACGAGTGGCGCACATGCTGCTATCGGAGAGCGTCGGTGACGGCCGATCGCCCGCTCCCGTGATAGTCTTGGGCAGCATGCTCCCGGTGTGACGAAAAGCGCCGAGATGGACAGACCCTGGTGCGGCGCTCGCGGTCGGCCGTGCAGCCCTGCGTCTCGTCCACGGCCGGCTGTCTGTTCTTCGGAAAGTCTGTTTTCTTGCCCTCGCTCGCGCAATCGCGTTGCGGGCATACATATCCTCGACCCCTTCGTTCAACATACGTCAGTGGCCTCTCGAAATTAACGGGACCACCTGAGCCCATTGTATTGTTTAATGTTGGCAGGTATTCACAGACACACTTCACTTCACGCGGTTTGGGAAATGCTGACGTGGACGAACGATGCCGACGCCCCCGTTTGGCTGCTCTCGACCGCGCTTGCTGCTGCCGTTCTGTCCGTCTACTGGCAGACGCTCTGCCCGACCGTGCCGGGTGGTGATTCTGGTGAGCTCATCCAGGTGGCCATCGAGATGGGCGTTGCTCACCCGCCGGGCTACCCAACCTGGACGATGATGGCGTACGCCTTCTCTCGGCTCCCATGGGGTGAGCCCGCGTGGCGAGTCAACCTGTCATCAGCCGTGTGCGGTGCGCTCAGCAGTGCGCTACTCTCCGCTGCCATCGGCTCGTGGGTCGGCTGCGCGTGGACTGGCATCGCGGCAGGCGGTGCCTTTGCCTTCTCGCCGCTCGTCTGGATGTACGCCGTGCAGGGCGAGGTCTTCGCGCTCAACAACCTGATGAACGCGCTGCTGCTCTTCCTGCTCGTCCGATACGATGCGCAGCCGACCCTCGGCCGCGCGTGCGCCGGCGCCTTCGCCATCGGCCTCGCACTCACCAACCAGCACACGATTATCTTCTTCTGCGCGCCCTATGCGGTTTGGGCGCTGCTCGTTGGCGGGCGAGCGCTCCTAACGCCGCGCGCGCTCGCGTGCCTAGTACTGAGCGGCCTGCTGGGCCTCTCGCCTTACGCGTACCTCGTGCTCGTGGGCGGCGAGCAGGCCGCGTGGGGCTCGTGGGGCGACACGACCTCGGTCCAGGGCTTCTTCATTCACCTGCTGCGTAGGGAGTATGGCACCTTCCGGCTCGCGAACACGGCCGCGATCACGGACGACGAGTTCGGGCTGCGCGTGCGCCGGTACTTTAGCTCGCTCACCGATGAGCTGCCGCCGCTCGGACCAGCCCTCGCCATCCTCGGCGCCGTGAGCGGTGTCTCGTCAGCCTTCGCTGGGATGCTTGGCCACGTCGGTGGCAGTGGCGGCAGCGCAGGCGCAGGCGCAGGCGTTGGTGGCAGCGGCGGCGGTGGTGGGCGTGGTGGCCGCGGCGCTAAGCTCGAGAGATGGCTACGCGCTGCTCCGAGCACGGCGACCAGCGGGGCGGCGACCAGCGGGGCAGCTGCTAGCGGCGGCGACGATGGCCGCTGCCCCTCCGCGACGCCTTCCGCTTTCAAGGCGCCATCCCGGGCACCTTCCATGTTAGGAGGTACGAGATCCGAGGAGGATGGCGCTGTTCTGAGCACGGTCGGCACGAGTCCGAATGTGGCATCAGAGGCGGAGGCGGCGGAGGCGGCGGAGGCGGCGGCGGTGGAGGCGGACGAGGCGGCCGCGGCGGAGGCGGCCGAGGCAGCAGCGGAGGCGGCCGAGGCAGCCGCGGCGGTGGCGGCGGCTGCGGCGGTGCTCGCGGAGGCGCGAGTGGCGGCAGTTAGAACTGCCAAGGCAGCCAAACGCAAAGATGCCCGGGAAGGTGCTCGGGAAGGCGCTCGGGACGGCGCCCGTGAAGGCGCCCGGGACGGCGCTCGGGACGGTGGCACCGGCGCCGCTGTTGGCAGTGGTGGCGGCGGCGGCGGCGGCGGCGGCGTCGGCGTCGTCGTCGGCGGCGGCGGCGAGCTCAGCGGCGGCGGCGGTGGCCATGGCCTTGGGCTGCTCCTTGTGCTGTCATACGCTCTCTACGTGGGCGTCTTCAATTACATGTCCAATCTACCCGCCTCGTCCGAATTCTACCTCCAGGTGCAGCAGCGCTTCTGGCCGCAGGCCAACATGCTCTGCTGCGTCTGGTTTGCCCTCGGGCTGCGGCAGGTGAGTCTCGTCAATTGCCTCTGATTGCGTCTGATTGCGTCTGATTGCGTCTGGTTTGCCCTCGGGCTGCGGCAGGTGAGTCTCGTCAATTGCCTCTGATTGCCTCTGATTGCCTCTGATTGCGTCTGATTGCGTCTGGTTTGCCCTCGGGCTGCGGCAGGTGAGTCTCGTCAATTGCCTCTGATTGCCTCTGATTGCCTCTGATTGCCTCTGATTGCCTCTGATTGCGTCTGATTGCCTCTGGTTGCGTCTGGTTTGCCCTCGGGCTGCGGCAGGTGGTGAGCGCGCTGCGCCGAGCACCGAGCGTACTGCCACCGTGGGCCCCGATGCTGCCCCGGTGGGCGTCGCCACTCCCGATGCCGTTGGCGACGGCGGCACTACTCTTCGTGCATGCATCTCACCACTACGACGCCTCCGACATGTCCCGAACCGTCATCTTCCGAGATTACGGCCTCGAGATGCTCCGAGGCATCCCCGACAAGCCGCGCGTCCTGCTCCTCACCCTGGGTGATGAGGTGCTCAACGCGGCGCGCTACGTGCACCGGCAGCTCGGCGTGCGCCCTCTGCATGCAAGTGCTCACCACGGCGCCCTCGCGTCTCCCCATAGGTGCTCAACGCGGCGCGCTACGTGCACCGGCAGCTCGGCGTGCGGCCCCAGCTGACGATCCTCGATCAGAACTACGTGCAGTTCGACTGGTTCGTGCGGCGCATCCGCGGCAAGGGTGAGTACGCGCAGCTCGAGCTGCCCGGCGTCTCCTACGGCACTGCCAAGGGCGCCTTCTTAATCAGGCAACTCATCGACGCCAATTACGACGGCTGGTCGATCTTCGTCGCGGGTGGCATGCACACCGCCGACTCGTCCTGGCAGCCCATCGAGGGCTACCCGCAGCTTGGCGGCTACCGTCTCTGGCCGCTCGGCATGGTCATGCAGATCTTGCGGGTCGAGAGCCGGATCAATCTGGACAAGTGAGGGCTGCTGATTGCGACTGAGTGCGACTGAGTGCGACTGAGTGCGACTGAGTGCACCCTACATCAGGTGGGCGTCCAAGTCGGAGAAGTTGCTGCCGCGGCTCGAGTGGCCGAAACCACCACCCGTGGGCTCGTGGGAGGAGGTCCTCGCGAAGAACCACTACCTGGCCGCGTACACCAACCGGCCGTACTACCCACTTCAGTACGCTTACGAGGCGCTGCCGGAGCGCGGTGGCTCGGCGGCGGAAGCGCGCGATCGTTTCTTGTTGGCCGCTCGGTTGCATGAGGCGTCGCACGACCTGACGCTCAACGGCTCGCGTGCGCTGCCCGACTACTTTTTCCGAAATTGGGGTGAGGGGATCGCGCCCTCCGATTGCCTCTGATTACCGTTGATGACCTCTGATTGTCCTCCTCATCGGCGTGCTGCAGGCGTCGCGTACTCGCAGCTGCTCGCGACGGAGCGATCGGACGAGGGCGTCGCCGCGCTCAAGCAGCGCGCGATGAATGCGTTCCTCAAGTACCTTGCCTTCAGCACACTGACAGAGGAGGATCGGTTCACTGTAGAGCGCTCGCTCGTGTCCCTCATCCCGCCGCCGCAGCAGCTCAAGCAGCATCTAGCCCAGCAGGAGGCGGCGAGGCAGCAGCAGCAGCAGCAGGGGCAGCAGCAGCAGCAGCAGGGGCAGCAGGAGCAGCGGCGGCTCGAGCAGCAGCAGGGGCAGACGAAGCCGCCGAAGCCCAAGAGCGATCGCAAGAAGCGCAAGAGCGTCAAGGCGCCCGGCGCGTAGAGAGATCTCATTGTAATTCAGGGCGGTACCCGTGAAGTAACTTTGTAAACCGTACTCGACGCGTACGAGATTACACCAACCGTTGCATCACCCAAAGCTGTACGGGCGTGCGACAGTATGGGCAAATCTTCATGTTGGCCGTACAGCGCTCGCACGCGAGCTGATGACCGCACGGTACCGCAAGGTGCGACTTGGGCCCCACCATGCACACGATGCACGTGGTCTGGCCACCGATGGTCGACTCGGGCGCCTCGTCGTGCACACGGCCGGTGAAGTTACCCACGTCGGCGAGCGTCAGAGGCCTAAGCGCTGGCAACAAACCTCCAGCCGGTGCTGGGGCCGATGGTGGCGCAGGGGCAGGGGGCAATGAATGCACGGTAGTCGGACCGCGCCCTCCACGCCCCCCTCGCCCCCCTCGCCCCCCTCGCCCGCCGCGGCAAGCGCTCTCTGCCACGGCCAGGGCCTCCGCAATCTCCGCCTCCGCCCTCTCCGCCTCCGCCCTCTCCGCCTCCGCCCTCTCCGCCTCCGCCCTCTCCCCCTCCGCCCTCTCCGCCTCCGCCCCCTCCCCCTCCCCCCTCTCCCCCTCCCCCCCC
>Ga0210246_101128_pt1 | contig 22347 bp, 9 predicted proteins | sample ChrtobMetaP3_8mM_FD_155469 | JGI IMG/M metagenome (GOLD analysis project Ga0210246, IMG submission 155469) | Chrysochromulina tobin associated microbial communities from unialgal haptophyte culture, Seattle, Washington, United States - P3_8mM | ecosystem: Host-associated > Algae > Haptophytes >...
GCGGCCGCGGCGGAGGCGGCCGGGGCGGAGGCGGCCGCGGCGGAGGCGGCGGCGGCCGAGGCGGCGGCGGCGGCGGCGGCGGCGGCGGCGGCGGCGGCCGAGGCGGCCGCGGCCGAGGCGGCGGCGGCCGAGGCGGCGGCGGCCGAGGCGGCGGCGGCCGAGGCGGCGGCCGCGGCCGAGGCGGCGGCGGCCGAGGCGGCCGCGGCCGAGGCGGGCGCGGCCGAGGCGGCGGCGGCGGAGGCGGCGGCGGCCGAGGCGGCCGCGGCCGAGGCGGCGGCGGCCGAGGCGGCGGCCGCGGCCGAGGCGGCCGCGGCTGAGGCGGCCGCGGCGGAGGCGGCCGCGGCGGAGGCGGCCGCGGCGGAGGCGGCCGCGGCGGAGGCGGCCGCGGCCGAGGCGGCGGCGGCCGAGGTGGCGGCGGCCGAGGCGGCGGCGGCCGAGGCGGCGGCGGCCGAGGCGGCGGCGGCCGCGCCGGAGGCGGAGGCGGCCGCGGCGGCGGCGGCCGCGGCGGAGGCGGCCGCGGCCGAGGCGGCCGCGGCGGAGGTGGCCGCGGCGGAGGCGGCAGCGGCAGCGGCGGAGGCGGCCGCGGCCGAGGCGGCCGCGGCGGAGGTGGCAGCGGCGGAGGCGGCAGCGGCAGCGGCGGAGGCGGCCGCCGCCGAGGCGGCCGCGGCCGAGGCGGCGGCGGCCGAGGCAGCTGCGGCGGCCGAGGCGGCCGCGGCGGCGGCGGCGGCGGCGGCACCCGCCTTTCCCATCGGCAGCAGGGTGTACGTGAAGCGCAGCAACGGAGAGGAGACGATCGCTTTCGTGAAGGAGTACGATGCAAGCAAGAACGTCTACACGCTGGAGCTCGACAGCGCTGGCTCTGGGAAGATTAAGCAGTGCCGGGAGAATGCTATGCGCGCTGCGCCTGCGGAAGATGCTGATGAGAAGGAGGCGGCGGCCGCCGCTGCTGCGGCGGCGGCGGCCGAGGCGGCGGCGGCGGAGGCGGCGGCGGCCGAGGCGGCGGCGGCCGAGGCGGCCGCGGCCGAGGCGGCGGCGGCCGCTGCGGCGGCGGCGGCGGCCGAGGCGGCGGCGGCGGAGGCGGCGGCGGCCGAGGCGGCGGCGGCCGAGGCGGCCGCGGCCGAGGCGGCGGCGGCCGAGGCGGCGGCGGCCGAGGCGGCGGCGGCGGAGGCGGCCGCGGCGGAGGCGGCGGCGGCCGAGGCGGCGGCGGCGGCGGCGGCAGCGCCGGAGGTGGCGGCGGCCGAGGCGGCGGCTGCCGAGGCGGTGGCGGCGGCGGCTGTCGCCGCCGAGGCGGCCGAGGTGGCGGAGGCGGAGGCGGAGGCGGCCGCGTTGGCGGCAGCCGAGGCGGCGGCGGCCGAGGCTGCGGCGGCCGAGGCGTCTGCGAAGGAGTCGGCGGAGGCCGAAGCGGCAGCGGCCGAGGCGGCTGCAGCGGCAGAGGCAGCTGCGGCGGCAGAGGCAGCTGCGGAGTTGGCGGCCGCGGCAGCGGCCGCGGCGGACGATTCCGAAAAGGCAGAGGCGGAAGCTGTGGCGGCGGAGGCGGCAGCGGCCGCGGCCGCAGCAGAGGCGGCGGCGGTAGCGGCGGCGGCCGCGGCCGCGGTTGAGCTGGCGGAGGCCGAGGCGGCTGCGGCGGCCGAGGCGGCGGCGGCCGAGGCGGCGGCGGCGGCCGAGGCAGCGGCGTTTCACGCGGCGGCTGCGGATTCGGCTGCGGATGGCGTTGCGATGGCGACGGCGGAAGAGGCGGTGGCGGCGTCATTGAACGCGGCGGCGGGAAAGCGCAGGGTTGCGTTTGCTAATGCGGAGGTGGAAGTCGCCGCTATCCAGATTCAGGCGGTGTCGCGCGGCAAGCTCTCACGCAAGACTACGCAGGCCTTGGCTGCCGAGCTGCTGGCAGCCGCAACGGCGGAGGCAGAGATGGAGGCGGCAGAGGAGGCGGCGGCAGAGGCGGCGGCAAAGCTCGCCGCCGAGTTGGCGCAGGCTTCAGCCGCCTCCAAAATCCAAGCGCAGCGGCGAGGCAAGGTGGGCCGCCAGAAAGCTAAGTTGATTGCAGAAGGCCCGCAATCGATGGTCATCAAGTACCGCCAGGGCTGCGCCGCATCACGCATCATGCAATGGTCGGTCACGGGCAACTTCAAGTACTTCTACGACATGCTTGGCTTCCCAGGCGCGGTGAACACTTCCGCGGGCGATGGCATGCAGCAGGGCTCCACGAGGACCACGTTGGGGTTCGGCGAGCCGATGACCGATACGCTGATCACGTACGACAAGAGAGGCATGTCGATGACGCACGAGATGACGCAGATTCCGCCCGCGATGCCCATGAGCAAGTGCGTGGTCCGGTGGAGCGTGCTGCCCGATCCGGGTGGATCTCCGATCCGGTCGCTCGTGGTCGCTAGCGCTTCCATCATGTTCACGGGGGCGGTACGCAAGGGGCACGGCATGCCTGAGCCCGACGAACCGCCCTTCGCCACGTACGACGGCATGAAGGCCTTCTGGGAAAACGCCTTTGCGGGCTGGACTGCGACGGCGTCCGAGATGGCGGCCAAGGCGATGGCAGACACCGTGCCGCTGCTGCCACCCGAGCCCGACGTCGCGCCGGACGCGCCGCCGGAGGAGTGCGGAGGCACGATCATGTCGGCCGTACTGGCGGCGGCGGTGCGGCAGGTGGCGGCTTACCTGACGGGCATTGACGAGGGCAAGAAGGGCCGCATGGAAGCGCAGGCGACGATCCATGACGTGACGAAGGCGAAGAAGGTGGCCGAAGAAAAGGCGGCGGCTTCGTCGAGGGCCATGACCAAGGCTCAGGAGCATGAGAGGGAGACGCAGCTCGCTTACATCGCGGCGGCAAAGGTCATGAGGGCGTCTGTCGGTGACTCGGAGGCTGTTGAGCCAGCTCCGGCTACGGAGCCAGCTTCACCGGCACCGGGCAACCTCGCAAAGTCCAAATCGAAAAAGTCGATGAAGGATTTGAGTCCAACAAAGAGTCCTTCCAAAAAGTCGGTCGCAGACGCGGAGAGTCCTTCAAAGAGTCCCTCCAAAAAGTCGGTCGCAGACATGGAGAGGGCGAAGGCGGAGGAGGTGGCGACGCTCGAGGCGTGGGACAAGGCCAAGGATGAGCTCGAACAGGCAACTGCGAGGTGGAAGCGCGACTCTGAGCTTTCGACGAAGAGCGCAGCGCAGTACGCGGAGCTCGTCGCGAGGATGAAGCTGTACGAAACGGAGGATGAGTTCAAGGCTTCGCAAGCGCAAAAGCTCAAGAGAGCCATCGAGCTCGATGCGATGATGCCCGACGATGGCTCATAGGCCAAACAGAGCTCTTCTGAGTCTTCTGAGACAACTGGAGGACGGCACGCCACAGAGTGGGTGGCAGCATGCGGCCAGCGGACGCCAGGGGCGCAATCGTGGAGGGGGCGGTTTTGGCTTCTTGCACAACCGGGGGGGCGTGATGAGTGACGCCTTGCGCGCTCGGGGCGCGGCAGCCACATGCGGCAGCCACGCGTCCGAGGCATGTGTGGATTCTCTGTGTTTTAATTCAGCGTCGACGCGTGAAACACGCTCGTGACAGCGCCTTTACATTCACTCGGAACTCGAGAAGGTCACACGAGGCGTGCCTTAACAAAACGCGCGCTTCGCTCGCGAGCAGACCGACGGCTTTGACGGTCCGCGATGACTTTCCAAGATGGCGACCAAGTCAAGGCCAAATACATGGCAACGTCTGCGGGCGTCAGGGCACCCGGAGACTGGTTCGCTGGCAAGATCGTGAAAGTGAATGCGGACGGCACCTTCAACATCAGATACGAGGACGGTGAAACGGAGAATGCTGTAGTCGCGCGCTACATCAAGCTCGATGAGCACGAAAGCAAGGCGCAGCCGGTGAAACGACCCTCGCCCGAGGACCCATCGCAGCCACGGTCCAACCGCGCCGGCAAGCGCCGCGCCGTTGCACAGCAACCAGATCTCTCTGGTGTGGATGTTGGTTCAATGGTTGTGGTTGCTGATAACAAGCGACCGGCGCCCGCGGCCAAGCCACCGGCGCCCACGCGCGCGCCACCCGCGACTGCGGCCGAGCCCATTGACGTGGATGATGATGACGGCGGCGGCGGCGGCGGCGGCGGCGGCGACGACGACGACGTGGCCATCGTGGACGCGCCGGCCGCGCAAGTCGCTGCAGCTGCAACCAGCGCCAGCGCCGCCGGCGGATCGTCTGCGGAAGGAGCCGGCGAGCGCAACGACGACGGCAACGACGACGACGACGACGTCCAATTCGTGGGACGCACGGGTGAGCTGGCCCTTGTCGACTTCCCACACTCACGAGAGTGGTGCACAACCAAGCCCTTCGTCGCAGGCAAGGAAACCGAACGCTGCACCAACTGCTGGTGCTACGTCTGCGACGACGCGGCGGCCGACTGCCCTGAGTGGTCGGCACACTGCCACGCGACGCACACGAGCACGCACTGGCAGCAGCAACGTGCGCGCTGGAAAGCGCACGGCGGAAAGCCTCCCATCACCGCAGGCGCAGGCTCGTCCACAGGCGCGTCAGCAGGCTCGTCCGGCAGCGCCTCCGCCGCTCCCGCGTGCCAGCCTGGCTTCGACCCGCCGCTCCGCCGCTGGAGCTGCGATGAGATCCTAGCGGCGGTGCAGCAGGTGTATCCGGCTGAGGAGCCGGAGCCCATCGGCTTCGCGGCGGGCGTGCTGCTGCGCCCGTACCAGAAGCAATCTCTCGCGTTCATGCTGCACAATGAGCGCTCGACCGACCCAGAACTCGAAGGGCTCCGGCACGAGCTCGTCAAGAACAAGATTCACGAGTGGGGGAATTCACGAGTCAGCCACGCGGCGGCATGCCGCGGCGGCTGGCTCTGCGATGAAGTTGGGATGGGCAAGACGGCGGTGGTCGCCGCGCTCATCCTCGCCAACCCAGCCAATACCCTGAAGCCCGTGCCCGACGAGCGATTTGCGAAGCTGCTCAGCGGCGATGGGGAGCCGACCAAGCTCAAGCTCACAATCATCGTCGTGAACAACACGATCGTGCAGCAGTGGGCAGACGAGCTCAAGAGATTTGCACCTTCGCTCCGGGTACTCATGTTCTACGGCGACGGCAAGAAGAAGACGGCCGGGCTCGCGCAGCTTCGCGACGTCGACGTGCTGCTCACGACGCCGCACATGGCGCTACCACCCTACTTCTTGGCCAACGTGCGCGCGCACCGGCTGGTGGTTGACGAGGCGCACTTACTCGGCGACCCAAACTCGACAACGACGCAGAAGCTCAACTACCTTTCACAGTACCAGACCAGCCTCATGTGGCTCGTCACCGCCACGCCCATCTCAACCGACCTCCGCCAGCTCACCAACCAGGCGCACTTGCTCGGCCAGTGGGAGCACGGCCTCAAGCTCAAAGAGATTTCGCACGGCATCATCTCGGTCCCGTGGCCACCGAAGCCAGGCGATTCAAATTACCCGATCTGGCAGATATGCAAGGATATGGGTAGGGATCCCGAGACCGCAGCACCCAAGCGCCAGGTCAAGAACGAGGAGCTCGTCGAGCGGCTTCGCAAGCTCATCATACGGCACACGAAGTCGCAGCGCATTGGCGGCGAGGTAGCACTCGCGCTGCCAGAGACAGAATGCTCGACCTTGTGGCTCGAGATGTCCGAGGACGAGCGCGTCATGTACAATGTGCACCGGTGCATCCAGCCGAGCGTGGCGAGCTCGTATGGCAACTACCTTGAGCAATGCGCGGCGCAGCTGAATGCGTGCAGCCACCTGTACCAGCAAGACATCGTGTGCGGCTGCGACAGCCACTTCGACACGGCGCACGCAGAGCACCTCGAGCTGAAGAACGAGTTCACGTACAGGGGGCAGCTGGCTCGGCAGAAGTTGCTCGAGCAGCTCCTCGCCGAAGGCAAGCTCAAAGAGGAGACGGAGGAAGGCAAGACAGTGTATAAGTACACGCCAGGGAACTCGCAAAGCTACTACGGACGTGCGGGGACGGAGACGGCCGAGCAGCGGCGCAAGCGCGAAACCTTTGTGATCGATGACGATGAGAAGAGTGAGTACTACGTCAGGAAGCCGCCGACGCTCGACGCGCCCTTCCCAGGGGGCTCATTTGCCGCGGCAACTGCTGCCTTTCTGCGCACTCACGAACGACTCGAGGTGCCGTTCAAGCCGACGGCGGCCGAGGCGCGCCGGTTGAAGCTCACGGGTCCTTTCGGGATCGCCGCGGAGAAGCCCGAGACAGTCATCAAGTACGAGCCGCTGACGAACCTCACCAAGTTCCGCGTGCTCATGGAAGATCTGGGCGCGCTACGGGCTTCTGAGCCTAACTTTCGAGCCATCGTCTTCACGCGCCATTCGACGGTGCAGGAACGTCTCGTCAAGCTCATCGAGGCAGCCACCAAGCCGGGCGGCGTGCTCGCCCCCGGCACGGGCACCCCATCGGCCTCCAAGCTCGTCGTCTTCGAGTTTAACGCCAAGACGGCGCCGCAGCAGCGCCATCGTCTCATCCAGCAGTTCCAGGACCCGGCGCGCCTCGGCGCGCGCGTCTTCGTCGTCACCTACGCCACCGCCGCCGTTGGAATCACGCTGACCGCCGCCAACCGCATCTTCTTGATGGAGCCGTGCATCGACCCGGGGCAAGAGGTGCAGGCGGCAGGGCGTATCCACCGGCTTGGCCAAGAGAAGGATTGCTTCATCAAGCGGTACGCCTTTCGCGACTCGATCGAGGAGGCCGTCGTCGCTCTGCATGAGAAGATCAAGGCCAAGGAGATTGCAGTGGTCGACGGGCGTGTGGACCAGAGCGCAAGCCGCGCGGCTCTCGACGCATTCATGCGCGATAAGGTGACGCATAGCTTCACCGGGGAGCAGCGCGAGCGCAAGGTGAAGCAACAGGGATCCCGTTATGACAGTGGGATCCCCACTGCCCTTGAGGAGTGGTGGCAATCGATCCACCCTGTCGCGTGGTGGGAAGAACGCCACAACTATCGGTACTCTCCAGCCACCGACCCCGGCCAGACGAAGAGCCGCCAACAGCTCTATCGCGAGGTCGAGAAGGCATTCAAGGAGGAGAATGGGTACGAAGTCACGTGCAAGCAGGCCGCCTGCGTCTTCTGCGGCATGTATAAGGACCTGCCAGGCACCTTCTCTTGGGCAGGCACAGGATGCTACGCGTACCTGGCAGGGGATCGGCGTGACCCGCCCGACCGTGCCCAACGTCGGGAAATCACCCTGAATTACGATAGTCAGTGGGTTCAAGAGGTGCCGCGCCCGCCCAATGGCTGGCTCGGGCTTCCAGTGAAGAACACCGACAATGGCTGTGAACTGCCCGCAAACACGGGCGCCGCTTCGGCGGCCTCTGCCAAAGGCAAAGGCAGAGGCAAGTCCAAGGCCGCCACGTGAGGTCGGGTCCAAGAGAGGAGCGTCGCGGCGCCGTGGCGGATTTAGTGGCGGATCGTCCTTCGCCGACCCATCGTGAGCGCGTCGTGAGTAGTTGTGTTGGACACGGACACGACGCATCGTCGTTCTTCGCACGCTTTGGAAGAAGGGTTGCCTCGCGTCGAGACGAGAAGTGACGACGAGATGCGGCGATCGTTACGCTCCCGCCTAGTGCTGCGGCGCGGCAGTCCCGTGTCCCCTTTTTCCTTTCCAGGGCCTCGGGGTTTTGCCATTTTAACAGAATTACAAACCAGTTAACAGCAAATTTTGCTCAGTTGATTAAGCACACACGTCGCCGACACGCTCCGATAGTACACGGTCAGACCGTTAGTCACACCGGCGTAAAATAGCCTATCGAATATCCCCCCGGCCCCCGCCGGCCGTGCCGCGCGCGAACGCGGCTCCCTCACACCTCTCGTCTACAACGAAAGTTTGCTCACCAGCGACCGCGGGGCCAGCAGCAGCAGAAGGCTCTTACAAGGCTCTGCTCAAGAATGTGGGCAGCTGGTCCTTTTTTGTGGTCATAAGAGTTTCTTGTTAGCAGCGAACTTCGACTTGATCAAGCCGACGATCTCGATCTCGTTGGCCTTGAGCCAGCGCAGCCTCTTGCAGTACGTTTCGATCCTGCTCGTGAGCGTGCTCATCAGGTCCTCTCCTGCCAGCGCCCTCCCCACGAAAAAGATGACATTTGAGTGGATTCTCAATCGAATCAGGATGCAGATGCTCTCGATCTCCGCCTCCGTCAACTCAGCATGCACTGCGAAGCCGTCGACGAACTGCTCAAAGTAGCCAAAGGGCTCTTTCTCACCGCAGTACTTGCTCAGGCAGATTGCAAGCTCCATGGCCCTCCAATCGTACGACGAGAACTCAAAGTCGAGCAGGCCTGTGACCCCCACGTCGTCGCACAGTACGTTGTCGTAGTGCAAGTCTCCGTGAATGAAGCTCCACGGCAGCACCCCATGATACGAGCCGATCTTCTCCTCCACGAGCTTCAGGTCGTCCTCCACCTCGTTCGCGAAGGCCCTCCACTCATCGAATTGCGCCGACTTGAGCTGCTCGAGGAAGAGCTCCCGCGTCATTGCGTGATGCACCTTGTAGATGTCATGATATGGAAAGGTGGGGCAAACCTTCGGCACTTCTCCCCTGTCGATCTTTGCCATTGCGCTCGAGAGCTCTCCGGCGCAGAGCCCGATCTCACGCGCCTTAGTAAGCTTCGGCAGCCCGCCTTTGATCGCCTTGAAGAGGCACGCACTTGCTCCGCTGCTCAGTTTCTGGAAGTCGTTGCCACTCGTGGACACAATCGTTTCCGGAATGCTGAACGAGAGCGGCTGCTTTCTTAGCAGCCCCAGAATGCGGTGCTCGAAGTAAACTTTGGCGTCATCGTTGCCGTTGTTGTAGACGCGCAGCACGCCCATGAGCGTCTTACCCTCCCCTGACGCCTCCGTTTTCATCACGTAGAAGACGACGTTGTTGACGCCGCCGCTGGTCGGTTCAAAGGTGTAGGCGCTCAAATCGCCGGCGACGAAGTGTCCAAGGGCCTCATAAAGCAGGGAATCCTTACCGCTTTGTCCCAGCATCGAAGAGCCTGAGAGCGCGGCCCGCGCCTCGCGACGAAGCGCACGTCCTTGTGATTATGAGCTTCATCAAGGAGTGGAAGTTCCTACAGTACCGCCTACGGGAAGTCATTCAACATCGCCGAAACGTGCTGTGCGGAATCTTTCTACAGTAGCGGAGTGTTCACAGCTTCGACTTGCCGGAATAGCTCGACATGTCGCAACGTCAAGCTGAATCACGCGAACGAGGGTCGGAGGCGGCGGGTTTGATGAGTGCCACAGAGGCTGATTTGATCGCCGCAGCGGGCGTTGCGGTTGCAGGAGCGGAGGCGGTGGAAACGGTGGTTGCGTCAGCTGCGGTTGCAGGAGCGGAGGCGGTGGAAACGGTGGTTGCGTCAGCTGCGGTTGCGGGAGCGGAGTTGGTGGGAACAGCGATGGTGGCGGCAGCTGATGTTGCGGATGCCGCTGCGGACCCACCTAGGCTCGACAAGGATGCACGGGAGCTGAAGCTTCAGCGGAACCAAATCGCCTCATCGCTTGCAGCGGAGCCCATCGGGACAGGAGTGGCAGCAGCTAAGCCGGCAGCCAAGCTAGGGGGCAGCAACTTCATCTTTTCCGTCTGCCTCGGTTTGTTTGCCGTTGGGTTCGCAGCAGTGCACGGCCAACAGTTCGCCCTGATCAATATGCTCTCAAGGCCGCCTCTGCCGCTTCCATCGCCGCCGTCGAAGCTCTTCGGTCTCTTTTGAAAGCCCCAGGTGCGCTCGACACTCGACCACTTGCGACCACTCGCGGACCCAGGTCAGCTCGACCACTCGACCGCGGACTGCACATGTCCCACATTTGTAAGTCATCCGAAAAATGCCTCATCGAATCATTCACCGGTACCGGTAGGTTCGTCAAATCCGGCTACATTGATCGGGCGCGCCGCTGGTGTGCAGCTCTCGTCGAAAGCGCAGCGCCTTGATGACGTCGAGACAAGGCTCGTCTGGACCGGCCAATTACAATGCAGAGCGTGACGCTCTGAAAGGGAGCTTCAACGCCGGCAGGTTGGCCACTGCCGAGGCGCGTGAGGCGGTCCTCGCAAGCATCGTTAAGATGTTTGAGGAGAACGTCGAGGAGGCGACAGCTGCTCTGATGGCAGACCTGGGCCGCCCCATGGGCGAGGCGCAAGGCGAGTGCATGGTCATCATTCGCGAAGCCAAGGATATCTCAGCCAAGATCAAAACGTGGATGGCGGCCGAGCGCAAGGACGTACACTTGCTGGTGCTGCCGGCCGAGGCGGCCGTACGGCGCAGCCCGTTCGGAACGGTGCTCATCGTCGCCCCGTACAATTACCCGCTCGTGCTGCTGTTCGAGCCATTGATCGGCGCCATCGCCGCCGGCAACACGGCCATGGTCAAGCCCTCCGAGCTCACGCCGGCGAGCGCCGAGTTCCTCGCTCGCAAGATGCCCAAGTACATCTCTCCTGATGTTTGCCGGGTGGTGACTGGCGGCGTGGACGTGTCGACCGCGCTGCTCGCGACAAAGTGGGACTTCATCTACTTCACCGGCTCGCCACGCGTGGGCCAGATTGTCGCCAAGGCGGCGGCCGAGCACATGACGCCCACGGCTCTCGAGCTAGGCGGTAAGGCCCCGTGCCTCATCGATCAGTCCGCGCCGCTGCGCGAGTCTGCCCGACGCATCATCAACACGAAAGCGATCAACGCGGGTCAGACGTGCATGGCGCCGGACTATCTGCTCGTGCACGAGGCGCACCACGCCGACTTCCTCGCCGCGCTGCAGGCGGAGATGAAGGAACAGTTCGGCGACGAGCCGATTCGCTCCAAGGACTTTGGTCGCATGTGCACGACCAGCCACTACGACCGGATGGTCGAGCTGCTCGCCAAGGCGGGCGGCAAGCAGATCCGCATCGGCGCGGCGGGCCCTGACCGCGCGACCAAGTACATGCCACTCACCCTCGTCGATGGGCCCACCGTGGGCTCGCCCATTCTCAAAGAGGAAATCTTCGGGCCGTTGCTTCCCGTGCTGACCTATGCGTCGCTGGCGGAGGCAGTGAAGCTCATCCAATCGATCGACCCAACGCCGCTCGCGCTCTACGTCTTCAGTGCCGACGAGACGGTCGCTGAGACCCTCCTGAGCGAGGTGCAGAGCGGCACGGTCGTCGTGAATGACTGCTATTTGCATCACATCTGCCACACGCTGCCCTTCGGGGGCGTCGGCACCTCAGGCTACGGCGTCTGCCACGGCCGCTACTCATTCGAGACGTTCACATACCAGCGCGCGGTGCTCTGGCGCAACGCCACGCTCGACATCGATATGACCATCCCCCTGCCAGTCCGGCACTGCTCCGCCGCCGATAAGTGGATGCTCCGACCGAAGCTGCTCTCTCTCCTTCTGCTCTACGGCCCGTACGTCTCGATCCCTCGCAGGCGACACTTGGTGCTCGCGCTCGTGGCGATCGTATCGCTCTTCCTGTACCGCAAGTACTCGGCGATCGTGTGAGGGACGCGGGGCGACGCACGACGCTCATGACGACGCTGGGCGTCGTTTCTCGTGCACTCTACTCGAGTACTGGGTCGCGTCCGGTCACGTTACCTTCAGGGGGCAGGTCGCCCAATAAAAATGCAACGCAAAATGGACCGAACGTGCCGGCGCGCTCCGTGAAGGTCCAACCTCACTAGCATAATTGTAGCATAATTGAGTAGCCCGAGAGAGCGAGTACTCAGTACTTGTGTTGAACGAGGCCTCCGAGCGCGGGCGTGACCGCGACGAAACCGACAGGCCCAAAAATGGAAATTCCCAAAAGAGATAAAGATGGCTCGAAGTCGAAGACGCCTCCCCGAGGGCCAAGTGGTCCTAGCGGCTATGCATGAGCAAATGCATGACACAAGAACATCTCCCCTGCGTGACGCACTGGCCGCCTACGCCTCTTGGAAGCAGCAGCAGCAGGACGCCGCCGCCTTCAATCCCAGAGCAGACCCGCGGCCAAAGCAAGTCTTCGCCAAGGTGGATGTACGAACCTCTTCAGCGACATCGCTGGCCTGCGCATCGTGGTGCGCTGGATCGGTACAAACCAGCTACTATTGCGCGTACGACCAGTGCCACGGTTGCTCTGGCTGCACTTCTTCTCCGTCATCACCGCCAGGCCACGCGCTCAGCGCACTGCTCAACAGAGTGACGCCGCGGCAGCTGCCGCCACCATCATCACCACTATCGCCGCCCCCGCTGCTCCGCGTGCCGCTTTACATCACCAACCACCTGGGTTTCATCGCCGCGCTCGCACTCGTGCTGCTGCTGCCGCTTACAATCTTCCTCTCGTGCTGCGTGTGAGTGCTGCGCGTCCTTTCGCCCTTTTGCCCTGCAGCGTCACCCTTCAGTGTGACTCTGGTTGCATCGCCGTGGGTGCGCAGGGTTCGGCGCTGCCGTCGCATGGCCGCGCAGCGCGAGGCCGTGCGCAAGAACCAGGAAGCCATCGGGGCGCATCGAAAAAAGAAAGAGGAGGAGGCGAGCGGAGGTGTGCCTGAGGCAGTGCTTGTGGAGGAGACTGTGCCAGAGATGCTAACACCCGCGGCGGCCGCATACGGGGTCGTCGTAGACATGAAACGGGACGCGTATGGCACGGAGCCCGTGTCGTATCCGCTCGGCGACCCGCGTGGGCGACCGCCGCTGCCGCCCGTGGTGATCAATCCGGCCTTCTTGCCGGTCGACGCGTACTTTGGGGTGCCGCCCAAACGCTTCGACTTGTAGCCCGTCTGTTAGTACCCGTCGGTCGTCCCGTCGGTCGTTACTGACGGGACGAGAGTCAGAGGTGATATTTGCGGGACATTTCAGCGGAGTTGCGCTCCACGGCGGACGGCGCCCCAAGTAAGCAAGTATGTGTAGGAATTCCCGACGAGGCTAGGAAAGGCTAGGCACGCGACCACAGGCAGCCTCTTCCGAAATATGAAAGCCTCGTTGTCGTGTCGGCGTTCGTAGGGATTCGTCTGACCGAACGCTGCTGACCGAGACGAAGAACTAGCATCGTGTTTCGCAGCCCGGAGGGGCGCCTTAGTTTACTGTCCTCGGATGTTCTCAGATGCTGTCATGGTTTCATGCATGGTTTACAACTTTACTCTCAAACGCGACGGAATTCCTCGACGATGAACAAGATGTCAAGATCCGAGGAGAATCCGCCCTGAGAATCCGATCTTAATCCGATCTAGCCCTGTCGGATCTACATGTAGCCCATGTTTATTGTCGGTTCACACAGTCGCCCTTGCACAGTCGGCTATGACTATCGCCGCTTGACCTTCGAGGAGATCATCCGAAGGCCACGAATATTTGTCCTCAGAGCTCGGCCCAGTCCCATCTTCATGCCCATGTGTTTTCCAACGCTCCCTAACGCTCCCAGAGTTTGGTGAGTGTAATGAACGTGGGAAGGCGACGCTTAAAGAGGCACCAGAAAAGGCCATTCACTGCGATGAAGTGTGAACAGCGTCCGCGGCGACGTCTCTCCGATGCCCGCGATCACCGTGCCGACGCCTCCGCCACCCTCAGTGGACTCCACGCCGCTCGGTGCGGCTACGACGCCGGCTGAGGCCATCAATGTGCTGCTCGATCAGCTGCTTGCTTCGCCCCACAAATCGAAGATGGACACGGCGCTCGTGCGTGCACTTGGCGAGCCCTTGGAGGCACTGCGGACCGCGGGGCTCAAGGCAGGCATGCGCATGGTCCAGGTGGCGGGCGAAGCCAAGGCTGATGTTTTGCTCGCCATCTTTGATGGCATCCTCGACAATCCGCCCGCCGACGCGCAGCGCGCCGAGCGAGTGACCGGCGGCATCCTCGAGATTGCCGGAGAGCTGGGATTCGCACTCACCGAGGGCGATCTCGGCGGGCTGCTCAGCCGGCAGCTGCCTCTTCTCGGCCACGAGTCGCCTGGCATCGCCACGGGTGCCGCGCGCGGTATGGCGAGCGCGCTGCGCGGTGCGCTGCGCGCGGGCAATGCGACGCTCGGGGGCGAGGTGGCATCGTTGCTGACGACACACCTCGACAAGGTCAAGACAGCGAAGACGCCGCAGGAGTGCCGTGAGGGCGCCTACGGCGTCGGCGCGTGCATCGGCGCGGCAGGCGCGCCGAGCCTCGAGCGGCTCGGCGTGCTGGCGACGCTCGTCGAGCTGCTCGGCGCCAGCCCGAGCAAGACGGCTCCTTATGCTAAGGAGGCGGCGACACTCGCCATCGAGCAGCTCTCGTGTCAGCTGGGCCCCACCTTCGAGCCGTACGGCGTGCCGCTGTTGCGCCCGCTCGTTGCTCTGTACGCCGACAAGGACAAGCGTGTGGCCGACGCGGCGGCTCTCGGCGTGCGTGCGATGCTCTCGCAGCTCTCTGAGAATGCGATCGGGAAGGTGCTCCCAGCGCTCTACGACGGCATGGCGGCGGTGCAGTGGCGCACCAAGGTCGAATGTTTGGGCGCGCTCGCGACACTCGCCGAGCATGCGCCCAGCGCCGTCGGCCCACGGCTACCTCAAGCCATCCCCGAGGTGAGCCGGAGACACCTAATCCTCAGCGCGCTTCCCACAGGACCCCTTTCTCCCTCAGCGCGCTTTCCCACCACTGGCCGTCGCCCCGCCCCGCCCCAAGCGCGTCATGCGGCCTCATGTGGCCCACGCCCGCGCACGCCGCCTCTCCGCTTCCTCTCTCTCTCTCTCTCCTGTCTGTTTCTACGTCTGCTTGCCTACCTGCCTCTCTCGTACGCCCACGCCACCGACGCCGCCCTTGCCAAACAGGTCATGGAGTGCATCGCCAATACAAATGCGAAGGTCGTCGAAGCGGCTTCGGAGGCACTGCCACTGCTGCTGCAGTGCGTCACCAACCCGGAGACCCTGAAGCTGAAGCCGTTCCTCATCGAGGCGTTCTTGCGGCCGGAGACGACGCTCGAATGCGTCGACGAGCTCCTGTGCACTACATTCGTCAACGCTATGGATGGGACTTCACTCGCCTTCATCATGCCGTTGCTGCTGCGCGCTCTCAACGACGCCAGGTACGAGCTCGTCCAGAAGGCGGCGGTCGCGAGCGGGAACATGTGCGGCCTGGTTCAGTCGTCCTCCGAAGTGGCGCCGTGGGTGCCTCTCTTCGAGCCCGTGCTCAGAAAGTGCCTCGAGCACTCCTCTCCGCGAGTACGCGAGGCCGCTGAGCGTGCAATTAAGAAGCTCATCGAGGAGGCGCCCGAAGAGTCGGCTGACCTCGGAGCCCGCCCGACGGCCATCGCGGCCGAGCTGATGCCCAAGCTCACCGCGCTGCTCCCGGAGCTGCCCGCGGCTGTGGTGGCCTTCGCGGCCGACAGCGCGGCTGAGTATCTCGAGCGGGCGCTCGGCGGCGCGGTCAAGGTCGAGTACTTTGCGCAGGCGCCGCGCCAGCTCGAGGCACTGCTGCTACCCATGCTCGCGCCCTATAGCGCCACGGCTGCGGCGCCGCTCTCCGCGGCCGCGCTCACGACACTGTGTGAGGCGACGGTGGGCGCCTTCCGCTTGCGTCTCTCAGAGAAAGCGTCGGCGATGCTGCAGTCGGCTGACGGCAAGGATTACGCCGTCGACGTGCAATCCGCCATCCTCGCCTTTGCAGGGCGCGTGCTGCTCAAGGGATGCGATCTGCGCTTTGAGCGTGGCCACCGGTACGGCCTCATCGGCCAGAACGGCGTTGGCAAGACGACCCTGCTCAACCGTCTCGCGGCCAAGGACATCACCGGTTTCCCACAAGAGATCAAGACGCACTACATCCGGCATGAGGTCGTATGCGCCGAGGGCGTGACGACGCGCGAGCACATGAAGGCGCAGGCTCCCGACGTGGACGATGCGACGGTGATCCGCACGCTCGAGACGGTGGGCTTCCCCGAGGCGCTGCAGGTGACGCCGGTCACCTCGCTCTCTGGCGGCTGGAAGATGAAGCTCTCGATCGCCATCTCGATTCTGAAGCAGCCTGAGCTGCTGCTGCTCGACGAGCCAACCAACCATTTGGACGTGAACGCCGTCAAGTGGCTCACTAAGCACCTGCTCTCACTCACCAACGTGACGATCTGCGTCGTCTCGCACGACTACGAATTCATCGATGACGTGGCAACCGATGTCGCACACTACGACAATGGCGGCATCGCGGGGAAGCCCTGCAGGCTCGTGTACTACCCGATGGGGTTCAAGTCGTTCCAGCAGCTCAAACCGGAGATCGCGGCTGGGCTGCCCACGGCCGATAACGCGATGGCCAAGATGGCGCTCTTGGCCGAGGGTGGCTCAGATGCCGCATCCGACCTCGCAGATGGCATGGGCGACGTGTCGCTTGATGATTCGGAAGGGGGGTCGGAGGCGGGCGGCGAAGGCACGATCTTGAGCAAGGTGGACGAGATGATGGCGTCCGGGCAAATCCTGCCGATCCGATTCCCCGATCCAGGCAAGCCCGAGGGCATCCGCACCTACCGCAAGCCGATCCTCACTATGAAGGAGATCTGCTACAAGTACCCGGGCACCGACAAGTGGATCCTGCAGGACGCGACCGTGACGGTGACGCTCGGCTCGCGCGCGGTCCTGCTGGGCGCCAACGGGGCTGGCAAGTCGACCTTTCTGAAGCTCATCGTGGGGGACCTTGAGATGATGGAAGATGACGGCTCGCCTGACCTGTTACCACCCAAAGGAGAGGCGTGGAAGCACCACAACCTGCGCGTGAGCTACATCGCGCAGCACTCGCTCCACCACCTCGAGGACTCGCTCGACCAGACGCCGATGGCCTACATCCAGGAGCGCTTCCGGCACGGCCTCGATCGCGAGATCTCGAAGCTCAAGGGGCACGCCCTCACAGACGAAGAGAAGGAGGAGATGAAGGAGATTGGGCAGGTGGCCGCGATCGTCGGCCGGCAGATGCGCGGCAAAGCTCTCTGGTACGAGATCGAGAAGACGGGGCGCAAGAAGATGGACACGCAGTGGGTGCCCCTCGAAGAGCTCGAGAACCCGCGCGGCCTCTTCCGGGCCTATACCAAGAAGCTCATCGTCGACTTTGACGAGAAGCAGAAGGCGCTCGACAGCGGGATGGCGATCCGGCCGATCACCTCGACCGAGATCCTCGCGCACCTCGACGACTTCGGCATCCATTCTGAGCTCGCACATGGCAAGGTCAAGCAGATGTCGGGCGGCCAGCGCCAGCGCCTCGTCATCTGCGCCGCCTTCTGGTCCAAGCCGCACCTGATCGCGCTCGACGAGCCCACCAACTACCTCGACAACGACACGCTCGCCGCGCTCACGCAGGCGCTCAAGAACTTCAAGGGCGCTGTGATCACGGTCTCGCACAACCAGGCCTTTGTGGCCGAGATCGCGAACGAGAAGTGGATTGTCGAGGATGGCAAGATCACGTGCGTCCAGCTGCGCGACGCGAAGGCGAGATAGAGATGGGGCTCTGACGCAGGAGCGGGATCTCAGTGATCTGTGGACCAGGACATATCGGGTCGGGGTGGACGGCATGGTTCTCGTGGGACATTGAGAATGACGTACAGCCTCATGCAGGTGACAGTTGCAGGTGTTGGACTGGGTGTCAGTTCAAGTCGATTGCTAAATCAAAGTTTCTTGCTCGATTGCTCGAGCCGAGATCCGCGTCGGTGCGTGGGGGCGAACGCGTGTGATCGTCGCGCGTCGGCTCATGCTCCTCTCCGCGCTGTTGGTTGGTGTTGAGGCGTTTCAAATCAGCCGCCCGCTAAGTACCATACCGCAGTCGCGTTTGCCGCCGGCCGCAGCTGTTGCCGCCACAGCTCGCACGTCCGATCCGATCGCTCTGCTGGATCTTGCCGATGCCGACGCGGCGACATCAATCATGGGTGCTTTCGACGCTGTGCCTGGTGGCATCGCTGGCGTGTTTCTCATTCCCATCGGCCTCCTTCTTGTGATCATCTTGCTCGCGGGCAAAGGTTCGATGGCGTCGGGCGCTGCGCTCATGCTGGTCTTTTTCGGAGGGAACCCAGACGAGCGCGAGGCGTCTGGCAAGAACGAGGGTGGCTGGATCATCGACCTTGCGCTGTCAGTGACGCCGTCGGCGTGGAAGAAGGCGTACATGGGCGAGCGCGACGCCGAGGATGGCGAGAAAGTCCTGCTCGACCTGCCGGCGTGGCAGGGCGAGCAGGCGAGGGAGCTTGTGGAGCCCGAGGCCGTGGCCAATGTGAAGTCGATGCAGTTGGCACCCCTGTCTGTCGAGGGGCTCGCTGACCCAGTGGACACGTGCTTCATGAGCCTGCACCCCGCGCCGGGCGCGGCCGCGGACTTGCCGCCAATTGTGCTCATCCACGGCTTCGACTCGAGCGTGCTCGAGTTTCGTTACATTGCACCCAAATTAGTCGAGGCCGGCATGCGAGTCGAGGCCATGGAGTGGTGGACGGGTGGCTTCACCGCACGCGAGCCATTCATTCAAGCGCTCGCGGCGGATCCGAGCGCGACGCCCTGGGACCTGATCCGCAAGCACCAGAGGGCCTTCATCAAGCGCCAGCTCGGCGATCAGAAATGCATCCTCCTCGGCGCAAGCTTGGGAGGCGCCGTCGCGATCGACTTCGCAGCTTCCCATCCAGAGTGCATCGAGAAGCTCATCCTGATGGATGCGGGCGGCGAGTCGTACGCGCAGCCCGATCCATTCCTCACCGCGCTCGCGGCTGACCCGGTCACCAACTTGTTCCAATGGCGTGCGAACAACGGCCTGCTGCCCTACCCTCACGTATGGGCCAAGGAGGCGGGCTGGCGACAGGCGCTGCGTGCCTACCTGAAGAGCGGTGGCTACCAGCAGCGCGTGAACCCGACACTGATCAAGACCGTCCCCGCGCCCACGTTGGTGCTCTGGGGGGAGGAGGATGACGTGCTCTCGCCTCAGGACGTGTACAAGTTCCAGGCCGACTTGCCCAACTGCGAGGCGGTCTTGATGATCCCCAAGGCGCAGCACGCGCCCGCGCTCGAGAACCCCTCATTCGTGGCCGACTCGATCATCGCGTACGTCAAGGGCCAGCCGCTACCCCAAGGCGCCCCGATGCCGGCCAAGGCGTGATAGCAACGCACGCGGGCGCGGCGGCGCGTGAGCTCGAGCGCGCGTGAGGCGTGTGTGGCGCGAGAGGGCGCGGTTTCCGGTAAGGTCCCTAAGCGGTGCGCGCGCGCGGCCGCGCGGGCGTCGGGGGCGGCGGTGCGGGCGAGCGTGCGGAGGGTGCGCTCACCTTCGCCCTGGGCCCGGTTCTCGTTGCGAGGAGGATTCGCTTTTCACACATCTCTTGCGGGACTGGTCAAGTGGTAAGTTGGGACGAGTCGTGGCGCGCGCTCGAGCTGACCCTTGAAGTGTGTACCGTAGAGATGAACAGAACGGCCTTCCTCACGAAGAGCCCGACTCTGCGTCGGCCGAATGCACACGAGCGCCCCCAGCGCCTACGTGCCCCCGCACCGGCGCGGCAGCCGTGGCTCATCTGCGCGTGGCCCGCTCGACCGTGTCGACGAGGACCGGCCGAACCGAGACAGCGCCTTGCCGATCGCCTCGTTGGCAAGCGTCCGAAGCGGCAAGCTCAGCCACGCACCCAGCACGGTCCTCAGCCACGCAACCAGCTTGGTCTTCCCTGGCTCCGCGTCGGAGAATGGCGCCAACGACGACCACCTTGCCACGAGCACCGTCGTCTCGGCGGGAGAGCCGGGCTCGCCTCCTCTCATCTTCCACCCGGGCGTGCCGCCCGAGCGGATCGTGGAGCTGCGGCACCTCCGCTCATCCAGCCCGGAGCTGGACTGCGAGATCACGCCCGACGACTCGGTCTCGGTGGCGTTCGGAGGCGGAGGTGGCCAAGATTACGGCGGCCTACCCGGCATGGCCTCCGCCTCCGCCTCCGCATCGACGACCGCATCGACGAAGTCGTCGCTCGTGAGCGCAGGCCACCGCGTCCCACTCGAGGCGCTGAGCGAGGCGCAGGTCGGCTCTCTACTGCGCGCGATCGGCCTGGGCAAGTATGCTGCGATGTGCGAGCAGGTGCCCCTGCGGGGCCGCGACCTGCAGCACTGCTCCGCCGAGGACCTCGAAGCGATCGGCATCTCCTTCCGACCGCACCGGCTGAGCTTACTCGATGAGATCGCGAAGCTCGCGCTGGTGGGCGTGCCGATGTCAATGCTCGCGCCCTCAGCGCAGCGTGGACACGAGGATGGGCAGAGCTCAACGGGGCTGAGCGTGGCCAGCTCGTGTCCCACGTGGATTCGTCAGGCGCAGGCTCAGCTCGACGACGCCCCGCCGCCCCCGCCGCAGCCCCATGCCAACCCGCCCAAGGCGTCGCCAGGGTCCGCGCAGCCCTCACGCCCGCGCGCGAGCAGCCCTGCGCGTTCGGACTGCGACACGATCATCAACCAGCTGACGGGCCTGAGCCTGAAAGGCTGACGCGTCGCGAAGCACACGCGTCGTTGCAGGGCTCCAAGAGAGAGACCCCGACCGGTTACTCGGGTTACTCGTAAGCGGAACGCGGCCACCCCGGCACTCACGTGACAGTGGAGTCACGTCGACATAGATTCTCGTCTGACAGAGAGAGAGAGACGGTGAGTTGGAGCTGTGTCGCGGAGAGACGAGAGTGGACCCCAGTCGCGAGACGCGGCCAGTCCCCAGTGTGACGGTTCCAGCAGTTGGCCCGCCCTGATCCGGGATTTCGCGGCGGGCCGTCGCGTCGGGGCGCCTCCCACCGCGCACGGTTACGGCCGCGCCGTTCGTACTACTTTACTAATCGTTTCTTAGTAATAGTACTAAATAATTACTCAGAAACGCTCCCCTCCAAGTGCAGTTGCAACCGAAGCTCGCAAGAGCCTTCCTCGGGCCACCCTCCGCCCTGCAAGTGCATGTTGCGCCTGCCATTCCTGAACACGATCCGAAGCGTCTGCCGCGAGCCGCGCAGTGGGCCGACCGCGCAGGCGCCATCGATGTCAATGCGCGGCGAGTAGTTGGTCGGCGAGCCCCCCGTGCCTGTGTCCCAAGAGTATGGGACTGCGTCAAACTCGGGGCTCCGGTAGAGCACGTGTACCGTCGGCTCCTCGGCAGCGGCGGCCTCCTCGGCATCGCATTCGACGCAGCCCGGAAGAGGGCTGCTCGCTGCTACGGCGCAGCCACGTGCCGGCGCATCGAGGAAGGCTCGCCCGTGGGAGCAACACGCACCGCAGCTGGTGCCGTTCGCAATCTCGCCGCCGCCGCCGCCGCCGCCGCCGCCGCCGCCGCCGCCGCCGTCGACAAGCTCGAGCGTGAAGCTCGGCCCGGGGTCGCCTGAGACGCCCGAGTACCCGATCACATACCGGTAGCTCATCCGCACAGAGCGGAGCATACAGCCCTTGGCAGCGAGCGACGCGCGCGTCAGGTGCACTGTATTCACCTCAAGAGGGTTGCCTGAACGCAGGTCTCGCTGCGCAAAGAGCGACGCGCCACCTCCACTCAGGCGGCTCTCCGGCTGCAACCCGTCCAGTCCCGTGGGCACAGATAGCCAGCCGTTGGGGGTCGGGCACAGCGGCGCCACGCCTTCGGGCAGCTGCCACGCTGCACCGCTGCTGCCGACGACGATGGACGGGTGCGGCGCACAGCCCTGCAGGCCGACGGCATAGCAGCGGCTGAAGTGTGGCTGCGTGGCCGGAGGTGTACCCCACGGCAGCGGCGTAAAGTCCGCGTCCCTCGCCGGCACCGCGCACACGCTCAGTAAGTACTCGACGCCCGGCCGAGGCACGAAGGAGAGGTGTGCCGGAGACCCCCCGGGGGTCGTCGCCGAGAGTGCCGGGCTCGTCTCGTCGTACCTGTGGGGAGAGCATGGCGCCGTGGTGAGCACGTGCATGCAACGGGGTGCCGGGCTCGTCTCGTCGTACCGGGTGCACGTGTGGGGAGAGCAAGGCGCCGTGATGAGCACGTGCATGCGTCGTACCGGGTGCACGTGTGGGGGTCGTAGCCCACCACTCCGATGATGAGCTCAAATGGCGGCGGCGGCGGTAGCGGCGGCGCTCCTGCCCGATGGGCAGGTAGCACGACGGCAGGTAGCGCGACGACCGTGACGCTCGCCCGCTCGCCCGCTACGGCGCCGCGTGAGTGAGCCTCCAAACGATGCGTGGCAAAGCCACAGCGCCGTAGCGGGCGCGAGCCGTCGGCGGCCCACCAGAGCATCTCAGGGGGGCGCGTGAGGTGCTCAGGAGGGCGCGTGAGGTGCTCAGGAGGGCGCGTGAGGTGCTCAGGAGGGCGCGTGAGGTGCTCAGGAGGGCGCGTGAGGTGCTCAGGGGGGCGCGTGAGGTGCTCAGGAGGGCGCGTGAGGTGCTCAGGAGGGCGCGTTGGTGGCTCCGTACGGCGCGTGAGGTGCTCGTGTGGATCCGCATCCGCACGATCTGAGAGGTCGAGGTCGATGGCG